>Ga0206107_1000096_pt1 | contig 82181 bp, 78 predicted proteins | sample 2B0metagenome_FD_148652 | JGI IMG/M metagenome (GOLD analysis project Ga0206107, IMG submission 148652) | Enriched microbial communities from leaf-cutter ant dump, University of Wisconsin, Madison, United States - 2B0 | ecosystem: Environmental > Terrestrial > Nest > Insects nest > Nest dump...
CAGCTTTCGAGAGGAGGAAACAATGCTGCTCTTTCGGCGGGAGGAGAGGGGAAACGGGGCTGCTTCTTTCGACGGGAGAGGAGGGAAATACTAGGTAAATCACAATATATTTTGGGCAAAAATAATCATGACTATGCAAAATTGAGTTGCAATTGCCGTTTGACATTGATTTTGGCTTGACACACCTCTAAATTTCAGGGGATCCCTTAGTCCTCTTAAAACTTGACTCTTACTCCACAGAAGGTTACACTTAGTGTAACTTAATGTAGAGTTATGTAACATGCAGCCAATAAAGTACCTGGTTCGATGGTTATCTGAAAATGCAAATGAAAAACATTATTTATTTTTGCCTCAAGACTTACGGGCACTTTGCCCAGATTTGTCCGATTCTGCTTTCAAAACACTGCTTAGCCGAGCGGTACGTTCCGGCACATTGACACGCCTATGCCGTGGATTATATCTTTTTAAAAAAGCGCTTCCTCACGATGGCTTGTTATTATTTCATGCAGCAGCTTTGCTAAGGGCAGATAAATTCAATTACATTAGTTTAGAAACCGTTTTAAGTGATGCCGGAATTATTTCGCAGATTCCAATAAACTGGATATCCGTTATGTCATCTGGTAGGAGTAACAGGATTAATTGTGGTGAATTCGGGACAATTGAATTTGTCCATACGGAGCAAAAACCTGCTAACCTTGCAGAACAACTTACCTATGATCCACGCTGCGGATTATGGCGCGCGAGTCCAGCCTTAGCATTAAGAGATATGAAAGCAACACACCGAAACTGTGATTTAATTGATTGGGATATAGCCAATGAACTTATTTGATCAACTCGTAACAGAAGCACTAAAAAATCAGCCGGATCTATCATCATTGAGAATAGTCGTTGAGAAAGAATTGCTGCATCATGATATTCTGCGGACACTGAACCAAAACAACCTGCTCACTGACTTAACGTTCATAGGCGGAACATGCCTCAGAGCCTGTTATGGCAGTATTCGATTAAGCGAAGATTTGGACTTCACCGGAGGCAAGAACTTTTCCCGAGAGAGTTTGTCTGTAATGGGACATCTATTGACGAATAGCCTGAATGAAAAATACGGTTTACCAGTAACCGTCAGTGAACCTGAAAAAGATATAAAAAATGTTGATACCTGGAAAATTAAAGTTGAAACTCGCCCTCAGCAGAAACATCTACCTGCACAGCGAATCAACATTGATATCTGCGGAATTCCTTCTTATGAAAAGCAGCCAATGATACTGCTGAACCCTTACGGGGTTGATATGGGAACCAACGGTTTAATCTTACATGCACAAAGCCGTGAAGAAATCTATGCCGATAAATTACTTGCTTTTGCTCTGCGTCCCAACAGACTAAAATACCGGGATTTGTGGGATATCATATGGCTGCATCAACAGGGATTAAAACCCAGCTTTCAATTAATACCTGATAAGCTTCATGACAGGCAGCTTACATTAGCCTATTTTTTCGAGATTTTTGAACAGCGTTTTAGTACATTATCAGAAGACAATACACTAGAAGAATTTCAAAAAGAAATGCGCCGATTTCTACCACAAAAACAAATGAATACCATAGAAAAGAATCACCTATGGTCCTTTATTATTTACTTGCTTGATGATTTAAGGAAACAAATGCACCAAACCTTGAAAGGTGCATGATCAAACTTTCTGAAGAGCAGCATAGTAAAACCCGTCCATGTTTGATAAACCTTCCATTTTTAGTGCATCGCATTATACGACATACCTCACCAATCGGCATACCAGTTTCTGCTTCTTTCAAAAATGTTCCATTGAATGATAGATATGGTCAATTTGTCATTGATCTTTGAAACATTAATATTTTTTGATCTAAATATATCTCTATAATTGCGTTATATTTAGTGATATCATTTATGAAATTTGTCGGGAGTATTAAAAGGGATATACTCGTCCCCTTTTGAAATACTCGGGTATAACTTTGCATTTTCAAAGATTTTGGGTATATACTGAAGTTCTTTGAGACTGCAACCTTTGTGAGTCGCTTCTCCCCTTGTGGAAGAGGCGGTGTATACCCCTCACCCGCCCTCCGGGCACCCTCTCCCACAAGGGGAGAGGGGAAAAGAAGATTTCGGGCACCCTCTCCCACAAGGGGAGAGGGGAAAAGAAGATTTCGGACACTCTCTCCCGCAAGGGGAGAGGGGAAAATAGGAGGCATTCTCAAAGATCACGAGTACATATATGAAAACTTATTGTAAAATACTCATTAAGATACTGTTAATTCTCATCATACCAAGCTTATTGGCTATAACAGCCCATATCTACTCACTTAATTATCTGCAGCCTATTATTGATAAAGCTATGGCCTTGCATCCTGTTGTTGATAGCAAAAATTATGGAAACTTGATTGTAACACTAGCAACCATTACATCTATTTTGCCAACCATAGGAACAGTTATTGTATATTTTGCGTTATATAACCATATTAGTAATTATTCGCTATTTTCTAAAATAGCGGTGCTAACAGTTACTATATTGTTAATAAAAGGACATTTTATCAGACAGTTTATAATGAATATTGCCGTTGGCAATCCAATCCAGATAGCATTATTGCAGGAATTGGAAGTATGGGTACCTAATCTTATCCTATGCAGCTTTATTGTAATAGGTGAAGTTTTATATAAACAATTTATAAAAAAAATTGTAACTTGCGAGAACGTTTAAAAGCCATACTTATAAACGTTGACAGACAAGGAAACAAATGCACCAAACCTTGAAAGACACATGATCAAACTTTCTGAAGAGCAGCATAGTAAAACCCATCCGTGTTTTCAGTATTACCTGGAAGCAATTGAATACCTGCCGGTGTTGAAACATTTGAAGCCGATTGGAGAGGCACCAGTTCCGCCTCATCGTGCGTTTTCAGAAAATCCGTTATCATTTCATGGTTTTCCTGCGGCAGAATAGAACATGTTGCATAAACTAAACGCCCACCCTGCTTTAATAAAGGCCAAAGCGCATTTAACAGAGCTTGCTGTTTTTTCACAACTTTCGGAATATCGTTTGGCGTACGAAGCAGTTTTATATCGGGATGACGGCGAATCACACCCGTTGCGGAACAGGGAGCATCCAGCAGAATACGGTCAAAGCATTTTTTATCCCACCAGGATGAAGGTAAGGCTGCATCTGCCTGAAGCAAATGGGCATTGAGTTTAAGGCGTTTAAGATTCTCTTTAACTTTTTTTAAACGTTCTTCTGAAATATCCAATGCTAAAATATTTAAATCTGGCTGACGTTCTAAAATATGAGCCGTTTTTCCGCCCGGCGCTGCGCAGGCATCTAGTACAGAAAGACCTGGTTTTAAATCCAGGTAATCAGCAGCATATTGGGCGGCTGCATCTTGAACCGATACCATACCTTCAGAAAAACATGGCAAATTCTTAACATCGGTTCCTTCGGTTAACACAATACCTTCTGATGTTGACATAATAGGATGTGCAGCAATCCCCGTTTGCTGCAGCAGCGCAAGGTAATGTTCACGGGAAATTTTCAAACGGTTAACCCGAAGGTACATGGGCGGTTTTTCGTTATTGGCACATAATATGGATTGCCAATGCTCAGGCCAGGCTTTTTTTATCTCATCTATTAACCAGGAAGGATGTGCATATTGCGCTGATTGAGAAGATATTGCATGCTTTTCAAAGGCTTCCTGCTCCCTTAAAAACCGCCTTAAAACAGCATTGATTAATGATTTTGCCCAGTTTTTCTTGAGCAGCTGAGCAGCTTCGACAGTTTCCCTCACAATGGCATAATCCGGAATATCCAAATGTTGAAGCTGATAAAACCCCAGCAAGATCAACAGAAAAACGTCGTGATCTTTTTCTTTTAGAGGCTTAGGCAGTGCATATTCAAGAAAACTTAACAGCTGATAATAGAAACGCAATGAACCAAAGGTTAGCTGATACACCAAAGGTGAATCTTCCGGCTTTAACACTTCCTGCAGAGGGCGATGATGCTGGAGCACCTGAAGAAGCACTTGAACAGCCCGAAGACGCGGATTCACGAGCATTCCAATCGTTTGCCTTCAGAAATATGAGAAGCATTGAGATAATCTTTTACAGCCAATATCTTACTGTTTGCCGGCTGAACCTTTGTCAAGTTATACACCGTTCCGTTCCCGGCAGCCACACTGACATCTTCCTTGCTGACGGCTATGATCGTTCCAGGCAAAGCATCCGTTTTTTTATCAGGAGAAACTTTGCCTTCCCAAATACGAATATACCCGCCCTCGAAAAAAGTATAAGCAACCGGCCAAGGGTTAAAAGCTCTGACCATTCTGTCAATATCAGAAGCCTCCTGGCTCCAGTCAATCATACCTTGCTGCTTGGTAATCTTAGGCGCGTAACACGCCTTTTCTTCCTCCTGAGGTACAGGAAATAATGTAGTTAAATCGGATAAAACTTCCAATAGAACTTCTGCTCCCAATAAAGCGAGTTTATCGTGTAAAGTTCCTGCAGTATCATTTACCGTAATAGGACAAACTGCCTGTTTCAGTACAGGCCCTGTGTCCAAGCCTTCTGCCATCTGCATCATACTAATACCTGTTTCTGGATCACCCTTTAACAACGCATATTGGATAGGAGAAGCTCCCCGCCAGCGCGGCAGCAGCGAAGCATGGATATTAAGACAGCCTAACGGAGGTATTTCCAATACCGCTTTGGGCAGAATCAGGCCATACGCTGCAACAATAATTAAATCAGGTTGGAGTGCTGCAAGCTGCTTCTGTTCTTCAGCACCGCGCAAAGAAACGGGCTGAAATACGGGTAAATGATATTCAAGAGCTGCCTGCTTAACAGGACTCATCATAATGGTCTGCCCGCGGCCAGAGGGTTTATCAGGTTGAGTATAAACACCAACAACCTCATACCTGGATACAAGCAGTTTTTTAAGTGCAGGAACAGCAAATTCTGGTGTCCCTGCAAAAACAATACGCTGCATTATTTCTTCTTGTTTTGGCGGACAATTTTTTCGACTTTTTGGCGGGCAAGCTGACGTTTCACAGGAGAAAGATAATCAATATATAATTTGCCGTCCAAATGATCAATTTCATGCTGAAAGCACTCAGCGAGCAGCCCTTCAGCATTCATTTCATAAAAAGCACCATGCCTATCCTGCGCCCTAAGTTTTACTTTAGAAGGGCGTTTGACGATGTCATAGCTTCCAGGTACCGATAAACAGCCTTCCTTAAATTCAACGATATCGCTAGCCTCAACAATTTCAGGATTCACCAATACTAAAGGCTTCATATCCTCGCTGGAAGAACAGTCCACAACAGATAACCGGATATTGATTCCAATTTGGGGTGCCGCAAGTCCAACACCTTTTGCGTGATACATGGTTTCAAACATATCATCAATTAACGTGTGTAATGCCTCATCAAACACTTCAACAGGCTTCGACATTTTTCTTAATCTGGGATCAGGGATATAAATAATTTTGCGAATTGCCATAAATTATTCTCCCTCTAAACATGTTCCAGACGCTTTGCACGATAGTAGTAAAACAGCAAGCAAGGTAACAGCATCCCCACAAAACCGGAACAGAAAACGATTTCATAATGCAGTGCTCCACCCACTTCCAGCGTTTCAGCTGGAGGAATAAAACCGACCGCTAATGTAACAAGACACCCAATTAATCCTAAAACACACCATGAATGATAACCTACCTTGCCGCCAGGAACACTAAAAGGTCTTTCCAAATCAGGGAAAGCTTTTTTAATCTTTATTGCGGCAAAAAACATCATAATATACATCAAGATATAAATCTGCGTGCTCAGCGCTGTCAATAGCCAATAAATACCATTAATACTTGGAATCAATAAAAAACCGCCGCATAACAAAGTTACCAGTATTGCCTGTACAACGAGCAGATTACTGGCCACGCCATGCTGGTTTCTTTTTGTTAAGAAACGAGGTAAATATCCATGTTCCGCTGCAACCAGAAGTCCCTTTGCCGGAGAGATAATCCAATTAATCATCCCGCCAAGGCTGCCAATCAACAACATGGCCGTAATTACCGGAATCATCCATTCCAAATGATAAACGGAAAAGAAATTCGTGAACGCCTGCATAACACCTTCCACAAGAAGAATATCTTTCGATGGTAATACAAATGCAATAGCCAGAGATCCCATAATCATGGTAACCAATATCAAAATGACAGAGAAAAAGATAGCTTTAGGAAAATTGCGTTTAGGATCCCTCACCTGCTTGACGTGCACTGCCGCCAATTCCATACCGAGAAAAGATGCCATGATGGCCGTTAAGGAAATCCATCCTTCGCTGCGATGAAGCTGAGGAAACATATTATGCAAAGTAAAATGGACATGTAAAGGATGATTGCCCACTACCCAGACAACTGCCATACCAATAATCATTGCCATAGGAATGATCACCCCTATTACAGCACAAATTGATGCAAATCTTGCTGAAGCATGAATCCCCTTTGTTCCAAGCAGTGTCAGCCCCCAGAAAACAATAAGAATGGAGGTAATTAAAAAAGGTTTACTGCTGGCAAGTGTCGGATCAATGAAATAAGTGGCCGTTCCTGCAATAAAAGAAAGCATGGTAGGATACCAAACCATGGTATTGATCCACTGAAGCCATATCGTGAAAAAAGCAGCCTTTGAACCGAAAGCGTGTTTTACCCAGGAATAAATCCCGCCTTCTTCATCAGACCAGGTTGAGGCAAGCTCTGCCGCAATGAAGGCAACAGGAATCAGAAAGATAATGGCAGAAACAACAAAAAAGAAAATTAAGGTACTTCCAAATAACGCAGTAGCCGGTAAATTACGAATACTGTCAATTGCCCCCGTAATTAACAAAACCAGCGCGAGCAGACTAATGGTAGAATGTTGGGATTTTATTTGCATGGGATCACTCTTATTGCGTTAATTACAAAATCTGTAATTATATCCGATATTCCGACAGATTACAAAAATTGACCGCTTTAAACCAAAGCAGGATCCATTATCTGCGCTGTTATACCAAAGTTTCCTGGAACGCGAAGCTTGCTTAGAAGAACGTACTGACTCGGACGAAGGCAAGTGCGAGGGCAGGATGCCCGTTTCTGAAAAACAAGCTTCGCGTTCCGGGCATTTTCAAAGATTACGGGTAACCTGCTTGGCCATGTTGGAAAATAATGTTCGGCTTTTTAATGCTTCACCGAACAATGCATCGAAAGTTAAACGGATAAGCAGCTTTGCATCTTTTAGGGTTTCCTCTTCAGAAAAATCGCCTTGGCTTATTGCCATAATTGTTTTACCGCTGAATAACTGTATGTTTCCCGCCTTGGCATTACCTAGAAGAAATCCTGTACCAGGCCGGTAATGATAATGCTTCTCAGGATGTATAGAACAATGCGTATCAGCCTCTTTCTCAAACAATATACCGTAACCTGCAGCTTTTAGCAGCTGAAACTCAAATTTCCGTAAAGCCGTCTCTATTTTAGGTTCAGTGATGATACCATTCAAAGCATTTTGATAATGCTGAAACAACTCCGTGTAAGGGTCATGCTTACCCAAAAGTTTGATTAACAATTCATTCAGATACAAACCGCAATAAAGTTTATTCCCTATCATCTGTGCCCGATTTAACGGCGGTTCTTCCGGCTCAAACTGATAGAGTGCAGCCAGGCTGTTCTTGATGCCGTACTGCACCCAATAAAGGGTAAAATATTCCAGTGTATTTTTCTTATTACTGCGGACACCTCGGCATACTGCTGTAACCACGCCATGATTCTGTGTAAAGAAATCCGCCAGATAGCTATTATCACGATAAGGACGGCGATGCAGAAGATAAGCTAAATCCTGGATTTTCATGTAAAACTATCATAACCCAAACTTTTTAAGGCACGTTCATCATCTGCCCATCCGCCTTTCACCTTAACCCACAACTGCAAAAACACCTTACGGCCAAGGTTTTTTTCAAGCTCCAGACGGGCCTGTGTACCAACAGCTTTTAACTTTTCCCCTTTCTTGCCAATAATCATCTGCTTATGACCGGCTTTATCAACGAGGATGAGTGCTGCGATACGATACATTTCATTCTCCAGTTTAAACTGTTCAATCTCTACAGTAACAGAATAAGGCAGCTCATCGCCTGTTAACCGGAAAATTTTTTCGCGAATCAATTCAGAAGCCATAAAAGCTTCCGTTTTATCAGTAACGCGATCGGCCTCATAAAAAAACGCACCTTCCGGCATCAGCGACTGAAGATAGCGCTCCAAAACATCCACTTGCGTGCCATTTTTTGCCGAAATGGGAATAATATTGGTGAAATGGCTATAAGCCGAAATTTTTTCCATATATGGCAATAACGCCGATTTATCCTTGATTTTATCCACTTTATTGATTACGAGGACAACAGGCACCTCAGTTTTGACCATTTTATCGAGCACTTTTTGATCGGCTTCTGTCCACTTCAATGCTTCCACTACAAAAACAATGACATCCACGTCCCACAGCGTCCGAAGCGCCGTTCTATTCATATAGCGGTGAAGCGCTAACCGCTCCTTGTCCTGGATACCTGGAGTGTCCACATAAATCACCTGTATATTATCCTGGGTATGGATGCCCAAAATACGATGACGTGTTGTCTGCGGCTTTCTTGATGTAATACTGACCTTCTGACGAATCAAATGATTGATTAAAGTGGATTTTCCAACATTAGGCCGGCCAATGATCGCCGCATAACCGCAATAGGTCTTCACAGAACATTATCCAGCAGAACCTGTCCCGGCGGCACAAAATCGTAACCTAATTCAGACGCTACTGCTGCATAAGTGACTTTGCCATGGTGAATATTAAGACCATTCAATAAATGCGGATCTTCCAGCAAAGCCCGCTTGACACCTTTATTGACAAGACTTAAAACAAATGGAAATGTGGCATTATTCAAGGCAAAGGTAGAAGTTCTCGGCACAGCGCCCGGCATATTGGCAACACAATAATGCACAACACCTTCTTCAATATAAGTCGGATTATCATGCGTTGTAGGCCGGCTTGTCTCAAAGCATCCGCCTTGATCAATGGCCACATCCACAATTACAGAACCAGGGCGCATTTTTTTAAGCATTTCTCTCGTTACCAAACGCGGCGCAGCAGCACCAGGTACCAGTACAGCGCCTACAACCAGATCCGCATCATGCACATAACGTTCAATTGCTTCAGAGGTGGCAAAGATAGTTCTCAATTTAGAGCCGAACTGAAAATCCAGCTCTCTTAAACGCTGAAGCGATTTATCCAAAACCGTAACTGTCGCTTCCATACCCATTGCCATACGAATGGCATTGGTACCAACCACACCGCCGCCAATGACGACAACATTGGCTGGGGCCACACCAGGCACACCGCCAAGCAAAACGCCCGATCCTTCTTGTGCTTTCTCCAGACAATGCGCACCGGCCTGAATGGACATACGTCCTGCTACCTGGCTCATTGGCGTCAGTAAAGGCAGCCCGCCGCCCTGCTCGGTTACCGTTTCATAAGCAATGGCAGTACAGCCTGATTCAACCAGCAGCTTCGTCTGAGTGGGATCAGGTGCCAAATGTAAATAGGTAAAAAGCGTTTGTCCAGGTTTTAAACGTTTGCATTCAACAGGCTGCGGCTCCTTGACCTTTACGATTAATTCAGAGCGTTCAAAGACTTCTTCTGCTGTATCAGCAATCTCAGCCCCTGCCGCCGCATAAGCACTATCTTCAATCCCGATGCCAAGACCCGCTCCTTTTTCAACCAATACTTTATGTCCATGCTGAGTCACTTCCCTGACACTTGCGGGCACAAGGCCGACACGATATTCCCGAGACTTAATTTCTTTAGGTACACCTAAGTGCATATAAACTCCTGATCAATTTTCATTTTAGTTTAGTGTAAATTATTCACCATCCACAATCCAACAACCTGAGACTGCTTATATAACCTACCTCCCGTGGTTATCTCCACTGCCTGCATCTCACGGCTAAAGCCTGCATGCCGCGGACAAGCCGCGAAATATCAGTAGTGAAGATAAACAGTTACATTTAGCCTTTATCCAGCTCCGCCATCAATTCCTGCAAGATCTGAAAAAGATCACCGACCAGCCCATAAGTCGCTATTTTAAAAATAGGTGCTTCTGGATCCTTATTGATAGCCACAATGACCCGGCTGTCCTTCATCCCTGCCAAATGCTGAATAGCCCCCGAAATACCCACAGCGATATAAAGATCCGGCGCGACAATTTTGCCGGTCTGTCCTACCTGGTAGTCATTAGGCGCAAATCCAGCATCCACCGCTGCCCTCGATGCACCTACAGCAGCGTGAAGCTTATCAGCCAATGCTTCAATTAACTTAAACTTTTCTGCATCCTGCAATCCCCGCCCTCCAGAAACAATCACTCTTGCCTGAGTCAACTCAGGACGCTCTGAAGGAGAAGCCTCAAGCGCAATAAAGCGAGATAAGGCTTTATGTTTCACAGGATGATCTACTGTCCGAATTTCCGCTAATTTATCACCAAAAGAAGCTTGAGGAAAGGCAGGGCAGCGAATTGTTAAAAATTTGATAGGATCAACACTCTGGACCGTTGCCAAAGCATTTCCGGCATAAATGGGGCGCACAAAAGTATCCTGCGTCAGGATAGCAGAAACATCTGAAATTTGTTCAAGGTCTAATAAAGCTGCTGCTCGCGGCAAGAAATTCTTCCCCCAGGTTGTCGCTGGAGCCAGAACAAAAGCGTAAGAAGATGCCAAAGATACCACTAAATCAGCCATGTTTTCTGCCAAGGGATATTCGTATGCAGGATCATCTGCCAGCAAAACGGTACTCACACCTTCTGCCTTTTGCACCTGCTCAGCAACTTTCTGAGAACCTGAACCTGCCCCTGCAACAAGCACATCTACCGGCAAACCCAACTGAGCTGCGGCAGTTAACACATTCAACGTTGAATTTTTAAGCTGTTGGTTATCATGTTCAGCAACGACCAAAGTATTTTTCATGGGCTTAGAATCCTTTTTTAAATGACTTTCTCTGTATTTCTCAGCTTGTCAACCAATTCAGCTGCCGAACCCAATATCACTCCACCCTGTCTCACTGGAGGCGGCTCTACTTTGAGCGTTTGAACAGACTGCTTGAGTGATAAACCCATCTTTTCAAGAGGTATCACTTTCAAAGGCTTTTGTTTCGCTTTCATAATATTAGGCAGGCTGGCATAGCGCGGCTCATTCAGTCTTAAATCTGTCGTAACCACTGCCGGCAAGGAAAGCTGTAACGTCTCAAGACCGCCATCTACTTCTCGAACAACCTCAATCGTCTTTTCGTCCAATTTCTTCAAAACTGATATAAAAGTGCCTTGAGCGATGCCCATAAGTCCTGCAAGCATTTGACCGGTTTGGTTATTATCATCGTCTATGGATTGTTTCCCCAGGATAAATAAATCTGGTTTTTCTTCTTCAGCAATTTTTTTAAAAATCTTCGCTGCACTTAAAGGAGTTAACGGCTTATCTGTCAACACATGAATAGCGCGATCGGCTCCCAGCGCAAGCCCTGCACGCAAAGTCTCCTGGCTCGTTTCGTCTCCAGCGGATACAAGGATAACTTCACTGGCTTCCCCTTTTTCTTTTAAGCGCACAGCCTCTTCTACAGCAATCTCATCAAAAGGGTTCATTGTCATTTTAACCTGATGAGTTTCCACACCGGAAAAGTCAGGTTTTACCCTGATTTTAACATAAGGATCAATAACCCGTTTGACTGCAACGATAATTTTCATCTGGCTCATGAAATTTCAAGCTTAAATATTAAATAACCGATCTTGACGCTGATTTGATTTCAGGTCAAGTAGGAAAGGTACAAAAATGCACTGTTTAATGATAATACATCTTTTGGTGTTTTTATGAAAATTATTTGCACAAAAAGAATTTTATGATACAGTTTGTTTTTTTATTATCAAAAAAGAATAAATATGAGCAGAAATAAGAACAGAAAAAATAAACCCGTCAACTCTACTAGCAGCGAAGAAAAGACAATAGAACAAGCAATAAAGCAAGCTCAGGACGAGAGTTTGGGCATATTGGTTGAAAACATAGAGGAAAAACTTGAGATTAACCAGCAGCTTCTTGTTGAAATACAAAAATTATTGGATGATGAAGAGTCTAATAAAAAACTAGAATCTGCCAGGGAGAAATTAAAACTTGCCCAAGAACTTATTCAAGAACTTACCCATAATATAGAAAGTCTTATGGAACAAAGTTCACCTCGAATAAGAAAGGAAGCGATGGAGCTCAGGAAAATCGAAGAATCCTTTAGAAAAGCTCACGAAGAAGAGAAAAAATTGGACGAAATTAATCCTGTACTTCCTTCCAACAATGAAACAATCCAGGCAAGCGCAGATCTTCTGATTTCTTCATATGAACAGAAAACGGGGGAAAAATTTATCCGTCGAAATGAAAGTATGCGTCAATCATATCTAGCTTCAATAGAGAAATTGGAGAGTATAGCTTACGAATCTAACCATCCGTTACATACCAGGTACGAGAACCTTAAAGAACACCTTCGAATCAGAGCAGCATCATATTCTGTCTCTCAATTAACACTTGTTGACCTAATAAACCTCGCTAAGTTTTTCTATAGTCAAGACATGCAAGGAGAATACGATGATGTCATTCAAATTATTGTAGAAAAATTTCCTGGATCAGTGGCAGAAAATGTTTTAGCACAACTCACATTGAGTCACCTTTCGAAGAACCTGGAAACATGCCTGTCAATAATAAATAACTCAAAAACAACTGAGACAACACGGGAAGAAATACAGCGTTTTGAAGATACGGCATCGTTTACTGTATTCGGCAATACATCATTGCCAAACATACAGGAAATAAATGATCCCAACCAATCTCTTTATTCCGCCACTATATGATAGAATAGCCTCATTATCAATGCCCGCATAGATAATGAAGTTCCTTGGAAATACAAAGTTGTAGTGACTTCAAAATGCAGTTTTTCCCACTGACGTCATTCCCGCGAAAGCGGGAATGACGGGAGGAGGCGGGAATGACGTCAGAGAAAACTGAGCATTATCAAGTTTGTTTGGGTATATACTTGTGATCGTTGGAAATGCAAAGTTATACCCGAGTATTTCAAAAGGGGACGAGGTACCGCGCCGCCTTGCGCGCGGAGTGTATGAGAAATATATGAGCACACGAGGCAAGCTGCAACGAAGTACCATTTTGAAAGGCAACGGGTATATACAATAAATTTAATATGGCTATTATCTATCTTGCTCTGGGCAGTAATTTACATGATCCTTTACAACAGCTGAAAAAAGCTGTTAAAACCCTCCATGATTCCAAGACGATGAAGTTGATAAAATGTTCCAGCTTTTATAGGACGCCTCCTTTAGGGCCGCAGAATCAACCTGACTTTATTAATGCCGTCGTTAAGGCAGAAACCTTTCTCTCCCCTTTTGAACTGCTGGAATACACACAATCGCTGGAAAAACAGCATCAAAGAATTCATTATTATCATTGGGGACCGCGTACTTTAGACATTGATATTTTATTTTACGATAGACTTCGCATTCAATCCCAAAAACTTACCCTGCCGCACCCAGAATGGGATAAACGCGAATTCGTTTTAGTGCCTCTAAAAGAGATTGAATCAATGGCACGCTGGCCTTTCGCACCGTTATATACTCGTAATCTTTGGAACTGCAAAGTTTACTCCGCTGTCATTGCGAGCCGAAGGCGAAGCAATCCAGTTCGGATATCCTCTTCTCGCTTTGTGCTGGATTGCCGCGGAGCTTTCGCTCCTCGCAATGACGGGATAGAGAGAGCTCCTCGCAATGACGGCTGTAGAAAATACTGCATTTCAAAGTAACTTGAGTATATACTTAGTTCACTTCAACGGGCGGGAGAGGGCCAAATAATCCATATCCTAATGCGGGTAAAAAATTTCCCCGCCCACAACAGGCTTTGCCGCACCCGTGGTTGAAGGAAAGGTGATGGGCTGATTTTTAAGGCGGCGCACGGCCAGATAAGCCATTAGCTCAGCTTCGAGGTATTGCTGAGACCAGCCCACTTCATCGCCGCATACAATGTGTAAAGCATCGCCGTATTTTTCAAATAATCCCTGCTTCAGTGAAGCAAGAATAACAGGATTGAACCAGCCGCCCCCAGCTAATATGACGTTTCGTATTGGTTCTTCAACAAACTTGAAACTGTCAACAATACGCTCTGCAGTAAAAGCAGCTAATGTTGCACAACCATCTTCCAAGCTTAAACTTTGTAATTCCGGTATCCAGTAAAAATCGCCAATATCCAAAGACTTGGGCGGTTTTTGCTCGTAATAATTTTGGTTATTTTTTAAACATGAATAGTGCTTCAATATTTCCAGAACTGACCTGGATATTTTTCCTGCCAGCGCATACCGGCCATCTTTATCCATCCTTTCCTGGCCCTTCGTTTTCTCCCTAACCCAACGATCCAGAAGTCCATTACCAGGCCCTGTATCAAATCCGCTCAATTCATGGCCTGTTTTTCCTGTAATGATTGTCATATTGGCAATTCCGCCGCAATTAATCACGGCTGCTGGTAAAAGGTTATCCCTCACAGCAAGGGCCTGATGATAAATAGGCGCAATGGGTGCTCCTTGCCCGCCATGAATGATATCATTATGGCGGATATGGCCAACTACAGCAATTTGCAAATCATCGGCCAGCATTTGAGGCTCCCCTGCCTGGAGCGTAATCTTCTTCTGAGGTTCATGATACAATGTCTGCCCATGATAACCGATAACCTGAATCGGCCCAGAATCATCCGATTTTTTTTCCAGCAGCCCCCGCACGGCTTTAGCATGCCATTGATCAATTTTCCGGACTACCCCCTCTAACCCGAGCAAACTGCGATTCTCTCTAGCTTCTCTTTCTGCTTTTTTAAGCATTTCGTAAAAAGAAGCATCATATTTAATGGAAAAATAGCCTCGAGACTTTACATGGAATAACCCATCGGTCTCAATCCAGGCAGCATCCACACCGTCCATTGAAGTTCCACTCATCAGTCCAATTGACTGAAAATTATCCAAATAAAGTTCAATCTGCTTCATATTAAAAACCTATTTTAAAATGATTTTTTTATGGTTATAATAATACCAAATCATTTGGAGAAGTAATATGTCATCACCATTAAAAGAGGGTACCAAATTACCTGATTTTGCAGCTTTGGCGAGTAGTGGAAAAACTATTAAGACACAAGACTTATTAGGGAAATCTTTCATACTTTATTTTTATCCTCGTGATAATACGCCAGGATGCACTCAGGAAAGCTGTGATTTTGCACAAAGCCACCCTGAATTTGAAAAAATGGATATTGCGGTTTTCGGTATCTCCCGCGACAGTCTAAAATCCCACGAAAATTTTAAGCAAAAATATCATTTACCTTTTGAACTTATTTCGGACTCTGATGAAGAACTTTGCGTGTTATTTGATGTATTAAAAACAAAAAACATGTATGGGAAAAAAGTCAAAGGCATCGAGCGAAGCACTTTTTTGATTGATTCCCAAGGCGTTATCCAGAAAATCTGGAGAAACGTTACTGTGGAAAACCATGTAAAAGAAGTACTGAACGAGTTGAAAAAACTCCAGTCAGTCTGAATTGAACCCCTTTTACTCAATTTAATTAAGGACGAGAGCTATGAATACACATGCTTTACGATACGCTATTGCCCAGATGCTGATTATAGGTTTTGAAGGAACCATGGTAGATGAAGCTCATCCCATTGTTTCAGATATTCGTGAAAAAGGACTGGGCGGAGTTATTTTATTTGATCACTACGTAGAAAATCCTCTTCAGGTTAAAAATATTGAAAATCCCTTCCAACTGAGGCAATTGACAGATAGTTTACACAACTTGGCCAGTCAATGTCCTTACGTTGACTTTCCCCATGATTATAAACAATCAACAGACAAAAAACCCTATCCGCGTTCTAAACCTGCCAAAATACCAGACTACCTGCCGCTATTTATCAGCATTGATTATGAAGGCGGCAAAGTTAACCGTCTAAAAACAAAAAATCAGTTTCCTGAAACACTTCCTGCTGAAATTTTTGCAACACTCTCTGAAAAAGCAGCAGCTATAGAAGTAAGGAGAATGGCAAGAACGTTGGAAAGATTAAATATCAATCTCAATTTTGCACCAGTTGTTGACGTCAATATCAATCCAGAAAATCCCATTATCGGCAAGCTAAAACGAAGCTTTTCAGCCTCATACTCCACTGTCGTAGAATATGCTTTGCTTATTGCAAAAATTTATCGGGACTTTCGTATTGGCTTTGTCTATAAGCATTTTCCTGGACACGGCAGCTCTGACAATGACTCTCATCTGGGAATTGTTGATGTTTCCAGTACCTGGCAGCCGGAAGAACTGAAAGTATACGAAGCGTTATTAAAAAAATCAGTGCAGCCTGATATGATCATGGCAGGACATATCATCAACCGGCAATTAGATCCTTCAGGCTTGCCAGCAAGCCTGTCTCAGGTTATGCTGACTGAAATACTTCGTGTGCAGCTAGGTTATCAAGGTATTATTGTGGCTGACGATTTACAGATGAAAGCCATTACCGATTGTTTTGGATTCGAAGAAGCGCTGCTGCTTGCCATTAACGCAGGAAATGATGTTTTGATTATCGGCAACCAATTAAGTAAAACACCATTATCTGCGGGAGACATCATTGAAGTCATTTTCGAAAATGTGAAAAATGGGAAGATCAGTGAAGAACGCATCTATCAATCGCTTGAAAGAATCGTTCATGCCAAACGTAATAAAAATCCTCATTTGAATACATCACCGCCTGAATCTGCATACCATCAACATCATGATTATATGCTGGATATTTAGTATACCCTTCGTCTTTTAAAAGGGTACACCAACCTTTTGCTCTCTTTGAAAAAGGCGTTGTTGCATAAATAGAGCCGAATAAAAAATCTTCAGCGGAGAAGTTCTGGATTTGAATGGCGTCGCTTCGCGACGATGATTAATACCCCCCTCACCCTAACCCTCTCCCACCTCGCCTCCGCTTGCGCTTCGGCGGGGGGAGAGGGGAAACGGTGCTGCTTCTTGCAACGGGAGGAGAAGGAAATGCTGGGTAAATCAAATATCAATATTACTCACATCCAACGCATTGGATTCAATAAACTCACGGCGCGGTTCAACATTGTCGCCCATTAATGTTGTAAAAAGCTGATCGGCAGCAACAGCATCTTCAATGGACACCTTGAGCAAGCGGCGAGAAACCGGATCCATTGTGGTTTCCCAAAGCTGATCAGGATTCATTTCACCAAGCCCTTTATAACGCTGTACAGACTGACCTTTTTTACCTTCCTCTATCAGCCAGAGCAAAGCTTCTTCAAAAGAGCTGACAGGTTTAATCTTTTCACCGCGTTTTACATAAGCCCCTTCTTCCACACAGTCTTTCATTTTTTCACACAATGCAGTGATTGTTTGATAATCACGGGACTGGAAAAATTCAGGGTAGAAGAAAATTATCTCTTCTGCTCCATGCTGCATGCGGTGCAATGAAGGGTAAAACAGTTTTTTCTCTTCATGCCAGTTCACTTTCCACTCATAATGCTGACCGCTGGTGTTGAGCACTTCCATAGGTCCTTTTAATGACTCTGCCCAGCTTTTTATTGATGTTTCATTCTGCAAAACAGCAAAATCCAGTTTCGGAACAAAAACCAATTTCCACAGAACCTCTTTAGGATAACGTTTGCTTAGACGATCCAGGATTTTCCGTGACCTTTGGTAATCCAGTGCGAGACTTTCCAACGCCTGGGCAGAAATAGCAGGAGCGTCAGCTCTTGGATAGAATGCTGCCTCATGAAGTGCTGTTTGCATCAAGTAACTGAGTAATGCCTCATCATCCTTAAGGTAGTGCTCCTGCTTGCCCTTTTTAAGTTTATATAAAGGCGGCTGAGCAATATAAATATATCCCCGCTCGACAAGTTCTCTCATTTGACGGTAGAAAAAAGTTAATAAAAGTGTACGAATATGTGAGCCGTCCACGTCAGCATCCGTCATGATAATAATACGATGATAGCGTAATTTATCGGGGTTATATTCTTCCCTTCCAATACCGCATCCTAATGCTGTGATTAAAGTACCTACCTCTGCCGAAGAGAGCATCTTGTCAAAACGTGATTTTTCAACGTTTAAGATCTTACCCTTAAGCGGTAATATCGCCTGAAAGCGGCGATCACGGCCCTGCTTCGCTGAACCGCCGGCTGAGTCCCCTTCTACGATAAATAACTCACATAGTCCTGGATCTGTTTCCTGACAATCTGCCAGTTTTCCAGGCAGCCCTGCAATATCCAAAGCGCTTTTGCGCCGTGTCATTTCTCTTGCTTTTCTGGCTGCTTCACGCGCACGGGCTGCATCAATGATTTTAGAAACAATGGCTTTGGCCGCTGCAGGATTTTCCAGTAAAAAGTCTTGAAGTTTATCGGCGGTTACGGATTCGACAGCCGCTTTTACTTCTGAGGAAACCAGCTTATCCTTAGTCTGTGAGGAAAACTTCGGATCGGGCACTTTAACCGATAAAATTGCAGTTAATCCCTCGCGGGCATCATCTCCCATTGGAGACACTTTAGCTTTTTTAGCAAAACCCTCTTTTTCGATATAACTATTCAATGTACGGGTTAATGCAGCTCTCAAGCCCGCCAGGTGAGTACCGCCGTCGCGCTGCGGAATATTATTGGTAAAGCAAAACAGGGTCTCCTGAAACCCATCATTCCACTGCAAGGCCACTTCCACATTAATATTGTCTTTTTTCTCAGAGAAGTGGAAAATCTGCGGCACAATCGGAGTTTTATTTTTATTTAAGTACTCAACAAAGGCTTTCACTCCCCCTTCATAAGCAAAAGTATCTTTTTTATCAGCTCTTTCATCCAATAAATAGATATTAACTCCTGAATTCAGGAAAGACAGTTCTCTTAATCTTTTAGCCAGGATCTCATAGTGAAATTCAATATTGGAAAAGATTTCAGAACTCGGTTTAAACCATACCTCTGTCCCACGTTCCTGGGATTCCTTTACTCTACTTAAAGGAGCATCCGGCTCACCAAGATGATAGCTTTGCTCGTGAAGATAACCATCCCGCTGAATACGCAAACGCAGTTCATCAGATAAGGCATTAACCACGGAAACACCCACACCATGCAGTCCGCCTGAAACCTTATAAGAGTTATCATCAAATTTACCGCCTGCATGCAGAACGGTCATGATGACTTCAGCTGCTGAGCGGCCTTCCTCCGGATGAATATCTACAGGGATACCACGACCGTTATCTCTTACAGTAATGGACTCATCGTTGTGAATAATTACTTCAATCTTCGAGCAATATCCTGCCAACGCCTCATCAATCGCGTTATCCACTACCTCAAATACCATGTGATGCAGCCCAGTACCATCATCAGTATCACCGATATACATCCCAGGCCTTTTTCTAACCGCATCTAATCCTCTTAAAACTTTAATATTCGAGGAATCGTAAACGGCTTGGTCACTCATGCAATTGCTCCCGCGTTCTAAAAAGTAAAAATTATAACATAGCCATGCCCGCTAAGCACGGTTTTTCATACCTTCAAACGATGGAAAATACAGGCAGGCAGATTGCGGACAATGAACATCACCCAACGCCAGAAACCAGGATAATAAATTACCAAACGTTTCTTCAGGTAAGCCTTCCAGCACGCTTTTGCACAAGCCTCTGGCGAAGCACACAAAGGCATCGGCTTTCCATAGCTCATTTTTGTATCAATAGGCCCTGGCTTTACCAACAACACATGAATACCCCGCTCAGCAACCCGTGCTCTTAACCCCTGAACATACGCCTCCAGTCCTGCCTTGCTAGCTCCATAAAAAGCATTTCTTGCGCGTCCCCTGTCACCGGCTACTGATCCAAGGACTACCACGCTTCCTAAAGGCAACTTAAATGCGTTGACCCATTGATACAAAAAAATAGCAGGATTAACAAAATTGGTATTAAGCATTTTTTGAATAGCATCGGCTTCAATAGTATTTTCATCCAACATGATTCCGCAGGCGAAGAAAAGGTGCGTAACCGTCTCACTCGACGTGGAAGACTGAATTGTTTCAATCAATAAAGAATAAGATTGAATATCCAGAATATCCAGCACATGAATCTGACACTGAATTTCATAGCGAATAACCAAATCATGGCGGAGCGTTTCCAGGTCATTACTGTTACGCCCAACGAGTATAATATCCGCCCCCTGGCTGGCGGCCACGCGGCTAAAAGCTTTTGCAATACCTGATGAAGCCCCTACAATCACCCACTGCATATATTCAACCCCACCCTTCGGCTTAAATCAGACTGAAAATACTCTTTCATCCCATACTTCTCCCGAACCTGATTAAATACTTGATAGTTTGGATAAAAATCCTGAAAAGCCGCCTGCTCCAGCAGCGCATCCTTAGCAAGATAAATTCGACCTTGATGCTCACGAACAATTGCCATCATTTCATGAAATACCTTTTTACTCTCAGAATTATTTTTTAAATCCAGGGCTAATGTGATACCCGGCATGGGAAAAGATAACAAGCCAATGCTTTCACGGTGAAAACTTTTAATTACAGCCAGCCCCGGATAAACGTGATAACGTTCAATTAAAGATAACAATGATTTTAAGCCAGGCAAAGATGTTTCATAAGGAAACACACATTGTAATTGATAAAAACCTCGGGAACCATATAACTGATTCCAATTTTTCAATTTATCCAGAGGATTAATAAAATCCATTAAATGCTGACAGTATTTTTTTCCATTTTCAGGCACATGATGAAAATAAGCCTCATTAAATAACCGAAGCATAAAGGGGTTAACAAGGGAAAAAGGCAATATTGGATATTGTCTGCTGCGGAATCGGATCGGCACATCAGGAGCAAACCGGGCTGTATAAAGGATCCCTCTGCCAATATGATTTTTCATCGGCAGACAATCCATCCAGCCGGCACAGAAATCAATACTGGGTGGAACAGAAGTCAAAAGTTCCATCCACTGCTCAAGCAAGACAACTCTCTTTGCCTCCACCTCAACAGAAGGCACAGCCTTAACAAGCCGCATGGAGATTTTACTCATCAACCCCGTTAAACCTAATCCCCCTACTGTTGCCGCAAACAAATCAGCCTTTTCCGATGGACTGACACGATAAATACCGCGAGGCGTTACTAACTCCACACTTTGCACGTGGTGTCCGAAACTGCCGTAACGATGATGGTTTTTGCCATGGACATCATTCGCTACAGCGCCGCCTATACTTGCTCCCAATGTACCTGGAATCACTGGAGGCATCCACCCTCTCGGCAAGAAAACCGATAACAGATCGCGAAAAGTTACTCCAGGTTCGCAAACAAGCTCGCCCGAATTCTCATCAAACGCCAGGATATGATCAAGGCGGTTGGTCTGAACAACATGCCCGCCTGTATTAAATGCTTCATCGCCGTAATTGAGTCCATATGCAAAAGCTGAAAGCCCATGAGGATAATTGTTCCGTACAAGCCTTGACAGCTCATCAAAAGATTCCGGACGAAAAACCTTACAGGGAGAATGATAAGTATTTCCCCATGAAGATAATACTGACGATTTAATAGAAAGTGTCATATTAGAAACAAAATACCTGCTGGCATTCTACAAACCCCGCAAACCCATCTTTCTTCGCATCCGGCAAAACGCCGGGGTTGTAATGATATAACCACATTTTTTTCTTAATTTCAATCGGAAGCTTCACCAAATCCTCATACCGCGCATGAACTCCGCTTTTGTCAGAAGATGTCTCACAATCATGAAAAATACAATCAGCTGTTTTGTAATATTCTGCAAATTTTTCAAAGGTATATTGTGTATCTGCTGTAAAAAAAATACGCTTGTCTCCAAGCGCAAACCACAATCCAAAACAGGGAGCCAAATGATCACCATTAAAAATATGAACCGTCTGAATTAAAGTAAAAACAACACCGTGCCAATTAAACTGATTAGCGCTATCCGCTAAAACCACATTAAAGAAAGTTTCCAAATCGGCTTTCCTTCCCTCCAGTGTCCTCATCCCGCCTGCCAAAGAATGCTCCCACAAATCATGTTTTAGTTCAGGAGAAATATAAAGTGTCGGGCTATGGCATGCCGGATCAAAAAAACGTCTTAACCCCAGCCATTCGAGTCCTCCGATATGATCGGCATGCAGATGACTAACATAAACCTCATGAATATCCTGGTAACCCAAATCCAGGTGATGCAGGGAATGACGAACGTCGGATCCGCAATCAATTAATAAACGATCGCCTTCTGAGTTTTCTAATAACAGATTGGAGTGGTAATTTTCAGAACCTATGGTAAAAGCAGAACCTGTTCCAAGAAAAGTTAATTTATATTTTGTTTGAGCCATCATATAGCCTACTCACAAAGTCCCATTCTAAAAGTATAATCCGTATTTTTCGATTCTGCCAGGCTGAAATTAAAAAGAAGAGCCAGCCGATAAGCCGGGTTCTGTCTTGGACAGTCATTCATCTGGGATAGATGTTACCATCTACCTCAAGCAGCCTACCCAGATCCTGCACGGGCCGTACATTGCGGTTACAAAAACCACGCGGATCACTATTTGGCCTTGCTCCAGGTGGGGTTTACCCTGCCGCTTCTGTTACCAGAAGTGCGGTGCGCTCTTACCGCACCTTTTCACCCTTACCTTAGATCTAAAATTTTTAAACCCAAGGCGGTATTTTTTCTGTGGCACTTTCCGTAGGCTTTCACCCCCCAGGCATTACCTGGCACCCTACCCTCTGGAGCCCGGACTTTCCTCCCAAGGATACCTTTAAAGATACCCTAGAGCGACTGTCTAGCTGACTCTTCACTATATTATCTATCAATTATTGATGAATAATATAATAGAAATAATAGCAAAGTTCGGGTTAGGCTTCCAGAAAATCTTAAAACGCCCATAAAACCTCCTGAATCAACTTATCCATATTCCCAAGAATATCCTTAGAAAAATTCATCCGTCTCCTATCCGCAACAATAAGACTCAAGGAAGTACAGCGATGACCAAGATATTTTCCCAAGCCTAAAATGGCGGAAGTTTCCATCTCAAAATTAACAACAGGAACATGTTGATATTTAAAGCTTGCCAATGTATCAATCACATTTCCCAAAAAATTTTTTCCCCGTAATTCTCGGCCTTGAGGGGCAAAAAACCCTGGGCAAGTTATTGTAATACCAGCCAACGAAGTAATTTTAGAAAAACGTTGTGTTAATTCTGGATCGGATTCTGCAACGTAAGGAACAATAGGTAAAATTGCGGGAGAAAAGTGCTGGATAAAAGCATCCTTCAATGCTGACTCCTCTTCGGAAAAAGGAACGCAATAAAAATTTAATAGTCCATCCATGCCTATTGCATACTGGGATACAGCACAATCCCCTAAATTCAACCTTTCACATAAACCTCCTGCTGTTCCTAAACGAACGATTTCAAGCGATTTTGTCAACTTATTTATTTTTCGGGTTTTTAAATCAATATTCATTAAGGCATCCAGTTCATTCATGACAATATCAACGTTGGGAGTACCAATACCTGCTGAAATAACAGAAATTCTTTTTTTTCCAACCCAGCCGGTATGCGTAACAAACTCACGATGCTGCACGATAAGCTCAATTTTATCAAAATAACGCGACACCATTGGCACTCTTCCTGGATCGCCTACGGTTATCACTTTTTCTGCTAACTCTTCTGGTAAAAGATTCAGGTGATAAACACGCCCGTCTGAAGTCAGCGGCAGTTCGGATAGTTGTATGATTTTATTCATGAAAATTAATTATGAAACGCTAAAAACACCAAAAAACGTAAAGATTATAAAGTAAAAACCAAAAAAACGTTATTTTTATTCAATATTTTTATCTTTTTCCTTGCACTATTTTATTTTTTTTATAAACTATAGTGTGAGCGCGTTAAACAAAAATAAATAACACGCTTTTATTGTTAACAATTTAAGGGGAAAAAATAATGGCTATTGCAAAAAAAAGAAAAAAGCCTGTTGCCAAAGTATCTGATGCTTTTCAGAGCAAATGGCGTGAAGCTGAGAAGAAATTGGCTGAACATAAGCGAGAAGTCAAAAATAAACTAGCTCATGCTGTTCATGAAGCTTATGTCAAAGGACGCAGTGATGAAGCAAAAGAACATGAAAAACGTTCTGTTCTTCGCGAAAAACTGCTTCTGAATACATTAGCCAAATTTGAGAAGCAATTTCAAAAATCAAAGCCTGCTGCAAAAAAAGCTAAGGCAAAAAAACCTACTGTTAAACCCAAAACTGCCAAAAGTGCAGGCAGCAAAAAACGTTCAGTAAAAAAAACTGAAACTGCTGCTCATCAATAAATTGGAGACACCCTTTTAGGGTTCTGAAAATCTCCTGTAGAGACGCCCTATATGGGCGTCTCTTTTTATGAGGAATATATGAGCACGTAAGGCAAGCCACAACATCGTTGCATTTTGAAAGACGACGGGTTATATCTTCATTGATTCCATTCTTTTAACTTCTTATATCATTATTCTGAATTTTGGCGAGTACAGACAAATTCCACTACGTCATTGCGAGAAATGCAATGACGGGTAAACGGGTAAAGAGATAGCATCAAAACGCTTCTACAGATTACTTAAAACAGAAAAAACGCGCTGTTTGATTTCTTCAACCGAACCAACGCCGGAAATCCTGTAATAATCAGGAGCATCAGGGTCACCGCTATTGTGCCATTCCGAATAATATTCAATTAATGGTTCTGTCTGATCATGATAAACCTGCAGACGTTTTTTGACTGTTTCTTCCTTATCATCGTCCCGTTGAATTAAAGGTTCTTGAGTTAAATCGTCCAAACCTTCAATTTTGGGAGGGTGGTAACTGATGTGATAAACTCTTCCTGACTGAGGATGCACCCTTCTTCCCGTCAAGCGTCTCAGGATTTCTTCATCAGGAACGGCAATTTCGATGACTGCATCCAACACAATATGGGCTGATTTCAACGCGTCAGCCTGCGGGATAGTACGAGGAAAACCATCCAGCAAAAAACCCTTCTCACAATCTTTTTGAGTGATGCGTTCTTTAACCAAAGCGATAATAATATCATCCGAAACCAGATGTCCAGCATCCATAATTTTTTTTGCTTCAAGACCAAGAGGTGTTTTCTGCGCAACGGCTGAACGCAGCATATCGCCGGTAGAAATCTGAGGAATGTTAAAAGCTTCTGTAATAAATCGAGCTTGAGTGCCTTTACCCACGCCAGGTCCTCCAAGAAAAATAAGCCGCATTACTCGTGCTCCGATGAAACCATATAAATACCAGGCGCGTTTCTCAAGTATTCACGATAATCCATACCATAACCAAAAACATAATGATCATCCACCTCAAGACCGACAAAATCAGCCTTGTCCAAACCGCCGGCAACCCGCTTATGCCGTTTATCCACCAAAACAGCACTGTAAACTTCTTCTGCACCCATCGCTTTTACTTCTTCCAGAATAGCTGACAAAGTAATCCCTCCGTCGAGAATATCATCAACTACCAGTACTGTTCTGCCTGACAACGAGCGTGAAGGTTTAACTTTCCAGATAATTTCACCGCCGGAAGTTTCTCCCTGATAACGGGTCGCATGCACATAATCCAATTCCAAAGGAAAATCGAGACGTGTCAACAAATGCCCCATAGGAATTAAACCACCGATCATGACACATAATAACACTGGATTTTTATCTTCCAACTGGCTATGAATTTGTCTCGCCATTCTGTCAAGCGCAGCTTCTACCTCATTATTGGAATAAAGGCAGGTAGAAAGCTCAAAAACTTTTTTAATATCTTTAGGTATATTCATAAATGAGAGTAGAATCAAAAGTTAATGAAAAAGGTTATTTATCATCCCGTTTGGAATAGGAAGAACGAGGAAATACACTAACATTGCCAGCAGCATGATGCTTGACTTCAGTAATCTTGGCAACACCTTCCTTGTAAACTTCATCAATGCGTATAATGGACTGCATAGGTATAAAGATACGTTTAATATCGGCAAATTCCATCTTCAGTTTTTCTTCAGAAGGATCAACCACTAAAGAAGTATGAGAGCCAAACACAAAATCTTCTGCTTCAACAAAGCCAAACAAATCACTATCACAGATTTTGCGGGCATAAACTTCATAAAGGACATCTTCCTGTACAAAAGAAATACGAAAAATAGGTTTTTTTGCCATTGACTTTCTGCCATTTTAAGATTTTAAAAGATATCTATTATATACCCGCGATCTTTGAAAATGCAACGTTATACCCGAGTATTTCAAAGGGGGACGAGGCGCAGCGCCGCCGAGCGCGCGGAGTGTATAATAAATACATGAGCACGCGAGGCAAGCTGCAACAATGTACCCTTTTGAAAGACGATGGGTATATATTATTTTTCTATGAGTTCAAGATAATTGCCCGTTTAAGCCCCTGCAAAACCAGATCAGGAATCAGGCAATCAAAAACCCCTTTATCCTTATATAACTGGGAAAAGCCGCCTGTTGCAATGACAACGGCAGGATCATCCGCAAAGAACTCTTGCTGGTAACCTGCAATGATTTCCTTTATTGATCCCAAATGGCCGTAAAAAAGCCCGCTCTGAATAGCTTCACGCGTTGTTTTACCTATATAAGAAACAGGGGTCTCAATTTCAACTGTCATTAACTTGGCCGTATTACTCCGAAGTGATTCCATGCAAAGCCGAAGACCCGGCATAATGGCACAGCCTAAATAATCTCGTGTTTTGGTAATAGCATCTACCGTAGTAGCTGTTCCCATATCTACGGTAATAATATTACGGTTGGGAAAAGCCTCCACGGCACCAATGGCATTAGCGATCAGATCAGCTCCTACTTCATTAGGATTTTTTGTTTTGACATTTAATCCTGTCTTTACACCAGCCTGAAGCATAAAACATTCTATCTGAAAATAACGCAATAACGTATGCCTTATTGTATAGTCGCAGCTTGGCACAACAGAGCAGACAGATGCTGCATGCACTTCTTTTTCATTAATACCGTTTGCCTTTAAAATATTAATCAGAAAAATGCCGAACTGATCGGAAGTACCTACCAGATACGTCGCATAACGAAAACGCATCAACAATTGATCATCCTTAAAAACCCCGCCAAGAATATGGCTGTTCCCCACATCAAGACACAATAGCATTTTTATCTTTCTCCAAGCCTACATTATCAATTAACCTGACATTGCCCAGCCACACTGCAGCAAGACGTCTTCCCCATTGTTCCTCGACGTACTCCACTCTAAAGCCTTGCTGAACCAATTGCTCTTCAATGGATTTCAAAGAGCCTCCGGAACATAAGGTTTGATATAGGCAAGCTGCCCGCTCGCGCTCTTCATTTGTCAGCAGTGAATTGCGGGAACTTAATGCCAAGCCGTCTTCTGCACGCACCGTAGGACAAGCAATCACTTCAACCGGTAAAAATAAAGAAGCAGCCATTTTTTTTACAAGCAGATATTGCTGATAATCCTTTTCGCCAAAATAAACGCGGGCAGGCATCACAATATTCAATAATTTCAATACGACTGTCAGCATGCCTGCAAAATGTCCCGGCCGGAATTCTCCCTCCAGCATCCGGCTTAAACAGGTTTCATTAACCTGAATTTCGTAATTATCCGGATATAAAGCTTCTACATCCGGCAGCAACACATCATCTATCTTCAGACTCTCCAGCATAGCCAAATCACTATCTAACGTCCGAGGATAAGAAGCCAAATCCTGAGGATTATTAAACTGTGCCGGATTAACAAATACACTCACCACCACACGTTTATTTTCTTTTCTGGCCTGCCGGATAAGACTGGCATGTCCTTCATGCAAATTTCCCATCGTTGGTACAAAACCTGTATTTTTCCAACGCTGCTCATCGGAAAAATTTTGCCAGATACGCAAATCAGTAACTATGTTCATTGCCTGGAAACTCTCCTCGGCGGACTTCCGACACATATTGCTCGATACCGCCTTGAATTAACGCATACCCATCCACAAACCGTTTAACAAATTTTGCCTGAAAGTCACGATTCATGCCGAGTAGATCCTGAAAAACCAAAACCTGTCCGTCTGTCCCTGCCCCTGCACCGATACCAATGGTTGGAATATCCAATGCCTCAGTAATAGTCTGAGCTGCTTTAGCTGGAATACACTCCAGCACGATAGCAAAACAACCGGCCTTTTGCAGTAGAAGTGCATCTTTCAGCAGGCGTTCTGCTTCCGCATCCGTTTTTCCCTGAACTTTATACCCTCCAAAGGCATGAACAAATTGCGGTGTCAAACCTAAATGCCCCATCACCGGCACTCCAGACTCTACAAGATGTTCAACTAATGTAAGGTTGCCTGCAGCACCCTCCAGTTTCACCGCATGGGCGCCCGCCTGCATCAATACACGTACCGCCTGTACACTGCTGTCCAATGACTGGCGATAGCTTAAAAACGGCAAGTCAGCTATCAGAAATTTTTCAGGTGCCCCGCGAGAAACCGCAGCAGTATGCCATTGCATCATGGTTATATCAGCGTTCAAAGTCGTAGGAAAACCATGCATTGTCATTGCAGCGCTGTCGCCTGCCAGCAGCCAATCAACGGAAGTATCCGACAAAATACGGGCGCTGGTATAATCGTAGCAAGTTACCATCACGATTTTTTCGCGCTTTTTAAAAGAAAGAGAGCTCACCATTTTGAGCACTCGCAGAGAGAACAGTAAAAACTGTTAAATGGAAAAGGTACCTGTCTCACGATCAAGTCCAAAAGTTAATAAAAGTTAAAATCTTGTTTATTATTTTACATCAAAGGATTTTGGATTAAAAGATGCACACAGTAAACAAAATTATGGTATAATAGACTCAATAAATAACTATTATTATTTAATTTAATATACAAAAGCGAGTAACCCACTATGCCTATTCCTCCTGCTTCTGTCATTCTCGGCACCGCCGCCTTTGCTTGGTACGTGCATCGTAAAATTTCCCGTGCTTATTCCAGACCCAAATATGATAACCATGGTAATGCTCTGTTTTTTCGCATATCCATGGATAACCCCTTACATGCCATTCAATCAGCACGGGAAACATGCAATGCTGCACAATTGGCCAAAGAATGTCTCAAAAACGCGCCAAATCCACCAGCAGACATAACGGAAGAACAGGAGTCAGAACGAACAAAAGCACTGGAAGCATTAGAAGCGTCTCTTAAGGATTGCTTTAGCAGTGCAGCTTCAATAGATAGAGCAGCCCATAGTATGTCAGCTTCAATAGAACAGCTCCCTCATGCTGGTTTATCATTCTGGAGAGCAGACGGATACAGGGCTTATCAAGATGTACTACATGAAGGATATGAAAGCCTCGATGAAGCTCATCGAGATGAAATTTGGGATTTCATAGAGGCTAATGAAAACTCTCTGCAAAAAATAGGCTATTCAACTCCCGAAGCACAAGTAGAATTTGTCGAGAAACTTTTCGCCCAACGCCATAGGGAAGAAAGACAACATTACGCAAAGCTGCACAATCAAGCTGACTCACACTATAGAAAGGAATTCCAGCGCTACAGCGCATTGGCACCCATATGGAATCAACAGCTGAGAAGCGTATATCAGGAAGCAGCGGAGCATGCCAGACAGAAAAATTCAGATAAAACGGATACTGATGAAAATGCGCTTGTAAGTGTAAAACCCGCTGATCCTCAAGTATTTCCCAGCTTAAAAGACTTCAAAAAAATAAGTATGCCTTCTCTTACGGCTACCTGGAAAGAGGATAACGGAAAAACGTGGCTGGAAATAAAAATTGATAAAACAGACCAGGATTTACAAAACAGACCTCAGGTTAAAAGTGATGTGCAACTTTTGATTGCTGGCCTATTAGCTGACGACGACACCAACACTCCCAATCAAGACAAAATTCTCAACCTCCGAAGTGATAATCCCTATCTTCTTAGACTCGCAATCAAAGAAGCTATTAAACAGGGATGCCGACCGGAAAACATACGCGCTCAATTACTCAACAAAAGAACTGGAGGGTATGAAGCTTACACCATTCCTCAATGGGCAATCAACCAGGCATTGGATAAAAGAGTCGAACAGGCAAAATTACGACAACAATTTAACGAGCTTCGCAAGGCAAGCGAAACAGCCCATCCTGCTGTACCACAACAGTCTATTGATTCTTCTGAAAGCACTCCCGGTGTAACCTTGCAGTAAACCAAGGAAACAAGCGTATTTACCTTTCGCTTACGCCCCTCGGCTACCCTACAAAGCCTACGCCCCGCGGCTTGTCCGCGGGGCGTAGGCAGTGAGTAGACCACAACACATACGTAGGCAGTAGTGGTAGACCAATGCAGATAGCTGAAGGCGGCGCTCTACTGACACACGACGCTTACAGATTCAGCTGCTCTTCCGCTTCCTGGCAACTATTCCGCTTTGGATGATTACATTGTTCCTGGAAAGCAAACAACTGCATTATCATTTTTAAGACAATTCCATTAAAAATAACAGAATAATAATGAAAATTTAAACTGTATAAATTTGCGGTGGATCACTTAGCTCTCTTTCTTTCTTACTGTTCCCCCCCTTTCTCTTTCGCCCCCTTTTTCAAAGGAGGGAATAGCAGGAGTTCCCTCTTCCAAAAGAAGGGAACAAAAAGTACTATTTTGAAAGACGACGAGTATATTCTCTCCTATCCTCCTGTTCTAGGAAGGAGGAGAGTTATCTATGGAATGAGCTTCACCGTCTTCTATCCTTACTTCTTTGCTGCGGAAGCTTTCCAGATGTTTTTTCATTATCCTCTGATCATTTATCTGACCTGTTGCACTCGCAAATGCTTTATCACTTCTGAGTCCCTCTTTTCCAAAGTGAACAGACGCTTTAAGTTTTGCAATTCTATCAGAATGTTCGCCAAACTCTTCTACTCCTTGACATCGTCTATACGCTTCTTCAAACCAACTCCCCCTGCCAGACCAATCTCTATCATAATCAAGCTGCTCATCTGTTCCTTTTGCTGTATTAAAATAAGGCCGAGCCTTATCAAAAAAGCTTTTCCAATTTTCTTTCACTCCACTATCTGATATCACACCCAACTTAACCAACAGATAACTTCCGGCAGCCATAGCGGCTTGTCTTTGCTCTTTGTTCAATCCTTCACGGAGATGAATCTTGCAGTCTAATCCAGGTGCACGTGGAAAGCAGGTTAACAAATCACTCATCAGAGCTAGCATTGCTCGATCCAGGTCTCTTCCTGTTCTTTCAGGAAATGGCTGCGTTGCAGTTGGATCTTTGGAGAAAGTGTGCTCCATTCCCCTATCAACAACCCGTGAAGTTTTAATCACGCTTGTACCATGAGTATGCTCACGTGCAGCAGTAATACCTGCCGCAATAACAGCATCCTTACCGGTATCATCGGTAATACGAATATCTCTCACAGAATAAATAACCTTATCAATAGTATCCCGATCGGCTTTACGGCCAGTAACAGCCTCGACAACGTATCTGGCCAGATCAATAACTGAGCCTTTGGGATCCCCATCCCTCATAACTTTTAATAACTGCTTAACCCTGCTGTGCAGGTTATCGTCAATAATTTCAAGCAGTATCGCTTCAAGAGCATCGTAACTTTCTTTATGTTGTTCATCAGTTCCTCCAAAGAATTTATATCTTCTGGGTATTGCAGTTGCATTTTCTACAGCCCTTTTTATTGCCTCTTCAGAAGCCAAACCACCGACAGCTACACATATGGCTGAGATGACAGCTGCAGCGTAAACCTCTTGAAACATTCCACTTGTACTTAATTTGCCTGCATCTGCTCTATGGGTAAACATTAATGCAGCTGCGGCAGCTGCGGCAGTAGCTGCTGCAATCTCATCACCTTGAATTCTAATAATCTGTTCACAGTCATTAGGTATACATGCTATCACTCCCTGAATAGGTGAATCCATTGAAAGCAATACGGAGGAACCTGCACTCACGGAAAGACTGGTAGATAATCCTCCTTCGATTCTTGAACCTTTTTTTCTTATGAGAAGCTGGTTACCCGCTGACGTTTCTCCTTCTAACCATCCTTTATTGCTTCGAAGCACTCTCGATACAAAATCAACTTCTGATTCACCATACCTGCGCTCTTTGGAAGTTTTTTTTATGAAGCCTCCAGTAAAGGCTCCTCTTTTATCAATAGTTTCCTGCAGATTCTTTAACAATCCTGTCTTTGGATCATGGATTCTTTTATAAACAGCCTCCACTTCGGAAAGGCTGCTATTAACCTTATCGAATTCCACTTCTAGCTCATGAAGAAGCGCTTCATATCCGCCAATTTTTTCAAGATAATCTATCTGACTTTTGAATACCTGCTTTCTTTCATTTAAGATGTTATAATATAGCTGTAATGATTCAGCAAAGGGTTGAAGCATTACTTTTAGCTCCTTGGCATGCCTTACAGATTTCCAGCCGCCTGCCACATTCGCTGCTGACTGGATCGCTTTTTCTAATTTATCCCATGATCTTATACCTTCCATGACACGTGCCTTCGCTCGTTGGAGCAAAGTAGCTCTTTTAAATAAGGAAAAAGTTGATGGAGAAAGAGCAAATAATTCCTTCCAGTCTTGAAGTTGCCGGTCTATGTCAATAATAATCTTAGCTCTATCATTGCGAATAAATTGAAACTCTTCTTCACTGATAAATTGCTCCCAGTTGTTCCTCACGTTCGGTTTAAACTTATCCAGTGCAATGTATAAGGGAGAACCAATAGAAGCCTCTGTAAGCTTGTTAATAAATTCTATCCGATCACCACAAGCACTAAAAGTCTCAACTAATACTTGAATATCTGCATCATTCAGAAGCTTTCCATCTTGAACAATGCTAACTAAAGGTTTTTGCAATAACCATTCAACCAATCGTTTTTCCTTGGGATCATGAAAGTCATGCAAATATTTTAACGCAGCTTTATTAGATCGACGATTATTTATTATTAATGTTCTTTGATGTTTCAATACATTTTCACGTTTACCAACTTCCTCCAGTGAACGTATTTCCTCCCTCAATATACTTATTTCTTCACAATATCTATCCTTTTTCTCAATATGCTCAACTATCCGTGCATTAATCCGTTCAATTTCTTCACTGTTAAGTATTATTCCTCTAGTTTTCAAAGCCTTGGCTAATTCAGAGTTATACAACTTCTTAGGGGGCAAATCATAACTGCCTTTAACTTCTAAAGCTGTATCAACAACATATGTTTTTTTATCGCCGCGTGCCAGATCCTTTAATAACTTCTGCCTTTTCGAAATATCAAACACCGGATGTCTTTTATCTTCGCGCACCAGTTCAGACTTCGTTCGCCAGAGTCTCATCAGCTCTTCTAAAAAAGATTGAGGCGGCGTGCTGCCAAAATGATGATGTACATCCACCAAAATCAAAGCATATTCCTTTAACCGCGCAGCTTGTTCATCAGAAATTACTTGTTTGACGATAGTAATGTCCCCTCCCAGAAAAGATAGAAGTTCTTTACTGGATCCTTGACCTGCCTGGTGTAAAATTTCCCGAATATCGGATGGACTTCTAGCCACAGCAAGATTTTTCATGATAGAAATATCTTTATCCAACAAAGCCTCAATTAACCCGCCGCATTCCACTGCACGACGCGCTGCTGAGTAACGTAAATGTCCAATATCCTGCAAATAGCTTTCTACCAATTCATTACTATCAGTACATCCTATTTTGCTGCAAAAAATCTCTCGCATTGCTCTTTCATGACGATGTTCAGCTCTACGTACTAATTCGATAAATAACGCTTGATTGTCTGGAGCACCGGTAATGATATTTAACACAAGACGTTCATCACCTTCCAAACTTAGACTTTCTAATCTTAATCTTAAAACAGTCATCCATGCAGAAAACCATATATGCTGGACTGAAGTGTTATCCAGATAATCAACCTCCAATCTTTCCGAAAATGGGTTCTGTGCTAACACTTCACGGATTTTATCCTCATCACCTGCACCCAGAATTTGATTCAACCATTCTGCATCCTGAGGAGAACCAAGCTCCAAACGACCCAATAATTTCTCAACACTTAACCATGTATGCACCTCATTTGAAAGAATATGACTATTTTCCAAAACTGCATCATGGATTTTTTTAATTTGCCTCTGATCTTTGGGATCATTTGGATCAAACCAACGTAAAACAATACCATTACGGCTCAAAACATCATAAACTGCTTGAGCTGTTTGCTCATCCGAAACCGCAGGCAATGCCTTTAACTGAATCAGCAAATTCCAATTTGCATCTTCTTTTACAATTTCTTTTAACCAAAAAATACATTGTTGCGCTCTGGCGCATTTCTGTAAGTAAAGAGTCTGCTCTTTGGTTAAAAATTTTCTTACTTCTTCAGCATTATTTCCATAAGTATGATCTGAATCAGATATCAATTTCTGCCGAACAGATCCCATATCCGCATCTATAATATCATCTGTCCAACCTGTTGACTCATCAACCAACTGACTGATACGATATTCCAGATGTGCAGTCAAGGCAGTGCCTTGCAGCTCATTAGTATTGATATACTGAAGAACGTCTTCTTTAATTTTTAAAGGGTTTTTTCCTTTTTTATTATCTACAATATCTTTTAATTTCTTCAGGCTTTCGTTGCGATCTTCATGAGATGAACCTATATAGCTAACTACCAAATTTTGCTCTTCAGAAGTTCCCTTGCTTAATGCCTCAAGCCGCGCTTTAATTTTATTTCTTGCAGATTGGCATATTCGATCTTTCAGTTGAATAATATCCCTTTTACCTATTATCTCATTTACATTTGCAACAAATTGGCTCTGATCAAAATCCTCAACTTTCTGAAAAATCTGAACCAAATGATTTGCAATCATTGGTTTACAAACACTTTCTTCATCTCCAGACAAAAATTTCGAACGCTCGGCTTCACTCAAACTATCGATGTAATCCTCTATTAATCTGTGTATAACATCACCCAGGTTTTCATAAATCTGACTTACACCAATGCGCGCTTTTGCCGCTTCTCTTAGCTGCTTAAAAGTGTTCTTATCGGCTGCTTCATCAATAGCTTTTTTCCATTCGCCATCATCTTTAAAAGGAAATAATACGCCTAATCCAGGAATCTTCAGTATTCGATCTTTCAATTCTTCCAATGCAGAATCACGTTTTTTTCCATTATGCTGTTCTGTTTTTATTAAAGTAAGTAAAACGTCATCAGGAGCATTCAGCACACCCTGGAAAAGCAATTGTTGAATAGTATCTTTGTTTGTAAAAAATACTTCTGTTGAAAATAATTTCCCATGATTCTGTCTAATACACCGCAGTGCAAATATTTGGAGATCGATAACAGCTTGAATATCTAATGCGCCGCCCTCACCATACCATACTTTATTTCCAAAAGGGTATGGATTAAATTCCGGCAGTTTTTTAAGAAAACGAATGAGCTGCTGATTAACCCGGGCAACAGAATTAGGTCTGAAAAGTTCAACGAGAAACCAATTCTGAAGCTCTTCCAGAGATGCTTTAGCGATAGCCGACCTTATTATGATTTCTGGAGACTGGGCAATGCTGTCTGCTCCTTCTGTTTCGTTTAGAATTCTTTTTCTGGCCCGTGTCTGAAGCTCGCTCATGAAATCTGGTTTTTTATCAAATACGCTTTCTATCGCTTTTTCCCAGCTACCTTCTGATTCCACCCCATTGATATTCGTTATATATTGCCCCAACACCTCATAAATACAGACTATTTTATCTCGAATATCCGCATTCGTTTCATCTATCTGCAACAAATCCTCAAGCTGAGCGGCATCAATATTATTTACTGCCCGTTGAACCAGGGCAAACACCATGTCTGGATCATTTAATACATAGTCATGGAATAAATTAACCCGCCATTGCCGAAACTCTTCAGGATCCTGTATCAGGTCAAGCCAACACTCTCTAATAGCCGGAGAATCCCTGAATACAGAATCAGCAAACGCCGCTATTCCTTCCTCATTCCTAACGCATAATATATCAAACAAAAATTCGGCATAATCCTCTTTTTTTACTGCAACAACATGAGCCTTATATATTCTTGCTTCAAGTATTATTCTCTTAGCCTTATCAGCAAAATCAGGATCTACAGTAATAAAATAATCCTGCAAGCGAATATCAGTTATCTCTGCAAGTCTTTCTTTTGCGCATGCCTGAAGCTTTAACCCGCCATCTCCGTAGATATTTTGTATTATCTCAGTTAACTGCTCATTACTAATGAACAAATCGCGATATTTATTGCACAGCACTCCACCAATTTCTTGAACAATGTCAGAAGAACCAGCTCCAGCCAGAGGGATCAGATTTTCAGGAGATATTTCTCTTATAATATTTTCCAGCACACCAGGTTTTTTCAGATAGGCTCTCAAAACCAGAGATTTCAAAACCTCTTCATTCTCCTCTTGACTTCCCTCCTTCATCATAGCTTCCACCCTGTTCAGGATAGACATTTCGCTAGTAAGTCCTGTGGGCACCTGATCGAAACCTGGCGAATGCGCTCTGAGTAATCTTCCAACCCTTCTACATAGCAGCTCACCTCGGTTATCCAGGATAAACTTTAAATCCTGACTGGAAACTTCATCTTGTTGTACAACAGTCTGTACAGCTCCCCACAACAGTTCCTTTCTGTTAAGCCACGACATATTGCTAACTTTACTAAACCGATCTCTTCCCAAGCGCCCTTTAAGCATCCAAACTCTTGCATTATTTTGTATTTCTGGAAGCATCCACTTTAGTGCGTTTTTTACCCCTTCTTTTATCGCTTCCAGCCTATAACGAGGTAAATCATTCAGTAAGATAAAAGAGAATGAATCAGCTGCTGTATCCAAATCTGCATTCGGGCTCAAGTACAGTAAGCTCTCTGCCAAATCCAGGTCATCGGGATCATTAACATCATACCGATCCAACGCAGCATTAATTAACGCCTGCATCACACAAGGATGCAAAGGATCCTCTACCGCCTGAGAGGCTGCTTGTGCTAACTGAATTCGTAACTGTGAAAAAGCATTTCTATCCTTGATGACTTTATTTATCGCTTTTATACTCCAATCCTGGCCTGCAAGACGCGCAATTTCAATACGGCCAATATGTTCCCAATCTTTTGGATCAATATAAAGCAGATCGGCTAACAAACTCGGGCTATTATGATCTATAAGATGTTTTACCAAGTTTTCAACACTCATTCCAATAGCTCCTCATAAATTATGCTTATCTGATTTTGAAAATAATAGGTTTAAATTTTATCACCCTTAACATTATCATTGTAGTTTAAAAAACTTAAGAAAACCTTAAGGTTTTTAACAATGTCTGCTCGCTACGAGCCTTTCAGCTTATCCAAGCCCTTTAAAAAATCCAGTTTCTCTCGAATCTTTTGTTCAAGACCTCGATCCGTCGGAAAGTAATACTGCCGTCCAGCAAAACCTTCCGGCCAGTAATTTTCTCCCGCAGCATAGCCATGCGGTTCATCATGAGCGTAGCGGTAATGCTTGCCATAATCCAGCTGCTTCATCAGGTGAGTTGGAGCATTGCGCAAATGCAAGGGAACAGGCAAAGATCCATATGCTTCCACATCTGCCCTTGCTTTGCCAAAAGCTGTATAGACCGCATTGCTTTTGGCTGCTATTGCCATATAGATAATTGCCTGAGCAATGGCAAGCTCACCTTCAGGGCTGCCAAGGCGCTCATAACTCTCCCATGCAGCCAAAGCCAAATCCAGCGCCCGCGGGTCAGCATTGCCAATATCTTCACTAGCCATTCGGATGATTCGTCTTAAAAGATACTGCGGATCGCAGCCGCCATCCAGCATACGCGTCAGCCAATATAACGCAGCATCCGGCGATGAACCTCGAACCGCCTTATGCAGAGCAGAAATCTGATCATAAAATTCTTCGCCCTGTTTATCAAAACGGCGTATTTCGCCGGTAAATAAAGCCTCCAAAATAGCTTGATCAATCACTCCCGCTTCGCTTTTTGCCAGTTCTGCAGCCAACTCCAGTAAATTTAAACAGCGCCGCGCATCGCCGTCTGAAGCTTTAACCAAAAGCGGATGCAGCTCTTCAGGAAAAGAAACCTCAATGTTAGGCAGCGCTCGTTGAATCACTAACAGCAAATCGGATTCTGTCAATGCTTTTAACACATAAACCCTCGCCCGAGACAACAAAGCATTATTCAGTGCAAAAGAAGGGTTTTCTGTCGTTGCGCCAATAAAAGTTACCGTACCGTTTTCCACATAAGGCAAAAAAGCATCCTGCTGTGCTTTATTGAAACGGTGCACTTCATCAACGAATAGTACAGTAGGAATATTCTCAGCAAGCCGCTTTTCAGCCTTCTCCAAAGCCAGGCGGATCTCCTTGACACCGCTCAGCACAGCGGAAATGGCTTCCACCTCTGCGTTGGCTTTAGCAGCTATCAGTCTGGCCAATGTTGTTTTTCCTGTACCTGGAGGCCCCCATAAAATCATGGAATGCAGTCTTCCCTGCTCAACCGCTGCACGTAAAGGTCTGCCCTCACCCAAAAGATGCGGCTGTCCAGCAAACTCCTCAAGGGATCGAGGACGCATCCTTGCAGCTAAAGGTTCAAAATCATTGGCTGGCATATGAGAATTTTCACCATAACAACGGATAAGCATTGTCAACAAGCATACTTTTTAAAGAATCCAACGTCCTTTTCTCTTGATTTCCCTGTGCATAGCATCTGGAGCAAGGTCAATTTCACCAGGCCAAGTTACCACTCCATATTCAAGATAAACTTGGTTAAACAGATTAATGTCTCTAAGATTTGCAAAAACACCAGCTTCATTGCTCATAATTAAATTAAACATCTCCACCAACCCGCAAGTCCCATCGTTGAATTCAACCATTAGCGTATAATTTACTAGAGGCTTAACTTTCATTAGCCTCCAAGGAGCAGTACATATTATTCCAGAGGCGGTATTTTCTTTGGTAACTGATTTTGCTCGCATAATGTCCAATCCTCAAATAAATCTTCACGGTGTTGAGACGCCCATTCTAATACTAAAGACAATGCTCTACGAGGCATAAAACCTTGAATTATCTCCAGCGAGCGGATATCAATTAACACCTCATATTCTGCGTATAAAGCATGAAAATGTGGCGGCGCGTGATCATCCCAGAACATTATGGATCAGTATCCCATAAAATACACTGATGGTTGGCATTTGCTTTTTATTATTTTTTAAAGTCCAAACTTAATGCTACTAGCATAGCACATGGACAAATTGGTATCAATAGGTAAATCTAAAACAAACGCCGCGGATTTTGCATCTCGGCAATACCATAATGATCAGGATATTTTGCTTCCATAAAATAAAGGCCATAGGCAGGTGCAGTTTCTCCCCCGAGACGCCGGTCTTTGGCTTCTAATACATATTTTGCCCACAGCACATCTTTCAGACCCGCGCCAACGGCAATCAGCACACCGGCGATATTACGAATCATATGATGCAAAAACGCATTGGCTGAAATATCCATAATCACATAATCACCCTGACGCGTCACAGACAATGCCGTGAGATGACGTATCGGCGTTTTTGACTGGCATTCTGAGGCACGAAACGAAGTAAAATCATATTCTCCAATGAGATAGCTGCCCGCTTCAGCCATCCGCTCATGATCTAAAGCTTTATAATGCCACGCCACATTGCTGCGAAGCAGCGCTGGCTTTAAAGAATGATTATAGATAACATAACGATACGATCGTGAAACAGCAGAATAACGGGCATGAAAATCGTCAGGAACCTCTTTAACCCAGCGAATAGCAATGTCTTTTGGAAGAAAAGTATTGCTGCCATAAATCCAGGCATGATGACTTCGCTCCGATCCAGTATCAAAATGAACCACTTGCCCCAAAGCATGCACGCCTGTGTCCGTCCGGCCTGCGCAAACAACCTCAACAGTATGATTTGCGATTCGGGATAAAGCTTTTTCAACACTGCTTTGTACCGTATGCAAACCTGCTTGAGCTTGCCAGCCGTGATAACGGCTTCCATCATATTCAATTCCAAGGACAATACGCATCTTCTAGCCAAACCAGTAACGAATGCCAATACCGGCAGCAGTGGAACCAACAATACCCGGACAATACAAACCAAATGCACCGGAACGATGATGCAGGCGGTATAAAACCTGCCATTCCGGATGTTTTGGCAAAGACATTGTCGCTTCAAAAGCGACATAGTTTAAAAACTTGCGAGCATTTTCCGCTTTTTCTTCAGTCCTGGTTTCACGTTGAGGGTTTCTGGAAGCCCAGGACACCCCCTCCCCGATACCTACTGTTGTCAATATATATTGGTTCCATGGAAAATTCCGCCACCGAAACATGACATAAGGATTAAACTCATAGATGATACCATTCGGATCCGTTTCATAGGTACCATTAGCAGCCAGTTCAACAGTTGAAACCAACGGGCTGACAAACCGCCTGAACCCATTATCCTTGGCCAGCTGATGATTAATTTCCAGGGAATAAAGATCACCAGGGCCTAGACCGTTAAAATGAAAATAAAGATCCTGAACCAATTCATTCTGAGTCATTTTCCCAAAGTAGCCCAATACAGACCAATGATATTGATCATACACATCCCCGCTTGTACGCCAATTACCTTCACGCGCATTTGCGTCTAAAGCTTGAGGAACATGAGAAACAGGAATACCACCCGCATGAGCCGCCATAACGGCCAATTGGCAGCTAATTGCTGCAAGGCATATTTTTACTCTTTGTCTTATACCGTGTATCATTAGCAACCCGTATTGAAGAAATGGGCATTGCCCATGCAAAATTATTAGAGTATATCATTACATCTTATGGCAAAAAAGGTTTTTCTTACAGGCATCATTCCGGCAGCATTTTCAGGCCAAAGAGCCGATCAGGCTCTGGCAAAACTCTTCCCAGATTATTCGCGGGCAAGACTTTCAGAATGGCTTAAAAACAATCAAATTAAAATTAACGAACAGTTTCTACGGCCAAAAAATAAAATACAAGGTAATGAAACAGTGGTTATTGATGCTGAACTGGAAGAAGAGCAATGGGAAGCTGAAGCTATCACAATGGATATTATTGCTGAAGATGAATCGCTCATTGTTATTAATAAACCCGCTGGTTTAGTCGTCCATCCCGCTCAGGGTAATTTCGAGCACACATTAGTCAATGCGCTTTTGCACCATTGTCCTGAATTAAAACACCTTCCCAGAGCAGGATTGATTCATCGTCTTGATAAAGATACAACGGGACTTCTTGTTATCGCAAAAACCCTTCCAGCTCACCATGCTCTCGTTCAGGCTATGCAGCAAAGGGAAATTCAACGCACTTATCAAGCCATCGTTTATGGAAAAACACCGCTTCAAGGTAGCATCCGCGAGCCTATTGCCCGTCATCCAAGACAGCGGCTCAAAATGTCTGTCAATCCATCCGGCAAACCGGCCGTTACTCATTACAAAAAACTGCATGATTATCCGCCGTTTTCCCATCTGGAAGTCAACCTTGAAACAGGAAGAACCCACCAGATACGTGTGCATCTGGCGCATATCAAACACCCTATTCTCGGTGATCCGCTTTATGGTATTAAGCGGCCTGTCAAATATGATAACGTCTTACCTGATACATTACAAAATGCACTCAAACAATTCACCCGACAAGCACTGCACGCCTGGCGTCTGGCGCTCATTCACCCGCAAACCAAAGAAAAGATGCAATGGGAAGCCCCCCTGCCAGATGATATGCAAAATCTATTAAACTTGTATGAGGGGGGTATTTAGCCCTCACCCGCCCTCCGGGCGTCCTCTCCCAAAGGGAGAGGGGATCATCATGGTTAGCCGGGCACACTCTCTCAAAAGAAAAGGGGATTTTCATGGTTACAAGAAATTTTCATTCTTCCCCTCTCCCGCTTCGCGGGAGAGGGTGGTGCGGAGCACCGGGAAAAGGCTGAGGCATGCCTGATAATTTTTTGTTCTCTCCGCCAACGCCCCGCGGCTATCCTACAAAGCCTACACCCCGCGGCTTGTCCGCGGGGTCCACTCTCTGGATGCCGCGGACAAGCCGCGGCACGTAGGCAGTAGGTAGACTACAACAGTCTAACAGGTTATGAATCAGAAGGATTTTTCAACTCATACCAAATACCAAATAAAACTGCAATGGAACAGGCAAAAGCTGTACCTAAAATCCAGGAAAAATACCACATAATATTACCTCTTCAATAGGCGTCTTTTGAACTTTCAATCGTGGACGATGTCACTTTTCCTCGTAAAATATAATATACCCAGCTGGTATAGACGAGAATAAGCGGCACAAAAATCGCCGCAGCCAGCAGCATGATACCCAAAGTAAGCTTGCTGGATGAAGCGTCCCACACCATCAGGCTCATATCAGGATGAGTAGATGAAGGCAGAATAAAAGGAAACATTGTCATACCGACTGTTGCAATAGCCGCAGAGACAGCTAACGCACTGCTAACCCATGCTGTACGGTGAAAACCTGTGCTCAGAAGAAGAACAGCCAAAAGAGCACTTATTAATCCTGCCGCAGGCACTGCATAAAACAGAGGATAAGCTTTGTAACGGTTGAACCATTCACCGGCAGCAGCCGATACTGATTTATGCAGGGGATTCGAAGCAGCATCTGTCAACATTGCTGCATTCAAATGATAACCCTGAATACCATGAGCCATCCAATAACCGCCAAGGATAAAAAGCAGGATAAACAAAAGACCTGCAATCCTGGCATAACGAATGGAGCGCATCTGTATCGCGCCTTCTGTTTTAACTGCCAAATAGGTTCCGCCATGCAAAGTCAGCATGGCAACACTCACCAGGCCGCACAACAAAGCAAATGGATTCAGTAAACCTAACAAACTACCCGTATAATAAGCTCTCAGCGTGTCATCAAAGTGGAAAGGTACACCTTGAATGACGTTGCCCACAGCAACACCAAAAAGGAGCGTTGGCACAAAACCGCCAAGAAATAACGCACCATCAGCCGCCTTTCTCCAACCCGCATGAGTAACCTTGGATCGATACTTAAAACCAACAGGGCGTAAAATAAGCGCCAGCAAAACCAAAAGCATAGCGAAGTAAAAGCCAGAAAAGGATACAGCATATAACGCCGGCCAGGCAGCAAAAATTGCCCCGCCGCCCAAAATAAACCAAACCTGATTACCTTCCCAAACTGGACCTATGGTATTCAAAGTAACGCGCCGTTCTTTATCGTTTTTAGCAACCCATGGCAGCAGAATGCCAACACCGAGATCAAAACCATCCATAACCGCAAAACTTATCAGCAAAACGCCCAATAATACCCACCAAATGATACGAAGTGTCGTATAGTCAAAAAATTCCAGGCTCATACTGATTCCTCCAGGCTAAGTTTATTCTGGCGGTACTCAGGCCCAAGGCGAATATATTTCGCCATGAGATAAAACTCAATCAGCGTTAACGTACCATAAAGCACCGCGAATCCGAACAAACTGATATACAATGACTGGGGCGCTAATGATGAAGCCCCAAGGAAAGTCGGCAGTATGCCTTCAATTACCCAGGGCTGGCGGCCATGTTCTGCCACAAACCAGCCAAGTTCAGCAGCAACCCACGGTAAAGGAAGGCTAATCAGCGCTATTCTTAAAAACCAGCGTTTATCCAGTTTCTGATAAATGGAAAGGATAAATGCCAGAGCAAAAAATGCAATAAAGTAGAAGCCGCAGCCAGCCATTACACGAAATCCCCAGAAAATGGGAGCCACATTCGGAACGGTATCCCACGCGGCAGCTTGAATCTGCTCCGGTTTAGCGTCAACTACATTATCTGTGTAACGCTTCAGCAGCAAAGCATAACCTAATTCGTGGGAATATTTTTCCAATGTTGCTTTTGCTGCTTCATCCTGCGGATCCGCTTTCAATGTTGAAAGCGCGCTATAGGCTTTGATCCCGTTTTGGATTTTGCCTTCTGCGTCTTTCACCAAATCGTTGATACCTTCAAGCGGCTTGTCAAATGAACGGGTTGCTATCAACCCCAAAACATAGGGAACACGAATCTCATAACGTGTTGTATGTGCCTTTTGATCCGGCAGTCCAAATACTGTAAAGCTGGCTGGAGGCGGTTCTGTATCCCACATCGCTTCAATAGCAGCAATTTTCATATGCTGGTTTTTTGTCGCCAAATAACCGCTTTCATCACCAAGAACAACCACTGAAAGTGCTGAAGCCAAACCAAATGCCGCAGCTACGGTAATAGAACGTTTGGCAAGCTCAATGTTGCGGCGTCTTAACAGATAATAAGCACTCACGGAAAGCACAAACATCGCACCAGTAACATAACCTGCACTTACCGTATGAACAAACTTGGCCTGAGCCACTGAATTAAACAATACCGAGGCAAAATGGGTTACTTCCATACGCATGGTTTCAAAATTAAAATGCGATCCAACAGGATGCTGCATCCAGCCGTTAGCAATGAGGATCCAAAGCGCCGAAAGGTTAGAGCCAAGAGCAACAAGCCAGGTAACGACAAGATGCCCCTTTTTAGACATCCTGTCCCAGCCGAAAAAAAACAATCCAATAAAGGTACCTTCCAGAAAAAATGCCATTAATCCTTCAATCGCCAGCGGCACACCAAAAATATCGCCGACATAATGCGAATAATACGCCCAGTTGGTACCAAACTGAAATTCCATTGTGATCCCTGTAGCAACCCCCATGGCAAAATTAATACCAAATAAAGTTCCCCAAAATTGAGTCATTTCTTTCCAGACTTTCCTGCCGGTCAGTACGTAGATGGTTTCCATCACACCCAACAATAAGGATAAACCTAGCGTCAAAGGAACAAAAATAAAATGAAACATGGCGGTTAATCCAAACTGCCATCGGGATAATTCAACAGTGGTAAGATCAAACATGTGTTACTGCCTCACGTTCGTGGGTTGAAGATAAAAAATGGGCTGCCGCCTGCTTGCTCATATACTGCGTGTTATGGTTATCAAGAGGCTTCGAAAAACAGACGTACCAGAGTATGGAAAGCAGGATAATCTTTAACAAGAAAACAGCGCCGATTTCACGGATTAAAGCATATTTAGGCTGTTTAGATATTTTCATTTTTCCTGCCTCTAGCTTACATGCTGGTATATACCCAAGTTACTTCGAAATGCCGTTTTTTCTTCAGCCGTCATTGCGAGGAGCGTTAGCTCCGTGGCAATCCAGATCGAAGCTTGAATGAAACATCCGTACTGGATTGCTTCGCCTTCTGCTCGCAATGACAACAGAGAATACACAGCAGTTCCAAAGATCTCGCGTATATTTTCAAGTTTCCTGATTGTAATACAAACTCATCCAAAATAGAATGACTTAATTTAAATTAATTTAAACGAAACGCCTTCTAAAAATAGATAAATATACAAAACCCAACTCGTTTGCGAAAAAATAAATTTGTAGTAGAATTGAGGACACGCCCTAAATAATTTCGAAAACTAAAACCCATTGAGGTATTTATGGGAAAAAAATTACTGTTGAAAGCTAAAAAATTACACGCCGTCCCCTATTCTGATAATCCTTCATCAAGAATCATTTATACCCTCACTCATGAAGAATACAACCAAAAATTTGACTCTCAATACAGCGAATCATTATACGTAAAGGAAGAAATTAAATTAGAGCACTTAATCACAGAGGAAAAACATTCAGAAACAAGAGAAGCCAGTCAGTTAAAGGCAGAGATAGAAGAAAAAATAACCTGTCGTTTAGAGAATCCGCTAAGCTGTTTATTTGTTGGCCGTTTACCAGAAGAGGTAGGCGGCTATGGACTTTTTACAAGCGAAGCCATAGAAGAAAACACGCTATTATTCTTGTACGCTGGAGAAATAAAAAATTTTAGCTTGGACGATGATTACTGCCTCAACACCGGAGTAGATTCCTCTGGCAAACCGTGGTTTCCTCCAGGGATATTGGCGGCTTAGCACGATTTATGTCCCATTTCCCTTATGATGATGAAATGATACGGAGACAAAATATATCCCTGGAAAGAGAAGAAGGTGGAGAAGACAGTCTGGAAAGGTATATATTCAATAATCCCGAGGCGCACGATCGCGCAGCAACAGCTAATGTCATGTTTTCTCCCTTTATGTATCGAGGAACTCCTGTGCTTATAGGGTTCGCAGCGCGTAATATAGCACCGTATGAACAGATGGGTTTTTCATACGGTACCAAATACTGGCTTGCCCATTTCCCAACTCGCCCCTTGTTATTCAATAAAGACGGCTCATTGGTTCCTAAAGAAGCTTACAGAAGAAAATGGATTGCACCCGCTCCTTTTCCAAGCTCTTCCCCCTTCACCAGAGAGAATATAGCCAAGTATCGTGTATTTAAAACAGTAAAAGAATTATATGAACAGGGAATAGTACTTTATAAATCGGCTTTACTTATTCCCACCACGATTTCGCCTAAGTAACCTTCTTTCTGGCTCCTCGCTTTCGCAGGGACGACGAGAAGAAAGGCGAGGATGACGGAAGATATGCTGCTCAGGTTAAGCAAATTAAGACAGAATATTGTTAGTAAGGTTTAATAATAACTGTTGTTCCGACATTAACGAAACTCTGGCTCAGCCATTGTGCGTCATTTGGTTTAACACGGACACATCCGTGGCTCGCATTGTGATTGGGCACATCATAGGATCCATGGATAGCATAACCTTTATAAAAGTGCATGCAATAAGGCATTGCAGCGCCGCCGTTGGTTTCAAGCGGATAACGGCTTGATTTACATTCCGGCCCTTTCTTGCTGTATACACTAAACGTTCCGGAAACGGTTTTGCAGCCGCGTTTTACGTCAGGACAATAATGCTTACCACCCGAGGCTCGTCCGGTTTTTACCAGATTACCGTCTGCATCGTAAGCTGCCCACGCGGGTATATTAGGATCAATAATGACGACTTTTTTCCCCGTAGCAGGACGTTTCTCAGGAAATTGAGGAAAAGTTTCTTCTGTTTTCACGACAGTTTTAAGAGGAGATCCTGTTGTATCCTGCTCCGCCAGGGCCGCTGGAAAAGAAGCAGGCTCGGATTCCGGCAAATACATGTTAGTACGAGGATCATTGATATCATCAGCACTCGCTGATGTATGGTTCCCCATTGTGCTGCAGCCTGTTATTGTCAACATGGCAGCGCCTAAACCCAGGATAAAAGTCTTACTTTGCATGATGAACCTCCTTATTATCGTTTTATACGGGATTTTTTCATCCTCACAACGACAAATCTTTTATCTCTTTGATAATATAATTAGCACAAAAGATCTTCTAATTCCAGTTTGATCTTTTTTAGATAGTTACTTCGAAATGCAATTTCTCCCACAGCCGTCATACCTGCTTTCTCCCGTCATTCCCGCGAAAGCGGGTATGACGCCGGAGAAAACTAAGCATTCTCAAGGATTTTGAGTATATACATCATACATGTTTGGGAAGCATATAAAGAATGGCAGCCTTTAATTCTTCATCTGTACATTCAAAACAACCGCCGCGCGGAGGCATTGCACCTAAACCCGCATCAATATTTTTTAAGAGCTTTTCAGCACTGCCAGCTTTATCAAGCCTTGCCTTCCAGTCGCTCTCAACCCCCAGGCGAGGAGCACCAACAGGGATCACAGGTGTTTCTGCATGGCAATTTACGCAAAAATGTGCATAAATTTTCTCTCCTTTATCCGGATCACCTTGAATAGAATCCAGAAATTCCTGGGGATGATGCTGGGCAGAAAAAACTGTTAATGGGAATAGGTACAATATTACTTTAAAAAAACGCGTTTTTTTAAACATATTACTCATGAGGTCCTAAAGCGACGCAATGAAAACCTCCATCCACATGAATAATTTCGCCCGTAATGCCATTGGCCAGATCAGAACAGAGAAATGCTGCTGTATTACCCACGTCTTCTTGCGTAACGTTCTTGCGAAGCGGAACGAATTTTGCGTTATCTTCCAGCATTTTTCTGAAATCATTAATTCCTGATGCCGCCAGGGTCCGAATAGGGCCTGCCGATATCCCATTAACGCGGACACCAACAGGGCCTAAACTTTGCGCCATATAGCGGATATTAGCCTCAAGGCTGGCCTTGGCCAAACCCATTACATTGTAGTTAGGCACCGCTTTCTCCGCACCGATATAGCTTAAACTCAACATCGCCGCATTTCTGCCTTCCATCATGGGTAAAGCTGCTTTCGCCAATGCTACAAAACTATAACTGCTGATATCATGTGCAATTTTAAATCCTTCACGTGAGACAGAATCCACATAATCACCTGCCAGCTGATCCGATGGAGCAAAAGCCACTGAATGAACAATAATATCCAGGTGATCCCAGGATTGCTTTAAATGACCGAATAAAGCCTCTACCTGTTCATCCGAACCCACATCACACGGCAGTACAATAGAAGAATTCATGGCTTGTGCTGCTTTTTCAACCCGCGACTGCAATCGTTCATTCTGATAAGTGAATGCAAGATTAGCCCCTTCCCGATGAAATACTTCAGCAATACCATGAGCGATAGAACGATCATTCGCTATACCGACTATCAAGGCATTCTTACCTGTTAAAAAACCCATATTTATCTCTCCTAATCAATTTTTTATAAATGATGAATATCATTTTGATTATTCACGCCATTTTCATTTAACAATTCTCGCATTTTTGCTTTAATCATTTCAATGGCAATGCGATTTTCTCCGCCGCGCGGTACGATTATATCCGCATACCGCTTGGACGGTTCGATAAACTGCCAGTACATGGGACGTACTGTCGCTTCATATTGCTCCAGAACATTTTCCACAGTTCTTTTTCGTTCGCCGATATCTCTTCGCAGCCTTCGAATAAGACAAATATCCAAGGGTGTGTCCATAAAAATCCGAACATCTATCAACTCCCTCAGCGCTTCATCAGCAAACAACAAAATCCCTTCCAAAACAATAATAATATGAGGACCAATGGATCGGGTCAACCCTGAGCGGCAATGCTGCTTATAATCGTAAACAGGAATCTCGACAATGCCTCCTTGCTGCAATTCTTTGAGATGTTCGCATAACAGCGCATGATCAAGCGAATCAGGATGATCATAATTTCTTTTTTCACGTTCTGAAAAGGGAACACCTTTCTGATCTTTATAGTAGGCATCCTCAGAAATGACAGCGACCTGATCCGAACCCATTTCTCTGGCAATCGTATTGGCTAAAAGACTCTTTCCAGAAGCAGAAGCTCCTGAAATTCCAATGATAATAACACCGTTTTTCATGACAACTTATCCTACCTGTTAATACAGAAAAGAGCAAGTCAATTGAGGACACACCGTAGAGTCTATTATCATAGTTTAATTTAAGCTCGTCTTATGCTACAATTTTGCCAATTTTTATCCTGAAAACCAGACAATCAATAAGTAAATGACATTTGTAGCCTGCGGTATCAACCACAAAACAGCGCCCATAGAAATTCGCGAAAAAATAACACCTTCTCCTGAGAAACAGGACGATTTGCTGTTGGATCTTGTCAGACAACCAACAGTCCAAGGAGCCATGCTGCTCACGACATGCAACCGTACCGAAATTTATTGCGACACAGAAGAAGCTTCTTATTTACTGCCCTGGCTGGCTTCTCATCATTCACTCACCCAGCAAGAACTCGCCAATCATCTTTACCTTTACCCTGCCAATGAAGGCATTCGCCATACAATGCGGGTAGCCTGCGGACTGGATTCGATGGTACTTGGAGAACCTCAGATCTTTGGACAAATGAAGCAAGCCTATCACAGAGCCTGTCGTGCAGGCACAATGAATGATCCTCTGCATCAAGCCTTTCGTTATATTTTTAATGCCAGCAAAAAAGTGCGCAGCCAAACCACCATTGGCAATCACCCCGTTTCTATTGCTTTCACCGCTGTGCATCTCATCCGAAAAATGTTTGACGATTTAAATTCAGCGCATGTTTTACTGATTGGTTCAGGCGATACTGCCTCATTGGTAGCCAGATACCTTAAAGATCAGGGTACACGCCATTTTTACGTTGCCAGCCGAAATCTGGAAAATGCCCAAAAGCTTGCCGAACCTTTTAATGGTAAAAGCTTAACCATCAGCGATATTCCACACTACGTCAACAAAGCCGATATCGTCATCTCAGCCACTAATTGCCCTTTGCCCTTTATCGGCAAAGAAATCATTCTTCACGCGATGAAAAAACGTTTTGAGAAACCTCTTTTCTTATTGGATTTGGCTGTTCCCCGCGATATGGAATCTGATGTCGGCACATTAGATAACGTCCATTTATATAACATTGACGATCTTGAATCTATCGCCAATGAGGGTATTGATGAGCGGCGTCAGGCTGCTTTCGCTGCTGAAAAAATGATTGAATGTGAACTGGAAAATTATTTGCGCAAGCAGCGTGGACTGCAAGCCAAAAAAGCCATTTGTCATTACCGTCATCACATGAAAAGTTTAAGCTGCACTGAACTGCAGCGTGCTCAAAAGCTTTTAAGCAAAGGCGGGCAGCCTCAAGAAGTCCTTGAAGAAATGAGCAGACGTCTTATCAATAAAATACTGCATCAGCCAAGTCTCCGCCTGCGCAAAGCCGGTTTTGAAGAACGTACTGACTTGCTGGAACATATCCATTACCTGTATGGCTCGGAAAAAGCATGATTAAACCTTCTCTCCAGACAAAACTTGAAATGCTCTCTGAGCGTTATGATGAACTTTCTGCACTCATGAGCGAACCCGATATTTCATCCGATGCTGAAAGATTCCGCATGCTTTCCATTGAATATGCACAACTTGAAGAAATCGTCGGTGCTTACAGGCAATACCAAAACACTCAGCAAAATTTAGCGGCATCTGAAAACCTTTTAAAAGATGCCGATACCGACATCCGTGCTTTAGCCGAAGAAGAAATTCAGGAATTGCAGAAAAATTTAAGTAAGCAAGAAGAAGCCATTCAAATTCTACTCATTCCCAAGAACCCGGATGACCAGCGTAATGTTTACCTTGAAATTCGTGCAGGAACCGGCGGACATGAAGCAGCCATTTTTGCCGGCGATCTTTTTCGCATGTATTCCCGCTACGCTGAAACAGTTGGATGGATGCTGGAAATTGTTAGCAGCCATGCCGGAGAACAAGGCGGATTTAAAGAAATTATCTCCCGCATCTCAGGCCAGAATGTCTATGAGCATTTAAAATTTGAATCTGGAACGCATCGTGTTCAACGTGTCCCTGAAACAGAATCTCAAGGCCGCATCCACACCTCAGCTTGTACAGTGGCTGTTATGCCGGAAGTCGAAGAAGTTGAATCCATTAACATCAATCCAGCTGATTTAAGGATTGACACTTACCGTTCATCAGGAGCAGGCGGGCAGCATGTGAATAAAACTGATTCCGCTATCCGTATTACCCACATTCCTTCCGGTATTGTTGTCGAATGCCAGGATGAACGCTCTCAGCATAAAAACCGCGCTAAAGCCATGTCGTTGTTACAAGCAAAACTCCTGTCTGAAGAGAAAGAAAAACAACAACAGGAACAAGCCGCCACACGAAAAAAGTTAGTCGGATCAGGCGATCGTTCTGAACGCATCCGTACTTATAACTACCCTCAAGGACGTATTACTGATCACCGTATTGGCTTAACATTATACCGGCTCACAGAAATTCTTGAAGGCGACTTAAACTGTGTGATTGACCCTTTGCTTCGAGAATATCAAGCCGAACAACTGGCAGAATTAGGTCAGGAAGAATGACCTCGCCAATGACAATTGAGTCTTTGCTTCGGGAATCCGCTTCACAGCTTAAGACCATCAGCCCGACTCCCCAACTTGATGCCGAAGTGCTATTGATGTTTGCGCTCAATGCCGATCGTGTTTTTCTTTATACTTACGGAAACAGGATGCTATCAAAAACTGAGCAGGAGCTTTTCGACAAATGCCTTAAAAGGCGGTTAAATGGTGAACCTATTGCTTATATTACAGGTCAAAAAGCATTCTGGTCGCTGGCCTTTAAAGTTTCACCTGCTGTCCTGATTCCTCGTCCAGAAACGGAATTATTAGTTGAATGCGTCCTGGAAAACCTCCCTGCTGCAGACACCAAAATCTCTGTACTTGAGCTGGGAACAGGCTCAGGCATCATTGCTGTATGCCTCGCTAAATACCGCCCTCTTTGGTCAATTACCGCTGTGGACATCAACCAGGAAGCGTTAGCCATTGCCAAAGAAAATGAACACACTTTACTCACAAACAGCCCTATCCAATGGCTTCATTCCAATTGGTTCGAATCCATTCCCAACCAAACATTTTCAGTTATTATCAGCAATCCGCCTTATATTGCTGATAATGACCTTCACCTGCAATCCCTCTCTTTTGAACCTCAAAATGCTTTAGTTAGCGGACATGACGGCTTAGACGCTATCCGTACTATTGTTACGCAAAGCCTATCTTATCTGGAAGATGAAGGGCAGCTTTTTATTGAGCATGGTTATCAGCAGGCAGATGCTGTTTATTCTCTCTTTCAGCAGGCTGGATTTAGGAACATCATACTTTTTTATGATATTTCTGGACAGCCGCGCGTAACTACTGGCAAAAAATGAAAACTCTTGCTAGACTTAAGGATTAATAACCCTTACAATGCGCCTTTTTAGGTGCTCAGGAGAACACAATTTATGACGAAAGTAAAAGAAAAATCAGCGTCTAAAACGAAAGAGCTAAAAGGTGAAAACTATTTAGCAGAGATTCCCCGTTATGTTCTCAAAAAAGGGGAAGAATACATGAATGACGCTCAAAAAAAACATCTTGAAAATATTCTGCTTACCTGGCGGCAATCATTAATGGAAAAAGTGGACGACACTGTTTCCCAGTGGAAAAATGAAGCTGTCAACTTTTCTGACCCCAATGACAGAGCAACCCAGGAAGAAGAATTCAGTATCGAGCTGCGTACTCGTGATAGAGAACGTAAATTAATCAAGAAAATCGAAGAATCTCTCGAAAACTTGTGGCATGAAGACTTTGGCTATTGTGAAGCCTGCGGTATTGAAATCGGCTTGCCAAGGCTTGAAGCCAGGCCAACAGCCACTTTGTGCATTGACTGTAAAACCTTGTCAGAAATCAAGGAAAAACAGACATTGGGTGATTAATCACTTTGAAAAAGCACAAAAAATAGCCTACACTATGGTTTAGAGGTAAATACAATGAAAAAATTGAAACGTAATCGGCAATCGGGTTTTACTTTAGTGGAATTAATTGCTGTAATGGTTATTCTTGGTATTTTGGCTGCTTTTGCCGTGCCAAGGTTTATCAGTGCGGAATCCAATGCCAGAGCAGCTTCGGCTAAAGCTCTAGCTGGGGCTTTAAATGCAGGCAGCTCGCTAGCACATTCGCTCGCTGTTATTAGCGGCTTTACTTCAGGTGCAGGCACTGTAACAATGGAAGGCAACGCTGTTGCTCTGACAAACGGCTATCCTACTGCAGCCACCAATGCCGGTATCGCAGCCGCCGTTCCAATTGATACCAATTATTACCTTGGAACAGCAAGCGGCAGTGTAGTTACCTTTGGTGTTGTTGTTTCAGGAACCACAACTCAAGCCAATTGTTATGTAACCTATACTCAAGCTTCTTCTACCACTTCTCCAGCAGCTATTGGAATTACCACAAGCGGCTGCTGATATACCTCTCATTATGCCTGTATCGCCCTGGATCCTGCGGACAAGCCGCAGGACGTAGGGTATTAGTGAAAACCTCAAGACGTAGACGTGAGTGGAAGTCACAGGACGTGGGCAATAGTGGAATTATATCCTGCCTGCATCCCGCAGCAACCCTACTGTCTACGTACCACAACCACCTACCCCTACGTGCCGCGACTCGTTCGCGGTATCCAGAAAATGCCCCTTGAAAGACGACGCGTATATTACTCGCTGCGTGATTAAACCAAGATCTGATCTGGAGCGGGTGATGGGAATCGAACCCACGTTACTAGCTTGGGAAGCTAAAGTTCTACCATTGAACTACACCCGCAGGGATGTTTACCAACCAGCCGCTTTGGCAACCGCCTTTGCCAGTTCTGTCGGTGATTTTACTGTAACGACACCAGCCGCTTCCAAAGCTGCGAATTTATCAGCTGCGGTGCCTTTACCCCCAGAAATAATCGCTCCAGCATGCCCCATACGCTTCCCGGGAGGAGCGCTCACACCAGCAATATAGGAAACTACCGGCTTTGAAACGTGATGTTTAATATATTCAGCAGCCTCTTCCTCAGCTGTTCCGCCGATTTCGCCCACCATAATGATGGCTTCGGTCTGAGGATCTTTCTCAAAAAGCGCCAAAATATCAATAAAATTGGAACCAGGAATTGGGTCGCCGCCAATACCTACGCAGGTACTTTGACCAAAACCGGCATCCGTGGTTTGTTTGACAGCTTCGTAAGTTAACGTTCCGGAGCGGGAAACGATACCTACCTTGCCTGGTAAATGAATATAACCCGGCATGATGCCGATCTTACATTCGCCAGGGGTAATCACTCCAGGACAGTTCGGGCCAATTAAACGAATATCAGGGTGACTATCCAGATAGACTTTTACCTGAAGCATATCCAATGTAGGAATACCTTCCGTAATACAAACAATCAGCTTGATGCCCGCTTCAGCTGCTTCAATAATAGAATCCTTACAGAAAGGCGCAGGCACATAAATCACGCTGGCTGTTGCGCCTGTCGTTTTTACAGCATCTTCCACAGTATCAAAAACAGGCAGCCCCAGATGCTCCTGACCACCTTTTCCTGGAGTGACTCCTCCAACCATTTGCGTACCATATTTAATGGCTTGATCAGAATGGAATGTTCCCTGTTTTCCTGTAAATCCCTGACAAATAACTTTCGTGTGCTGATTAATCAGAATACTCATTTGTTTTAATTCCCCCTCACAGCATGGATAATTTTTTGAGCGGCATCTGCCAAATCTTTCGCAGGAATAATATTCAAGCCGCTGGATTGTAACAGCTCAGCACCTAATTCCGCATTATTGCCTTCCAGACGGACGACAACAGGCACTTTAACCTCGACTTCCGTAATAGCACCGATAATACCTTCAGCAATTAAATCACATCGAACAATACCGCCGAAAATATTAATCAGCACTCCTTGAACCTGGCTGTCTGACAAAATAATTTTAAAAGCTTCCGTAACGCGCTCTTTGGTTGCACCGCCGCCCACATCAAGGAAATTGGCGGGTTTTCCACCATAGAGCTGGATAACGTCCATGGTCGCCATGGCAAGACCGGCCCCATTAACCATACAGCCAATATCACCGTCTAAAGGAACGTAATTTAGCTCCCAGTCATGAGCACGATTAATACGATCATCTTCTTGAGAAGCATCACGCATCGCTTTCAATGCAGTCTGGCGGTAAAGCGCATTGTCATCAATGTTGATTTTGCCGTCCAAACAAAGCAGCTCGTCATTTTTTGTAATAACCAAAGGATTGATTTCCAAAAGACTTAAGTCGCTTTCGACAAACATTTTACCCAATCCTAACAGCAGCTGAGTGAAAGATCCCATTGCTTTAGCTGGAATACCTAACTGAAAAGCTAAATTCCTGGCTTGATAAGGAAGCACTCCCATCATAGGATCTACCGTCGTTTTAAGGATTTTTTCAGGAGAATGATGCGCTACTGTTTCAATATCCACCCCGCCTTCCGTAGAAGCCATAATCACCACACGGCGAGTTGCTCTGTCCACAACAGCACCTAAATAAAGTTCTCTCGCAATCTCACAGGGTTCTTCAACCAAAATGGCATTGACAGGCTGTCCTTTGGCATCTGTTTGATAGGTAACCAGCCGGCTGCCCAACAAAGTATCTACGGCACTTTTTAATTCTTCAGCACCGGAAACCAGTTTAACGCCGCCAGCCTTGCCTCGGCCCCCTGCGTGAACCTGCGCTTTAACTACGCCTCTCTCCAAACCTAATTTTTGAAGAATGTCCAAAGCTTCTTTTGAGCTATAAGCCACTTCACCTCGAGGAACGGGCAAACCGTACCTGGCAAGCAACTGTTTTGCCTGATATTCATGTAAATTCATTATTTGTTACCTTAAAAATTAAATTTCCAGTAATAAACGGCTGGGATCTTCCAGCAATTCTTTCACAGCTACTAAAAATTGCACCGATTCCTTTCCATCAATCAACCGATGATCATAAGAAAGCGCAATGTACATCATGGGGCGAATTACCACTGCACCTTTTTCAGCAATAGGTCTTTCCTGAATTTTGTGCATACCAAGGATACCTGTTTGTGGAGGATTAATAATCGGCGTAGCCATCAGCGAACCAAAAACTCCCCCATTGGTAATAGTAAACGTACCGCCCTGCATTTCTTCAATAGTCAGTTTACCCGTCCTTGCACGCTGAGCATAATCCTGAATGGCTTTCTCAATATCCGCCATGCTCATCTGGTCTGCATCTCTCAACACAGGCACAACCAGTCCGCGTTCTGTCGAAACAGCAACCCCAATATCATAATAACCATGATAGACGATATCCGTTCCGTCAATCGAAGCATTAACAGCCGGAAAACGTTTTAATGCTTCAACAACCGCTTTACAGAAGAAAGACATAAAGCCCAAACGAACGCCGTGCTTCTTCTCAAATTTTTCCTGATACTGAGCACGAAGATCCATGACTGCCTGAAGATTAACTTCATTGAAGGTCGTCAACATAGCTGCCTGATGCTGAGCTTGAACCAAACGTTCAGCAACACGCGCACGCAGCCTCGACATGGGAACACGCTGTTCCGGACGTTCTCCAAGAACTGCTGCAGCCGGAGCAGCAGCTGTCTGGCTTTGCGCTGGCTTTGGCTGGCTCTGATTCAGAGCAGCCAAAACATCCTCTTTTAATATCTTGCCGTCTTTGCCTGTTCCTGTGATTCTGGAAGGATCCAGACCATGTTCAGTAATCAGCCTGCGTACTGAAGGCGATGTATCCGCTTCAGATGCTTCTGCCTTGGACGAACCTGAAGCTTTTTCAGGCACAGCCTTTGGCTGTTCTTCAGCAGGTTGCTGTTTTGGAGCAGCTCCCGCCTCAAATAAAGCCAACACATCGCTAGACTTTACGGTAGCCCCTTTATCTTGAAGAATCTTCGCTAAAACCCCGTCATTCGGCGCCGGTACTTCAAGCACTACTTTATCCGTTTCCAGCTCTACCAGCGTTTCATCACGTTTTACAGCATCGCCTGCCTTCTTATGCCAATTTAATACGGTTGCATCAGCGACTGACTCAGGCAGCATAGGTACTTTAATTTCAGTTGACATGTTCCTAACCTTTGGTTAAAAAATTGCTAAAAAGCGATAAAAATTTTTATCCGAGAGTATACACTTTATTGCCCTTATAACCAAGTGTTAGTCAGCGTATATTTTTAAGGTTAAAAAACAAATCAGGCCGGTATCCCCTTGTTTCTTGGAACTGCCGTTTTTTCTACAGCCGTCATTGCTAGGAACTTTCTCCATCCCGTCATGGCAAGAAGCTCTCTCTATCCCGTCATTGCGAGGAGCTCTCTCTATCCCGTCATTGCGAGGAGCGTTAGCGACGCGGCAATCCAGATCGAAGCTTAAATGAAACATCCGCGAACTGGATTGCTTCGCCTTCGGCTCGCAATGACGGCGGAGTAAACTGAGCATTTTGAAAGACGACGGTTATATACAGCTCGATATAACTTTGCATATTAGAAATGGTACTTCTAATATGCAAAGTTACATGTATCGTCATTTGGAAAAAAAGCTGGAAAAAGCCTTAAAAGTTTCTCCAGCTGTAGCATTACTTGGCCTAAGACAATGCGGCAAGTCCACTCTGGCCAAGCATATTTTGTCTAAAATGTCTCACACTGTTTACCTCGACCTGGAACGGCCTTCTGACTACAACCAACTCAATGATGTCATCTCTCTTGGAGATTTCATTCAGAAGGCTCTCTCAACATAGAAAACTGCAATACAGCATCCCTCACCTTCTCCGGAGTAACGGCAAGGATGCACTGGCAGGGATCACCCGTCGGGCAACAGCGGCAATTACCCTGTCCTGCCAATATCATGACTTTCTTCCCAACCGGTTTCCAGCGGCAGATATAGGATAGGTTAGCACGATAAATGCCAATGGCATGGATCCCCAAAGCGGCTGCCAGGTGCAAAGGGCCTGTGCTTCCGGCAATCAATACATCACAATGACTGATAAAAGTAATCAGTTCATCTACGTTCATTTGACCAACAGTATCAACCACTTTCCCTTGCATTTGTGCAAGAAAATCAGCTAAATAGGCTCTATCTGATTCAACGCCAGTAATAAAAACCTGAAATCGCCCAGGGTCTAAAGCATGAATAAGCTCAGCATAATACTTCAATGGCCATTGATAATTTTTTGCTGTAATGGATGAAGGATGCAGAATGATCCGGATTTTTTCAGAAGCCATCACTGCTTTCCACGGCTCAGGCAAAAGTTTGGATTTAAATTGATAAAGAAAAGTCAGATCCTGTAAAGAAAAAGGTTGTTTCAAACCCAAAGGCTTCAAATAATGCAGATCTAACTGGCGCTTATTTAAACCTTCCCAGGCACGGCCAATAATAGCATGACGGTTACAAAGAAACCAATGATAAACGCGATAGATGCTGCCAATACGCACAGGAATACCTGCTTCTTTCGCCATTGCTGCAAGTCTTTTTTCAGGATTGACCTGAATAAAAATATCGGCTTGACAAGCTTTCAAATCAGCAGCGGTCTTTATATAATCTGCATCATAAACTTCATCAATGAAAACATAACGTCTGGCAATATCGCAGCCGGCACCCCTGCTTAAAAAAAGTATTTGCGTTTCAGGATAATAAAATTTAAGGACACCCGCCAACGGCAAAGCAATCACAACATCACCCAAATGTGTCGTCTTAGCAATTAAAATACGTGTTTTACCAGAGATAGACATCATAACCTACTGAAGTTTCTTCGCAATGCAATACCTATTTTCCTACTGTTGTCATTCCTGCCTCTTCTCGTCATTCCCGCGAAAGCGGGAATCCAGCAGCGATAATTCGTATTTCCACTGGATCCCCGCTTTCGCGGGGATGACGAAGGGAACGGGGATGACGAAGGAGACGGGAATGACGAAGTAGGCACGGAATAACCGTGAGAAATACTGCATTTCCATACCCAAGTTTCTTCAAAATGCATGGCTATACCCGAGTATTTCGAAATGGGACGAGGCGCGGTTTTGCCTAAGCACGCGGAGTGTATAAGTCATACATGAGCACGCGAGGCAAACCGCAACGAAGCAGCACTTCGAAAGACGAAGGGTATATCTCAAGATAAACCCACTTTTTTTAATAGGCTCTGAATATCTTTTTTATCCAATGCCTGCCATTTCTTTGTCCGAAGATAACCAGGCAAATGAATCTGACCATAACGCACTCGAATCAATCGGCTGACTGCAACTCCCTGGGATTCCCATAAACGTCTGACTTCCTTATTTCTGCCTTCATGCAAAATTACATGAAACCAACTATTGGCCCCTTCTCCCCCAGCAAATTGAATAGCATCGAATTTTGCCATGCCGTCTTCCAGCATCACACCCGTTTTCAAACGCTGCAGCATCTCTTCATCAACGTTCCCCAATATTCTCACTGCATACTCGCGTTCAACAGCATATTTAGGGTGCATCAAACGATTGGCCAATTCACCATGATTGGTAAACAATAAAAGTCCCGATGTATTAATATCCAGCCGGCCAATCATAATCCAGCGCCCGCTTTCCGGCTTGGGTAAATATTCAAAAACTGTGGAACGGCCCTCTTCATCCTTTCGTGTACAGACTTGCCCTGTCGGCTTATGGTAGATGATAACCTGAGGCTCAGGAGCAGCAAAAAAATTCCTGATATTTCTTATTGGCTTCTTATCAACAACAACGCGGTCTGTCGGCTGTATCCTATCCCCCAGCTTGGCAACTTGATCATTAACGAGCACCCTGCCTTCAGCGATGATCACTTCCATTGCTCTTCGGGAACCCAAACCAACCTGAGCAAGTATTTTCTGTAATTTTTCAGACGGCATCGGCAGGTTCCTCGGTTTTTATTGTCTCAACATCGCCAGCATCAATAACTGGCATATTTTCAATTTTCTCAAGATGACTTAACACATCGGAAACGGATTCAAGTTTCGGCAGATCCTCCAATGTATCCAGGTTAAAGTAATCAAGGAAGTATTTTGTTGTTCCGTAAACACTAGGCTTTCCAGGCACATCCCGATATCCCATAACACGTATCCATTCTCTTTCCAGCAGCGTTTTCATAATGTTAGCACTGACAGCCACCCCGCGGATTGCTTCAATTTCAGGACGAGTAACAGGCTGGCGGTAAGCAATAATAGCCAGTGTTTCCAGTAAGGCACGAGAATATCGCGGCGGCTTTTCCTGCCATAATCGCGAAACCCAGCAAGCATAATCCTGATGTGTCTGAAAAGTATACCCGCTGGCCAGTTGTTTCAACTCAATGCCGCGCTCCTGATAATCCTCCTTCAGGCTTTCAATAATCATTTTTATCTCTTCCATGGATAATTCAATATCAGGTTGAAAAACTGCTGCCAGCTTTTCAATCGGTAACGGTTCATCAGAAGCCATAAGCAATGCTTCAATCGCTTTTTTGTAATGATGATTTTCGGATGGTAATAGGTTCAAAAGCATCTCCCTGGATTAATTCAATCACAGATTGTTTAACTAATTCTAAAATAGCAATAAAAGTAACAACCACCCCCATTTTTCCTTCATGAAAAGAAAAGAATGTATGGAAGGCAGCTGTATCGGACGAGGATAACGTATCCAAACGCCGAATAATGATTTCAATACGTTCACTTACGGATAACACTTCCCGCTGGATATGATGATGAGAGCGGTTTTTTAAGCGGGTTAACACATCTTCAAAAGCGCTTACTAAAGCATCCAAAGAAACAGAAGCCGGCGGAATCGGCGCTTCCAAAGTAACCGAACCTTTGCGTTGTATTACAAAAAATTCTCTTTCTTGCCGCGGTAAGGCATCCAAAGTTTCAGAAGCTTTTTTATAACGTTCGTATTCGAGCAGACGACGGGCTAATTCAGCGCGCGGATCAGTTTCTTCTTCCAAAACGGGATTTCTCGGCAGCAGCATCTGGGATTTAATCTGCGCAAGCATAGCCGCCATCACCAAATACTCAGCGGCCAAATCCCACTGAAGCACATCCATTAAACGGATATACTCCATATACTGCTGAGTAATCAGCGCAATGGGAATATTGAGAATATCCAGGTTTTGTTTTTTGATGAGGTACAGCAGCAAATCCAAAGGTCCTTCAAATGTCTCAAGCACCACTTCCAGAGCACCCGGCGGAATATAGAGATCCTCAGGCAATACGTGCAAGGGTTCGCCTTGTATTACAGCAGCGCTTTTGGTCAACTGTTCAGGCTGTATACTCAAACTATTCTCCAGATAAGGCAATCCATTAATAATCCAATTCCATAACTGCTTTGACATTGTCCAATGTATTCTGCGCTTCCTTACGAGCAGCTTCACTACCCTCAGCAACAATGCTTTTAACCAATCCCAAATCTGCCTGATATTCTTTTACCGCTTCCCGGATTGGAGCAAGCTCCTTATTAATGGCTTCGACTACAGGACGTTTACAATCCACACAGCCAATACCTGCTGTAGTACAACCCTGCCATGCCCAATCACATACTTCTTTACTACTGTAGACCTTATGTAATGACCAAAGAGGACAGTGTTCAGGATTGCCTGGATCGGTTCTTTTAACACGCGCGGGATCGGTCGGCATCGTCATAATTTTTTTCTCTACGGATGCTGGCTCCTCTCTTAAGGTAATAGCGTTACCATAAGACTTCGACATCTTTTGTCCGTCAACACCCATCAGTTTGGGAACATGCGTCAACAAAGGTTCAGGTTCTGTCAGAATGACTTTACCGCCTCCTTCAAGGTAGCCGTCCAAACGCTGCTTGTCTCCCAAAGAAACATTGGACTGACTCTCAATTAAAGCCTGGGCAGTTTCAAGCGCTGCTTCTTCCCCATGTTCCTGAAAACGCTTTCGCAGTTCGCGGTATAATTTGGCATTTTTTTTGCCCATTTTTTCAATCGCTTCTTCGGCCAATGCTTCAAAGCCTGGATCTCTTCCATAGAGAAAATTAAACCGCCGGGCAATTTCTCTTGATAATTCAATATGCGGGATTTGATCTTCACCGACCGGCACATAATCGGCCTGATAAGCCAGTACATCTGCTGTCTGAAGCAGAGGATAACCCAAAAAGCCATAAGTACTTAAATCAGTTTCTTTCAGTTTAGACTGCTGCTCTTTATAGGTTGGAACACGCTCCAGCCAGCCTAACGGTGTTATCATGGATAAAAGCAAATGCAGCTCAGCATGTTCAGGCACCCAGGACTGGATAAAAATCTTGGCGCTGCTATGGTTAATACCTGCCGCCAGCCAATCAATAATCATATCCCAAATAGAGTTTTTAATAACCCGTGTGTCTTCATAACGCGTAGTCAAGCCGTGCCAGTCTGCTGCGAAAAAAAAGCATTCGTATTCATACTGCAATTTGAGCCAGTTTTTCAATACACCATGGTAATGACCCAGGTGCAAGTTCCCGCTCACCCGCATTCCTGATACAACACGTTTTCCAGTTGGTAATAAATTACTCAAAAAAATACTCCTCCTTATTATTAGGTTTATAAAAACGGCTTGGGATCGCCTTTACCCTCGCGTAAAACAGCAGGCTGATCACCCGTTAAATCAACGACGGTCGTAGGTTCATGACCGCAGGAACCGCCGTCAATAATCAAATCTACCTGAACCCCCAAAAGATCGCTGATAGCGGCAGGTTCCGTCAAAGGATATTCTGCATCGGGTAAAATCAAAGTGGTACTCATCAGAGGTTCTTCGAGACATTCCAGTAAAGACAAACAAATGGCATGGTCAGGGATACGTAGTCCTAATGTCCTGCGTTTGGGATGAAGCATCCTTCGCGGTACTTCACCGGTAGCATTTAAAATAAACGTATAAGCGCCTGGTGTAAAAACTTTTAATAACCTGAAAACAGCGTTACTGACTTTTGCATAAGTGCTTAATTCAGAAAGGTCTCGGCAAACAAGCGTCATATTATGATTTTTATCCAGATTTCTGAGCCTGCGTATACGTTCCAGAGCGTCTTTATTGCCAAGCTGGCATCCAAGAGCATAACCAGAATCTGTTGGATAAACGATAATCCCTCCATTCTTTACAATATGAACTGCCTGGCGGATCAAACGCGATTGAGGATTATCCGGATGGATAGAAAACAACTGCGCCATAACTTTCTCATACTTTTTTAAAAAAGTGTTATTCTATAGGAATTGTCCAAGAATTACCAGATGACCGCATGATTTAATCACGACAGAGCCATCTATCCAAGACCGCATACACCTCTTCCAGTCCCGTTTTAGCCAGCGCAGAAAACAACTGGGCAGATACCAGTTCCTTATCGTAACCTTTCTGGTTTAATACCTTATTAACACCTTGCAGCACCTGCAATCCGGCACTGCGGCTGAGCTTATCAGCTTTGGTCAGTAAAATATGGATAGCCAGCCCGCGGGCATAAGCCCATGCCAGCATATTTTCATCCAGTGCTTTTAATGGATGCCTGATGTCCATTAACAAAATTAACCCTTTTAAACATAGTCTTGTTTCGAGGTATTGCGCCAAGGTAGCCTGCCACCGCCGCTTAACGTCTTCGCTAACTTTAGCATAACCATATCCAGGCAGATCCACGAGACGGCGATCCTCATCCAGCGTAAAAACGTTAATCAGTTGAGTTCGCCCTGGTGTTTTACTGGTTCTGGCTAATCCAGGCTTCTGGGTAATTACATTAAGTGCACTGGATTTTCCGGCGTTGGAACGCCCAGCAAATGCGGCTTCAAACCCTTCATCAGAAGGCAATTGATTCAGCTTGGCCGCACTCAGTAAAAATTGTGCTTTGGTATAAAATGATGCAGACATAATATTTTCAGTACTATTCAGGTAATTTTTAATTTACCGAAAACTTTAACATAAACCCAGCCAATCCCAAACAAATACTTCCAAACTGCACCAAAAACTTGTTTTTACATATAAGATATATTATATTTTATATAGAGGTATTTATCATGAACAAAGTTCTTATTTCCATCCCAGCTCAACTCGCCATGCGAATGAAGACCGCCCTGCCACAGCGGCAGCGCAGTAAAATCATCACTCGGCTAATCGAGCAAGAAGTAGAAAAGCGTGAAAAAATGCTTTATAAGTGCGCTTTGGATGTTGAAAAGGACAATGCTTTAAATGAGGAAATGAAAGAATGGGATACAACACTTCAAGATGGATTAGAAAATGAATCGTGGTGATATCTATTGGGTTGACCTTAACCCATCAACAGGCTCCAAAATCAATAAGCTTAGACCTTGCATATTAGTAGGTGCAACGCCTATCAATCAGGCAAGACACACTGTTATCGTAGTTCCTCTTTCTACTTCAGCAACTGCAAGGCCTCCTGTCACTATTGCAGTTACCTGCCTCAATAAAAAGGTTACAGCAGTATGTGATCAAATTCGTACTGTTGATAAAAGCAGGCTAAAAAAACCTGCAGGTTCACTTTCAATCAGTGACCTCAATGCGCTTGATAATGGGTTGCGGCAAGTTTTGTCTTTATAATCTGCTTAACTTCTGTGTTCAAATTCTTTAGCAGTTTTATAAAGAGCCATTTTCAAGGGAAATCAAAATTAACTGCTAGTTAGCGCGGCAATCTCAACGTAAAGGTACACAACCGGTTTCCCAGGCTGACCATTCTTTTTCTCAACGCAAGCCCGAATAATTCTGCCTTGTCTTATCCATGATTGGAAAGCAGGCAATAATCCCCGTGTAACATAACCAATCTTCCGTTCTCCCTGAGTAATAACTATTTTTACAGCATCTTCTTTCACTGTTTCGTTGTATTCTTCTCTGAAGAAAACAGGAACATCAACCTGTATAATATCCATCAATTCTGGAGCTTCTTTTTGAATATGCCGAAATCCAGCCGCTTCTACCAGAAGTTCACAAGCCCCCTTAACATCATCAAAAGGATGAATAATGGAAAAAGTATCCGAGAGCAAGTTTGCGCCGGAATAGCCCAATAGGGCGAAATCGCTTATCTCAACATCCGGCTTAAGACGAAAATTCTGCAAATACTCAGGAAAGTCTTTTCGTTTTCGAGGAGGCAATCGGCTCAGAAAAGTGTCTAAAACATTATCATACACCTTTTCTATATATGGAAACGCCGGATAGCTTTCGAAACCCCATTCTTTTGCCTTTTCAAAATCTTTAGTATCGGGAAGATACTTTAAAACAACCTTATTTTCCGCTGTACGATTTATTTCAGCCACGATATAGCGGGTACGATTCTCCTCACGGAAAGATTGCCAAGCCAACAAAATCCGTGAAGGTTCTACAATATGTTCAATAAAATTCATTCTACTTTTCAAGTTCCGAAAATAACCATTGATGCCTAAAATTAAGTAATTTTAACATAAAATCAGCTCTTTCCCGAGTCAATTTAACTGAAATATCATTTAATTGGGAGAGATCAGACAAAATTCCTTCAAATACATTTGAATTGACTTTGGATAAGCAGTTTAGCATGATATCTCGTGTTTCAGGATATTCACTGGCTAACATTTTAAGTAATTCGTTATGTTTTGCTTTTTTAGGATCACCTATATGCCATTTAATGTGATGTGTCCCTCTTAAAACATACCTTTTAATTTCCTCATTATCCCATTTTAATAATTCTTCTACAGAATACTCACGTCCCATGCTCGTTCCATTATCAAAAGTAGGGGACAGTTTCCACTTTGCACTTACCAATTTAGCAACTTCTTTTGTTGATTCGCTTAATTCCTTTGGTTCGAATTTAAGAATACCCCAATTGTTTTGATGGCGATCAGTGTTTCCAATTAATGCGTCAAACAAAAAAATTTTTGCCCATTCTTGCTTCCAATTGGAAAATCCTGCTCGACTTTTAGCAAGATTTTTGAAAATTAAAGAAAGGGTTTGGAAATTATGCTGTTTTCCTTTTTTTCGATCAAAATCATTGACATGTTCCAAGAATAGATCTCCCCCTAACCTAAGAGTTAAACTGTCCGATTCATTAGGTGGATCAAGAAACCATTCAATTAAGGCTCCAGACTCCCGCCTGCTAGCATTATAAGCAGCAAAAGCCGGTGGAATTAAAATACCCATAGGTACGCTCAAACGATAAGCAATAATTTCTGACCAGAATTCTTCAGGGTAACGTGAGTGTGAGAGTTTAAAAAGGTAGCAATGACCATCTGTTAAAAATTTATAATAAGTAGAAATATCCTGTGGGGCATATAAAAGCCTCTTTTCACGCGCTCCTTCCGGATATGGGCTAAAAACTTCACTGACATCTTCCTCCCATTGCGTTACATCCACAACTGTATGCTGATTTTGGACCATTAATTTCCCCTGCCTGTTAGTTATTATTAAAAACAATAATCCAAAATACTGATTCCGTCAAACAAAGATGATACGATTATTCCATGGTAAAGCATCATGAGGTCATTGTTTCAATCGCTCAACGGAAAGGGAAAACATTTTTCCTTAGCCTGCTGCTTTTATTGAGTTTATTTACCAAGTTTTCACAAGCAGAGCTTCCGCTGCCTTTGCCAATAAAAAAAACCAATGAAAGTGATTTACACTACACCCTTCAAGGTATTAAAGGAAATATCAGAAAGAATATTGATACCCGTTTATCGGTATTGATAAAAGACGATAAAGGTTACATATCCCAGTCCAGGTACCGGCAGTTTATGCAAGAAGCTCCTGAACAGATCCTCAAAGCCATGCAGCCCTTTGGTTATTACAAACCGTCCATCCGTTCGACGCTAATTGGAGCGGGAAGCCCTCATGCTCTGGTGATTTTTACCATTACCAAAGGCCCTCGGATGAAGGTGTCATCGCTTAACCTCATTTTAGAAGGCGACGGTAAAAACGAACCCTTTTTTCAGGATATTATTAATCATTTTCCACTCAAACCAGGCGATCCGCTATTGGTAAAGCAATACAATGAAGGTAAACAACGTTTTCTCGATACCGCTACCCAACAAGGCTATCTCAAAGCACAAATGACCGAAAGCCAGATTCGTATTGATTTAGAGCACTACACCGCTGATATTATTATTCGTTTCAATACCGGCAGCCGCTATTACTTTGGGCCTGTTTCCTTTTCCAAAACCCCTTTTGATGAAGATTACTTAAGGCGTTATCTGACCTTTGAAAGAGGGGAGCCCTTTACTCCTGACAGTTTAACCCAGCTTCAGGATGCTTTAAGCAACAGCGATCAGTTTAAACAAATCAGCGTTGTACCAGAATATGAAAAAATACAGGGCCAGGAAGTGCCTGTTCTTGTAACATTATCACCGCAGCCTTCTCAAAATTATACATTCGGTGCAGGTTACGGAACAGATACCGGCGTTCGCGGTACAATAGGCTGGAATCTCTTGCAGTTAACACCTTCAGGACATAAATTTCAGGCACTGGTTCAGGCTTCTCAATTGCAAAACAGCGCTCAGGCGCAATACATCATCCCTGGCAAACATCCAGCTACGGAAGAATACGCTATCATTGGCAGCGTATACAACCTGGACTACCCAAGCAGTAAAAGTAATGCCGCGCAGCTGTCGGCTGTTTATCGAAAACATAAAGGCAATCTTCAGCAGAATTATGCCATGAATCTCCTTTATGAACATTACACAATAGATGATTTACCCAGTCAGAATGCCTTTATCCCCTACCCCAGCGCCAACTGGAAAATTCTTGAAGCCGATAACCCCATTTTCGCAAAGAATGGTTATAGTTTAACGTTCAATGCACAAGGCAGCAGCAAAGCACTGGCATCCACCGCCAATTTTGCTCAGGGAGAAATACAGGCCAAATGGGTAAAAACGCTAAAAGCAACACGAACGCGGCTCTATACCAGAGCAGATCTGGGCTATACGGCCATTTCCGATATCAATGATTTGCCGCCTTCACTGCAATTTTATGCCGGCGGTTCCCAATCGGTGAGAGGTTACACTTACCAAAGTTTGGGGCCTGGTAAAATCCTGATGACAGGCAGCGTCGAATGGCAGCAGGAAGTCATTAAAAACGGCTATATTACTTTTTTCTATGATGCGGGTAATGCTTTCAATGATACGCCGATTGACTTGATGCGAAGCGTCGGCGGCGGCATTATGTGGGTAACACCTATCGGGCCGCTTCGGCTTTCTCTGGCCAAAGCACTCGATCAGGAAGATGGTAACCCGTGGCATGTCGTATTCAGTATGGGGCCAGACTTATAATGTTTAAATCTTTTTTCAAACAGTTGCTTTTGATTTTCTGGATCATTCTTGTTTGCATTTTACTTATTACCAGTACAAAGCCCGGACTTTATCTCAGTTTTTATGCGGCTAAAAAATGGCTGCCCGGGCATTTATCCGCCCAAACATTAAAAGGCCGGTTACTGGATCATTTTACCATTGAGGGTTTCCGTTACGATAACCCTCCCCTGCAGATCAGCGCTCAAACCATTGATTTTACCTGGAAACCTTCAAATTTGTTCCGAGGTCAATTCAATCTGCAATCGTTCAAAATTGGAAAGCTGCATATTAATAGCTTTTATCTGGAAGAATCAAACATCAGCGGTTACCTCTTTCTTAAACCCAGTCTTCCTGTAAATTTTGTTATCAATATTAACCGTCAACCGATTTTATTTAAAGGTAACAGCAATCAATATCGCTTATCCGGTAATCTTGTGGTTCCTTTTCCGCTTTCTTTCCAAGCCGAACTTCATCATCCTTTTGACGATTTTTATTTTAATCTGGATGCCCAATGGAAAAAATTTCGTTTTAATTCGATAGAAACCTCTGGCCAACTTCATTTTTCCAGTGATCAAAAAAATCACCTTGAAGGCATTATCCATTGTAATGATGCCTCATTAAAAATAGACGGACAATATTACCCCTCAATGGATTTAAACTGGATGCTGGATGTTCCTAAATTATCTTCTTTCTCCCCAGCATCGGGAGAATTATCCATAAAAGGCAGAATATTCCCAAAAAATAATATGACGTTTAATGCTTACCTTTCTGCAAAAAACCTATCTTACCCGCCGCTGGCTGTTACTCAACTGAACGCTGTACTTAATGCGTATCAACTTATGACAGATAATCCAGAAATCGAATTAAACATTCCTTTCAAACCCGGCAGCCTTTTTTATGACGACGGCACGAATAAAAATCCAATTGTTTTTCAAAAAGCGGATTTTACGCTCAACTATCAACAATCCACGCTCCAGGCAAAAACTGCCTGGATTTTTGACAAGTCAAAATCTTTCGAAGGATTGGCAGCTGTTACACCACTTAACATTCGCGAGCCAGATTGGGAACATCTTCAAAAGAAAAAACTTTCTGGGAACCTCAAATTTATCATGAAAAACCTGGATTTTTTAAACGTCCCTGCTTCACCTTTAAAAAATACTCAAGGTTCATTGGATGCCCAGTTTAAACTCAAGGGAACACTTACTAATCCGCTTTGGGAAGGTTTAGCCATACTCGACGGTAAAACAGAAATCAAGGACTTGCAATTATTATTGGACAATATTCATGTTCGATTAAAAAGCGACCCCGAAAAGATTATTCTGGATGGAAAAATCAGTTCGGGAGAAAACTCACTGTCTATCGAGGGTGAAGCACCTACCCAAGCAATCCCTCAGAAACTCGATATCAAGGTTTTCGGCAAGAACTTTCGTATCATGAACACGAAAGAGTATAAAGTGGATATAACACCTGATTTAAACATTAAATGGCAAGATAATATTGCTTATATTACAGGCACCGTAGATATTCCTTATGCCAGCATCCAGCCCATTGAATTTAACGAATCGTTAGAGCTGCCAAGTGATGTGGTTTTTGTGGATAAGAAAAAATCAGAAAATCAATCCGGCATTCCTGTTGAAAGTCATATCCAGGTACGTCTCGGTGATAAAGTAACCATTGATTCACACGGACTAACAGGAAGGCTTATCGGCTCCGTATGGATAACGGATAAGCCTCGTGAACCTACTACGGGAGAAGGAGAATTATCCATTATAGGTGGACAATATTCTGCTTACGGAACCAACCTGAAAATTGATAAAGGCCAAATTCTGTTATCCGGCGGCCCTGTAGATAATCCTCGAATATTTGTCCGTGCTTCCAGAACATTTACCACCACATCACAATTATCTCCAATCTCAAACAGTCCAATACCTACAGCTTCGTCTGAACTGCCGACTGCCCAACCGCTTAGCCAGTTCAACAGCATTATTGTCGGTATCGAGGTCAGTGGATATCTTAAAAACTTGGGCATCCGCCTTTTTTCCATTCCCGCTACCCTATCGCAATCCGATATTCTCTCTTTCCTTGTTTTAGGACGCCCTGTTTCTCAAGCCTCATCTGCTGACGGGCAGCTCTTGATGCGTGCTTTATCAGCGATGAACATTGGCGGAGCCGAGAGCAGCCAGATTACTCAGCAGCTGCAGGGCACTTTGGGGCTCGATACAGTGAATGTCGAAACGCATTCCCAGTATGACCCTTCTCAAAACACTGTAACCAATTCCACATCGTTAGTATTAGGTAAAGCGCTTTCCCCACGGCTTTTCATTGACTACAGCATCGGCATACTCCAGAGTACCAACATTTTTAAAGTAAAATACTTACTGGCACCCCACTGGCTGCTCCAAACAGAAACTAACGGATCAGACAATGGAGTAGATATACTTTATAGTTTCAGCCGAGAATAACCATCTTACTCAGCACACGACACTACACGGAAAAAGAAGCCATGGATGTCATCGCACAACTGTTTCACAACCCGCAAAAAAGCCAGACGCACGATCCCGCTTTACACTGCTACTCGATAAAGAAATGGCTCGATATAAGGATATTTACACCAAAGTTTATAGTTAGAAAAAAAATGAAATATAGTAAATATCTTCTGCTGTCTCTATTTTTATGCCATTTTTACTGGCAATTCTTTTCTTATTTCACCCAATTTCACGGAAAGCTACGCTTCCAAATCAAAGAACGACTTTCTCCTTTCCTTTTAATAAACCCTAATTTCTCAAGTTTAGTGAGACCAAACTGTAATATCCTTCGACTAATTAAACCAGGTAATTTTTCTACGATACTGGCGCTATTACTGGAGATGACTTCAAAAATAGCCAATATTGCCTCCTCTATATCTGGGTTGAAAATTATCTAAAGCCCCTTGAAAAAAGTGACTTTTTTTGGGTTTTTTGGTATAATTAAACAATAAATGGGGAGAAAATGCATGGCTTCTTTAACAGTTCCTTTTCATCATCCTATTAAAGGTGAAACTGCTTTCCAGAAAAAAAGTCTACAAGCAGCATTGGTTGACCTGAAATTAGAAGGAATTACCCTTTCTGACGATTTAATGTCGGATTTTGCATTAATTGATGCAGGGAAAATCACTCATAAAGAAACCATAGAACGTGCTGTCGCACGCGCAAAAAAGGTGGATAAGGAAAAGCAAAAAGCTAAGCTACATGTTTTGGACTCCTTTAAGTAATAATGTCCGATCCCTACGTCTACCCTGGCACACAAACCCTCATTAATAAATATAATATTTATGACCTAGGCGCTTTGCAAGACGTCGAAGCAGCCGTTTATGTCGCTGCTTGCGATAAACCTTTACCCCAAGGTAAACTGGATTACACACATTTAAAAGCTATTCATCGCCATTTTTTCGGCGAAATATACGGCTGGGCTGGGCAAACAAGAACTGTGGATATCAGTAAAAGCAACAGCCTCTTTTGCCGTGCCGCCTTCATTGAACAAACTATTCATAAGCTTTTTAACCAACTGCAAAAAGAACAATACTTACAAGGACTAGAAAAACCGCTCTTTTGCAAAAAAATAGCTCACTATTTCAATGAGATCAATGCCGTTCACCCTTTTCGCGAAGGCAATGGTCGAACGTTGCGCGTCTTCATAGGGTTACTTGCTCAACATGCTGGTTACACATTAACCTGGGAAAAAGTGGATCCTTCCGCGTATTTACAAGCAAGCATTGAAGGATTTAATAGCACGCCTGAAGCCATGGAAAAGGTTTTCCAAACCATCACTGAACCATTTGTCTAACAGCAATCCATAGTTTCATCAACTCCTTCGGAAACTCAAAACTTTGAAAAAAGCAGGATTTGTTCTCATAGGTAATGACACACGATGTTTGGTACGGAATGTCTCTCACACAACTATCTGTTCTATCACCTAACCATCCTGAAATCAGCTGAGCCGCTTCCCTGTTGTGATCCTTGCAGCTTTAAAAATGCACGCTTTACGCAGCTAGAGCGAGGTATATACCCAAGTAACTTCAGTATATAGGCTCAAGAATAAAAAATACTCTAGCTAGAGCACCTCATAATAACCATGGTGCTCATCAATAGAATGACTGTAAGAATCCACCTGAGGATAAGGAGGACGAATACCGGCTTCTTTAAATACCCGCAGGATTTCGAGCAATACTTTCGATCGCACTTCAACCCGAACGTACAAAGCAATATTCATGAAATAACGTATCTCAAAAGCCACTAATGCTTCATCTACTTGGGTAATCAAAACCTGAGGTTCAGGATCCCGCAAAACTTCTGGTGTTCTCTCAAGTACACTTAACACCATCTTCTGAATAGCAACAGGATCATCCGTACGATGTACTCGAAGCGGAATAACCGTACGGACAATACTATCCTGATGTGTCCAGTTAGTAAAAGTCTTCATCAGAATCTCTGCATTAGGAACCATAATTTCCATATGATCCCACGAACGGATCCGCATAGCCCGAATGCCGATATGTGTTACTTCCCCTTCATAGCTGCCAATAGAAACAACGTCCCCTTCCTTCACTGAACGCTCAATCAGTATCATTAAACCGCCAACGATATTACTGGCAAAATCCCTGAGTCCAAAACCCAGACCCACAGCCAAACCGCCGAGAATAACTGATAAGCCTGTGAAATCAATACCCAGAATCCGCAGCGTAATAATGATACCCAATGTTACCACTGTATATTGGCTAAACACTGCCAGACTATTCCGGATTCCTATGTCTTTGGCATTGCGAAAAACCCAACGATAGGCAAATTCCCGAGTCCATTTACTTAACCAATAAAAAAATGCCACTAAAACAACAAATTCTGTAATGGAGACAAGAGAAACATTGATACCTGAAAAATAAAAAAATGGATGATTTAATACTTCAAGCGCTTTGGCAACAAACGGTGAATCATGGCGCCAGCCAAACAAGAGAAAAACAGCCATTACTGTCAGGAAAAAAAGGAAGATATGAATCACTTTATCAACAGGCTTGATAAAAGCTTCGCTCCAGAGCCAGCCCTGGTTTAAATTCTTAATCACCCATTCAGAAGAAATCGTGAATAAATCGGTAAAAACGCCGCGCAGGATAGCATAACCTGTCATAACAAGCACCATGACTGCCTGATAATAAATCAGAATCCAGGCCAGATTAATATAACCCAATAAACCAATCACGCTGCTTATTATTACGCCTAAAGGTAAAACCCAGCAAACCATATGAATAGCCCGAATCAAATACTTGCGATTCTGAATAAGGGGATCAACAAAATCAGGAATGAACTTGCGTGCTTTAAACAACAAAAGTGAAACACTCAACAAAAACCCCATAAATAAGCGGTTGGTAATTTCTGCAATACTGCCGCCCATGGGGAACTGTCTTGACAATACCATCATCACTGTAATCCAGCCGCCTATAACAAAACTCCATTTCAGCCGATGGTACAAGCGGACATCATGCCCGCTCTCGTCATTCACCAGATCTATCAGGAGAAACCGTGCAATGCCGACAATAATACGAAAAGCAAACCATACTAGCGCAATATAAAATAATCCAACATACGCGCTAAAACTCATCCCTGACCAATACAAAATAAACCAAAGATCCAGAAAAAGGCATAATCCGCCCCAATTACGGCGAAGCAATTCAAAGATAATATAAACCGTCCTGGAGCTTGCTCTCCGTTCTACCTGACTGACTTTATCCGATAAAATCCGATAGTATTTTTTTCCAAGGTACCAAATAGCTGTACTGAGCAGCATTATCAAAGCCAGAATCACCTGATACCCTAAACTCAACGCCAAAATGTTATGCCATACCTGCTGACATAATCCGCCAAGATACATCCGCATTAAATTAGGAAGTAAATTAATCTGCTCAATAAAGCCCGCAGCGAGCTGCTCATTGGTTTTCAAAATGGCTTGTCTTTTAGCCAGCATCTGGGCCATGTAAGCATCTAATTTCTGCCCATAATTTTGAATAATCAACTGGTTTTTTAACAACATATCTGATAAATCAACCATGATATTTTTCAGCTCATTGAAATTTCCTTCCAAAGGAACAGCTTGCTGAGTTGTCAGCAGTTGATTCTTGATGGCTTCTTGTAAAACAGTTTGCTGCTGTTGAACTAATTTCTGATATTTATCCAATGCATTTTTTGCCGATTGGAGTGCTACGTTTTGTGTATTCAACAATTTCTTCAACGAATCTGTTTTGATTGGAGGCGTATTCTCAGTCAGTGTTTTAAAATCTTCCTCAACACTCAATAAATCAATTGCCATTTCCAGACTGGCCACCTTAATACTGCTTAAATGAACACGCTGCGTATAATAAAATAAGTGGCTTTCATCCAAGATCTGGCTCATAAGAATTTTGTGATCAGGAGGTCTATTTTCATCTTTATTTCGGCTTAGTGTGTTCATGTTTTTAAGCCATTTATCGGTTGCTGCCTGTTCCTCATTGATTTGCTGTCTTAAATCTTTAATAGCACGTTCCTTATTGATTTTTTCAATTAATGTAGAACATGCTATCAAATATTCATGATAAATGGCTGCCAACTTATCAGCCAGCTCAACGTTGAGGGAAATCAGGTTAATTTCTTCTTCATTTTTACTAATGAAAATACTGATTTCTTTTAATTGTTCTGAGGTAGAAAGCCTGGCTTCCTCTCCTTGTTCATTAAGCAAGGATAACTGCAGACTTTTTTGTAATTCATTGAGTTTAGCTGATCTAATTTCTGCATTTTGTAAGGACTGTTGAAGATCTGCCAGCATGATATCAGCCACATTAGCACGCATTTTCAACTGCTGATACAGTTTCTCTGCCGCATCCAGTGTTGAAGGAAAGTTAGCATTAAAAGCTTTTCTCTCTTGACTGATTTCATCAATTTTTGCATCCAGAAGTTTCTTCTGGTGATTGAGTAAAACAAGCTGCTGCTCAACGTTTTTCAGTTGAATAGTCTTATGCAGCGTAACCGCATGAGCATAAGAAGTAAAACAGCAATATCCCAGAATAATTCCTGTTACCAAAAAACTGACGGCATTAGGCATCAATAACCGTAAATATCTTTTAACAACTTCAACAAAAATCATATACTATTACTATTTTTTAGTCCCAATTCAGATAATTGATGAGCATCCACAGGAGCAGGCGCATCTGTCAATAAACAGGCAGCTGATTGCGTTTTAGGAAAAGCAATCACATCACGAATGGAATTTGAGCCTGCCATCAACATAGCAATGCGATCAATGCCAAATGCAATACCTCCATGAGGAGGACAGCCATATTTCAGCGCTTCTAACAAAAAGCCAAATTTCTGATAAGCTTCTTCATGCTCAATGCCCAATAAATGAAATACGGCTTCCTGCATAGCCGTTTCGTGAATACGTATTGATCCGCCGCCGATTTCATAACCGTTTAACACCATATCATATGCGTGAGCACGCAGCGTTTCGGGCGCAGAAGTTAATAATGTTTCAGGATCAGAAACTGCTGGTGCAGTAAATGGGTGATGAGCAGCCTGCCACCGCCCCAAATCATTTTTCTCAAACATGGGCCAGTCCACAATCCACAAAGGTTTCCAGGAAGCCTGATCGACAAAACCATGTTCATGAGACAGTTTAACACGGAGCGCCCCCATGGATGCGTTAACCGTTTCAGATTCACCTGCTCCAAAAAAAAGAATATCGCCTTTTTGCATTTCCGTCCTTGCAAGGATAGCCTTAATAATATCTTCTGATAAAAATTTAGCCACAGGCGACTGGATACCTTCCTCCGTCAATTTAAGCCATGCCAGCCCTTTAGCGCCATAAGCGCTTAACCATTGCGCATAATCATCGAGGTTTTTTCGGCTGAGTTCCGCACCATTAGGCAACTTTAACGCAACCACGCGGCCATTCGGGTTGTTAGCTGACTCAGAAAATACTTTAAATTCGCTTGCCTGTACAATATTACCAATATCAATCCATTCCAATGTGATGCGCAGATCCGGCTTATCACTGCCAAAACGCCTCATGGCTTCATCAAAAGACATGACAGGAAAAGGATTAGGCAAATCCACCTGCAGCACTTCTTTAAAAATTGCACGCATCATGGCTTCCATCAAATTCATAATAGCTTTTTTATCCATAAATGAGGTCTCAATATCCAATTGGGTAAATTCAGGCTGTCTATCCGCTCTTAAATCTTCATCCCGAAAGCAGCGTACAATTTGATAATAACGATCAAAACCCGACATCATTAACAATTGTTTAAATAATTGCGGTGATTGGGGTAAAGCATAAAAAGCGCCTGGATGCACCCTGCTCGGCACAAGATAGTCTCGCGCTCCTTCCGGCGTTGCGCGTGTCAGCATCGGTGTCTCGATATCCAGAAACCCTGCCTTGTCCAGATAGCCGCGAATAGCTCTTGTCAGCTGCGCTCTCAGCATCAACTTCTTTTGCATTTCAGGACGCCGCAAATCCAGGTAACGGTAACGATAACGCAGATCATCATGAACATTCTGCTGCTCATCCGGCAGAAACGGCGGAGTTTGAGCAATATTAAGAATGTCCAGCGAAGCACCTTCAATCTCAATTTTACCTGTCCGCATCTGAGAATTAACCATATCCTGAGGCCGAAGACGAACGATGCCTGAAATACACACCACAAATTCAGGACGCAGCTTTAACGCTTCTTCCATTAATGCAGCCTTCTCAGGCTCAAAAACAATTTGAATCAGATCGGTACGGTCCCGAAGCGTTAAAAACACGAGTCCTCCCAAATCCCTTCGGCGGTGCACCCATCCACAGAGTGTTACATTTTGGCCTGCTAATGCTTCATTCACTTCTGCACAATAATGGGTGCGCATCATTCTATTTACCTATAATTAAAACCATAAAAAAAGACTGAAAATATGATGGATATGCTACTCTTTGTGCTAAAAAATTACAAGGTATACTTTATGAACATCCATGTGTTTTTAAAACTCCTTGACCTTACTCCAAATATACTTTACAATTTTGGAGTATGCTTAACAGAATACTTAAACCTTCTAAAAGCCGCAGCTTTTTCTTATTTGGCCCCAGGCAAACAGGAAAAAGTACTTATGTGCGGAATCTATTAAGGCCGCAAGACATTTATATTAATCTTTTACCTCAAAGAACTTATCTCGCTTATTCCCGCAATCCAGGTATTTTTCGCCAGGAGATCCTTTCTCATCAAAAACGGCATGGAAATGATTTTATTTGTGTCGTTGACGAAATACAGAAAATTCCTGGGTTGTTAGATGAAATTCATGACTTAATTGAGAGTGAAGGCATCCTTTTCATTCTTACTGGTTCCAGCGCCAGAAAATTAAGACATGGTGCCGCAAACTTGCTTGCTGGCAGAGCAAATACTTACGCCTTATATCCATTAACCATTGAAGAACTCGGAGATGTTTTTGAATTGGAGCGGGCATTACAGCGTGGTTTGCTTCCTTTTCTCTGGTCAGGACAATGTGCATTGGAAGATGAAAAAGAGTTCTTGCGGGCTTATACCGAAACCTATCTAAAAGAAGAAATCCAGGCAGAAGGTATTGTTCGAAATATTGCACCTTTTGCCAGGTTTTTAGATATTGCGGCAAACAATGATGGAGAAATTGTGAATTATAGTAACATTGCTCGGGAATGCGGTGTATCGGTTAAAACAGTCCAGGAATATTACCGTATTCTCGAAGACACGTTTCTTGCGCACCGTATTGAACCGTGGAGTAAAAGTATTCGTAAACGATTAGTTGCTAACCCGCGTTATTATTTGTTCGATACAGGTATCACGAATGCTTTATGTCATTATTATGATTCATTAAATACTGTTGTTCGAGGCAGGCGTTTTGAACAATTTATTATTCTGCAAATGATTGCCTGGAATGATTATCATCGGTTAGGATGGCAATTTTTCTTTTGGCGTACGCATACAGGTGTTGAAGTCGATCTTATTATTACCAAAGAACAACAGCCCTTTATGGCAGTAGAAATCAAATCGTCACCATTATTGGGGCGTTCAGAAAGCCATGGATTGCAAGAGTTTTGCAAAGAATATGCTGTCCCGGCATACATTGTCTGTACGGCCGAACGCAGACGTTTACTAGAAAACGGCATTCAAGTAATCCCCTGGCAAGATTTTTTTAAGGATGAATTAGCACGCTTTCATATGCAAGGCAATTAGAACTGCTCTCTTTAAGAGCATCCAATGGTTATACAAGTTGAGTAGAATTGAGGATACGACCTGGTATATACCCAATCAACTTGAGAATGCTCAGTTTTCTCCATCGTCATTCCCGCCTCCTCCCGCCATTCCCGCCCCTTTCCGCCATTCCCGCTTCCTCCCGTCATTCCCGCGAAAGCGGGAATCCAGAGCGATAATCAGCACCATTACTGGATTCCCGCTTTCGCGGGAATGACGGGAGGAAGCGGGAATGACGGCAGTGGGAAAAATGGCACTTCGAGCAGGCAGAAGATGATCCCACTCACGCCTACGTCCTGCGGCTTGTCCGCAGGATCCAGTGCAATACACGCATTTTGAAATACTCGAGTATAACCAGGCATTTTCAAAGATCACGAGGATATTCAGTGGCGTATAAGCATTCATTAGTATATAATTGCCGTAAATTTTGGCCATCTGAACTAGAAACATTTTGAAAGTATTCCGTTTAACCTGTTTAAAGCCTTATTTCTGGCTAGTTTTACTCTGTCTTGCTATTTACCTGCCTGGCATCGCAACATTGCCTGTACTGGATCGCGATTCTTCTCATTTTGCACAAGCCACCCGCCAAATGCTGGAAACGGGTAATTACTTTCAAATCCGTTATCAAGACATTACCCGATATCAGAAGCCGCCCGGTATCAACTGGCTCCAGGCATTATCTGTCAAAGCTTTCAGCTCTTCTGAGTCTAATAAAATCTGGCCTTACCGCATTCCTTCACTGATTGGAGGATGCCTCTCGGTGCTTCTCACATTTGCCTTTGCCCGCCGCTTTTACCAGAAAGAAACAGCTTTTCTTGCAGCAGCTCTTCTAGCCTGTACGCTTTTACTCAGTATCGAATCTCATTTAGCAGTCATTGACGCATCACTTTTAAGCAGCGTTGTACTTATGCAAGGTGCTTTATGGCTCATTTATAAAAACTCATTCAATAATACCCTGACGTCATTGCGAGGAGTAGAACAACGAAGCAATCCAGATCACAGCTCGCCGAATACCCCCTCTGAACTGGATTGCAGCAAATATGTCCATTGGAAATGGCCTGCGCTATTTTTCGCCAGTATGGCCTACGGTATCTTGTTAAAAGGTGTTACCCCTCTTGTCGGCTTCTTAACCATACTCGCCTTATGTCTTAAAGACAGAAAATGGCTTAAAAATTTACATCTGCTATGGGGAATTACTTTCCTGATCATTTTCACCGCAGCATGGCTCATTGGCGTCAGCATTGCCGAAAACAGTAATTACCTTGTCGAAATGCTGCATCGGGATTTACTTCCAAAACTGGAGGGTGGACATGAATCGCATGGAGCACCTTTTGGAACACATTTATTCATTCTGGCAGTTACCTTTTGGCCAGCCTCTCTCTTCTTATATCCTCTTTTTATTTATGCCTGGAAAAATCGAAAAACATCAGACACCGCCTTTCTTCTCGCCTGGATTATTCCCACCTGGCTCTTCTTTGAACTCATGCCGACAAAACTTCCTCAGTACATCTTACCGGTCTTTCCTGCCCTAGCTATCCTGGCAAGTGCCAGCATAATGCAATGGACAACACTCGCAACAAACGTGCATAAAACTATTTTCCGTACCTTATCAATACTCTGGCTAATAGTTTCTGCAGGACTTGCCTGTGCTTTCATTGTTATTCCTTACTACTTACAAAATGTTGTTTCCTACTTAAGCCTCTGGATAAGCGCCATAATTATCCTCTTTAGTACAGCAGCCGTTGTCTTTATTTTTAAACAATCATTGAAAAAATCTGCTTACTGTTTAATACTGGGCAGCCTCTTGAGTTTCTCACCGGCCTATCATTTTTTACTGCCAGGTTTGACGCCGCTTTGGCCAAGCCAAACCATTGCCGCTGAATTAAAAACTTTCATCTCTTCAGAAATTAACGATTCACATCCTTTATTAAGTTTAGGTTTTGAAGAACCCAGTCTTGTCTTTATGCTGGGAACACATCGTGTAAAATTTATAGAACCCAATAAGCTTTTTAACGAAATGAAGCAAAATCGCCGCAGCTGGGTGCTCGTGGACGACAGAAACCAAACTTTTTTTCTCGAAGGCGCGAAGGCTCGAGGCATTTCGCTCTCTCCCGTAAAAACAATCCGTGCGTTCAATTACAGTAAAGGACGTTGGATTACATTAGTATTATACTCAACAGACTTCAAAGTGCGAGGTAGGCATTGAAGAACGTGATGACTCGGACGAAGGAAATCCCGAAGGCAGGATGCCTGTTTCTGAAAGGCATACCTCGCACTTTGAAGTTATTTCATCGTATTTGAGGTTTTCATGCACAGCCATAAAATAATCTATCATCCGCTATTTTTCAGTTTCTACTGTTTAATAATCCTTTTTTGCTACTTTTTTGTTGATCAGAGAACGGCTGATTTCTTCCATAGTCATCTCTCTCCTTCCATGCACCATTTCTTCAAAATGTTAACCCAGTTAGGACGCGGAGAAATCTATTTCGTCTTGTTACCCGCAGGATTTTTGTTTTTCCGATTTATCTGCCGCCGGCCTCAATTGGCCAGAGCTTTCCTCTTTCTATTAGCTGGTCTTCTAATTGCAGCAATTATCTGCAGCATCCTGAAAATTGCCTTTAGCCGTGCCCGCCCTTACGAATGGCTTCACTTTAAAATTTACGGTTTTTACTTCATCAACCAAGCTATTGAGCTAAAAAACCATTTTCCTTTCCTTCACCTTAACACCTATTTTATGTCCTTTCCTTCAGGACATGCTACTAATATTACAGCGCTAATGGCAGGACTTAGCTGCATTAAACCTCGATACTCGTGGTTTTTCATACTGATTGCCATTATGATATGCGCAACACGCGTTATTCTTACCGATCACTACGTTAGTGACGTGATGGCCGGATTTTATTTATCGCTTTTCTGTATAGAGAAGCTGTATCACTATTACATGAGAAGAACATGAAATACGAATTGTCTATTGTTATTCCGATTTATAATGAATCAGAAAACATTGAAACGCTTTACAAAGAAATCGTCGAAGCATTGCCAGAATCAGCTTATGCATACGAAGTTATTTTTGTTGATGACGGCAGCCAAGATAATACCAATGAACAACTGGAAAAACTTTCCCAACGTTTTGCAAAATTAAAAATCGTTACCCACCAACGCAATTACGGCCAAAGTGCTGGTTTAATTTCAGGAGCAAAGTTCGCTCGCTATCCCTGGATTGTTACATTAGACGGCGACGGGCAGAATGATCCCAAAGATATCCCCAAGCTCTTTGAAGCTCTCCACCAATCTCAAACGCCTGCAGCCATTCTGGGCAATCGAATAAAACGTAATGACA
>Ga0206107_1000099_pt1 | contig 79880 bp, 72 predicted proteins | sample 2B0metagenome_FD_148652 | JGI IMG/M metagenome (GOLD analysis project Ga0206107, IMG submission 148652) | Enriched microbial communities from leaf-cutter ant dump, University of Wisconsin, Madison, United States - 2B0 | ecosystem: Environmental > Terrestrial > Nest > Insects nest > Nest dump...
TATCGGGCCACTTTGCCTGCGGGATATTCTATCCATTGAACTATCGGGCCACTTTGCCTGCGGGATATTCTATCCATTGAACTATCGGGCCACTTTGCCTGCGGGATATTCTATCCATTGAACTATCGGGCCACTTTGCCTGCGGGATATTCTATCCATTGAACTATCTGGCCACTTTGCCTGCGGGATATTCTATCCATTGAGCTATCTGGCCACTTTGCCTGCGGGATATTCTATCCATTGAACTATCTGGCCACTTTGCCTGCGGGATATTCTATCCATTGAGCTATCTGGCCACTTTGCCTGCGGGATATTCTATCCATTAAACTACGGAGCCGTTAATGTTCCCCTTTCAATCCATATTGAACCGGGGATGCAAAAATACGGTAATCCCTTCTTTTTCTGAAAGGTTTTGCCCGCTTTTCCTGTCCTCGGCACACTGCCTTATATTTGCACTCCCAAACGCTAAAAAATGAAGTGGCTGAATACAATTATTAAGTATCGATTATGGATCGGCGTTGCCATGCTCGCCATTGCGATTTTTGTAAATTATCAAACCAGTTTCTGGCCTTCATTCATTTTATATTTTATAGCCATCCTGCTCCTGGTAAGCCACTTTTTGCTTGGCCCGATGCGCCTGATTCAAACCGCTATGGAAAATGGCGACATGGACGAAGCCAAACGAATTGTAAATGGTATTAAATTTCCCGGTCTCCTGATAAAACCTGTTCGTTCCGTGTATTATACGCTTAAAGGAAACCTCGATATGGTTGATCAGAACTATGAAAGCGCTGAAAAGAATATGAAGAAAAGCCTCAACCTGGGCGGCGGATCATTAACCAAACAGGCTGAAGGACCAAATAAATTACAGCTTGGAATGCTGTCTCTGCAAAAAGGAGATATGCGGCAGGCAGAGTCGTACATTCGGCAAGCCCTAAAGGCAGGGTTACCCGATAATGAAAATAAAGCCGCTGCTTACCTGCAACTTTGCTCAATCATGATGAACAAAAGAGAATTTCGTGCGGCAAAAGATTATTTTAGAAAAGCAAAAAGTTTTAAACCGGAAACACCACAAATTGTTGACCAGATAAAACAAATCGATAAATACATTAATCGAATGCCCGGTTAAATTTCTCTTAGTATATTTGCTGCTGATACCGATCCTGCAGTTTTCAAAAAATTAACAGTTAGCGGCACTTACGGATGATATTAAGAAGATAAGGTAAATTATACCGGACACTTTTGCCGGAAATCGAAATACGCCCAACCGCTGCATTTTATATATTCCCTACCCTGCGAATTAATTTATTACAATTAAAGCATCTTACTTATGAACACCCTTAGCTTTGCCCGCGAGGAATGGAAAACGCTAAAAATTGAAGAAGGATATACCAATAACCTGAATATCCAGGTTTCAAATTTTGGCAAGGTAGCTTCTGTTTCTGCAGATGGTAAAATCAATATTCTTAAAGGCTCTATGATCAACGGATATCGGATCGTGAGGGTAAAACTTTTTAAACCACGCACACCCGAAGTTGAACTTAAACTAAAATTATTCAGGGAGGAACTGGCCGCTGTTGAAAAGGAAATGCGAAAACTTAAAAAGGTTATCAATAACAAAGATGAGCAACCTCTAATCAAATACAACGCATCAGAAAAACTTACCGAACTGGAAAAACCTTATTTAGAAACGAAAAAGAAGTATCAGCAATTTCTAAATAAGGAAACAAGGAAACGAACCGTAAATTTTGGCGGGCTGATTCACCGCCTGGTGGCAGAAAATTTTCTCACTCCCGAAAGCCCGGAGCATACTTTTGTAGCACATCTCGATTTTGATAAATTAAACAACCAGGTTACCAATCTTAAATGGATGACCAAAGAAGAAAATATTGCCCATCAGCAAAAAAGCCCTTACGTTATACAACGGAAAATAGCCAACAAAAGAGATCAGTTTTCAAAAACAAAAGCCAGTAAACTAACCGTTACCAAAGTGATGTTCCTGAAAAAATTGCTGAATGAAGGCAAATCCATTTCCAGCCTGGCACGTCAGTTTAAGGTTACCCAAACTCAAATCATCCGGATAAAAAGAAATGAAAACTGGGGATCGATAGAAGCTGCAAAATAAACAGCGATCCTTCTCCTTCATTTACAAATAACTGAGCACAGAGAAATAGTTCTGAAAAGCTATTTTTTAAGGGATTTACCAATTATCCCATCCGTTACAGCGTATCTTTGAAAGATGCAAAGTTCCCGCGAAAATCTTCTTCAAAAATTTGGGGAAGAGCATCAGAAACTCAACGAAAATCAGCGCAAAGCTGTAGATGCCATTGAAGGCCCGGTAATGGTAATTGCAGGGCCGGGTACAGGCAAAACCCAAATTCTGGCAATCCGTATTGGAAAGATACTGCTCGAAACAGATGCTTCTCCATCAAATATACTTTGCCTTACTTATACCGACGCAGGCGTAGTGGCCATGCGCAAGAGGCTCCTCCAATTTATTGGCCCCGATGCATATAAAGTAAACATTTTCACTTTTCACTCATTTTGTAACGATATAATTCAGGATAACCTGTTCTATTTCGAAAAAAATGTTTTAGAGCCTGTATCAGACCTGGAAAGAATTGATCTGCTCAAAAAACTGATTGATGGCTTACCTAAAAACCATCCGCTTAAAAGATACAGAGGTAATGTATATTATGAAATACCAAACCTCGGAAGATTGTTTAGCCAGATGAAAAAAGAGGGATGGACACCCGAATACCTCGATCAGCAGATTGACCAGTACCTTGCTTCTTTGCCTGTTACAGAAGGGTTTTTTTATAAAAAAAACACCGCTACAAATAAAAAAGGCGACCTTAAACAACACAAGATTGATGAGGAAACCGAGCGCATGGAAAAGCTCCGCGCTGCGGTACATGAATTTCCCCGGTTTCAAAAAATGATGAGCGATAAAGGCCGATACGATTTTGATGACATGATCAATTGGGTGATTCGGGCATTTGAAGAAAATAAGTTGTTGCTTTTAAACTATCAGGAAAAATATCAGTACATCCTCGTTGATGAGTACCAGGATACCAGTGGCACCCAAAATAAATTGGTTGAATTGCTGATAAATTATTGGGACACGCCAAATATTTTTGTGGTGGGCGATGATGACCAAAGCATCTATCGTTTCCAGGGTGCCAATGTATTTAATATGACCCGCTTTGCACAAAACTATGGCAATGCCATGCAAAAACTGGTGCTCAACAACAACTACCGTTCCACTCAGCCCATTCTGGATATCTCCCAAAGCCTTATTGACAGAAATTCGGAACGGCTGGTAAATAATATGCCGGGGCTGTCAAAGGAATTGATTTCATCGAATGAAAAACTCCTGGGAATTAACAACCCGCCCGAAATATTACAATATAAATCCGCACATGAAGAAATGATTGGTATTGCCACACAAGTGCGCGGGCTGATCAATAAAGGCGTATCCTCCGGAAGAATCGGAATTATTTATAAAGAGAATAAATACGGCGAAACACTCACAAGGTATTTTCAGCAAATGAACATACCGGTTTACAGTAAACGAAGCATTAATTTACTCAGCATCCCACTGGTTCAAAGGATAATCCTTATTCTAAAATACCTGGATGCCGAACACGACATTCCTTTTAGCGGCGATGAAATGCTTTTTGAAATCCTCCATTTTCAAAACTTCAACATAAGGCCAATTGAAATTGCCAAAATTAGCATTGAAGCCAATAACCAGAGTTTTGCTAAAAAAGAAAAAGTTTCAATCCGCGAACTGATCGCCAAAAAAGCAGGGTTGCCGGCACAGGATTTATTCAGCATTTCTATTGACCCTGCTGTAGAAAAGGCGTCAACTATTATGGAAACGCTCATTGCGGATGTATCAAACAAAACACTTCTGCAACTTCTTGAAGGGGTGATTCAAAAAACCGGAATCCTTACCGATGTTTTACAAAGCCCTGAAAAACACTGGTTCCTCAAGGTAATTTCTTCCCTGTTTCAGTTTGTGCGGGAAGAAGCTCAACGAAACCCCGATTTTAATTTAACCGGATTGATGCAAAATATCAACCTGATGTATCAGGAAAAATTAGAACTTCCGCTGGTGCAGGTTACCGGGAGTGAAAATGCAGTAAACTTAATGACGGCACACTCATCGAAAGGGCTTGAATTTGAATATGTTTTTGTTGCAGGATGCAATGCCCACATCTGGGAAAAGAAAAAAAGTGTGCAAAAAGGATACACATTGCCCGGCAATATTTTTTCCAATTTGGTATCGTCGGGCCTGGAAGAAACAAGGAGACTGTTTTATGTTGCACTTACCCGAGCCGAGAAACAGTTACAAATTTCTTTCAGTAAATTTAGACCGGATGGCAAAGAAATTGAGCCATCTATGTTTATTGCGGAAATACGCGACAGTCATAACATCCCCATTCAGGAAATAACCATCAGCAATGAATCTTTAGACGAGTTTGCCGAATTGATGTTGGGCGAATCCAAAGCGCCGGAAATTGCACAAATTGAAAAAGACCTGGTTGACGCGCTGCTGGTCAAATTTGTAATGAACCCGACTGCGCTCAACAATTACCTGAGGTGCCCGCTGGAGTTTTATTTCAACAACCTGATACGCATACCGTCCGCAAAAAATGAAAACCTGGAATTCGGATCAGCCGTTCATTATGCGCTGGAACAGTTATTCAGAAAAATGCAGGCATCCGAAACAGGATCAACGTTTCCGGATCTCGAAGAATTTATTGGCTTTTTTGAATGGTTTATGAAAAAACACCGCGAAAGCTTTACCAAAGAACAGTTTAGCCGGCGGTTAGAGTATGGAGTAGAAATTTTGAGCAATTACTATAAAAAGTACATCAACAGCTTCCATAAAATTGTATTGATAGAACCACCGCTAAAAGGCATCGTGATTAACGGCGTTCCCATTAAAGGGAAGCTTGATAAGATGGAATTTAACGGTAATATGGTAAAGGTTGTGGATTATAAAACAGGCAACCCTGATAAAGCAAAAGAAAAACTTAATCCCCCAAACAACAAGTTTCCTAACGGTGGCGACTACTGGAGGCAGGGTGTCTTTTATAAAATGCTTACCGATCATTATCCCGGGAAAAACTGGATGGTGGAAACGGCAGAGTTTGATTTTATTGAACCGAACAGTAAAAAAGAATACGTAAAACAACTTATACAGGTTGGCCCTGCCGATGTACTAACAGTAACCCGGCAAATTACAGATACCTGGGCAAAAATTCAGGCCCACGATTTCTATACCGGTTGCGGAAAAAACGATTGCCACTGGTGTAATTTTGTAAAAGACAACAACCTGGCCATCGCCCTGCACGAAATTGAAACAGAAGAGGATGGAGTATGATTTCGCAAATGTTTGGCTTCGGGTTTCCTAATTTCGCAATTCATGCGTAACCTCATTCTATTTGCATTGGCTTTTAGCCTCTATTTTGTAGCATCTGTTCTTTTTAGCGGCTGTGCACAAATTGGCGCCCCAACCGGCGGGCCAAAAGATACCCTTCCGCCGGTGCTGGTAAGAACCAACCCTCCGCAACAATCATTAAATTTTGACGGTAAATCCATTACCATCACCATGAATGAATACATCGAATTGCAAAACATTTCGGAAAATGTACTCATCTCCCCACTTCAAAAAAAACAACCCTACATTAATTATAACCTCAAAACCATCACCGTAAAATTTAAAGACACCCTTCAGCCAAATACCACCTATACCATCAATTTTGGAAACGCCATTAAAGATGTAAGGGAAGGAAATGTTCTTAAAAATTACACTTATCGTTTCTCAACCGGAAATTATATAGATTCGCTTAAGTTAACCGGGAAAATTCTGCTTGCAGAATCGGGAAAGGCCGACAGCAGCATTCTCGCTTATCTGTATAAAAACACCAACGACAGCGCGGTAAAGCATTTGCGCCCCGATTATATCGCCAGGCCGGATGGAACCGGGAAATTTGAATTTACAAACCTTCCCAATACAGCATTCCGCATTTATGCACTCAAAGATGGCGATGGCGGTAAAACATATAATTCAAAATCTGAAGCATTTGCATTTACCGGCCAGCCGGTGATGCCGGGTATTTCAGGCGCACCCGAAATTTCCCTGTATGCTTATGAAGAAGAAAAGGCCGAAAAGCAAAAACAGTCATCGCAAGGTGGAAAGAATAATAAACTAACGGTAACCACCAACCTGAAAGCCAACAAACAGGATCTGCTTGAACCCCTAACCATCAGTTTCAACAACCCGATGAAACCATTTGATCCTGCCATGATCGGGTTAACCGACACATCCTTTAAAAATATTAGCGGATATGATATTCAGCAGGATAGCACTTTAACCCAAATTAGCATAAACTATCCCTGGCAGCCGGAAACAAACTTTATCCTTATCCTTCCCAATGAAGGAATTGAAGACACCCTGGGAAATAAACTCGCAAAGGCAGATACCATCAGGTTTCAAACTAAAAATGAATCCGATTATGGCAGGCTTACACTCCGGTTTTCGAATCTCGACCTGACACAGCATCCGGTTATCCAGTTTATGGAAGGGGATCAGATCAAGGCATCTTTTCCCATCCTGCAGAAAGAATGGAAAAATAACCGCTTCCCTCCGGGTATATTTGACGTGCGCATTCTCTTCGATGAAAACCAGAACGGAAAATGGGATCCGGGGAATTTTGATGCCGGACTACAACCCGAAAAAGTACTTTCTCTCGATATGAAACTCAGCATACGCGCCGATTGGGACAATGAACGGGAAATTAAACTATAGCCCCGGAGCAACTAATTTTTCTTTCCGGTTAATTATGCAGGGGCTATAACAAATATGTAATTTTGCGAAATGATCTTTTCTTCCACCCTTTTAGAAGATGCCGTAAACGAATTTGCAAAACTGCCCGGAATAGGGAAAAAAACCGCTTTAAGGCTGGTGCTCCATTTGCTTAAAAAAGATGAAGCCGAAGTGGCGGGTTTTAGTGAAACCATTGCTAAGATGCGAAGCGAAATCAAATTTTGTAAACGCTGTTTTAATATTTCTGATAAAGAATTATGCAATACCTGCTCAAACAACCTGCGGCGGCAGGATCTGATTTGCGTAGTTGAAAACATTCGCGATGTAATTGCCATTGAAAGCACCCAGCAGTTTAACGGACTTTATCATGTACTCGGCGGCATCATTTCTCCTCTTGATGGCATCGGCCCCGATCAACTCAACATCGATGCGCTGATTTACCGGGTGCAGGAAGAAAAAACCGCCGAACTCATCTTCGCCCTCAACCCAAACATCCAGGGCGATACCACCATTTATTACATCAGCCGGAAATTAAACGGTACAAACATCAAAGTAACCACCATTGCAAGAGGCATATCTTTTGGCGGAGAACTGGAATATGCCGATGAAATGACCCTCGCAAAAAGCATTGCCAACCGGATCCCTGCCAATCAATACATCAGCCCGGCAAATTAAAACTCATATTTGAATTCTTTGCCTAACTGTATTAACTTTGCCATCCAGCGGGGCGGATTTGTTTATTGTTCAATCCCCGGTAAAAAACTGAACTAATAAACGCATGCAAACGCTCAGTTTAGCACGTTTACCAGGTTCCTGATATTTTCCGGCTCCCCCCTTAAACAACATATATATATGAACATCAGGCAGGCGCTTGAGAAGCGCATACTTATTATTGATGGGGCTATGGGTACCATGATTCAGCAACACAAGCCAACCGAAGAAACTTACCGGGGCGAAAAATTTAAAAACTGGCATACCTACATTAAGAATAATTCAGACATTCTTAACCTTACCCGGCCCGAAATGATTGAGTCAATTCACAAAAAATATCTCGATGCCGGTGCCGATATTATTGAAACCAACACTTTTGCCGCCACGTCAATAGGCCAGGCCGATTTTGATTTGCAACCCTTCGTGAAAGAAATAAATGTGGAAGGCGCAAAAATAGCCCGCAAAGCAGCCAGCGAATACACATCTAAAAATCCCGCTAAACCCAGGTTTGTTGCAGGTGCAATTGGCCCGTTAAATAAAACTTTGTCGCTTTCACCCGATGTAAACAACCCGGGTTACCGCGCAGTAACCTTTGATGAAGTAGCCACTGCTTATTACGAACAGGTGGAAGGCTTGGTGGAAGGCGGTGTTGACCTGTTGCTGATCGAAACCATCTTTGATACCCTCAACGCCAAAGCGGCCATCTTTGCCATTAAAAAATATTTTCGCGATACCGGCAAACAAGAATTGCCCATCATGATCAGCGGTACCATTACCGATTCAAGCGGCCGAACCCTGAGCGGGCAAACGCTGGAAGCATTTTATATTTCGGTGAAACACGCTGATCCGTTAAGCATTGGCCTAAACTGCGCATTAGGCGCTACCGAAATGAGGCCACACATCGAAGAGCTTTCGAATATTGCCACCTGCTATGTTTCGGCTTATCCTAATGCCGGCCTTCCAAATGCATTTGGCGAATACGACGAACAGCCGCACGAAACCGCACACATCATTGAAGAGTGGGCAAAAGCAGGATGGGTAAACATTGTAGGTGGCTGTTGTGGCACCACTCCCGATCATATAAAACACATTGCAGCAGAAATGGCCACAAAAACGCCACGGCCACTCCCTAAAATTGAAACAAGCTTAGCTTAGCAAAATGAGTACGCAAACAATAAAACCCTTTTTACGCTTATCGGGGCTTGAGCCTTTAATTATAAGGCCTGAAACAAATTTTGTAAACATTGGAGAACGTACAAACGTTACCGGTAGTAAAAAATTTGCAAGGCTGGTACGCGCTAACCTTTACGAAGAAGCCCTCTCGGTTGCCAGGCAGCAGGTTGAAAATGGCGCGCAGGTACTTGATGTGAATATGGACGATGCCCTGCTTGATGGCGTACAGGCAATGACCACATTCCTTAACCTCCTCCAATCTGAGCCTGATATTGCAAAAATCCCCATCATGATCGACAGCAGCAAGTTTGAGATCATCCTGGCAGGATTAAAATGCGTTCAGGGTAAATGCATCGTGAATTCCATTTCCCTAAAAGAAGGAGAAGATAAATTTATTGAACAGGCCATCATTTGTAAAAGTTTTGGCGCATCGGTTGTGGTGATGGCTTTCGATGAAAAGGGGCAGGCCGATAACAAAGAGAGAAAAGTTGAGATAAGCAAACGCGCATACGATATTCTTACTCAAAAAGTGGGATTTCTTCCGGAAGAAATAATTTTTGATCCCAACATTTTTGCCATTGCCACCGGTATTGAAGAGCATAACAATTATGCGGTGGACTATATTGAGGCAACAAGAGAAATAAAAAAACTGATGCCGCTGGTAAAAGTAAGTGGCGGCGTGAGCAATGTTTCTTTTTCATTCAGGGGGAACGACCATGTAAGGGAAGCCATACACAGTGTTTTTCTTTTCCACGCCATAAAAGCCGGTATGGATATGGGCATTGTGAATGCGGGGCAATTGGTTGTGTACGATGAAATTGAACCGGGCCTTCGTAACCTGTGCGAAGATGTGATCCTGAACCGGAATAACCAAAACAATGAAGCCACCGAAAAACTAATTGTGTTTGCCGAAACCGTGAAGGCAAAAGGAAAGGAAATTGTTAAAGACGATTCCTGGAGGAAAGGAACCGTTGAAGAAAGGTTATCTCATTCGCTGGTAAACGGAATAACAGATTTTATAGATGAAGACACCGAGGAAGCCCGGCAAAAATACCCCAAACCACTTGATGTAATTGAAGGGCCGCTGATGGCCGGTATGAATGTGGTAGGCGATCTTTTCGGCTCCGGGAAAATGTTTTTGCCACAGGTGGTGAAAAGCGCCAGGGTGATGAAGAAATCGGTTGCCATTTTAACGCCATATATTGAAGCGGAAAAAGCAGGCAAACAAACCGATAATGAAAAATCTGTTCCCAAAATTTTACTCGCAACCGTTAAAGGGGATGTGCACGATATAGGTAAAAATATTGTAGGGGTTGTGCTTGGCTGTAATGGCTTCGATGTAATGGATCTGGGTGTGATGGTGCCTGCCGATAAAATTTTAGACACCGCCATCAAAGAAAAAGCGGACATCATCGGGCTTAGCGGATTAATCACCCCCTCGCTCGATGAAATGGCCCATGTGGCCAGCGAAATGAAGCGCCGTAAGTTTACCCTGCCGTTATTGATTGGCGGCGCTACCACATCGCGCATTCATACTGCAGTAAAAATTGCCCCGGAATATGAAAACGGCGTTGTGCATGTACTTGACGCAAGCCGTAGTGTAACCGTTACCGGTACTTTATTGAACAAAGATAAAAAGGCCGATTTCCTTCAGGAAATTGAAACAGAATATAAAAAAGTAAGGGAAGATTTTGCATCGCGGAGATCAGCAAAAAAACTGCTGAGTTACGAAGATGCAAAAGCCAACCGTTTTGTTCCTTCGGTAACCAGTACCATCGCCCCTTCTTTTTTAGGCGTAAAATCTTTTCCTAATGTGCCCATCGAAGAAATTGCAAAGTTCATTGACTGGCAACCCTTTTTCATTGCCTGGGAAATGCATGGGAAATATCCTGAAATATTGAACGATCCCATTGTAGGAACCGAAGCCCGGAAATTACAAAACGATGCGCTTCAACTGCTACATACCGCCATCAAAGAAAACTGGCTTACCGCACAGGGAACAATTGGGTTTTGGAAAGTTGGTAAAACAGGCGCCGACAGCATTAAACTACAAACCGATAACGGTAATGTTCAACTGGAATTCCTGAGGCAGCAACTGAAAAAGGCAGCAGGACAACCAAACCTTTCTCTCGCCGATTTTATTAATAACGAAGGAGATGATTATATGGGCGCTTTTTCGGTTACCATTCTAGGAGTAGTGGAACAGGTGAATAAATACCAGGAAGATCTTGATGATTACAATAAAATCATCATGCAGGCCATTGGCGACAGGCTTGCGGAAGCTTTCGCAGAATATATGCACCATCAGGTACGCACTAAAGAATGGGGATACGCTCCGGATGAAAACTTAGAGAATTCCGATCTGATTGCTGAAAAATATGAAGGCATCCGCCCGGCACCCGGATATCCTGCCTGCCCAGATCATACTGAAAAAAGAAAACTTTTTGCCCTGCTCGGTGGCGAAGAAACAACAAAAATTCAGCTTACCGAATCGCTGGCCATGTACCCGCCTTCCTCTGTTTGCGGTTGGTATTTTGCAAACCCCGAAAGTAAATATTTTGGTGTGGGTAAAATTTCGGCAGAGCAGGTAACCGATTATTCCAATCGTAAAGATATTCCCCGGCAGGAAGTGGAAAGATGGATCCGTAACCTGCTCGATTAATTTGTTATCCCTTATTTTATAATATAAATACAATCTGACCTGTGCTGGTTGGGTTGTGTTAGATTTGTATTTTAATCATCCGCCATGCGCATCATTTCATATAATATAAATGGTATTCGTGCAGCCATAAAAAAAGGTTTTATCGACTGGCTGAAAACAGATCCGGCTGATGTAATCTGCCTGCAGGAAACAAAAGCGCTTGAAACCGACATCAATACGGCAGATATTGAGAACCTCGGTTATTCTTCATTTTGGTTTAGTGCGCAAAAAAAAGGGTATAGCGGAGTTGCCGTTCTTACAAAAATTAAACCGGATAAAATCCAATTTGAATGTGGCATTCCTTCCAGCGATGAGGAAGGCCGGGTAATACAGCTTGAATTTGGAGACATCCTTCTCATTAATGCGTATTTCCCTTCAGGCACCAGCGGCGAACTGCGCCAAAATTTTAAATACCAATGGCTCGATGAGTTTTTAATTTATCTCGATAACCGGAAAAAAAAACACAAAAAGATGATCCTTTGCGGCGACTATAATATTGCACACAAAGAGATTGACATTCACGATCCGAAAGGAAATAAAAAATCATCGGGCTTTTTACCTGAAGAAAGGGAATGGTTCACAAAATTTTTTGATCACGGCTGGGTCGATTCATTCCGTGTATTTCATAAAGAACCTCACCGGTATTCGTGGTGGAGCCAGCGTTTTCCAAGCGTGAGGCTGAATAACAAAGGCTGGAGAATTGATTATATTTCCATAACAAAACCGCTGGAAAAACAACTAAAGGATGCAGATATATTCGATCAGGTGAAGCACAGCGACCATTGCCCCGTGTACATAGATTTATCAACCCGGTAACATGATTGTTTACAATATTACTTTTAAAACAGATCCGCAAATTGCCGCCAACTGGCTGCTTTGGTGCCAGCAGGAATTCATCCCGGAAATGATGGCCACAGGATGTTTTAGCCGGTACCGCCTGCTGAAAATGCTGGAAGTGGATCATTCCGAAGGCCCCACATATACCCTGCAGTTTAATGCGGAGAGCAAGGCCCGGTACAATATTTTCGTCGAAAAGCACCGGGATGAGTTTCAGCGCAACATTTTCCAAAAATGGGGAAATGCCTTTGTTTCATTCCATTCGGTGATGCAAGTTATCAACCAATGTGAATAACAAAAGTTTGACCGGTGGGAAATTTGCATTGCTGCTGAAATGCCCGCCGGTTGCGGGATTTGATGCTCCATACGATAAAACCCTTTACTGTAGCTGGTTTCGCAGCAAACCAACCGGATGCCATTCAAAAATTACAGGATTAAAATCTTCAAAAATACCTTGTTCCATGCGGGTTTCAGCGGAAAATACGGTCGTCCGAAAAAACGCTCTTTTTTTTTGTTGGAATCAAAAAGCATCTATATTTGCCCTCAACAAAAACTAATTCAAAAAACCTAACTATGAACAAAGCAGAATTGATTGCGAAACTGGCCGATGACGCAGGTATTACAAAAACCCAGGCAAACGATGCGCTGGATTCTTTCGTGGAAGCTGTTACAAAAACTTTGAAAAGCGGTAACAAAGTTACCCTTGTTGGTTTTGGTACTTTCTCTGTATCTAAAAGAGCAGCCCGTAATGGCCGCAACCCTCAAACAGGCGCTGTGATTAAAATCAAAGCGAAAAAAGTTGCAAAATTCAAAGCGGGTAAAGAATTGTCTGCGAAATTATAATCTGCACCAGAAATTTGTTAAGCAAGGCCCCGGGTCTTGCTTTTTTGTACCTATTTTTGAATATAAATAACTCATCATTATGGGACGCGGAGACATCAAGACTAAAAAAGGGAAAATTTTTGCAGGAAGCTTTGGCAAAAAAAGAGCAGCAAAAGTTACTAAAGCAGCTACTGCCACTACCCCTAAAAAGTCAGCATCTAAAAAAGCTGCAAAAAAATAAAATGAGGACCGGGAATACCGGCCTTTTTTTATGGTGCAAGCCGTTCAATTTTCCATCCGTTTTCGGTACGGCTATACCTGATGCGGTCGTGCAGCCGGTTTGGCCTGCCCTGCCAGAATTCGATTTCATCCGGCACCACCCGGTATCCTCCCCAAAACGGGGGCCTGTGCATTTGTTTCTGATCGAATTCTCTCTCCACCGCCTTAAACCGTTCATCTAAAAATGCCCTTGAAGGAATTACCTCACTCTGCGGAGAAGCCCATGCACCTTCCTGGCTTCCATAAGGCCTGGAAAGAAAATATTCATCACTCTTTTCGGGATGAAGTTTTTCGGCTTTTCCAATCACCCTTACCTGCCGCTGCAGCTCTTTCCAAAAAAAATTTAACGCAACCATCGGGTTTTCTGAAATGCTGCGGCCTTTATGACTGTTGTAGTTGCTGAAAAAAATAAAGGCTCCGTCTTCAAAACCTTTCAGCAATACAATTCTTGAAGAAGGTTTTCCGCTTTTATCAGTTGTGGACAACGTCATGGCATTGGCCTCTTCAATATGGCTGCTCATCACTTCCATAAACCAGGATTCAAACTGCTGAAAGGGATTGGCCGCTACACGATCCTCATGCAATTCCCTCATCCGGTATTCAGAGCGAAGATCAGCCAGATTGATTTGTTTATTCTCCATTATTCACTTTCTTCTTTTATCTGAATTTTAAGATCCTTAATATCCAGCTTAAGATTTTCATTTTCCATTTGCAAAATTTCCATCATGCTTTCTAACCGGGCAATTTTGCTATTGGCATCTCCCAGTTGTTTGTACATCAGCAGGGCATCTCCCAATTCCGCATCCATATCCTTAATGGCTGCACGGCTGCTCTCATATTTATCTCTGATGTTGTAAAAAGATTTTTCCATTTCAATCGACTCCACCAGTTCATCTTCCAGCGCGGCTTCCCGTTTAAAAGCCCCTTCCGTTTTTCGCTGGTGCTCATTAAGGAACAACTGCATTTGCGCAATCTGATCGAGATTAACATCCAGTTCGCTCCTGAGTTCGGCAAGCTCACCAAGTTTTTCGCGAAGAATATTCAACTCATCTTCGCGTATGCTGATGATGTAGGAGATTTCATCCAGTTGTTTTTTCAACGATTCATTTTCTTCCTTTAATGTTTTTATCTCCTGTTCCGAAAGCATAAATTTTGCATCCTTTATGAAACTACGAAGATACAAAGCTCCGGAAGGATTAACCACATGGGTTACGGCCATCATGAATAAAAAAAAACGACCCGAAAAACAGGCCGTTGATATTATAAAGAATGGATAACCGTTTAGTTTACCAGTGTTCCCACCCTTTCGCCGGTAACCACGCTAAGTAGGTTTCCCGGTTTATTCATATCAAACACAATAATGGGAAGGTTGTTTTCCATGCATAAGGTGAATGCGGTCATATCCATCACCTTGAGGTTTTTAGAAATACAATCGGCAAAACTTATTTTTTGAAATCGCTTTGCGGAAGGATCTTTTTCAGGGTCGGAAGAATAAATCCCGTCAACCCTGGTGCCTTTTAAAATAACATCGGCATTAATTTCGATCGCCCTGAGCGAGCCTGCCGTATCGGTAGTGAAATACGGATTACCTGTACCTGCGCCAAAAATAACCACCCGGCCTTTTTCGAGATGCCTTATTGCCCGGCGGCGAATATAGGGTTCGGCAATTTGTTCCATTTCAATTGCACTTTGCAGGCGGGTGTAAACGCCGGCTTTTTCGAGGCCGCTCTGGAGCGCCATTCCGTTAATTACTGTGGCAAGCATGCCCATATAATCGCCCTGCGCCCTTTCTATTCCGGTTTCTGCTTCATTCATGCCGCGGTAAATATTCCCTCCGCCAATTACCAGGGCTACCTGCACACCGAGTTCGGTAATTTGTTTAATATCCTGGGCGTATTGGGAGATAACCGTTGAGTCAAGCCCGAAATTTTTATCGCCCATCAGCGATTCGCCCGAAAGTTTTAAGAGTACTCTTTTGTACTTAGGAAGCATGTTACAAATTTAGATGGTATGCAAATATATAATCCTGTTCATTTATTGTTGCCGGCGAAAGTTTCCAAAAAAAAGCGAAACATTTGTTTCGCTTCAATATAAAATTAATTATCCGCCAACGGCTATTCTCTTAAACTCTGTAACCTTTAAAGAAGGACTAACGCTTTTCAGGTAATCGGCAACCGATTTATTTGAATCTTTTACAAACGCCTGGGCTAAAAGCGTATTTTCCTTAAAAAACTTATTAAGCTTACCCATGGCTATTTTTTCAGCCATTTCAGCAGGTTTGCCTTCTGCTTTAACCTGTTCGATGGCAATGTTCTTTTCCCTTTCAATAACATCGGCAGGGATAGATGATTCATCAACCGCAAGCGGGTTCATCGCAGCAATTTGCATTGCTACATCTTTACCTGCTTCAGATGCGTTTTCCGACATTCCTACCAATACCCCCATGCGGTTAGCACCATGAATATAGCTGGCTACAAAGGGAGCATCCACTCTTTCAAATTTAGAGATTTCGATTTTTTCGCCAATTGCTGCGAGTTTATCGTTTATCAGATCGGAAACATTTGCACCATTTATGGAAACGCTGTTTAATTCCTCTGTCGATTTCACATTATGCTCAATGGCTGCATCGGCAATAGATTCTACAAAAGAAACAAAGTCGGCATTCTTGCTCACAAAATCCGTTTCGCAGCTTACGCATACAATAATACCTGTGGTATTTCCGGAATTTGTTTTAGCCAACACTACGCCTTCTTTGGCTTCACGATCGCTGCGTTTTGCAGCAACTTTTTGCCCCTGTTTGCGTAACCAGTCGATGGCTGCTTCAAAATCGCCATTGCTTTCGGTAAGCGCTTTACGGCAATCCATCATACCGGCGCCGGTGGCCTGGCGAAGTTTATTTATATCTGCTGCAGTAATAGTTGCACTCATAGAATAATATATTGATGTTCTCCCACGGAGAACGGTTTAGTATTTAATAATAACAAATTAGCGGGGGCCATTGCCGGGTGTACGGCGGGCGCCTCCAGCTGCGGGAACCCTGCGTTTAGGTGCGCCGGTACCGCGGGTACGCCTTCCTCTTTCTTCCCCTTCGCCCTGTTTTTCTTCAAACTTTGCTGCTTTGGCTTCTGCAGATTCTTCCACATCGTTTTGGTCATCTTCTTCTTTATCGGCCTGGCGTTCCTGCAAACCTTCTGCAATTGCAGCGGTAATGTAATTCACAATGATGGCAATTGATTTGGTTGCATCATCGTTTGCCGGAATGGGAAAATCTATTTTGTTGGGATCGCAATTGGTATCTACCATACCAAAAGTGGTAACTCCCAGCCTTTGAGATTCGGCAAGGGCAATGTGTTCGTGGCCAATATCCACCATAAAAATAGCGGCAGGGATGCGGGTAATCTGCGAAATCCCTCCCAGCACTTTTTCCATCTTTTCTTTTTCGCGGGTAAGGGTAAGCCTTTCCTTTTTATTCAGGTTTTCGGCACTGCCATCGCCAAGCATTTTTTCGATGCTCTGCATTTTTTTTACACTCTTGCGCACGGTATTAAAATTGGTAAGCATACCACCCAGCCACCTTTCGGTAACGTAGGGCATATTTACCCGAACGGCACATTCCTGCACCAGTTCCTTAGCCTGTTTTTTAGTGGCCACAAACATGATTTTTTTACCGCTGCGGGCAATAGATTTCAATGCGCCTGCGGCTTCCTGCAATCCTTCAACGGTTTTGTTGAGATCGATGATGTGAATACCTTTCTTTTCTGCGAAAATATAAGGCAACATCTTTGGGTTCCATTTTTTCTTCAGATGGCCAAAGTGCACGCCTGCCTCAAGAAGTTGCTGTTGTAAGGAAGTATTATTTTCCATTGTATATAATTAATAAAGTTTGTAGATGAATAAAAGCATAAGAGTGCTGTACCATTAACGTTTGCTGAACTGGTAGCTTCTTCTTGCTTTTTTCTTACCTGGTTTTTTACGTTCAACAGCGCGGGGATCGCGTTTCAGCAATCCGGCAGCCTTAAGGGTTGGACGGTACTCGGCGTTCATTTCAATCAGGGCACGCGAAATGCCCAGCTTTGCGGCTTCTGCCTGGCCTTTTACACCACCACCGGCGGCATTAATGGTAATATCCAGTTTGTCGGCCAGTTCCAGCTTTTTAAGCGGAGCTTCTATTTGGTTTTGAAGATAAACTAACGGAAAATAGGTTTTATAATCCTTTCCATTTACCGTGATTTTGCCATCGCCCTTGCTTAAGAAAACGCGGGTTACCGCTTCTTTTCTACGGCCAATTGCATTTTTTTGCTTTTCCATTTATTTGGTTTTGGGCAGGTTTTGCCTGCGATGCTGTATTATTTAATGATTTCGAATTTGAGTTCTTTTGGCTGTTGGGCACCATGAGGATGTTCGGCTCCTGCATAAACAAAAAGCTTTTTGAACATCTGGCGGCCAAGGCGGTTCTTTGGTAACATGCCTTTTATTGCCCTTTCAATTACGGCTTCGGGGCGGCGTTTTAAAAGGCTGGAAGCAACTTCTGCTTTCTGGCCTCCGGGATATCCGCTAAAAGTAAGATACTCTTTGTCTTCCAGCTTATTTCCGGTAAATACAACCCTGGAAGCATTGGTTACAATTACAAAATCTCCACAATCTACATGGGGAGTATAATAGGCTTTGTTTTTACCGCGAAGTGTGGCGGCAATCTTTGCGCACATCCTGCCCACGGTTTGATTAGTACCATCAACAACGTACCAGTTACGCTGTACGGTAGCCGCATTGGCGTGCTTTGTTGTGAAATGAAGTTTACTCATTGTATTTGTTTTTAATTTCCCCGCCGCTATCCCGGCAGGATGAAAAATGGTTCGCAAAGGTAGGCCGAACGAAGCTAAAAGTTTCTATAATAGTAACTTTTTTTAGAAGGCACCTCTGTAATATACTGATTTACAATAAAAAATTTGAACCCTAATTTTAATTATCAGAAAATCGCCTGGTTTTATTCAATAGTTAAATATTACCATAAAAAAATTTAGCCTGATGTTTTCACCAGCCATTTTGGGGTGTATTAACCCTCAAACTTTACAACAGGATTTACTTATTTGCTGGCTGATGATTTTTGCATAATTATTTACATGCAAAAAAACTTATATTTATATACCTAAAAGCCTGCCTTATGTACAAGATTTCACTCATAGCCTTATCTGTTTTTTTATTGACCTCCTGCAACCATTCTCAAAACAGGAATGGTGCTGAAAATGATATAGTTCAAACCGATACCCTGCCTGCGCAAAAAATGCAACCTTTCGATGCTTATATTGATGAATCCGAAACACTCCGGCGCATCGTGAATTTTGATACCACATTTCAAAAACCTTTTTTTAAAGACCTCGATTTTAAGCCCTGTTACTGGATTTCGAAAGAATGTTTTATAGCCATTACGGAAAAAATGCAAAATGCAAACCTTAGCGGAATACGAATTTATTTTGGGGCGGAGAAAGAGCCGGATCACTCCACCAGCATCCAGTGGATCGGAACCAAAGCGGTTCCCCCAAACGATGCAGAACCAGATTTCAGTTTCAAATTTGCCCTGCCCTCATCATTAAACCCGGAGTTGTACGGTATTGACCTGGATGAAACAGCAGCTAAAGAAAAAAGAGAAAATTTTGCCCTCTATTATCGTAAACAACCCTCCACCAACCTCTCCATAGGCGCAAAAGGTATTTTAGATAATGTTTCATCCGCCTGCCTGTTCAATTCTTCTACGCTTTCAGGCGTTGCCGGCCAAATAAAGAATGATCATGACATAAACGGTCTCCACCTGTACACAGGAGCATATTACAACGGAAAAGATGAAGCAAGGGCCAACAGGAAATTCGATGTACAAACCACCTTAATGATTGTAGCCACCAAAACAGATCAGGAGAATAATGTGCTTATTGATGATTGGGATTTCTTAAAGAAAGAAGAACAGCAGGGGAATCAGGATAAGAAGGTACTAAATCATGCCACGCTTTGCCCAAATCAATGTAACTGATCATTAAAGACGCAACAACAATTACATGAATTTTCTTGCAGTAGGAATTGAGGTGTTGGCATTAATAATTGCCCTGATCTATTACCGCAGGTATAAACATACAACCTTAAAATGGGTGTTGCCTTTTCTAACATTTATTTGTACAGAAGAACTGTTGGGATTTATATTCAGGGATATTTTAAAAAAACCAAATACGCCTGTTTTTGCAATAAGCATCCCCATAGAATTTTGCTTTTACACTTTTCTGTTTTACCATTTTCTGAAATCTTCTATCCTGAAAAGGATTTTGTTGATATCCTGGTTGTTCATGATCATTTACGATGTGAGCGCCAACATCCGTTACTTTCCCCAAATTTTTGATTTTAATATGCTGTTGTTTGGAAATTTACTGATGCTCTTAGCCTGCTGTTTTTATTTTTGGGAATTGTTTACACAGGAAAATGAAGCCGAACTCTTCAACATTCCGATTTTCTGGATTGCAGCGGGTGTGTTTCTGTTTAACCTTGGTGAAATATCGTATAATTTTTTAGGTAACGAACTGATAAAAAAGTATGATAATTACTCGTTGTTTTTAAGGTCTTTCGAATCCATCTTATGTTTAATCCTCTATTCTCTGATTATTAAAGCACTACTTACCAGCCAAAGGAAACTTGCTAAATAAAAACGAAATATTGCCCCTTGTGTTAGGCAGCACCGTTATCCTAATTCTTGTGGGGATGTTTTTCCTTTTAATGCTGTATATATTTAATAAGCGGCAGGTTAAATTTAAGGTTGAAAAAAAACTGATGGAAGTGCAGCATCAGGAAACCCTGTTAAAAACCCAGCTTGAAATACAGGAACAAACCCTTCAAAACATCAGTGCAGAAATTCATGATAACATCATTCAGTTACTGAGCCTTTCTAAATTGAAGATGAATTCCATTCTTCAGGAACCGGATGAACCTGCCGCAGGCATGGCCGGCGAAACAAAAGAGATCCTCTCGCAGGCCATTTCCGATCTGCGATCGCTGAGCCATCACATGAATGGTGATTATATCATGAATAAAGGTTTACAACAATCCATATTATCTACTTTTCAGCAAATGGGTACCCATAAAAATTTAAAAACATCCTTATCTCAACTTGGTGAAGAATATCTGTTGGGAGGCGACAGGGAAATTATCCTATTCCGGATTTTTCAGGAAGCCCTGAACAATTCGTTGAAACACTCGGGTGCAACTGCCATTTCGGTTGAACTAAATTACGGGCTCAATAAATTTTTTATGCAGATTTTCGATAACGGAAATGGTTTTAATTCTCATGAATCAAACGAAGGAATAGGCCTGAAGAATATTAAAAACCGGGCCTCGCTGATGAAAGCCGGTTTTGAACTCAGAAGCAGCCCGGCAGAAGGTACTTTAATCAGAATAACAATACCAAGAACTAATGGCTAATCTGGCATTAATCGACGATCATGTGCTTATGCGCAACGGGTTATCCGGCTTGCTGGAAAAATTGGGTCATACCGTAATTCTTGAAGCAGGTAATGGTGCCGAACTAATCGATAAACTTAATCCATCCAATTTACCTGAAATTGCACTTCTTGATGTAAACATGCCTGTTATGAACGGATACGACACGGCTATCTGGCTTAAGGAACATTACCCCGGGATAAATGTTCTTGCATTAAGCATGCACGATAATGAAACTTCCATCATCAGGATGATTAAGGCCGGAGCCCGGGGTTACGTGTTAAAAGATTGCGATCCACTGCAATTGCAATCCGCAATTAATGATGTATTGTCAAAAGGTTTTTATTTTTCTGATATTGTGAATGGGAAGCTCATTCATGCCATCAGCAGTTCGGATGAAAGCAACAGTTCCATAAACTTCCTTGCAAATAGCTCAGATAAGGAAATCAGCTTTCTTAAATATACCTGTACCGAACTTACTTATAAAGAAATTGCGGATAAAATGAATATAAGCCCCCGTACTGTTGATGGCTACCGCGATGCCCTGTTTGAAAAGCTGCAAATTAAAACCAGGGTGGGGCTTGCGATTTTTGCCATTAAACATGGAATTGTTAATCCCGACTAATCGCATAAAAGAGTTTACAATGCTGCAGGCTCGTGTAAGGTATATGTGAACATAATGGCTCACAGATCCCCAGATGAGCACAGATTATTTTTCTTCCCGTAAAATTTCCGGTTTATTTTAAGCGTGCCTTAAAATCATGCACCTTTGCCAAAATGGAGAAATCAAATTTTGTTGACCAGATAAAGGTATTTTGCCGCAGCGGGCATGGCGGCGCCGGCAGCAGGCACTTTTTGCGGAATAAGCTCACCGCAAAAGGAGGCCCCGATGGGGGCGATGGCGGACGTGGTGCGCATATCATTCTTCGCGGTAATAAACAACTCTGGACACTCCTGCATTTACGATATTTCAAAAATATTCTTGCCGAAGATGGCGAAAATGGCAGCGCTAATAATGCTACCGGAAGATCGGGAAAGGATATTATTATTGAAGTTCCCCTGGGTACCATTGCCAAAGATGATGAAACTGGAAAGCCGGAAGCCGAAATTCTGGAAGATGGCCAGGAAATTATTCTGTTGCCGGGTGGGCGTGGCGGTTTGGGAAACAGCAATTTTAAATCGGCAACCAACCAGGCGCCCGATTATGCCCAGCCGGGCGAACCAGGCCGGGAAGGAATTAAAGTGCTGGAACTAAAAGTGCTTGCCGATGTTGGACTGGTGGGATTTCCCAATGCGGGGAAATCTACACTCCTCTCGTGCCTTACTGCAGCAAAACCCAAAATAGCAGATTATGCCTTTACTACCCTAACCCCACAATTGGGTATGGTTGAATACAGAGATGGAAAAAGTTTTTGCATAGCCGATTTGCCAGGTATAATTGAAGGCGCTGCAGAAGGTAAAGGCCTTGGCCACAGGTTTCTCCGGCATATAGAAAGAAACTCGGTTCTGCTTTTTGTAATACCCGCCGATAGCAACAATCATTTTGAAGAATTTAAAATCTTAAAAAAAGAACTGGAAGAATATAACCCCGATATGTTGCAGAAAGATTTTGTGATCGCCATCAGTAAATCGGATATGCTTGACGACGAACTGATAAAAGCCATCAGCAACGATTTGCCCAAAAACATTCCACATATCTTTATATCATCAGTTACCGGATACCATCTACCACAGCTTAAAGACCTGCTTTGGAAGATGCTAAACAGGCAGGATTTCACGTAATCCACACCTGTGGACTAAGATTCCTTTTTCCTGCAACCGTGAGTTGTTACTTTCGTAAAGTGTACCGGTAATTGCTTATGCGAAATGCATTTTTCATCTTATTGTTTGCTTCCTGTTTTTGTACCGTGCTTTTAACCGGATGCCCTTATGGCTCGGTGTACAATCTCGATGCTGAACCCACTCAGCCAATTAACGAAGATTACCTGGGGAAATGGGCTACCCTCATCAACAATTCCACCCCCTATGGAGAACCGGTAAAACTTATTCTCACCAAAAAATCTGAAACAACTTATGATGTGGCTTTTACCGGAGAGGTAAAAGAACTGCTCAAATACCGGATTTCGCTTCGGGATACCCTTAAAGGAACAGGCTTTTTGAGTCAGGTAAATAAATGGGAGTTCCTGAATGTTGATATAAACGGGGTTGTTTTCATTGCCCAGGTGCTGTACGATAACAATAAACTCACGCTCCTCCCCATGGCCGAATCGTTTACCAATAAATATATAGGATCGGGCGAACAATTGCGCATTGCACTGGAATTTCACATGAAAACCCGACTTTACCCCAGGTATGCCGATGATTTTTGCCTTCGAAATATGGTTCGGGTAAATTAGTGGACGGCTTTACCAAAAAACGTAATTTGCCGGGCTTGCTAAATTTTAACGACATGCCCAGATCAAAAATTGCCGGTATTGGCTTTTATGTTCCCGAAAATGTTTTTACCAATAACGACCTGGCCAGGTATATGGATACTTCAGATGAATGGATACAGGAAAGATCGGGAATTAAAGAAAGGCGTTTTGCCCACCGTACAAAGGAAACCACCACCACCATGGGTGTGGAAGCAGCAAAAATTGCCATTGAAAGAGCCGGGATAACCGCCAGAGATGTTGACTTCATCATTTTTGCCACCCTTAGCCCCGATTACTATTTTCCGGGTTGCGGTGTGCTTCTTCAGCGTGCAATGAAAATGAACAACATTGGCGCACTGGATGTACGCAACCAGTGCAGCGGGTTCGTGTATGCCTTATCGATAGCCGATCAGTACATAAAATCAGGAATGTATAAAAACATACTGGTGGTGGGAAGTGAAAAACATTCTTTTGGTCTCGATTTCTCCACCAGGGGAAGAAATATTTCAGTGATTTTTGGCGATGGCGCTGGCGCCGCACTGCTGCAGCCTGCTGAAAAAGAAAACCAGGGCATATTGAGCACACACCTTCACAGCGATGGTGAAAGCGCCGAAATTCTGGCCATGTTTAACCCCGGAACCCATGCCAACCACTGGCTTGATAAAACGCTTGCAGATTATGATGACAGGGAAATAGGGGAGATGTTCATGAGCCATGCAATGATTGATAAGGGGCAAAACTACGCTTATATGGATGGCCGGGCGGTGTTTAAGAAAGCAGTGGAAAAATTTCCGGAAGTAATACACGAAGCGCTTAACCAAAACGGGTTGAAAACTACTGACATAAACCTGTTGATTCCCCACCAGGCCAACCTGCGCATTGCACAATTTGTTCAACAGCTGTTAAACCTGCGAAACGACCAGGTTTTTAACAACATAGAAAGGTATGGAAATACCACTGCAGCATCCATCCCTATTGCATTATGCGAGGCATGGGAGCTGGGGAAAATAAAAGAGGGCGATCTTGTTTGCCTTGCAGCATTTGGCAGCGGCTACACCTGGGGATCGGTTTTATTGAGATGGTAAATTATGAGCCGGAGAAAATTTCTATTTTTTGTAAACCCAATTTCCGGAACCGGAAACAAAGCCGCACTGGTTAGCAGCATTGAACTAACCATGAAAAATGCGGGGTTCCCTTTTTCAATTGCGCATACCAATGCCTCCGGCAATTACAGCCATCTGCCTCAAAAAATAACAAACGAACAAATTACGGATGTGGTGATTTGCGGAGGAGACGGAAGCATCAGCCAGATTGGTTCTTATCTCCGTGGTAACCCGGTACGCATTGGCATTATACCACGGGGTTCGGGTAACGGGCTTGCGTTAAGCGCCGGTATTCCTAAAAACATAAAGAAAGCATTTAACATCATACTTGCAGGAAAAGCGAAACCGATTGATGCGTTTACCATTAATGATAAGTTTAGTTGTATGCTTTGCGGGCTGGGTTTTGATGCAAAAATTGCCCACGAGTTTGCAAAAGCTTCTTCAAGGGGATTAAAAACCTATACACGTTTAACCCTGCAAAACTGGGTGCTGGCAAAAACATTTCCGTTTACCATTTCTGCCGATGGCAAAACATTTTCCTGTAATGCATATTTTATAAGTGTTGCCAATGCAAATCAATTTGGAAATAATATGCGCATTGCGCCTGGCGCCAGCTTAAACGATGGGTTGCTTGATGTGGTGGTGGTGAAAAAGATGAACCGGGTGATATTACCGGGCAATGTGTTAAAACAAATGATGATCGGAAAACCATGCACTTTTGAAGAAGCAGGGATGAAAAATAAAACGATCGGTTATTTCAGAACGTCGTTCCTAAAAATAAAAAATGAGCAACTCGCTCCACTGCATATAGACGGAGAACCATCAGATACCACTTTGGAATTCGACATCCGGATTATCCCGTTGGCGCTTAACCTTATTCAGCCTTAGCGCTAAGCATCTTCTTCACCTCTAATACCGTTTTCCGGTTTATTTCACCATTAAACGCATCCTTTACATCGCGTTTCTCCCTTGCCGTGAGGTGAAAATTTAATACCGCGCCTTTATCGGGCTTCTCGGGTAGATACATAATGGAAAGCCTTTGGATATTCAGCCCTTTATAGTTGTGGGAGAGATAATTATATTCATCCGACTGCGAATAATCCTGCAGCCTGAACCAGTTTTGCTGCAGCATGGTAGCGGGTGTAATAATCATATTGGTAACCGTTCCCTGGTCAATATGAAGGGGTACATTATCTAAAACCCGGTCTTTAAGCTGGAGAATAACCACGCCGGAAGTATTTTGCTGCAGCCAGTCTTTAAACACATCAATAAACCGCAGGGTGGTTTCCATACCATAATTATCTCGCAGGCCGGCATCCATTACATCAATTACGGGTTGGGTGGGCAGCCATACATTGGGCAATACATAAGGAAATGTTGCGCTCATTCGCAAAGCCGTTAAGATGCGCAGGTTTTGTGGCTGGAGGTTTTTGAACAGGGCATTAAAATCTACGGCATCGGGGTTCGAGATGCTGTCGTTTTGCATATACGCGGGTTTCATCATAAAACTCATGGGCTGGGTGCCCATTACCATTTTTCTGCCGTCAACCGTAATTACCGAGTTAAAGATGATGAGGGGAATTTTTGCTGCAAATTCATCCTGTGCAAGGTCTTTCATTTGAATATTCAGCAATCCGCTGGTATTATCCGATAATTTTTTTTCGAATGCATAGCCCCTGTCTTTTACATAATAAAAGCTATCCACGGCAAACCGCTGTGCCGGTGCAAACATATCCCTGGCTATCATTGAAGTGAATATGGGGTTTAGCAGGTCTTTGGCAATATTGTCGGTATAGATTTCATTTGAAATATTGAAAGCCTTATCCTGCAGCTTTTTCCTGTACAGTTCGCGGTAATAGCTCGCGGCCAGCATGCCACCGCTGGCTCCGCTAATCAGAAAACTTTGTTCCATCAGGCGGCCATGGGTAATGCTGTCCATTTTTTGAAGGGCATTCATCACAAATGCGGCACTTCGCAATCCGCCCCCGCTTACATTAATAAAAAACATGAGTGGCTTTTCCTCTTTTTGTCTGGCCTTCCAGCGGTTTAAAATGCCAATCATATTTTGTTTATCAGCATTAATTTTATCGTTAGTACATATTTCTTCAAGAGAGGTTTTGTTGTATTCGGGGCGGAGGTTTTTTTTCGTATAATCTATACCGTAAGCTTTATTCCGGGGGTCTATTATTTCATTTTCGAAAAGCACATTAACTACCACAAGCAAAAGAATGGCGGCTACGAGGCTCCAGCTTTCCAGAAAATAACTTAAAGCCCCGATTACGGCAATAAGAATGGCAAAGAACACCAGTATGCTTGCTGCTGCGGGCATTTCAAAATAGGAATTATCGAGAAGAAAGCCTACCACAATCAAAAATAAAAATGCCAGCATGATGCTTGCAATGGCGGCGAGGTGATGGCGTTTAAAAATGGTGTCTAAAAAATCCTGCCGGTAATGGCTTACGTTTCTAGCTTTTCTCAACCTGAAGCGGCCGCTGAGGTAAACGCCTACCTTTAAGCCAAAGCCCTCATCCACATAACGTTTATTCGAAAATTTCTTATTAAAAAGTTCGGGGTTACTGATGATGGGCGCCATCGTGCGAACAATGGTTTTATCGGCGCCAAAAAAATACGCCAGCGAAATGGACAGGAGAAAAATGATTCCAAGCAATATACCAATAATAACAACGAATATTTCAGAAGCCGACATCAACTCTCGATACTCTGCAAAATGATACAGCTTTACAAAATAGAAAATGATGAATATTAGCGGAAACAGCGTATTGTTTATGCAATACTTCAAAAACGGATTTCGGGTTGTTGCTAAAAATTTAAACCGTTTACTGTGTAAAATAAACGTGGTTACATTCCAACTCATGAAAAAAACACCAAGCGCTACCCCTACCAGCATCGCCCCAAACATATTTACCGAGCCTAAATATTCGGGCACAAAAAAAAGCGCATCCGCCCCGTAGTGTTTCAAAAAATTGCTGTTGATGGTGCTGCCGAGGATATACCAGAAGAGCAACAGGATCTGGTACTTTCTAAAATGCAGAATGAAGAGCTGAACCGGAAAGGAATAATACAGATCGGTAACAAATCTCTTCATGTTAATACATTGCTTATTGGTAAGTTACTACAAATTTGTACCTGAAAAACGTTTAACCTGCGTTTCCAATTGTGAAGCCGGGATTTTTATTGTGTAAAAAGCGGTTTTAAATGTTTTTGGGCTGTGTTATTCCGGGTATTTAGAAAGTAACGGAAAGTGCTCTCGTATTGTACATTATTTTGTGAGCCGCTAAATAATTTAAATTTGTTTTTGTTCCGGTAAATGCTTCCAGGCGTAAAAAGTGTTTTCGGATTTTAATTTTTAAATATTCTTTGCAGGCAGCATGCTGAAGCCGTTCTTTTTAAAATCGAAGATTGAGGCCGGTGTAGATGAAGCCGGCAGAGGTTGCTATGCAGGGCCTGTTTTTGCTGCTGCAGTTATTTTACCTCCTCAGTTTTTTCATCCGCTCCTGAACGACAGCAAACAGGTAAGTGAGAAGAACCGGAACATCCTTCGGCCGTTTATTGAAGAAAAATGCCTCGCGTATGCGGTTGCTATGGTTGATAATACGGAAATTGACAAGATCAACATTCTCCAGGCTTCTTTTAAAGCCATGCACTTAGCCATCGATAAATTAACCATCAGGCCAAACCACCTGCTGATTGACGGAAACCGTTTTCGTGCGTATGAGCACATCAGCCACCATTGCATTATTAAAGGGGATGGGATATATGCATCCATTGCAGCGGCAAGCATTCTTGCCAAAACTTACCGCGACGAATACATGCAGAAACTTCACCGCGAGTTTGATTATTATGGATGGGATGAGAACAAAGGGTATGGCACTGCATTTCACCGAAAAGCAATAGCCGAAAAGGGGTTATCGAAATACCATCGCAAAAGCTTCCGGATCAGTTCGCAGCAGGCGTTATTATTTGAACAGAAATAATTTATTCATGCCATTCCCCTAAACCCTGGCGCACTATTTCATATTCATCTTTTGTGCAATCAATAACGGTAGAAGGTGTTATTCCGCCAATTCCGCCATCAATAACCAAATCAACCTGCGATCCCAATTTTTCATAAATTATTTCGGGATCGGTGTATTCTTCTACCATATTGCCGGGCAGGGATGTGCTGAGGATGGGGTGATCGAGCGCTTCAATGATGCTGAGGCAGATTTTATTATCGGGTATCCTAAGCCCGATCGTCGATTTTTTACTTTGAAGAATTTTGGGCACCTGTTTGCTGGCGGGAAGGATAAATGTATATGGCCCCGGCAGATACTGTTTAAGTATGCGGTACAACGGCGTATGGATGGGCTTCGTATAGTCGCTAAGGTGGCTGAGATCGCGGCAAATGAACGATAATTGGGCTTTTGCCGGATTAATTTGTTTTATTCCGGCTATACGTTCTATTGTTTTATGGTGAAATATATCGCAGCCCAATCCATAAATGGTATCGGTAGGGTAAATTACGATGCCTCCGTCTTTAAGACATTCTGCCACCTGCTTTATAAGCCGGGGCTGTGGATCCTGTGGGTGAATTTGTATAAGCACATCCTCAAATTAGCATAAAAAAATCCTTATCCGAAATACTCTGCGAAACAACTATTTTTGCAGCGTTTTTTAAAGAAAAAATTAACTATTTAATATGGCTCTGATCAACGTAGGCACAATGGCTTTTGATGCAATTGAAACCCCATTCGATAAAGTTGAGCGCATTGTAGGCGGTTCGGCAACTTACCTGGCTTATGCAGCTTCCAAGTTCATAAACCCGGTACAGCAAATGTCAATTGTGGGTAACGATTTTCCGGAAGATGAACTGGCAGAACTCAAAAAGCGCGGCGTGGAGCTTGATGGAGTAGAAATGGTAAAAGATAAAAAATCATTTTTCTGGAGTGGTAAATATCATATTGATATGAACTCCCGCGATACCCTTATTACAGATTTGAATGTACTTGCCGATTTTAACCCGGTAGTACCCAACAGCTACCAGGGTGCAGAATTTTTGATGCTTGGAAACCTGATGCCTAAAATCCAGCTTAGTGTAATCAACCAACTGAAAACAAGACCAAAGCTGATTGTAATTGATACCATGAATTTTTGGATGGATACGGCGATGGATGATTTAAAAGAGGTATTAACTAAGGTTGATGTACTGCTGGTAAACGATGGCGAAGCCAGGCAGCTAAGTGGCGAAATATCGTTGGTGAAAGCCGCAAATAAAATTCTTTCTATGGGGCCAAAATTTCTGATCATCAAAAAAGGGGAGCACGGAGCGTTGTTGTTTCATAAAAACCATGTGTTTTTTGCACCTGCATTGCCGCTTGAAGTGGTGTTTGACCCTACCGGCGCCGGCGATACTTTTGCAGGTGGTTTTATAGGTTACCTTGCCAAAACAAAAGATACCGGATTTGAAAACATGAAAACTGCAATTATTGTAGGTAGTGCAATGGCCAGTTTTTGTGTGGAGAAATTTGGACCTCAAAGGCTTAAAGAAATAACCAATGATGATATTCACAGCAGAATAGAAGAATTTGTTCAACTGGTGAATTTTGATATCGACCTGGTTTAACCCGATTTTCTGCCATGCTCGAAATCATCATTTTAATATTTCTTACCCGCAATATTGGTAACCTTGCCATACAAAAAGGGCTGCCTCCCACTAAATGGAAATGGATAACGGTGGGCTATTGGTTTCTTTTTGAATTTATGGGAGCATTTGTTGGGATAATGGCATTTGGCCAGGATAATTTTTTTGGCCTGATGTTGTTTTCAGTTGCCTGTGCATTTGGCGGATTCCTGCTGGTAAAATACCGGTTGGAGAAATTGCCGGATAATAATATGGATGATGAGATTACCCGAATAGGTTCAGATCATTTACGACCATAAGTTTGTTATTTTTTCTCTCTCGAATCGCACGAATTTATACAGAAAAAAAATTTGTGTTGATCTGGGCCATCTGTAAGCCGTAAATTTCTCCTCACAGGTTTACAAAGAAGGAAGCAATTTTTTTCCGGAAAATTAAAACCTCCGCAACTGTTCTTTCAGCAATTTACGTGCAAAGTGTATCCTGCTTTTAATGGTGCCCAAAGGTTCCTGTAAATGGTCGGAAATTTCATTATACTTATATCCGGTGTAATACAATTGGAATGGAATCCTGAAAATATCCGGAAGTTTATCCATTGCTGCTGCAATTTCTTTCAGGGCAAGATTCATTTCGGCAGTATTGGTTACGGTTTTCTGGTTATAATCGAGTAGAAAATCGTTGGGCGTATTGTCGAAAATTAATTGCTGCCTTGCCCGCTTACGGTAATCATTTATAAAAATATTCCGCATAATGGTGTACATCCATGCCTTAATGTTGGTACCAACATGATATTTTTCGCGGTTTGCGAGCGCACGGTAAAGCGTTTCCTGCAACAAATCCTTAGCCGATTCCTGATCGCGGGTAAGCGTAAGCGCAAAAGGACGCAGATAATCTACATTATGGATTAACAACTGGTTGAAATCGTATTTTGACATAAGGATATTTTTGAAGGGGTGGGCAAATAAAGTTAATCAAATAGAACAAATGTGCAAACATCGATTTCCCTGCCAGTTTTCAAAAACCTGCCACAAAGTCTATTTATTTTAATTTTTTTAGGAAGTTTCTGTCAGGTTCAAAGATTTTCCTATCTGTAAGGGTTTTATAAATAATCATATAAACAAACGAATATCAATTACTTATAAAATGTTTTAGCCCGGATGAATGGAATATCCCGAATTATTTTTTTTAGGCAGTACGCGCCATTAATTTTTCCAAACTCGCAAACCATTCATCCACATTCTTCAAAACAGGGATGTGATGGAGCAACCGGATCATGCTTTCTTACCTGAAACAATATATACAGGAGATTTTATAACTAAAAACAGCAGTAGCAGTTAAGAAGAAGGGGGCACTCGAATTTATCCTGACATTTCCTGACATTCATTATTCAGGTGAACCGGTTTTTTGAGGTTTTTCAGGAAGGTTGCTAAAAATTTTCTCTACCAGGTTATTATTCGGGCTGATGATGGAAGCGGCGGTAAGAAAGATGATTTTTGTATCGGTAAGAAAGGAAATATTCTGGTGATACCACATTTCCAGCTTTGCTTTATGCGGGTAAATGGAAGCATAGGCTGTTCGGGCATCTTTTGCTTCGGAAAGAATTTTTTCTTCATCCCTGAATACGATGGATGCTATGCCGGTTATTCCCGGCCTTGTTTGATAAATGATGCGTTGTACCTGGGGTGAGTACAGCTTAAAGCTGATTTCCATTAATGGCCTTGGCCCTACAATGCTCATATCGCCATTGAGCACATTAAAAATTTGAGGGAGTTCGTTTATTTTACTTTTTCGAAGAAATTTTCCTACCGGGGTAACCCTGGGGTCGTTTCTTAGGGTGATTTCGCCGGTGCCCATATTTGGGCTGTTTTTCACCATGGTGGCAAATTTCCAGATATAAAAAGGTTCATTTTTGTAACCGATGCGCTTTTGCCGGTAAAATACTTCCCGCTCGCCGGTAAATTTTAAAATAATCATTACCAGGAGAAATAGCGGAGATAGCAGAACCAGGGCAAATATGGCAATAACCATATCGATTACCCGCTTTACATAGGCGTACATACCAATGTGCCGCTCATTGTTGGGCACTGTTCTAAAAGGAACAGATTTAATTACGTGTATTTCTTCAGTTTCAACCATATTAGTTAAAACGCCGATTTAATGGTTTTGGCCACTTCCTCTAATTCCTGTTCGGAAATATTGGTAGAACAGGGAATGCTGAGGCAATGTTTATAAACAAAATCGGAGCAATTATTTCTGTGAAAATATAAATTATCTCCGAACATTCTTAATTGGTTCATAGGAACCCAGAAAGGCCTGCTCTGTAATTTCTTTTCATTCAGCAATTTCAAAATTTCCCGTTGTTTTCCGGTTTTTATGGTAGGCATCCACCAGTTTGGGTTTACCTCATCCGAAACCTGTTGAAAACGGATATCGCCAACATTTTCCAGGGCTTGTTTATAAAATGAAATGATCTGTTTTTTTCTTTCTATAAACCCGGGCAGTTGTTCCATTTGTGCCACCCCCATGGCAGCGGCAACATTTACGAGCCTGTAATTATATCCAATCTCATCGTGAATATATTCGAAAGCATCGCTTTTGGCCTGGGTGGTGAGGTGCTTGGCTTTTTTTGCCAGGGTTTCATCGTTGGTTACAATCATTCCGCCGCCACCGGTTGTAATAATTTTATTGCCGTTATAGCTGAAAGTTCCCATAATTCCGAAACTCCCGGCATGTTGGTCTTTATAATAACTACCTAACGCTTCGGTGCTGTCTTCTATTACAATAAGATGGTACTTTTTTGCCAAATCCAGCAAACGATCCATATCGCACATATTCCCTAAAACGTGTACCGGCATAATTGCGGCGATCCTTTTTCCATCTTTTTTCAGCACCGAAACCCCGTCTTTTTGTCTGGTTTCTGTGTTAAGAAACTCTTCCAGCAGGGTTAGGTCCATTTGCCAGGTATCGGGGTCGGTATCTATTAATATGGGATCTGCGCCGGTATATTTTATGGAATTGCAGGTAGCCACGAAGGTTATATTGGGGGCAATTACATAATCGCCTGTTCCAATACCCTGTAGCATGAGGCAGGTGTGAAGTGCGGTTGTTCCGCTGCTGGTGGCTATGGCATATTTTGTTCCGGCAAAGGCGGCCGTCATTTTTTCGAACTGGTCAACAAAAGAGCCAACACTACTTACCCAGCCTGTGTCGAGGCATTCTTTTACATACTTCCATTCGTTGCCGCTAATATTTGGGCCAGATAGTAAAACCATTATAAAACGCTTGCCGTTTCCTGAGAATAAGCCTCAAAGATAAGCAGGAGTGGGTGATTATCAGATATTCCTGAATTTTTGTTCGAAGGCGTCTTTCACAATTCCTGTTTTCAGCAGCGAATAAATTTCGGCTACTCCCTGGGGAACCCTTTTGGTGATGGTATAACCCAGTTGGTTTTTGATTTTATCGAAATTAACCCGGTAATCGCGGGGATCTTCTGTGCTTTCTACAAAATTTACTTTTACGCCGGGCACTACTTTGCAAACTTCCCCTATAATCATTCCCTTATTGTAGTTTTCTTCTGTGCTACCCACGTTAAAAACATTGGCGCTCACTTTTTCGGCCGGGCTTTCTAATACCAGCACTACCGACCGGGCCAAATCATCTACATGGCAATATGGCCTCCAGAATTGCTGACCCCAGATTTCCTGTTCGCCGTTAATGGCGGCATTCCGGGTAAATTCATTCACGGTAAGATCGAACCGGATGCGGGGAGAGAAACCATATACCGTACTAAAACGAAGTGAAGTACAGCACATGGGGCTGTTTTTGTTTTCTTCAAGCAGGAATTTTTCGAACCTTACTTTAAGCTCGGCATAAAGCGATACGGGGTTTAGCGGAGAATCTTCGGTTACAAACGAGTCGGGATCAGGCATTTTGCCATAATTGCTGCAGGTGCTGGCAAAAACAAATCTTTTTATTCCTGCTTTTTCGGCTGCTTTAAACAGGGCCACGCTGGCATCCCAGTTTACTTCTTTAGCTTCATCGCTGAATTTTTTACATGCAGGGTCGCCCACAATGGCGGCAAGGTGGGCAATTGCGTCTATTCCTTCCAGTGATTGTGCCACATCATCGGCATTCCTGATGTCGCCACGCATAAATTCAAAATTCGGGTTAAGCATTACGTCGTACAACGCATCTCCGCCAAACTTAAGGCTGTCGATAACCCTAACCTGATATCCTTTTTTCAATAATTGCCTTACCAGCACCGAACCTATATATCCGGCGCCGCCGGTAACAAGTACCTTCATGGTTGTCTCCTTTTCTGTTTTGATTTTCTGGTTGCAAAATTACGGTCTTCTTATTCTATAAACGGGGTAAATTGAATTTGCAACCCTGGATTAATGATGTGGTGTTTATAACAATATCCGGGTTATTCTTTTGGTTTACAATTGTCTGTTTTGGAAAATTCAGTAACCGGGCAACCTGGTAAAACGGTGGCCGGTGCCAAATGTAGCTTTATTTCCTGTCGTCTATCAGTTTAAAAATATTATTTCCAACCTGCATAAAAGCCCAGTGCTTTACAAAGTTGGTGGCTTTTATCCTTCGGTTTATTTCTTCAATATCCATATCGGGGGTTATTCTGCAAAGCCAGTTCAGTTCTTTACGCAGGTAGGGTTTTCTGGTCCACTTTTCATTGCTTTGCGGTACTGGCAGGCCCCGGATGATAAAATCGAAGATTTCGTAAAAGAGGTTGAGGATGAGGGAATAGCATCGCTGGGTGATGGAGTACACGGTATCCTGATCAAAAACGGGGAATCTTTTTACGGCAATTATTTTACCGGTATCCACTTTTGCCAGCATGTGATGGCAGGTTACGCCATATTCCCTTACCCCATGGTACACGGCAAAATTTGTGCAGCCTATGCCCGGGTATTCGGGAGGGCCGGGGTGAAAATTAATGGCATACATGGATGCATTATCTAATACCTCCTGGGGAATGATCCATTGCGACAGGTACGATATAATAACGTCGCCTTTCCAGTCTTTTGCCAACTGCGGAAAATCTTCTCCCCGCTTTCCATAAATAGCCAGGGTTTGGGGAAAATGAAGGCAAACATAATCGCCGGCATATTTAGAATAGGGATCGTCTGATTTTCCAATAAACAGGATTTTCAGTTTTGCAGATTCCGGTACATGTAGCGTTTCTGTACCGGCCAGAACCTGTTCTTTTTTTCTGGAATATCTTTCCGATATATTTCTTCCGGGGTTACCAATAATACAACTGTTATCAGGAACATCTTTAATAATAACCGCACCCGCGCCAATCATGCAATTTTTTCCAATGGTAATTCCCTGTCTTATTACGGAATTTGCGCCAACAAAGGTTCCCTCACCCACGGTTACATTCCCGCAAAGCACGCTTCCCGGAGCCAGGTGTACAAAATCGCCCACCACACATTCATGTTCAATGATTGAACCTGTATTGCAGATTACGCCCACCCCGATTTTTGCAAGCGCATTAATGGAAACATTTGCGCTAACCATAATCCCGTGCTGGGAAAGCTGCGCACTATGATCTATTTCGGCCGACGGGTGAATGGCATTTACCGGAAGAATATGGTGTGAAGATAATTTTTTAAATATGGATTTTCGGGTGGCATTGTCGCCTATGGCAATAAAAAATCCCTGTTGGCTAAGCGTACGGATGGCTTCGGGCGAATCATCTTTACCCAGGTATTGAAGGTTAAAAGGATTGAAGGTTTTTTCTTCGAGGTCGAAATAACCGGTAACCTTTTTCCCCTGCGCATCAAAAATGCCATACACTACATAAGAGTGTCCCGAGTATCCAATCAGGATCATAATACAGGTTATTTATTTGCGGGCAATGCTGGCCCAACCGCCGCCAATTTTAATCAGCTCAAGTTTGGAGGGGGCAATGCCTGCCTGTTCATGAAGTTTCTTAATGTCGGATTCTGAATAATGGAACAGCGGGCAGGTATAACGGTACCGCCTCAGCGCCATGCGTAGCCCGTTTTCGGGCCAGGAGGCCATAAAGCTGTGCCTGCTGCAATCAGCCATTATCCTCAACAGTTTTGCAGCATCTTCCACATAATCGAATACGCCTAACGCGCAGGCATAATCGAATTCCCGGTTGCCGAAATCATAGGTTAGGATGTCGCCCAGTACAAACTCACATTTGTCGGCAATCCCTTCTTCTTTTACCGTTTGATTTGCATAATCAATCATGTGTTGTGCAAAATCGATTCCGAATACATGTGAAGCGCCTGCATTTTTAATCAGGGATACGCTGTTTACACCGGGGCCGGAACCCACATCCAGTACACGGGCATGGGGTATTTCTTTGCAGGCTTTTACGGCAATGGCCTGCCTTTCGTAAACGCCTTTGCGAAAAACCCGATCGAAGGAAGATGGCTTTTTATAATAATTACCGAAAAGTTCACTTCTTGCATCCCAATAACTCTGTACTGATTCCGTTGGCTTTGACATATTTTGTTTTATCTAAACAGGTAATAAACCTGTGTTCGTTTAAAAGCGACCTCATTTTTGGCCGGACAGAATCGCGGAAGAGGTTCCAGCGCAAATTTAGGGCAAGAACTTTTAACCTCTGGTAAGATGCACCTTCGGGATAGTTCGATCTTACGTCCAGCTTCTGATCGTCGAATTCATAAGGGTGCATATAAATCATACTGTCCACTTTTCTTTTTTTCAGATCCCTGAACACTTTTTTGATCAATACACCCGGCAAAGCCCTTAAATATCCTCCTCCCGAAACCGGCCATCGCTTTCCAAGGTAATTGATTACCGTAAGCGGCAGTTCTACAATTTGTTGTCCGTTAGGTAATCTGTAAAGGGTGTTTTCATCGCTAAACCCTTCAATTCCGTACCTGGGCATTTTTATCGGAAATATGCTGCTGTCGTATTCTAATCCAAGCTCTGCCAGTACTTCAAGCAACCACAGGTTAGATTCGTTGATGGAAAAATAGGGCGCACGGTATCCGTAAATTTTTTCGCCGGTGATGTCCGAAACAATGGCCATGCTTTCTTTAATATCTTTTCCTGCTTCCTCACGGTTCATGGTAAACATGGCAATATGGTTCTGGCCATGAATGGCAATTTCGTGGCCTCTATGTGCAATTTCTTTTACCAGCTCTTTCCTGTATTTTGCCAGCATTCCCAAAATAAAGAAAGTGGCTTTGTTGCCGGTTTCATCTAACAGATCGAGCATGATGCGGGTTTGCCTGTCGATGGCACCTCCGGCAGGCGGTGTTTCTTTGTGAAAATGATAGATACCCAGCAACTGGCCAAAATCCTCCCAGTCGATGGAAAGGGTGCAATAGCTCATGATGAATGGGTTAATTGTTCAATTGCTTCAAGATAAGCATTGATCACGATCTGTTTGTCAAATTCCCGAATTACTTTTTGCCTGGCTTGTTTTCCCATTTCATTTCTCTGAGGTTCGGATAATACAATCATTTTTTTCATTTGCATGGCCAGGTTATCTGCATTTCTTACTTCACATAAAAATCCGGTTACGCCATCTTCAACTATTTCTTTACAACCTGTGGTATTGCAGGTTATACAGGGTCTTTCCATTGCCGAAGCTTCCAGCAATACATTGCTCGATCCTTCGCGGTACGATGGTAAAACGATGCAATCTGCATTTGCAATATATGGCCTTACATCTTTTGTTTCACCGAAATAACTGATGATCCCTTCATGCTGCCAGCTTTGTAATTCCTCGTGGGTAACGGTATTGTCTTTCAGGTTTTGGTTCCATAAGGGGCCGAGCACGGAAAATTCTATGTTGGGATAGGCAGGTTTAAGTATTCGGGCTGCCTGCACGTATTCGCCAATGCCTTTGTCTTTTACCAGCCTGCTGATGAACAGAAAACGAAATCCGGCCGCAGTTTCGGTTTTTGGTATGGGCTGGTATTTTTCTTTATCAATTCCGGATCCGGGAATTCTTTTTGCCCTGTTTCTGCTTACAAAGTTCCGGGATACGAATATTTCGAGGTCGTCGAAATTCTGAAAAAAGATGAGACGGGTTTTTTGCAAAACAAATTTGTACAGGGTACGCGCTGCCCTGTATGCCAGATTGTTTCTTTCAAATAAAGGGCCGATCCCGGTAATGTTGGTGATGGTTGGAATATTCAGCAACCTCGTTACCAGGTTTCCCCAAATGGCCGGCCTGATGGTAAAAGTGAGGCAAATTTGGGTTTGGTTTGCCTTCAGTGCTTTGCGCAGGTTGCGCAGGTAAAATAAAATATCCAGTGGGTTTTGTGTACTTCCTTTTACATCGGTTACCTTAAACCCTTTAGAGCGGGCTTCGGTAATTTCCGCATCAGTTCCTGTGGTAAGAATTACCACATCATACCCTTTTTCCACCAGGGTTTGGGTAAGTTTTTCCCTGATGGTGATGGTGGCAAGAATGTTGTTTTCGATAATCGCAATACGCGGTTTCATCGCTGCAAATAAACCCTTTTGTACCAAACTTCCATTGCAAAAAGCATCCAAATTACTTTTGCACGCTTTTCCGGCGGCATACTGATCTTATTGGAGAGGAGCCGGGCGCCGAAATCTTTTTTAAAGAAAGGGTGGTACATGGCATTCGGATCGCTGAGGTAGGATTGGATAACTTCGTTCAGGGTATTGTTTACCCAGTCTTTCAGGGGAACTTCAAAACCGCGTTTGGGTTGATGAATCAATTCAGCAGGCAGGTAATTTTCTGCGAGCCTGCGCAGTAAAAATTTTGTTTTACGGTTGTTTATTTTATAATGATTGGGAAGAGTGGGCGCCAGTTCAACAATTTCCTTCGAAAGAAATGGGCTTCTGCCTTCCAGCGAATGAGCCATGGTGGCGATGTCCATTTTTACCAGGAGGTCGCTAAACAGGTTGCAGTCAAAATCCATATTCATGATTTTTGAAAGACCGTTTAATGCGGAGCCGGTAATGGTTTCAAAATCCTGTTTTATGGGCAGGAGGTAATCGAAACCTGGATTTTTTATCCATTTTTCATAGCCTTCCAGGATATCCACTCCTGCGGCAAGGTAAGTTTCCACACCCGATTTGGAAGCGAGAGAAGCCAGGCGGTAAATAAAGTTATACGTTGATTTTTTATTACCCGGATGGGGAAGAGCGGTGCTTAAAGCGCCTGCCAATCCTTTAACCATCCTGTTTTGGTTAAAGAAATCGTATTTGGCAAAGGGCACATACCTGCGGTAGCCGCCAAAAAGTTCATCGGCGCCATCTCCATTTAAAATTACGGTGAGGTGTTTTTTTGCTTCGCGGCTTACATAATAAGATGGAACCGCCGAGCTGTCGAAAAAAGGTTCTCCATAATTGGAAAGGATGGTTTCAATATCCTCACGCAGGTGGTTAAACGAAAGGCTGATTTCCCGGTGAATGGTGCCGTATTTTTCGGCAACTAATTTAGCTAAAGGTGCTTCGTTGTAGCTGCCCGGAAAAGAAATGGTAAATGTTTTTAGTTGAGGTTTGTATTGGGTTGCAATGGAGGTAACCAGGCCGCTGTCGATGCCGCCGCTTAAAAAACAGCCTACTTCCAGATCGCTGGTATCTATTCTTCTTTTTATCGAGGTATGAAGAAGCTCATCGGTTTTTGAGATGGCGTCTTCAATATTCAAATCACTTTTCTGTAAGTAACATGAGTGAATATTCCACCAGCGCTTTTGCTCCTTTTCCATATTTTGGAGATTCACCCGCATATAGCTTCCTCCTTCCAGTTCGGTTACATTTTTATAGGGAGTTAGCGAGCGGTAAAAACACCCCAGCCTGAAATAATGAAAAAAGGCATGGTCGTTTTTTTGGAGGGGAAGCAATGCTTTCAGGCAATTAAGTTCGCTGCAAAAAACAAATTTCTCTCCGTCATCGTAAACATACAGTGGTTTTTCTCCGGCCCGGTCCCTGGCCAGCAGAATCTGTTGCCGGGTTTTGTCGTAAATGCAAAAACTAAACATGCCGTCCAGTTCATTCAGCATGTTAATGCCCATTTTTTGGTAGAGGAGCAGGAGGGTTTCCGTATCGGAATGGGTTTTCCCCACCAACCCATAGCGGTTCCTGAGTTCCTGGTGGTTGTATATTTCGCCGTTAAAGATGATGCTGTAAAGCTGGTTTAAGTGCATGGGTTGTGCGCCGCCTGAAATATCGAGTATCGATAACCGAAGGTGGTGAAGGCAGAGGTTATTCTCGGTAAAGCCATTGCGTTCGTTGGGACCGCGGTGGCCCATAGCTTTATTGATAACCGAAGCCGAAAGGGGAAAATTTATAGAACCAGCAATTCCACACATAATTCACGTTGCAAAAACAAAATAACGGTATTCCTTAGTATAAGCTGCAAATAAAATAAATTTGCCGGGTTCGTAAACAAATAAATGAAACCGGATATCGCATCGGATGAATGTACTCGACTTTATATTTTTTTTCATCTATGTGCTTATCTTTTATGTAATCTTCGCATTCAGGCGTAAGCGACTGAGCGATCCGTTGCTGAAAAAATACCATAAACAGGGGTTTTGGATAAAGTGCCTGGCCACATTTGCCTACTGCATTTTTGTGGTTTATATTTCACCTGGCGATTCAAATGCTTTGTATTACCCGGAGGGGGTGAACATCTCAAAAATGATCCTTAACCACCCTTCTAATATTTCTTTTATTTTACACAAGGGGGCCGATTTTGATGAATCGTTATTGCAAAACATTGCCAACAGCGGTTATTTTTCTGAGGAAAGCAATTTTTGGGTGAGCCGGCTGGTGGTCATTTTCAGCTTTTTCACTTTTGGAAAATTTATGGCCATCAACTTAGTGTTTTCGATGATTGCCTATACCGGAACCTTCAGGCTGTTCCGTTTTTTTTATGAACAATACCCTCATTTACACCGGCAGTTTGCCATTGCCATTCTGTATTTCCCAACCTTTGTTTTCTGGAGCGCAGGAATTTTGAAAGACCCGATTTGCATTGGGGCGTTGGGATGGATTACATATAGCCTGTATGCCATATTTTATAAGCGAAAAAAAATTATTCGCAATGTTTTCCTGGTGCTGCTGTTCGGGTATTTACTGGTGGTGCTGAAAGTGTATATTTTAGTTGCATACCTTCCGTTCTTTATCCTTTTCCTGCTGTTAAAAAATATGAAGCTGATTCAAAACAAGTTTGCCCGGTTTGCAGTATTGCTGGTATTTATATTGGGTGCATTGGCGGGTTCGATGAGCGTAATAACAACCATCCAGGAAGCGCTTGCGGGCTATACACAAAAAAGCATTACCCAAAGTATAAAAGGTTATCAAACCAATTATCAAAACCAGTCGAACGATGTGGATTCAAATTTTTCGCTGGGTGTGGATTTTGACGGCAGTGTGGTTTCACTGGTAAAAATTGCCCCTGCAGCAATTGTGGCCACTTTGTTCAGGCCATTTATATGGGAATCAAAAAAAATATCTACCCTGTTGTCATCGCTCGAGAGCCTTTCGCTTATCCTGTTAACCCTGTATGTATTTTTAAAAGTAAATCCTTTCCGGTTTTTGAGATCTCTCTTTAAAGATCCCATTGTTATGTATTGCTTTTTCTATTCGCTTGTATTTGCTCTTTTTGTAGGCGCCACCACCCTAAATTTTGGCACACTGGTACGGTACAAAATTCCTGCAATGCCATTTTACCTGATTGCCATTTTTATTATATTAGACCTTAACCGGAAGAAAAAAAAATCTGAACCGGTAGCTGCGGTTTCTGTATAATCAGGTAACATTCGCTGTATCCTGCTGTGGCGCCGGGCGAAGGGCGTGAGCGAATTGTGCCAGCTTAACCCTGATGCGATGCACAGGAAATGAAGGCCGTGGTTTAGGGCTGTTCAGTTTTTGCAAAATGAGATCGGGCGTTGCATTAAAATTCCGGGTTACCGCATCTTTTACCGGCCAGAGTAAGAAACCAATTTTTTTTCTTCGGTCTGTTTTTTGAAATACAAGGATCAGTCCCGTAAGGGCTGCAAGGAAGCAGGTATAGTTCAGGTAAGAAACAAAACGGGTTTTAAATTTTGCATTGTGAATATGCAACCTGTTTCGGATATAGAAATATATTTTCCAGGTTTGGTTGTGGTTCCAGTCGGTTTTAAGATTAAAGGCCGCAGCCGGGTGATAGTGAATAGCCGATGGAATCGTATATACGGGATAGTGATATTTACGGGTGATGCGGTAATAGTATTCGGTTTCATCGCCCCACAAAAAGAGAGAAGTTTTTGGCAGCCCGGTTTTTTCTACAATAGAACGGTGAATCAGGGTGCCGTTAAACGGATGTCCAATTCCTTCTATCCGTTTTTCTTTTACTTCTTCAATGGTTTTATAAGTTGAGGTTCTCCAAACAAAACTTTTTTTGTCTTTTTTATTTAGTACGGCGCAATTCAAAAGTGCCCGGTGAGAATCCGGTTCATTACCAATCAGGTTTTTAAGTGCATCGGGATGGGGGTAACCATCATCATCCATACACCATATCCAGGAAAAGCCATGCTGGTATGCCCATTTTATACCGGTATGAAATCCACCGGCCGATCCGAGGTTTTCCTGATTGATGAACTGAACATCGGGTTGTGAGGACAACCATTCGGATGTGCCATCGGTACTCCCATTGTTTACCACAAGAATGGCATCGGGCTTTTGGGTCTGATTTCTAAGGGCGTCAATACATTTGGCAAGCAAAGCCTGGCGGTTAAAAGAAACCACTACGGCAATGGTCTTTTCCATAATTAGTTGGTTTTTACAGGTATGGTTGTGTGTAAAAACGAACCGTAAAAAACCTTATTGTCATATGCAATATCTGCCAGAGAAATTCGTTAGCATCAGGTTTTGCAAACCTTGTTCAGGATGTTTAGATAAACCGGCGCTGTGGCGTGTATTGAATAACGGGCTTCCACATTTTTGCATCCCGCTAAGCCCATTTGTTTTCTCATTTCGGGGTTTTGGGCCAGTTCCACAATTGCATTTACCCATTCTTCTTTTGATTTTACCAGCATCCCCGTTTTTCTGTGTTCCATGATGCGGTAATTTGCTCCTACAGCAGTAGCCACCACCGGCACCCCAACCGCCATGTATTGCAGGGCTTTTAACCCGCTTTTGCCAAGCACCCAGTTGGTATCTAAGGGCAGCGGATATAAGCCGATATCAAAACGCTGAAGGGTGGGCACTTCCAGTTCAACCGACCAGGGCACGGCTTCAAGATCTGTAATTCCTTCCATCTTAAATTCCGCCTCTCCCATCACCAGCAATTTGAATTCCATTTTTTTCTGTACCTCAATCAACACCTCATTAAGCAGGTGAAGAAAGGGAGAGGTGCTGTGGCTGCCACTCCAGCCCAACACCAGTTTGTGGTTGTTGTTATAATGGTTTGCGGGCTGGTAGGTTTCTGTATTGATGGTGGAGGAAATATCGGTAACGTTGATGTTGTATTGTTTTGCCGTATCGGTGAGGTAAGGCGTGCAGGCAATTACATGTTTTGCCTTTCGCATCAGAAAAAAGGGTTTATTCATTCCCCTGAAAAAATCCATTGATCGGTTTACCAGGCTTTTTGCTTTAATAAATATGGCATCATCAATATCGTAAACAAGGTGAGGGTTAAATGCAGCATATATTCTTTCGTACAGGGGATATCCGAATGGGGTTACCCATAGAAATACATATACGATATCATAACGCTTAAGGGTAAAAGCAGTAAAAAGCCTGTGTATATACCCCCATGCCACCCAGAATATTTTTTCGGGAATTCTTCCTTTTGTATAAAGGATAGACTGCATACGGTTCGAAAAGAATGGCTTCACATCAATATCGTAACCGTTGGCTCTCCAGTTAGAAAAATACTGCTCATATTTGAGCCTTTGCCCCGGGGCAACATTTTCGGGGTGAGGGCAAATAACCAAAATTTTTTTTCTACTGCTCATTAAATGGTAAGTCTATTCTTCATTTGGGAAAACAGGCAGTTTCATACCGGTTTCCTGCAGTTTAATAAATTTTTCGGCAAAAGAAATGGCTTCTCCAATTACATGGTGCATATCCATATACCGGTAAGTGGCAAGCCTTCCTAAAAAAGATACACGGGTTTCGTTATCGGCAAGTTTACGGTATTGAAGCAGCATTTCTTTATCTGCAAAAAGCCGCTTTGGGTAAAAAGGAACATCCTGTTTACCGGTTTCGTGGCTGTATTCTTTAAAATATACCGTTTTTTGGTGCTGTTCCCAGGGAGTGAAATGTTTGTGTTCCGTGATCCGGGTATAGGGAATTTCCTCATCGCAGTAATTCATTTGCGTGGTTCCCTGAAAATCGCCATCGGTTTCAAATTTTTCGAAACGTACGGTACGGTATCCCAACCTGCCAAGCCGGTATTGATAAAATGCATCCAGCGGCCCGGTATAAAAAACATGATCGTATGGGAGCTGTTCTTCCGAACCGGGAGTAAAAGATTTATTCAGGCTGAGGCTGATGTGAGAACCGGCAATCATTTTTTCCATCACGGCAGAGTATCCATCAACAGGAATACCGGTATATAAATTATTGTGGTAATTGTCGTCGTAATTAAACCGTACGGGAATCCGCTTTAATATGGAGGCCGGAAGCTGTGTGGGTTCGCATCCCCATTGTTTTTTTGTATATCCGTAAAAGAAAGCACGGTATAATTCTTCCCCAATAAATTTGAGGGCCTGTTCTTCAAAATTCCGGGGTGTGGATATTTGTTTGTGCCCAAGTGCATCAACAAATTCTTTAGCCTCATCAGGAGAAAAACTTTTATTGAAAAACTGGTTGATGGTGGCTAAGTTTACGGGAAGGGGGTACACTTTTTTGTTACTTACCGCCTTCACCCGGTGCACATAAGGCCTGAACTCGCCGAACCGGTTTACAAAATCCCAGATTTCCTTTTTATCGGTGTTGAAAATATGTGGGCCATATTGATGAATCATGATGCCGGTAGCTTCATCTCTTGAGGTATGCGAGTTGCCACCGATGTGATTCCGGGATTCCCAAATATCTACGCTGCAGTTTTGCAGAGAACTTAAGCGATTTGCCATAACGCAACCCGAAAAGCCTGCGCCAACAATCAAATAACGTTTGGCCATGTACCCTTTATTGGAAGATGGCAACAAAAATAGGGAATTACTGATAGGGAAGTGGTATAAGCTGTGGTGGTAATAGATCAAGACCCTTATTTTTGCGATCCGAAATGAAACAGGAATATACCAGCCACCCGGTTGAAAACATAAAAACAGGTAACCGCGATATCGCGATCTTTTCTACCGAAGGAGGAAACATCGATAATGAAGTGGTTCATTCTTTTGGAGAAGAATGGTTGCGGTTTCACGATTTTTCCGATGAAACCATCAATCAGATTGCATTAGAGTATTTCGATATTATTCGCCCCGAACATGTGAATAAGGATACTTATATGCTGGATATTGGTTGCGGAACCGGCCGTTGGACAAAATGGATGGCCCACAGGGCGGGGTTTATAGAGGCCATCGACCCCAGCAACGCGATTTTTGCCGCCGATAAACTGCTGGCCGGCGTTTCAAATGTAAGGCTTACCAAAGCCAGTGTGGAAACCATTCCTTTTCCCGATCAGAGTTTCGATTTTGCCATGAGCATTGGGGTGCTTCATCATATTCCTGATACGGCAAAGGCATTAAAAGATTGTGTAAAAAAAGTAAAGCAGGGCGGATATTTTTATTGTTATCTCTACCACAACCTCGAAACCCGTGGATGGTGGTTTAAAACCCTCTACTGGCTTAGCAACCAGGTAAGAAAACTGGTTTGTAAACTGCCGGATGCCGCTAAACGGATGGTATGCGATATCCTGGCTGTAATAATTTATATGCCCCTGGTATTGTGGGTTCGCTTCCTGGTATTCATCGGGCTAAGAAAAATTGCCGTTAAGATGCCGCTTAGCGCATATAATAACAAGTCATTTTTTGTGATCAGGAACGATGCCCTCGATAAATTTGGAACCCGCCTCGAACAACGGTTTTCTAAAAAACAGGTTATACAGATGATGGAAGATGCCGGGTTAACAGATATTGAGATTAGTCCGCTAACACCGTTTTACCACGCAATTGGAAGAAAGAAGTAAAGTTTTTCCTGAAATTTTATCCCAGTATTTTATCGTATGCCTGCCGGTAAGTTTGCACCGCTTTATCCAGCGAATAAAAAGTAAATGCAGACTCGCGTATGGATTCGCGGTTAAATTTTAAAGTGAGGATTTCATTCACCGCTTTATCCATACCCGTATCATCAAAACTTTCTATCAAAATTCCGCTGTTAGATTCGCGAACGATTTCGGCAACATCACCTACTCCGGTGTTGGTAATTACCGGGATACCCATTGCCATTAATTCTCCGTGTTTGGTGGGTGAAGAGGATATTTTAGAATAGCAGGGTTTGATAAAGAAAAGGGCATAATCTGCAATGGATAAATACTCCGGAACCTGGTTCCGGTTTGCATGTACCGTAATTATTTTTTCGGCGGGAACCAATTCTTTTGAGGCAGCATCTAATATCACATCATGCCGGTGCGGTGAAATAAACAGGAATTTTGCTTTAGGAATTTGTTGGGATATTTTTTTGCAAAGCTTCATCATTTCGCCGGTGAGGTACCAGCCGCCGATTGAACCGAGGTAGCAAAACACCTGGTTATCGGTTTGCAGGTTTAGCTTTTTTCGTATTTCCGATTTTTGGAGCGGAGAAAAGCGTGCGGGATCAAACAACTGTAAATCTGCCGAGCAGGGAACAACCGATATTTCGCGCCCGTTAAGGAAAGGCCAGCTAAGCATTTCGCGGCGTGCTGCCCGGGTGAGGCAGTTAATTCCATCGGCATTTATCAACGCTTTTTTTTCGTTCCGTTTAAAAAACAGGTACACCATATTGAACAGCGGGTTTTTCCTGTTCCACATTCCGCCATCCACTCTTTCATCGGCCCAGAAACCGCGCACATCATTAAAAAACTTTATGCCTGTTTTCTTTTTGATCTCTGTTGCAGCCAGTTCGGGTAATCCCGGCCGGGTATGCACCATTAGGAAAGGATCCTGTTTAAAAATCCGGATGGCCTGTTTTTTCATTGCCCGGTAATCGATGAGCGATGATATGATGGGTGGGTTTTTATGATACCAGAGCGGAACCCAGTGAATGGCTACCCCTTCAAGTAATTTTTGTACCAGTGTTTTTTTTTCGGAATAAGCCTGCTGTTTTTCAAAACTTACGATGGTGAAGCGATAACCAAACCGGGTTAAGCCCGCGAGGTAAGGAATGATCTGGCTGGGGCCTAAAGGATCGGTTAATCCATCGTACGACAGAAATAAAACGTGCTTCAAACGATTACATCCATTTTTTGTACCACATCTGGAACATCATGAGGTACCAGAAGGGATTGTTATAATTTTTATCTCCTGCGTAAAACCGGGTGATGATCTTGTTTACTTCTTCCATTTTAAAGAGGCCGTGGTTAAAGGCATCGCTGGAAAGAAATTCATCGGCATACTGCTTCAGGTCGTTCCGCAACCACGAAAACACCGGTACGCCAAACCCCATTTTGGGGCGTTCCATCATTTCTTTTGGAACGTATTTATGTACGATATCTTTAAGAATAATTTTCTTATCCTTTTTCGTCATTTTGTATTCTTCGGGAAGCTGTGCTGCAAACTGGACGATGCGGTGATCGAGCAGGGGTTCCCTTCCTTCAAGCGAAACCGACATCCCCGCCCTGTCAACCTTTACCAGGATGTCATCAGGCAGGTAGGTTTTGTAATCAACGGCAAGCATGCTGTCAATTTGCCCCAGCGATTCGCGCAGCAGATTACCGGAATTAAAATTCGAATAAGGTTTAGGGGGTAAATGGGTAAGCAGTGGGGCAAGTTGTTCTGTAGTGTAAACCTGCGATAAAAAAAGATCCATTAGCCGAAGTGCAGTAACGTTTTCTTCCTGAAATAAATTTGCGAATCGTTGTTTTTTTATATCAACCGCCGGGTTAAGGGTAATGGCTTTAAGAATGTTGTTGGGGAAATGGCGCAAAGCTCTTCCTGCCGTTGATTTCAGAAAATCGGGAACAAGGTCTATTTTATCTCTAAAATAAATGGCCATCGGATATTTATTATATCCTGCAAAAGTTTCATCGCCGGCATCGGCGCTTAGGGCAACCGTTACTTTTTTACGGGCAAGCTGCGATACGAGGATGGTGGGAATAATTGATGAATCGCCAAATGGTTCATCGCAATAGTATGGAATATCCGGCAATATTTCCTGTGCTTCGCGGGTGGTGCAGTAGTGTTCGGTATGATCTGTTCCGAGATATTCCGCCACTTTTTTCGCATATTCGGCCTCGTTATGATCTTCTTCAAAAAAACCAATGGTAAAGGTTTTTAGTTTTTCGGAGCTGTTGGCCTGAAGCATTGCCGTTACCGCGGTGCTGTCGTAACCGCCACTTAAAAAAACACCTACGGGAACATCTGCAACCATCCGGTATTGGAAGGCCGATACCAGCAGTTTTTCTGTTTCGGTTAATGCTTCCTGATAACTGATGTTGAGCTTTGGTTTGTTGTAATAATCAAAAACATCCCAGTATTTTTTCTCTTCAACATCTTTTTTTTCCAGGTTGATGTGGAGATAATGTGCTGGCTGAAGTTTATGGGTATGTTTAAAAATGGATAATGGCGCAAGAATGTACCCATACTGGAAAAACTGGTGTAGCGCCTGTGGGTTAATTTCTTTTTTAAACCGGGGATGCGCCATAATGGGCTTCAGTTCGGAACCAAATATAAAAAGATCATCGTGCCAGAAATAATAAAACGGTTTTGATCCCGGCCGGTCTCTAAAACAAAATACTTCCTGGCTTTTCCGGTTGTAAATAACAAAAGCGAACATACCAATAAATTTGGGCATCATACCGGCGCCCCATTCTTCAAAAGCATGAAGGATCACTTCTGTATCTGAATGCGAAATAAAGTGATGGCCGAGCTCTGCTAATTCCTTTTTTATTTCGGCGTAATTATATATCTCGCCATTAAAAACAATGCTGAAGTGCCGGTAATGCATGGGTTGTGATCCTGCATCCGACAGATCGATGATCGATAAACGCTGGTGGCCGAGGCCCACCTGGCAAAGATCTGTTTGGGAAAAATCGGTACCAAATGCATTAGGCCCGCGGTGGCGGAGTGTTTTTGTACATTCAATTAAAATTTCTTCGCTTGAGTTTTTTTTGAAATCAATAAATCCCGAGATTCCACACATTACCTAAATTTAACTAATAAAAAACTGATTAACTATAAGGATGAAACATTCGCTCTTCACAGAATGAATTTCATTTTTTTATGGTTGTTTGTTTCTGATTTCATGAACCAGTTGAATGGCCTTCCGGGTTTCGCTGAGGCGGAACCCCTGCCCCGAAAGAATTTGCTGATAAGAAATGTTGTGAAGCTCTGTAAATCCATCGCTAAATTCAAAAGCTTCGCCATCTATCAACAGATTCCGGAATGTTCTTTTACCTGCTTTTCTTACCTCTTCCGGAAGCATATTTTCATTTATACTCAGCATCCAGTTGATTTCTGCTTTTTCCAGTTCCAGGGTTCCGCGGGCCGTATCGCGGCCGTGTTCTGTAACTTCATTGTTTACCACATCGCCAAAAATCCACATCAGCATATCAAAAAAATGAACCCCGATATTGGTGGCAATTCCGCCGCTCTTATGGATATCGCCTTTCCAGCTTGCGTGGTACCAGTTTCCGCGGGAAGTGATATAGGTAAGGTTGATCTGATGCTTTTTAGTTTGGGCAGATGCTGCAATTTTTTCTTTAAGGCTGATGATGGCCGGGTGGAGCCTTAATTGCAGGATGGTAAATACACTTTTCCCGGTTTCGGCTTCAATTTCTTCGAGGGCATCTATGTTCCAGGGATTCAGCACAATCGGTTTTTCGCAAATGGCATTAGCGCCTATGCGAAGCCCAAAACGGATATGTGCATCGTGCAGGTAATTCGGGCTGCAAATGCTTACATAATCTACCGGAATGTTTTGCCGTTTAAGTTTTTCGAGGTGCCTGTCGAACCGCTCAAATTCAGTAAAGAAACTGGCATCGGGGAAATAGCTGTCGAGAATACCCACCGAATCGTGTTTATCCACTGCCGCTATCAGGTTATTCCCGGTTTCCTTAATCGCCTTCATGTGCCGGGGTGCGATGTAACCACCTGCCCCAATCAACGCAAAATTTTTCATTTTCAGGTTGCTTATTTTATTCTTTTTACGTTATTATTTTTCAATTCGTACACCTGGCCGCTCGCAGAGCAGGTTGCCAGGCCATCTGCATCAAATTCGAGCTTAATGCCGTGTTCGCTCATCCATCCTTTTCTGATGGCAGGGTTTCCAACCATCAGTGCATAGGCAGGAACCGGTTTGGTAACCACTGCGCCCGCACCAATAAACGAAAATGCGCCAATTTCATTGCCACAAACTATGGTGGCGTTTGCGCCAATGCTCGCTCCTTTGCGTACATAAGTTGGCATGTATTCATTTTTTCGGTTTACTCCGCTGCGGGGGTTTATTACGTTGGTAAACACCATGGAGGGGCCTAAAAAAACATCGTCTTCGCAAATCACCCCTTCATAAATAGATACATTGTTTTGCACTTTTACATTTTTCCCCAGTTTTACTTTGGGGCTTACCACTACGTTTTGGCCAATGTTGCATCCATCGCCAATTTCACAATTGGCCATAATATGGGAGAAGTGCCAGATCTTAACGCCCCTGCCAATGCTGCACCCTTCATCTACATAGCTGCTTTCGTGCTTAAAATAATCCTGGTTCATAAATTACTTTTCCAGATGATATTGATATAATATTCCGTAATCCCTGCAATTGATTTTCAGGGGATAAAATTTTCCTAATACTTTTTCACAGGTATTTCTGCACGTTGTTCAATAACTACCGGGAGATACATCTTTTTTCCTGAATGACGTAACATCATTTCGTTGCAAAGGTAACCTGATTGTAATGGCTTCCAAAACTCCGGGTAAAAATCCTTAAAAAGAAGAACATATTTCATTTACATTGTATGATGGAAGCGTTTTTTAAGGTTATGCAATTTCCCGGTACGGCAGCACAATGTTCCGGTGCGTTATCAACTTTTACCACATCTTTAAGCAAATAAAAATTTTAACCAGAATTTCCGGGTAAATAACATGGTTAACAGCAACACAATGACATAACTGCATAAAATACTTAATGCAGCACCACCTGCATGCCAGCGGGTTATCAGCAGGTAGTTCATGCTAAGGCTAACCGCCATGCTGCAAAGCGACAGCCAGAAAATTTTCTTCTTGTCTTTATAAAATAGCAGGAAAGAATAAAAGAAATAACTTACACACCAGATAAAATATCCTATGCAAATAAGAAACAGGTACCTGAGCGCCTCATTGTAACGGGGATGAATAAAGTGCTTAAACATAAAAGGGCTGAGTACAATAATCAGTATCGTTACTCCTACCGAAAGCCCGGCATACAACAGGAAATTCCGTTTAATTGATTTGTAATTGATGTTTTTTTCTGAAAGCAGCGAATATACTTTTGGGAAAATATACTGTAGCACCGCGGTTGACATCACGGTAATGACGGATGAGTAGATGCAGGCGATGCTGTAAATGCCCACCTGGGTATTTTGGGCGTCATCAACATGGGCTAAGAAAAATTTGTCGGACGCATTCATGGCGAAGATGCTTATTTGCATCAATATAACCGGCCCGCCATAGTATATATCCTGAAGAATGGATTTCCGGTTTACCTTACCAAAGAAATACCCGTTTTTAATGAAATAATATAATCCGTAAATACTTATCAGCAGGTATGCAATAAAAATACCGGCAACTCTTCCCTTCCACCTCCATGCAAAAAACACGATCAATATGGCGGAGATTCCCAGCTCCAGCACCGTTCTGCTCATATTTACCGCCATGTACCTGTTTGGTTCGTTGTTGTTACGGATCAGGTTCATCAGTTGTTCGTTACAAAAACTGAGAAAAGTAATTACCGGTATGATCCATACAAACATATAAGGGAACCCGTAGGCGGCATTTAGGTTCTCCCTGAAAATGTAAAACAGGATCATAGACAGGAAGAGGATAACAATGGGCGGGATAAATCCTGATGTAAATGCCGAGCTGAATTTTTCTTTATCGTATTTAAAAAAATCGGTGGAGGTGGAGTGTACAATGCCGAGGGTCAAAAAGGGCATCAGGAAAACGAGGCTGTTGCTAAACAGGCTTAGCAATCCATTCTCCGAAGGAGTGATGTAAACCGGATTGGTAAATATGAACAATAAAAGGAAGGAAGCCCCCTTTGCAAAGAAATTGGTGAAGGAATACTTTCCTATTGAATGGAGTACGGGATTCCTTCCAAGCCTAACCAGCCTTCCTGAAATTTTTGCCATTAAGTCCCGTTCAACCCGGATTACCTTCCGGTAAGGTTTATTTGATTCTGGTCAGGTATTCTCCATAACCGCTTTTAAGCAACACGGCAGCAAGTTTATCCAATTGTTCTTTATTGATAAATCCCATTCTGTAGGCAATTTCTTCCGGGCATCCTATTTTTAAGCCTTGTCTTTTTTCAATTACCCTTACATATTCACTGGCATCGTGCAGTGAATCGAAGGTGCCGGTGTCGAGCCAGGCAAAGCCACGATCCAGTACAGCTACTTTCAGTTTTTTATTTTCGAGATAGATGCGGTTAACATCTGTGATCTCGTATTCGCCTCTGGGGCCCGGTTTAATATTCTTTGCAATGTCAACTACTTCGTTATTGTAAAAATATAATCCCGGCACGGCATAATTGCTTTTAGGCGCCTTTGGCTTTTCTTCAATGCTGAGTGCATTGAATTGTGCATCAAATTCCACCACACCATATCGTTCGGGGTCGCTCACTGCGTAGGCAAAGATAACGGCGCCATCGGGGTTGGCCGAATCAACCAGTAATTTACTAAAGCGGCTGCCATAAAAAATATTATCGCCCAAAACTAAGGCAGCGCTATCGTTTCCAATAAAGGTTTCGCCAATTACAAAAGCCTGCGCCAGCCCGTTGGGTTTTTCCTGTATGGCGTACGAAATATTGCATCCCCACTGGTTTCCATCGCCGAGCAAACGGGTAAACTGTGCCTGGTCTTCGGGGGTGGTGATGATGAGGACGTCTCTGATGCCGGCCAGCATCAGCGTGCTGAGCGGGTAATAAATCATGGGTTTATCGTAAATGGGCATAAGTTGTTTGCTGATGCCCATGGTAATGGGATAAAGCCTTGTGCCGGATCCGCCGGCAAGAATAATGCCTTTCATTATCTGTTTTGATATTGTTGTTCGTAATAATGCCGGTAATTTCCACTGGTTACCTCATTTAACCATTGCTGGTTATTAAGGTACCAGTTGATGGTTCGGGAGAGGCCTTCTTCAAATTGAAGGGAGGGCATCCAGCCGAGTTCTTCTTTCAGTTTTGTGGCGTCTATGGCATAACGTAAGTCGTGCCCCGCCCTGTCTTTTACAAAGCTGATCAGTTTTTCGCTTTCGCCGGGTTTGCGGTTTAGCTTTTCATCCATTTGCCTGCACAGTTCCCTGATGAGGGCAATGTTTGTCCATTCGTTGTGGCCGCCAATGTTATAGGTTTCGCCTGTTTTCCCTTTATGAAAGATGAGGTCGATGGCCCGTGCATGGTCTTCTACAAACAGCCAGTCGCGTATGTTTTCGCCCTTTCCGTAAATTGGCAGGGGTTTATGATGTATGATGTTGTTGATGCAAAGAGGGATCAGCTTTTCGGGAAAATGAAATGGCCCGTAATTATTGGAGCAGTTAGAGATTTTTACCGGTAGCTGGTAGGTATGATGGTATGCCCTTACAAAATGATCGGATGAAGCTTTTGATGCGGAATAGGGGCTGCGGGGGTCGTAAGCGGTTTCCTCGGTAAAGAACCCGTCTTTTCCCAGCGAGCCATACACTTCATCGGTTGAAATGTGATAGAATAATTTTCCTTCCATATTTCCTTTCCAGGCATCTTTGGCAACCTGCAAAAGGGTAACAGTACCAATCACGTTGGTTTGTACAAACGATAAGGGATCAGCAATGGAACGGTCAACATGGCTTTCGGCAGCGCAATGCAGAACGCTGTTGAACTGGTGTTCTTCAAATAATTTACGCAGCAGGGCCATATCGGTAATATCTCCTTTTACGAAAACATAATTTGGCGCCTGCTCAATATCTTTCAGGTTTTCCAGGTTTCCTGCATAGGTGAGCTTATCGAGATTTACAATTTTATAATCGGGATATTTGGTTACAAATAAGCGGGTAAGGTGTGAGCCTATAAAACCTGCCCCGCCTGTAAGTAAAATCGTTTTTTTCATATTGGTTGGTTTACCCGGAAATATGCCGGGAGTTTGCACTGCACATACGGCAAAAATGGGTTATTTATTGTATCATCATCCATTTTATGTTGCGCAACAGGTGCAAATAAAATAAAATTAATACAATACCATATTATGAATTGGGTTTACCCCTGAGTTTGTGGAGCTGGTGATATTCCTGCACGTAAAGTTCATAAATGGAATAGCGGTTGTAATGTTGAACCATATCCTGATACAGTTGATCGGATAGTTTTTTTAACAGCAACGGGTTTTGGAGCGCCTCGTTAAGGGCATCTGCCAGGGCATTGGTATTTTGTACCTCGTGCAGGATGCCATTTTCATGCTGCCTGATGATATCGATGTTGCCAAGTGCATTAGAGCAAACCACCGGGCATTTCATGGCTCCGGCCTGCATGATTACGTTTGGAAAACCTTCGCGGTAACTGGGAAATACAAACAATTCTGCCAGTGAAAGGTAGTATTCCACCTCATCCGTCCAGTTGATATGCACAATACGTTCGTTGCTTTTTATCGATTGGAGGGTAGTTTCCGAAAGGGGATCCAGATCCGCTTCTTCGGGGCCAAGTAAAACCAGGGTTAAACCGGGATATTGATTCTGTATTTTTTCAAAGGCCGATACCAGTTCCTCAACACCCTTTTCTCTAACCATCCTGCCTACAAAAAGCAGAATCCTGTTGTCTGGCTGCCAGTTAATGGTTTTTTTTATTTCTTCCAGCCGCTCCCCAACGATGGCATTCGGGTTGAATCGTTCCAGATCAATACCATTTGTTGAACCTTTACCGATTACCCTTGCCTTTTTAGGGTTAACCATGCGTGTACTTAGCATAAATTGGAGAGAGGAAAAGCTGTTTGGCCATACATCGGTAGCAAACCAGAAGGAAATGATTTCTGCCTGCCTTACCAGCCATCCTTTTATTCCTTTTTTGGTAGGCGATACTAAGCCGGCCATGGTTTGTATGCGCACAGGTACACCGGCCATCCATCCTGCAATTAAACCGCAAAGGTTTGCTTTCAGGTTTTCGGTGTGAATGATGTCTGGTTTCATCTTTTTGAACAGCCGGTAAAGTTTCCAGATGGCTTTTGCATCCGAAAGGGGCGACCATTTTCGGGTAATGTTCACCTTTATATGCGGAACCTGTTCGAGCGCAATTACGGAAGGCAATTCCCATCCATCCGAGCTGATCATGGTAACATCGAACCCGTGTTCGCTCATGTACCGGGGCTGGCCCCTTGTAGATACCTTTAATGCCATCGAGGCTGCCGTCATTCTAACCAGCCGAAGCTTCATCAGGGATGGGTTTTTTGAAAGAGCGCAAAAATAACCCAAATTTGCTAACCTGATTTTTCAACAAAGCATAAATCGCGCAGATAACCGAGATGTATAAAGAAATGATAGACTGGATTGACCTGTTTCTGGTTCCAGCCTATGTATTACTTTTTGTTATCATTCTCTGGTTTATTAAGAAGCGGAATCCCCAAAACGAACTTTACCAGCGTTACCTGATTAAGGGTTTTCTTTTTAAAGTGGTATGTGCCATATTTTATGCCTTTTTATTGTACTACCATTATGGGTTTGGCGATAGCCTTACTTATTTTAAGGATACCATTTACTTTAAGCATTTAATCAGGATAAATGCCGATAGTTTCGGGCATTTGATGTCAAGCGATTACAAAACCATCAGGGATGCCCACAATGTAATTGGGGGGGGGAGTTCATCAGGCCTCATGGTTGAAAAGATTGCACTTCTGCTGAGCTATATTGGTTTTAACCGGTACCTTGTTGTTACCCTGTTTTTTGCCATTGCGGCGTATTCCGGAGTGTTCAAATTGTTTCAGGCCATGTGCTACATCATGCCCGAATGGCACAAAAGGCTGGCCATATTTATCATTTTTTTTCCTACCCTGAGTGTTTTTGGATCGGGTGTGCTGAAAGATTCATTATGTATGGCGGGGTTGGGCTGGATGTTTTATGCCGGCCATAAAATGATTCAAAATAAAAAGTTCAGCCTGAAATATTTCCTGATTATGGTTGCCGGCGCCACAGTGCTGGTTTTTATAAAGGTGTATATTCTTGCTGCATTTATCATCCCTTACATATTATACCTGTTGATTTTTATGCTGAGAAGGATACCCAGTAAGTTTATTCGAAGAACTGTTTTGCCTGTTCTGCTTGCTGTTTTAGCCCTAGTTTATATTTTTAATGCAAAGGGAATAGATGAATCGCTGGGTTATTATGCCGTTGATAAGCTGTTCGATAACATGAAAGAACAGCAGTACAATTACATTAATGAATCGGGAGATGCCGGGGGTATGTTCGATCTTGGATATTTTGAACCAACACTCAGCGGGTTTATAAAAAAGATGCCGGATGGTATTGCAGCAACGCTGTACAGGCCTTTTCCCTGGGAGTCGAAAAACATCATTATGCTGTTGTTTTCGTTAGAAAGCCTTAGCCTGACCGTGCTTACGGTTTATGTGTTCATTAAGGCGAGGCCCAGGTTCTTTTTCTCCACCATTATGTTTCACCCGTTCACTTTTTTGTGCATTAGTTTTTCTCTGTTATTTGCAGCGATGATAGGGCTTTCAACATTTAATTTTGGCACACTTGCCCGGTACCGCATTCCCATCATTCCATTTTATGTATCCGGAATGTTTAGCATTCTTTATTTTCAAATGCAGCGCGGCCGGCAAAAGCATCGGCATACTGAGCTGCAATCAGCGGCAGGTTAAACTGTTTTGCCCGTTGTTTCCCATTTTCGGATAAGCTTTCCCGTAAGTTAGCATCGTTCATCATCCGGTTCATGGCGTTAGCCAATGCGTTGGCGTTTTGTACCGGGGAAAGCAGGCCGTAGGCACATTCCATGTAGTTGTTTTTAAGCGAGCCGGCATCTCCTGTTCCGGGGGCAATCATTTCGCGGGGGCCGCAAAAACAGTCGGTGGCAATAGCGGGCTTACCTGCTGCAAGCGCTTCCAGCAACACATTGGGAAATCCTTCCACATCCGATGAAAGTACAAAAGCATCAGCAAGGTTCAGCCATTTATAGGGGTTTCGCTGCATCCCGGTAAATATTGCTTTGCTGCTGTTTCCGGCACCGGCAAGCATAAGTTCCATCTTTGCCCTGTCCTGCCCATCGCCGGTAAGTATGAGGCGGCAATGTTGTGTGTTCAGTTTGTTGAAGGCGTCAATGAGTAAGGGGAAGTTCTTTTCTTTCCTGAAATTTCCTACCGCAATAAAATAAAACAGGCCGGGTTCTTTAGTGAAGGAAACCGGTTCTTTCATTTTTTGTTCAATAAGCGGGATGTTGATGGGATTGTAAATTACTGCGATGGGTTTTCGTACGCGCATGGTTTTAATCAGATCCTGTTTCATCGCTTCTGCATTTGCAAGAACCAGGTTGGCAGTTTGGTATGCAGGCGGAATCAGTAATCTTGTGGTGAACCGGGTAAGCCATGTTTTGGTGGATAACATGCCGGTTTGATGGGTGCGCTCGCACATTACCACTCTTCCTGTATAGCCATAAAATTTCCTCATTAGGGCGTTCAGGTAACAGGGGCGGTTGAGGAAAGCTGCACTATATTTGATGTTGTTCTTTTTACAGTAAGCGGCCAGTTGTTTTGCCATGGCAGGCAGCTTAAAAAGCATTTTTACGGCGCCTTCCTCTTCGGGCTGATTCATGTTAAAAACCTGAACTTCCTCCGGAATATCAAAATCGATGATGGTGCTGAATACAGCAAGATGCACTTCAAACTCATTAATAAGCTGCCATAATAATTGCGACACTACCCGCTCCGCTCCGCCGGAACGCAGCGAATTGATGGTAATAAGAAGCGCTTCTTTTTTAGCCATGTGTTGCAAATATCAGGTAAAAGCTTCTTTGTTAAGGGAGTTGTATAAACTCGTTTCCGCCGCCATTGGCAAAACAATCGCCGTTATAGTTTATTTCCCAGGTATAACCTTTGTGTGCATAAAACCGGCAATTTGAAAATTCGGAATGATGAGCGATGCCGGTAACTGTGGGTGCAAGCGCCAGTTTGGTGGTGGCGGTATTCAGGAACTCACAGTGGGTTAAGAAGAATTTTTCAGGATTGCCTTTGTTGCAGGTGCCGGCATGTGAGGCTAAGTAAAAACAAGCTGTGGTTTGCGCATTAAACCGGCAGGAATCAAAATATATCCCGGTGGCTTCAGCGCCAAAAAGATAACGGGCATCGTACATTTTTTCGCCTTCGTAATTTTCTTCAAAACTGCTATGGTTAAAATAAGTGGCGTCTTCTTTTGTTGTTGCCCGCTGCCACACCAGCGAACTTCCGTAGAATTTACAGTTCTCAAATACATGCAAAGGCGCATCTATAACAATAGTATAATATAACGGCGAGGCAAATACGCAATTTTTGAACAGCATATTCCGGGATTTTTCTTTGCTTCCCGAAGTGATTGCCGATCCCTTCGAGCCGGTAAACCGGCAATCTTCAAACAACCCATTGGTGCAAAAGCTGTTGTTTTCCACTTCAATATCCATACCCGCTGCCGGCGATTCGCTTATTTTTCCTCTTGCGCTGTTTTCGAAAGCGCTCCTGTAAACCGAAACGGAATCGCCCCCCACCCAGCTAAGCCCGTTGCGGCCGGGGTAATTCACCCGGGTGTCTGAAATCGTTATCCCTACTGTTTTTCGTTCCTGCCCTTTATTGATGATGCAGATTCCATCTACCGCAAAATGGTGGATATATAAATTACTCAGGTGGATGTGTGATGCGTCTAAAATATACACGCCATAATGCTCCAGTTCATAAGGGTTTTCACCTATTCCCCAGGTTCCTCCCAATGTGAGTTCATCCATGTTCCCATCAAGGGTAAGCCCGTTTAGGGTTACGTTATCGCAATTGGAAATTTTAACTGCGATACCTGCGGTGGAGCGGTAGCCCCGGTATTCTTTGCGGTTATAAATGTCTTTGAATTGATGTATAAAAGGTTCCCCGGTTTCGGGCGAAAAAGTTCCCTGCCGCAATCCTTTGTTGAATTTTAAAATGCTTCCCTGTTTTCCTTCCACATCCAGGTTTTTGCAATTCATAAAATTTAATACCGCATCACCGGTAAAAGCACCGGCATATTTATCGGGGTTATTTTTTATAAAGGTCTGGCTGCCTACCAGGTAAGTACCTTTTTCAATCACCAGCTTACCGTTGCCATTTCTTGCATTAAAAAACAAACTTGCATTTACAAAAGCCTGGTGATCGTTGGTTTTTCCATCTCCTTTTGCGCCAAAGGATTTTATGGTTCGTACCACATAATCGTTTTGCAGGCCTGAAACAGGATGAACTGTACAGGAAATAAAAAGCATAGCTGTTAAAAAGCAGAGTCTGTTCATTGCCGTTATGTTATGATTTCTTCAAATAAGGACGTCCATTCAGTTAAGATGGTAGCCGGTGAAAATTTCAACAGGGTTGTTTTGCTGATGGCCTCCCGGTTAAAGGGAAAGTTTAAGGCATTTTGTATGGTTTGTGCAAATAATTCGGGGTTTCGGGGGGTTACTAAAAAGCCGTTTTGTTCATTGTGGATGATTTCTGAGATACCTCCGGGTGCATCGTATGCGATGGTTGGAATGCCTAATGCGCCGGCTTCCAATACGGCATTGGGAAAACCTTCGTAATGCGACCCCAGCAAAAATAAATTGGGTTTTTCGGGAATTGAAAATGGCGCATTGCGGTTGCCGTGAAATATTAATTTATCGTTTAAGTTTAGCCGTGAGGCAAGGCTTTTCAGTTTTTCCTTTTCCGGCCCGCTGCCCATTAAGTGGAATCTGAAGTTGCTGTTTAATTTGGAAACTGCCCTTAACAGGTCATCCATTCCTTTCTCCGGCCTTAACCTGCCTACACTTATGAATACCGGGTACGGAGGAATGTTTTCTTTTGGAGGATCCGGCATTTCCACCGGATTATTTATTACCCTTACTTTTTCGGAAGGAATTCCATAATGATTGATCAGATCGGTTTTCATGTACGCACTCTGGCAAATGATGAGATCTGTTTTTTTATAATAATGCTTTAGCAATTGCTGGTACAACCAGGGGAATTTTCCGTACCTCACATTAAGGCTTACGATACTCGATTCCCTTGCCAGCAACTTCATACCCCGTGGAAATTTATTTTTATGAATGGCACAAAGCAGGTTAAGGTGGTTTGAGGCTGAAAGCAGGATGTTGGGTTGCAGCTTATTCGCCATTTTTATCAATGCCGGCATGGCCTTTCTTGCACCGGGCGCTGCCAGATCGGTTATTTCCACACCGGGATTGGTAATTTGAAAAAATGGGTTGCTGTTGTTTATGATGACTATGTGAACCCTGAATTTATTTTGGTTGAGGTTATTGGCCAGGAAGGCAACATTTTTTTCTAATCCTCCACATTCAAGCGAAGGAACGGCAATGAGCAGCGTTATTTTTTTTGATGATGCCAAGGGCTTACAAATTTACGCCTCCCTGCGGCGCAGGCCTTTATAAAATCCCTTAAAGTTTAAAAAGGCGATCAGCAGCATGATGAAGCAAAGGTTTATGGCCATTCCCAAAGCGCCAAAATAATATGCCGCAATACATGCGGTTACCAGGTTTACCATTACCGTAATTACAATGTTGTAAATGGTTTCTTTTTTTTGATCCTGGAGTACCATGAGTTGAAAAAAGAAAGAAACAAACGGGGAGTAGAGTAACCCGATGCTGAGTATGCGCAGCAGGATGGCCATTTGGGAGATGTCTTCTGTGCTTTTATTGCCCGCCACAATGCGCAAAATGTTTTCGGCGCCAAAAAAGAGGATGATGGCAATAACAAAAAATGCACCTGCAAAGCCCAGTACGATTTTGCGCACATTTTTCCGGTATGCGGTAAGGGATGAATCCCATAGCTGGGAAAGGTGCGGGTAAAAAGTGCGGTTAATGATGGCGGTAAACATGCTTATTGCGGTAAATATTTTTTCGGCCACTGCATAATACCCAACCACCAGCGGGTTGCTGAAAAATTGCAGGATGAACAGGTTTACCGAAGAATAAAGCGGGGCAAGGATGATGCTGGAAAATACATAGCCGCTTTCTTTGAACTGTTGTTTAAGAAAAATTTTACCGGGGAACGTCCATTTAAACGGATGATGTTTAAAGAGGATGCTTAATCCCGTAACGCCTGCCACTACATTACCAATGCCGATGGCCAGGAAGGCCGGGGTGATGTCGTTTTTTTCTTTAACCCAAAGCAGGATGAGCAGGAGGGAAATGACTCTCGAAATAAATGCGGCAAAGCTGATGGCCTTCATTTTCTGGATGCCCTGAAAAAACCAGTCGGGCATTAATAAATTTCCCAGCAGATAGAGTGATGCCACCAAAACCAGCAGTAAATTTTCTCTTGCATAGGGGATGAACATGGCGGCAATGATGAAAACCAAAAGTGATGCGGCAAATAAAACCAGTTTGATTATATACACGCCTGTTATGATGCGGTTTGTGCCAACAGCATCGTTTTGTATTGAAGCAATTTGCCGGGTAGCGGTTAGGCCAAAGCCAAACGATACCAGCAGATCGAAATACATGATGAAAGTTTGGATGAGGGTGAAGATGCCAAATCCTTCAACACCCAAAACCCTGAGCAGGTAGGGAAAGATGATGAGTGGGAACAGGATGGAAAGCCCCTGCACTACGGAAAGAGAGATAAAGTTTCCTGCCAGTTGTTTGCGGGTTCCTGTCATGTATTGAGTATAGATATGGCAAGATATACCATTTTGAAATTTTGGTTGTGGCGGGTATGGTTTATGTGATATGTTGTTTTAGTGTTTTTCAATTTGTTGCCTGTTGGTATAGCTAATGTATTGTTTTGCAATTCTGTTTTCAGGCTTTCCGTCGAATGTGTAAAGTGTAAATAAGAAAAGCCATTCTGCCGGTTTCATTAAAAAGTAGATTATGTCAGAAACAAACTTGTTATTAAAAACTCCATAATAGCAATGAATAAAATTGCCCACTTTATTGTATTGTTTCCTTATTTGTTGGTGCAGGAAAGGAAAATTTTCCTGTAATAATTCTTCAAAGGCGTTTGATATTAGTAGTTGTCTGTTACAAATAATGTAATTGCCGTTTCTAATGCCAAGCCTTTGTGGTTTAACTACATTGTTGTGTCCATTAGCAGCAACCGAACAAAGATAATGACCGCCACATTCAACGTTATCGCACAGGTAATCAAGCTTTGAAAAGCCATGTTTATATGTGTCGGTAAAAGCTCTGATTATGCTGTCGGGTTTTTGTTCGAATAACAAAAGAAACAGGGAAAGCAAAATAACAATTGGAACCAATAGCAGGGTAAGTATAGGATACTTAAAAATCGGATCAAGATTTAAGATGGTTAAACAAAATTTTCCAAATGTTGTATTTGACCTCAATTCGTTTAATTCAATGTGTTGTTTTAATAATTTCTGATTTTCTGTTAGCTGAATAAGCAATAACATTAAAATTGGAATATTGCCAAGAAACCAAAAAACTGAACCAAATTCTTCCTCGTTAATATGAAAGCATAAAAGTGTATTGATGATTAAGCCAAGTATTAAGAATGAGTTTATGATTACCTCCGGAATTGGCGGGAAAATATTTTTTCTAAAAATTGAAATGATATAAACGGCCGTGTATGCTGTTATCAGGCAGTAAATCCCAATGCGGTGCCCCGGTGCAAATAATGCACTATCTGAACAGCAATCATTTTTTTGTCCAAAATCTGAAAACGACAAAAAGAATAGTGGAACCATAGCCACAGTCCATATTTCAATTATCCTGAACAATTTTTTTCCTGTTCTTATTTCGCTGTGAATCAGGAAATGTATAAAGTTGAAAGCCACAAAGCAGAAAGAAATGATTATTAAAAAGAAAATTGGGAAAAAATACATAATGATAAAGATCGTGTCTCGTCCTGAAAAAAGTTGACGTTTGATTTAGATTGAAATTATCGAAAATTATTCTTTCCCAAACTTGTTTGCGGTATAGTTTTTTTGCCTTCCCCGAAACGTTTCAGGAATTGGAGGTTTCGGTTTTGTTGTTGGGGCAGAAGAAAAGCAACGCTCCGTACCCGGTGGGGTTGCCGGGAAAAAAAATTGCCACCAAATGCGTTGGCTTTATGGTCGGTTAAATGGTGATGGTGTCAATATTCCAATGTCAAAACAATGCTTTATCCAACCAAGCCCGTCTTCAATAAAAAAATATGTCTGGCTTGTGTCTTCTGATGGCAAGTCAGAGTCTGTTCAAATACTTACCGATACTCTTAAGATTTGTTTTCCAATTACTTGTACTTTTAGATTTGGCAGTGTTTACATATGTGCAAGTTGCATCCTGTTTTCCCCGTTTATAAGCGCAAATCAACTACAAATCAAATTGGCATTGTCGATTGCAAAAAGGAATGAAATATCTTCATTGAGAAGATAAATTTTATAAGCACCAAATGTTGAAATATGTTCACAATCGTTGAGTTGTTGGGGTGTAATAGTTATGCCAATCTTTAAATCCATAGTTTTTGGTTTATGAGTATTTCTTCAATTTCTTCACTTGCTTTTTTCAAAAGTTCGCTTGTCTTGTCTTTGAGATGTAGGGCTTGTTGCCTGATGTTTGTAATGTGGTTGGCTATTTCTTTTTGTTTTTCGATTGGTGGAACGGGAATTGGTAATTGTGAAACAACTTCGGGTGCTAAATGTCCATTTGTTGCTCCTGTAATGTTTCTTTTAATTTCTGTTTGCATCAGGCCGCATCTTAGAAAATGATAAACAAAAGCGTTGTCCGATAAAGAGTTTGTTTGAAACTTTACAATGTCGCCACCTAAAAAATAATCTCCTTCATAATTCCAAAATGCAATCTTTCCTATCGTTGCTCCTGTTATTACCACTAAAACATCTCCAATTTTTAGTTTTTGTTGTTTGCTAAAAATATTTTTGGCTGTAAGCAAATCGTCAAGTGCAATTGTTCCATCTGCATTAATTGAATTAATCTGAACAACTGAACATTCTCCAATCTTTTCATCTTGTTTTGGTAAATTTCCCTTTGTCAGATTCCCTGATATTATTTCACGAAGTTGTTTAACAGGGTATTTCCCCTTAGATATTGCAGATAAATTATTTATGAATTTGTCTTGATGAAAAAATGGGTCAATTCTTTTGTTTAGAATGTTTGATAATGACCTTGTAAACATTCTATTCTTTAAGGTATTTTCAGGAGGTTCGGGTAATTTTATTCCTAACTCATTCAACAAATAATCATCAATACTTAAAAGTAGTTTTTCGGCTTCCGCTTCGTTTTTTTGTTTTTGTGCAATAGATTTATCATAGTGTGCAATAATCTCAATTTGCTTCTCAACAGAGGGAATTGCTGGAAGTTGTAATTGCTCAATTTTATCAAAACCAAGTTTTGGAATTGTGGTTTGTATAAAACCTAATTCTATCTGCCTTTTTGAAGTTGAAAGTTCTAATAGAATATGTAAGTATTTGGGAAGAAGTGTTGATTTATCTCTTATTTCTAAAACTGCACAGTTTTCAGTAAGAATGGTATTTTTTATATCCTTCTCAATTAATGCAGTTTTACCAACAGTTCCAGCAATTGAAATTATGACATCACCCTTTTCAACCTTATACCTTTCTAAAAAATAGTAAACATCTTCGGGAATAAATTTTAATCCGTCCCAATTTATCAAACCGAAATCTCGCATATCACTCACTCGTAAATATTGATATGCAGTTGGTTCTTCTGAATAATATTTTCCTTTTGGAATTCTCTTACCGCCTTTTATTTTTACAAGTGTTGAGAGTTTTACCGAGTTTTTAATTTTTACTCTGTTAAGATAGAACTGTGGGTCAAAGCGTTTTTCCAATTCGCTTTTCTGCATAGTGAAAACCCGGTTTATATTGAATGTTGGCGAGATGGTATAACTGCTCATTGATTTTTGATTCTTTTTTATAATCCCAAAGGGATTTGATGTTTGTAGAATAAACGAATGTCATAGCCATGCGACCCCGCTGGGGTCGTATTAAAAAGGCTTTCTTTTTTGCTATACACATTGGAATCCTTTGGATTCATTTCTATGTTTTCTAAACCTAAATAAGGCAGGTTTTCGGGTATTTCTTCAACTAAATATTTCTTGAAAGAAGAAACAAACTTCAATTGTTCAGGTTGAAGCCCTGAGTTTTTCAAAGCAACTATGATGCTTCTCCGTTCAATATGATAAGTATGTGGGTCAAAGCGTTTTTCCAATTCACTTTTCTGCATAGTGAAAACCCGGTTTATATTGAATGTTGGCGAGATGGTATAACTGCTCATTGATTTTTGATTCTTTTTTATAATCCCAAAGGGATTTGATGTTTGTAGAATAAACGAATGTCATAGCCATGCGACCCCGCTGGGGTCGTATTAAAAAGGCTTCCTTTTTTGCTATACACATTGGAATCCTTTGGATTCATTTCTATTCTATCCATTCAAACAAATATTCATCTTTAAATTCCACCTCAAAATTTTTCAAGAAATCCAGATATTCTTCCCGGAATGTTTTTTTGCGATGATGCTCCTTCTGATTGGCGACATATTTAATCACATCATCCAAAGCCGAGTGGCTATACGAAAACGCTCCATAACCTTCCTGCCAGCTAAACTTATAATTTGAAAATTTCTTTTCATTGATAAACACATTGGATGATTTCTTTATTTCTCTCACCAAGTCGGATAAACAACAGGAAGGTTTCATTCCAATAATAAAATGTATATGGTCGGACATTCCATTTATCGCTAACATTTTCTGCTCTTTATTTCTTACAATTCCCGAAATATATTTATACAATTCCTCTTCCCAGGATGAATGGATTAAACTATCTCTCCCTTTAACAGCAAAGACCACTTGGATGTATATTTGTGAAAATGTTCCCGGCATTATTTTTCTGTCTTGTTAATGTGAGCAATAAACTTTGATAGTTCTTTTCCTATTTCAATTAACTCATTGTTGTTGGTACTTCTGCCTGTAGCATCATAGCCAATATCTTCGGCTATCGCCATAAAAATAGGGTAGTCGTTTAAAACAGTTTGTTTTGCCAAAAAGTATTTTTCGGTCAATTCCTCTTTCAGCAAATTCACTTTGTCGGTAAATGCAGATTGAACAGCCAACTTGTTGGCTTGTATCATTTCTGTTATTTCCTTTTTATTGGCTTTCGGGTTTTTGGCTTTTGCGTCAGCTTCTAATTTCTTAATTGTATCTGTTTTTTCCTTTTCCCATTTTTCAACTGTTGCTAAATAGTTGTTGTCGGTTTTAACTTGCTCTCTCAGTTTAGCTTTTTGGTTGCTGATTTTTTCGGTTTGTTTGTCTTTGTGCTTACGCAAAAACAAAACAGAACTTTTAACTCCTGCACCTGTGGCACTAAAAGCGGTTTGTGGCATTGAAACAACTGCAACAATGCGATACATTTCTTCAATGTTATCTCTCACATATTGCAAACTGCTGTTTGTGAGAATACCATCAGGAATTACAACTGCCAAATAACCGTGTTCCACTAAAAATTTATGGCACTGCTCCAAAAACAAAACTTCGGTGCTTTGGCTGTCGCGTATTGCGGCTTTGCCGCTTGTTACGGATGATTTCGAGATATTCAGCCAATCCACTTCTTTAACTGCTAAACGGTATTGGCGCATATATGCCTTTTCGGTTTGTTTAATACTGCTTCCGAAAGGTGGATTGGTTATAATGAAGTCAAATGAATTGTATTTAAACTCTTTGTTGCCGGATTTGGCTTGCATTTCGATATCACTCAAAAGTCCGTCTGATGCAATTACGTTGGTGTGTCCATCGTCATGAATAATCATATTCATTTTGGCGGTTCGGGCAATTTGGTCGTTTATCTCAATGCCAAACAGGTTTTTCTCAGCGAAGTCGTGCCAATATTTGTAATGGTCTTTTTCATCTTTTATTGGGTCGTAAAATTCGTTAGCTTGTTCTCTCACTTTATCCAAAGCGTAAAGTAAAAAGCCACCACTTCCGCAACTGGTGTCAAGCACTCTTGAATTATATGAAATGGGCAAACTGTCAACAATGAATTTTACAATGGGCCTTGGTGTAAAGTATTGCCCGAAGTCGCCTCGGAAATAGCTGCCCATAAAAGTCTCAAAGGCTTTGCCTTTGCTGTCGAGGTCAGTTTTATTAAGGTTTATACGTTGAAAGTATTTTACAATGGTCAGCGTTTCTTGTGCTGAAAGGGCAATGCCGTCTTTGAAAACTTCGGGAGCTTCTTTTTCACCAACTGCATAAATTTTTTTGATGCGTTTTAGTAAATCTTCAGGGTCTTCGTCACGGAAAATTTGAAAGTCATAAGGTTCGCCTGTTTTTCTTGGATGTTTCTCGTCCCAAATTTTGCAGAAGATGAGTTTATCCAATTCATCAAACGCGACACTTGGGTTTCTTTGCCCACCACCCCAAAGAGCTTGATGTGATTGAATGAAAATCTTTGTGAGCTCGCTTTCGCTTACAACCTGAAGTTCAAAAAATTTCTGTTTTACATTTGGGTCGGGGTCTCCAACAATGTTTGTATCGTCTGTGTAGGTTTGCGAAATACCACCTTTCACATATTTGTATGGTGCAAGTTTGCTAATGCCGAATTGTGGAATGTCGGGGATTTCAATTCTGCTTTTCGGTTTCTTGTTGGGAACTTCGTAATACTGATTTTTAATGCGTGAAGTTATCCAGACGTATTTTGCACCTTCAGCAACAGCGTAGCTGTATGCCTGGTCAACCGCAATGTTAAACTGCTGGTCAGTTAAATCTTCTTTTTTGCACTCTACCAAAATGTAGGTTTCTTCACATTCATCGTCTGAATAAACTGCCATGTCGGCTTCCTTGGATTCGGAACCCATTTGAACAGGAATGAACTGTTTAATTCTGTTCGCAGGATAACCATAAATTAAAGCCAGAGTCAAGAATGTTTCGGCTTGAACTTTTTCTTCGGGGTTGTTGTAGTTCCGTTTTTTGTTTTGGTGAACGTATGTTATAAAGTTTCGGTCTGCGTCAAACCGAATAAGTCCTTTTTCTATTCCCGTATCTATTAAATTCATTCTGTTTTATTCGTATTTATTTAGGTGGCTAAGTTAAGTTTTTAAAACCCGTTATTGTCAAAAATGCCCTTCAAACTGTCTGTTGTCGGGATGTGGGGTGATGGGTGAACTTAGGAGCGGTTGGGCAAAATAAAAAGAGCTGCAATTTGTGTTGACTTATGCGTTGGCTTGCAACTCTTTTTATTTTGCGAAAGGTTGGTATTTTGTATGTGGGTTTACTGTTAGCTTTTTGATTTCATATCGCCTTTTAGGGTAACCACTAACAGTTTTGTTGTTGGGGCAGATGAAAAGCAACGCTCCGTACCCGGTGGGGTTGCCGGGAAAAAAGTTGAATAAAGATGCTAAGCTGCACAGGCTGCCGGATTGCAGCGGCACCGAAGGTATAGCGTAAAGCCGGGACCGAAGCCGACGGGTGTTCCAAAAGCTGACAGCCCTTTATAAAACAGCACCCCGATTACAGGGTATGGATCGCCGTTATATTAGATTGTTTTTGGTACAAGACTATAAATTAACCCATGCAGTGCCATCGTAGCCCTGCAAAACTGATGTACCGTTTGTGCCGCAATCTGTACACAGGCGTATCATGCCAGCTACGGGCTGCACCGGCCGCTGTGCCGTGGTACCCACCGGAACGATTATTGCCCCGGTGCCGCGTACATCAAGCTCTGCACGGGGAACCGCAGGCCCGGCCTGGATGGTTGTGTTTATGCCGGTAAAACCGTTTCGCAACATGGTAAAACTGTTTCTGCGTGAAGTGTTTGAACTGCCGTTGCCAATCGCAAAAAGCATTTCGCCTGGGGCATAGCTTTCGCCCTGGAATGCCGGGATGGTATCGTTGTAGTGACCAAAAGCCGTCATGGCGCTGGCGTTTGAAATGGTGTTGAAATTTCCCGCAAGCGAATAGGTGTTGCGGGGGCGGCAGTATCCTCCTAATGCAATTGAACCATAACCGCTGTTTATATTTTTTAAACCTGCAGAAAAAGTGGCCGAACCCGGTGTGGTAAACTGGAGCGACATATTCCTGGTTGCCAGGTTTTGATAACCCACTGCCGCGCTGTACTGAACATTGTTGTGAATCGTATTTTGAAAACCAAGGGCAAGAGATGCCCAACCGCTGTCTTTATTTTCCTGCCCCAGTGCAATGGCCGTTTGGTATGCGGCAATGTTTTTTAAACCTGCGGAAATGGCATAAGCGCCCGTTGTTTTGTTATCTACCCCTGCTGCAATGGATCCGAAATTTGTGGCGGTATCACCATTGCCAACAGCCCAGGAGAAATCGCCTGAGGCAATGGCATTTCTCCCTTCGGCGTGGCTGAAATCGCCACTGGCCAGGAGGTTGATTCCGGTAAGTGCAATAATTCCTTTCCTGTTTCCAATGGTATCTATTGTAAAGTTATTGGTATGGTATGGCCAGGGTTGGGTAGATTCATTATTGACATTTAAACCTGCCCATTGATTGTTCCCTTTATAAAAATAAATGCAACTGCTGTCGGTATTGTATATGATCATTCCCGCAACCGGCGATTCAATTTCCTGCATTTGCTGGGTTGACATACGGGGAAGGGTAAGCGCTTTTGATGTGCTTTCCAGCTCCAGCAAAGAGCCGGGAGAAATAGCGGCCGGGTTATCGCCAATTTTTACCTGTGCCTTCAGTTGAAATGTTGTGACAACGAGCAAACAGAAAAAGCTTAATTTTTTCATAACGTTGGGTGGTTAATTTAAATTGATCCAGCTTATGCCGTTGAAATATTCGAATTTCCGGGTATCGGTATTAAAGCGCAACATGCCTTTTATGGCCAGGTTGAATTGCACTTTGTTTACCAGCACCCTTATATAAGGAAAGTTATCCATCATCAACCCGTTTTTGTACCGGATGCCATTGGCCTGATTTTGCCCGCTGTATTTAATTACACGGGGATAAACAAGCGGCTGGTTGAGGTGCAATACAAGTAAGGATTTATTATAGACAGATATGGAATCTATTAACACACTGGTTCCGGTTTCAAAGTATTGGTTTGCCTGTGTATTTGCCGTATCCACAGAATGAGAAAATGGAGGGATCATATAAACGGTTTGCAGATCCTGGCCAATGGTAAAAAGTATGGGTGCAGATTTTTTTTCGGTTAGGATATAATTATACAGCACAAACCTTCCTGCCGGGTCTTCAATTTTAAAACTGATGGTATCTCTTCGGCCGGTGATGGGCACTTCCGGCGGCGTACCGATCAATATGCCCGAAAGGGTGTCAATCGAAACCCATGAAGGCGCTTTGATTAATGAATACCGGAGATTGGAGGCGGATCCGCCGTACAAAGGAAAGTTTGAAGCCAGATCATAGCTGAATGGAATTAATGCGGTAACGGTATCGGGTGGGGGCTGAATTAAATGTGTGGATCCGTTTTCAAGAAATTGAAGCATTATGCTAACCGAACGGGGCGCCACCTGGTGGTTGGGTATCGTTTCATCCAAATAAAAATCAAATACGCCTTCGGTGCCCTGTAAGGCTTTTTTTACGGAATCCACATAATAGAGGTGCCCCTGGTTTCCGCCAAAACAACAGTTGTCGTACCGGTTATTGATCTGCAAAACTTTTCGTGCAGGCGCCAGGCAGCACAGTACAAATAATTCGTGCGCATCTAACATGTTGTAGAGCGGTGCCCAGGTTTGTTCTATATCGCCGTTTGGGTAAAACAGGCTGCGTACGGCTTTTGGCCATGCACCAGCTATCGGGAACGAGTAAATGATGCTGGTATCGATAGCAGGATAAATTGAAGTTGCCCAGCCCCCGCCTGATAATCCGCACATGTAAATGGATTGATAGTTTGATCTTCCCAGGTAGTTTAACGATGCGATTAATGGCTTAAAGAAAAGAGAAAGTGGGTTTGTATAATGACCATCATTAAACAAAGCGTTATGATTGTTGTACCCGCAGTAATAATTGTTGGCTGGCGTGGTGCGGTAGTTGATCATGGGAACGGCTAATACCGTATAACCTTCTGCGATCAACCGTGGGATAACCAACCCGGGTTCGGTTTGATTTGCATTCACCCAAATATCTTCGGTGGGCGCAATGGTTGCACAATGCCCCGAATGATAAATGAACAGTTTTCCGTTGTTGCTGTGAGGATGGAAAACAAAAGCGTGTACCGGAACCGGGAAATCGGCGCTGTTAGAAGATGGAAAAATGTTTAACTGATCAACTGTTGATAAATTGCCCTGTGGATATAAGATGGAACTGTAGGGAAACCCGTTATAATTTGCCAGCGAATTTACATTGGTTAGCACGGCATCGGGCATCCAGTTGTAAGGAAAGTTAATGCTGCCGAAAATTTTAAGTTTTACCGAATCGCGGTAAGCCCTTGCGTTTGCTTCCGTAACTTTTACAGGTCCTACCCGTTGTGCATTTGTTATATATGAGGCAAAAGCATTAAGGGATAAGAGCAAAAAGATTGTATATGTAAAATGATTTCGCATATTGATATGCTCAAAATGATCATAATGAAAGGGTATGGTAGCCGGAAGGGATTTGCAGGGTGGCCAAATATAACAATAAACAAGCGATTCTCATCTGTTGTGAAGGGGCGAACTTAGCGATGTTTTAGGCTTCCCCGCAATGCCGGATTATATTTGCGGTATGCATTATGTTACATTGAATGGCATTTCTAAATCGTTTGGCGTAAGAACTTTATTCAGGGATATCAGCCTTCATATTGAAGAGGGTGATAAAATTGCTTTGGTGGCCCGCAATGGAAGCGGAAAAACAACCCTGATGAAAATTTTGGCAGGATATGATGTGCCGGATGAAGGGGAAGTGTGGGTTCATAAAAACATCAGGACGATCATGTTGCAGCAGGAGCAGGATTTTGATCCGGATGTGTCGGTATGGGATAATGTTTTAAAGCTCGATATCCCTGTGGCTAAATTGGTGAAGGAGTATGAACAATTATTGGAAAGCGGATCGGAAGATCACGAAAAAATAAGCAGGCTGGTTTCGGGGATTGATGAGCTGAATGGCTGGAATTTTGAATCGAACCTCAAACAAATTCTGGGTAAGTTAAACATTCACCACCTTAATGAGAAAACCGGAAATTTAAGCGGAGGGCAAAAGAAAAGGGTAGCGCTTGCACAGGCCCTTGCCGAAGCGAATATTTATGATGGCAGGTGCCTGCTAATTCTTGATGAACCCACCAACCACCTCGATGTTTCGATGATTGAATGGCTGGAAGCTTATTTGTCTAATCAAAAAATGACCATTCTTTTGGTTACGCACGACCGGCATTTTCTGGATCAGGTGTGTAACGAAATCCTGGAACTTGATGAAGAGAAAATCTTTTCCTATAAAGGCAATTACGATTATTTTCTGGAGCAAAAAAGCCACCGGATTGAAGTGCAGCAAAGCGAACTGGTAAAGGATAAGAACATTTACCGCCGCGAATTGGAATGGATGCGCAAACAACCTAAGGCAAGAACCACCAAGAGCCGGAGCAGGGAAGATGCATTTGCCCGGCTTGAACAAAAGGTAAAGCAGCAACATGAGGTTTCGGAAGTGAACCTTCAGGTGAAGATGACCAGGCTTGGCGGAAAAATTCTTGAACTGAAAAAAGTGTATAAGCAGTATGCTGAAAAAAAGATCCTGCAAGGGTTTGATTATACTTTTAAAAAGGGAGAACGGATTGGCATTGTTGGTAAAAATGCAGTGGGAAAATCCACTTTTTTAAGAATTGCCCTTCAGTTAGAAAGGCCCGACAGTGGCAAGGTGAATCTTGGCGATACCGTTGTGTTTGGAAACTTTAACCAGGAAGGGTTGCAGTTTAAAGAAGACAAACGCGCCATTGAATATGTGAAATCGCTTGCTGAATTTTTTCCCCTGTCTGATGGTACAAAAATTTCTGCCGGCCAGTTTATGGAAAAATTTGGCTTTACAGCGCAACAGCAATTTACCATGCTGAGTAAGCTGAGCGGAGGGGAAAAGAGAAGACTCCACCTGTTAAGCATTTTGTTTAAAAATCCCAATTTCCTGGTTTTGGATGAGCCAACCAACGACCTCGACCTGCAAACGCTTCGCATCCTTGAGGAGTTTCTGTTAGATTTTCCCGGATGTATGCTCATTGTTAGCCACGACCGTTACTTTATGGACAGGCTGGTGGATCATCTTTTTGTATTTGAAGGCGATGGCGTGATCAGGGATTTTCCCGGAAATTATTCGCAGTACCGCGAAGCGGTAAATTTGGGAATGTTCAGCAGTCCGGAAGAAAGTGAAGAAACCATGGTTACTGAAAATACATCTTCTGAAAATATTGTACCCGCAAAGAACAAACCGTCTGCTCCCCAAAAATTGTCGTTTAAGGAAAAGTTTGAAATGGAGGCAATAGAAAAAGAACTTCCGGTACTTGAAAAAGAAAAGCAGGAACTGGAAGCCATGCTTGGCCTCAATATTCCTTATGAGGAATTGCAAAAAGCGTCTAACCGCATCAGTGAAATTATAAATTCCCTTTCCGAAAAAGAAATGCGCTGGCTGGAGCTGAGTGAAAAATCAGGTGCAAATTAATACCTGATCCAGGTAAGGGTTACCTGATCGAGCATGGCCTGGTTTACAGTCCCGTTCATATTTTCATCATAAGGCTCAAGCTTCACCGAAATATTATGCTGCCCCTTTTCCAGCTTTACCATTACCGGGTTGCTGGCGCCCCAGTTCGACCATTCGTTTCTGCCCCTTTGTGGGAAAACTACGGTTCCTGCTTTATTTCCATCAACATAAATGGTTCGTACTGCGCATTTATTTTCGGTATTTGCCGGCCCGTTTCCATTTGAATAACGGAAGTTAATGGCATAGGTTCCCTGTTGGCTTACAACAACCGGAACATCAAATTGCCGGTTAACAGTGGTGCTGGTTTCAATAAAACCATTGCCGTTTGCACCCATGTACGGTAGTGGTGATTGCGGTATGTACTGCTCAAGCTGGAAAGTTCTTTTTTCGCTAAATCCGTTCACTTCTATTGGTTCACTTGCAAATGATCCGGTTTTATCGGCGCTGTCTTTATGGGCGGTAATGCTGAACTCTGCATAGCTATCTGTAAGCGCCGGATAATTTGTTTCTTTTATCGTTTGCATATATGCTCCGTTTTTCCATATTGTATATTGAGTAGCTCCCTGTACCGGATCCCATTTCAGGGTATCATTTACCAGTTTGGGAAACGGCTGTTGCAGGCTGGTGCTGTTTTCCACCTTATTTATTTTTTCGCCATCAGGCATCTTGTTTGTAAGCACGATCTTTATTATATGACGGCCTTTTAATGTGGAGGGGATGATGGCTTTTTGCGGTTTACCATCAAGAAGAAAAGAAGCGATCTTATTTCCTGATCCGGATAATTCAATATCCAAAATACAATTCCTGTAACGCAGGTTTTTCAGGCTCCGGTTACCCGAAAGTGCAGATGGCACAAAAGGCTCAAAACGCAATTCATTTTCATTTAGCCTTATTCCAAATAAAATTCGTTGTACCAAGCCGATGTTTCCGGAAAGGCTCCAGAGCATGATGCTTGAATTGATTACCGTTCCATTAAAGTCGCCGTTATCGGCTTCAAAATTTTCTTTATTGGTTAAAAACAGTGCTGCTGGTCTGTAAATATCTGCAATGCTCTCCATCACCGATTGTTCGTTTCCGGCTTCTGCGGCAGCCCACATCCAGAAAGATTGTACAAAGGGCCAAACCGCATTGTTGTGATAGGGCGGGAGATTGGGAATTTGCGGATAAATGCAGCTAATGCCATATTGGGTAACCGGGGTGCGTTGTATAATTTCTTTTGCCCTTTGTTTATCGGCAATGCCAAAAATTACACACAATGCTTCGCCCAGGGCCTCCGATCTGGGAGATTGCATTTTATAGTTTCTTCCGTATAAATATTGTGCATAATATCCACGTGAAGGCATCCATAAATAATCATTGATGGCTTTTTTAATTCCCTGTGCAACCGAATCGTATTTTTTTGATTCATCCTGTTTGCCAAGTGTTGACGCCATAAGTGATAACACCTCGTTGGCGCGGAAATGAACGGCACTGGTACCTAAACATTCACTTTCAAAAATATCTGCGGGCTGCATCCATTTGGGATAGGTCTGGTCTCTCCAGTCGAGAAAAGAAGATTCCCCTTTTACCAATCCGGTATGGGGGTCAAAAACTACTTCATGGTCATCATCAATACTTGTTTTAATGATGAGGTAAGCCTGTTTAAGCCAGTCTTTATCACCTGTAGCGAGGTAAATATTCCAGGCTGCGGTGGCCCATATTAAACGATCGGTACTTACCGGCCAGGCGCCACCGGTACCTGTATCCTGGATGATTTTATTTTTTGATGTTACTTTTTTTAGCAGGCTGTATTTTGCCACCTGTGGTTGCATAAAGGCCATTGAAAGAATTATGCTGTAGCTGATATCGCGGGTCCAAACGCCCCCCCATTCTTTACCGGTACGAAAAGTACTGTCTGGCGCTATTGCTTTAAGCATTTCTTCGAGCGACATATTGTAAATGGCATCGCTGATGGGGAACGGGGATTTATATTGAGGGTATGCGGAAATATCTTTGTTTAATTTCCAGAGGGTATCGGTTATTTTTTCATCTTCCTTTGTATTTAAGTGCAACAAAATTTCGTAAATGCCATCCCCGTCTTTATCGGAAAGTTTCAGTTCATTGTGTGTAGCCAGGTTGTCGAAATCCCAACTCATTGGGGCGGTAGATCCGGCAATAAATACTCCTTTAAAATCATATCGGTAAATTTTATCGCCATGGATGGTTTGATAATACCCGTTTTTTTCCATCGATTTCATCACGTCGCTCATATCTACCCTTACTAAAAGTTTAGACCCCGCTTCCAGTTTTTTGGGTGTTACATCTGTTTCTTTTAATACCGTGCCGAATTTTATTACCGGAGTAATTCCCTCATTGCCTGTAAGTAAATAATGATGGGCTATGCCGGGAGGTAATTCATTGTCTCTCCCGTTTAAAGAGAGCTTAAAGCTTACAAGAGAAGAGGGAAACCGGTTTTTGGGGCTTTGATAATCACTTTTCATTTCCGTAGGCGAAACTACAGTTGCGGTATAAGGCGCCTGAACAACTTTATTGGGGTAGATGCTGAAAGCTGATGATTTATATATTGGCTTTTGTGCGCTGGAATCCGAAAAGCATCCAATAAGTGCCAGAAAAAGTAATTTTTTCATTGTGCGGGTAATTTTTCAATTTGTCGAAATTACTAAAATGAAAAGGATGGAAGATTTTTATTGCTGATTCGTACCGGGAGAGTTGCAATTTTCAGAGTAGCTGGTAATGTGCTTTGGGTATATTCCTTAATTCCCCAATATTTTCCCAAAAAAGGTTTAAATAAATTTGCAGGAAATAAATTTGTTTGATAAACAATTATCCCGGCCAGAATTTTTGTTTTCTGCAAACCACTGAATTTTATCTTTTCTAATGAATAGAACATCGTTTCCAGCTTTTTTATCCGCTTTAGGTGCTGCTTTTATGCTATCACTGTTTGTTTTGCTGTTTTCATCCTGCAGCAGGAATAAACAGGATCAAAAACCAAAGCCCTTTCCCAAAAGGGATACCACCATCGATTCTTCAACGGCTTATAATAAGCGGTTTCTAGATAGCACCCAGGTGGAACAGTTTATTGCAACAGAAAAGCCCGATTCCCTCACTGCACAAAATCTGCGTGCTTTCTATAACAGCCGGAATTACCAGTTTGCCTGGTTCGATGAAAAATCAATTACTGAACAGGGGGTAACCTTCTGGAACTTGGTCAGCAATTTTATTCACATATCAAACGACAGTTCTTTATATAACCGTAACCTCGATGAAAGGATGAAGGAACTGATTGCCGACAGCCTTACCCATACCAATTCAACGTTACTGGCACAAACAGACCTTTCGCTTACCCTCCAGTTTTTTTCTTATGCCCGCGTTGCCTATGCTGGAAAACTTGAACCTGCCGATCTTCAGTGGTTTATTCCCCGTAAAAAAATTGATGCGCTTTCCCTGCTCGACAGCCTTGTGGCGAGAAAGGTGGATAATATTGAAATGTGGGAACCGCTGAATCCGCTTTATCAGTCGCTGCGCCGTAAACTGGTTCAATACGATAAGATTGCCGATAACGGGGAATGGGACAGCATCAAAATTTCCCCTAAGGCGAAATATAAACCTGGCGATTCTTCGGTTGTGATAGGCGCATTAAAGAAGCGTCTTGCCGTTTATGATGAAAATCAAATTTCGGATAGCACTAACCGTTACGACAGCGCTTTTGCAGAACTGGTAAAGCGATCCCAGAAATCTTTTGGATTGAAGGAGGATGGGATTATAGATAAACCGTTAATCGACCAACTGAATGTACCCATTAAAGCACGTATTGAGCAGATGCTGATAAACCTGGAGCGTATGCGCTGGCTGCCTGAAAAGCCCGACTCCAACCGCATTGTGGTGAACATTCCTGAGTTTATGCTGCATGTTTTGGAAAACAACAAGCAGGTAATGAAAATGAATATTGTGGTTGGTAAGGAAGGGTCCGGTACGGTTATTTTTAATGATGAACTGAAATATATTGTATTCAGCCCTTATTGGAATGTGCCCCGCAGCATTGTGAAGAATGAAATTGTTCCGGCAATGAAAAGAAATAAAAATTATTTGCAGAGCCACCACATGGAGGTTACAGGTAATTCGGGCGGATTGCCTGTTGTGCGGCAGCTTCCCGGCGCCTGGAATTCCCTCGGAAGGGTGAAGTTCCTGTTTCCGAACAACTACAATATTTATTTCCACGATACGCCGGAAAAGGACTTGTTCTCAAGAGAGAAACGCGCGTATAGTCATGGTTGCATCAGGTTATCCGACCCGGTAAAAATGGCAGAATATCTTTTACGGAACGACAGCTCCTGGACTGCTGTTAAAATAAAAGACGCCATGATGCAGGGTAAAGAAAAATGGGTAACCCTGAAAACACCGGTTCCTGTTTACATTTCTTATTATACAGCCTGGGTTGATGGTACGGGTTTGTTGAATTTTAGAGATGATATTTACAGCCACGATAAGCAGATGGCTGAACACCTGTTCACCAAACCCATGCTTGCCAGTGCAAATTCAAAAGCTGAGGTTAAATAAGCATAATAGATTTTGGAACATTGGTGTACGGTTAAAGGGTTAACCGAAAAGTACAATTCCATTACTGTATTAAACTTCATTAAAATTCACAGTATCCCCACCTTCCCCTGGTATTTCCATTTTTTTCCTGATAAAAAATACTTCCCCTCAATGTTTCAAGAATTGGATGTTGAGGTTAAGTTGCCGGGATGGGAGAAACGCGACATCCCGTACCGAAGAAGTCGTTGCTGAGAAATAAGGAGAGATGAATATTGATTTTCGCGGGAATCATGAAAAATAGCCTTGAATTTTTAGTTGAAGGGGTCTGTTTGTTTTAATGCTATCGATGATTTTTGATGAAAGGAGAACGTCCCTTTTTGTAAATATTCCGGGGAACAGCCATCCCCATCCCGACTAAAAAGATATGAAAAATATTTTTGAATAGCCGTTTTTAAACATTTATAGACGTTTAAAATGGATAAAGCAAGCTGGATCCCCGGGAAATTGGGTCTATTTAAGTTATAATAAAAGGTATGATGAAACGGTTGTTGGGGTTTTAAGAAGGATGGTTTTGAATCATTTGTTCAGGTTAAAGTGTTAACCGAAAAGCCCCAATTCATTTCTGTATTAAACTTCATTAAAACTCACAGTATCCCCCACCTGTTCCAGGCATTTCCACTTTTTTCCTGATAAAAAAGTGGAGCAAAAAAAATTCAAGGCTTTGGAAAAATGGCTAAAAATTGTCTTTCCCGGCTAATACCGATTGGATATCCATAATAGATCATATCCATTGATCTAAACGGCTGTCACATCGGCATTATATGATTAAACTATGGTATCCGAAATAATTCCGTTTAGTATAAGAAAAACGAGTTCCGGCATTAGGTAAAACCCCGCAGGGGTACAACTTTTGAACTAATTGCATTACCCAACAGTTGAATATGTCGTTTTTCTTTTAACGCCGTAGAAGCCAATTTTCTTAACCCCATTTTTCCAAGGCCGGCTTATATTATGTTTTTTACCGGACAATATTGGTTTTGTACCAAAAATATGGGCTGAAGAAAGTTTAGTGAGGTTTAATATTTATTCAGTTTCAGATGAATTTCTCCCGCCCCCAGGTACAAAATATTCATTTAAAAATTTCGAACCTTGGTAGCCGGTTAAAGTGTTATCCGAAAAGCTCCAATCTATTTCTGTATTAAACTTCATTAAAATTCACAGTATCCCCTTCCTGCCCCTGTTTTTTCC
>Ga0206107_1000100_pt1 | contig 79864 bp, 64 predicted proteins | sample 2B0metagenome_FD_148652 | JGI IMG/M metagenome (GOLD analysis project Ga0206107, IMG submission 148652) | Enriched microbial communities from leaf-cutter ant dump, University of Wisconsin, Madison, United States - 2B0 | ecosystem: Environmental > Terrestrial > Nest > Insects nest > Nest dump...
TCCATACACCATTACATGCAAAAATCATCATGACAATGCAAAATTGATCCCCAATTTATGCCGGATCCCCGCATTTCCAGACTCCTGCAATGTGGGTCTTTTATTCAACTCTAACTCTCCAACAACGCCCTTTGAAAAAGGGGCGAAAGATCAGTGTCCCTTTTGAAATACTCAGGTAATAACTTTGCATTTCCAAAGATCACGAGTATAGGCTCGTTTAAGAAGCCTCTTTTCTTACCAAAACACCTTCTTCAAAATACAAAACAAGGTGCTTTTTGGTTATTGGGCCGTCATTTACCCTAACCGTATAGGCATAATCCCAACGATCGTCCGTAAATGGTGTGATCAAAAGGCTGGTTCCCATAATATTGGCAACCTCTGCTTTTGTCATGCCTGCCTGGAGCCTTTCAATACGGCTTTGAGGAAGCAAATTGCCTTGCTGAACTTTGGTTTTCACGCAAGAGGTAAAAATAAGACTCACTAAAATAAGGAAAATAATCTGCCGCTTCATGGTTAAATCTTTTGTAAAATTTGTTATGATAGATAAATTATCGCTGTAAATTTTGCGAATATAACATAGATTACAGAAAAACGGTAGCCAAGATGAACACTGAAGTTTTTAAAGAGTATTTTGAAGTCAGAGATAACGAGGTAGATGTTCAAGGCATCGTTAACAATGCCAATTATATGAATTACTTGGCCCATGCCCGTCATAAATTCGGCAGAAAGATGGGGTTGGATTTTATAGAATATGCTAAACAGGGCAAAAATCTGGTTGTTCTTTCATGTACTTTAAATTTTAAACAGCCGCTAAAACCTGGCGATACTTTCTACGTTACCTGTCGTCTCGTCCCAGACGAAAGTGCATTCAAATTCGCCTTTGAGCAAGAAATCCGGTTCTCTGAAACCGATCGCCTTGTACTCAAAGCGCATTTTACAGCGACTTGCGTTAACACTAACCCTGGACCTCATGAAGAAAAAATTTATGTTCCAGACAGCATTAAACAGCATTACACCGCCCAGTCGGCTAACTCATAAGGAAAAATAATCATATGGACACACAATCATTAAAGAATGCTGGTCTTAAAATCACAGGGCCGCGCATGAAAATTCTTAATATCTTTGAAAACAGCCTCAAAAGGCACCTGAATGCCGAAGAAATTTATAAAACACTTTCGGAACAGGGAGAAGACATCGGGCTTGCAACCGTTTACCGCGTACTGACTCAATTTGAAACCGCTGGCATCCTTACACGCCACCATTTTTCAGAAGATCATTCCGTCTTTGAACTGGATTCCGGACAGCATCATGATCATTTGGTCTGCATTAAATGCAACCGTGTCGAAGAATTTATTGATAACACAATAGAAACCCGCCAGAAAGCCATTGCAGAAAAAGCAGGTTACGATATGGTAGACCATGCTTTGCATATCTACGGTCTCTGTCCTCATTGCCGAGACAAGTCGTGAATTGCCAACCGACAATCCTCAATAATTTTCCTGATTTTCTCAAGACGTTTTTCACTGCTATCTAGAACTTCTAAAGCGCACCTCGGCAAATACCCACAGTCAATTATAGTAAAAACTATAGCATGAAAAAACTTACTGTATTCGCTATCAAATGGACAATTAATAAAAACGTTTGTTAAATATTTTTCCCTATCAGCCATACAAATTCTTCTGTCAAGATAAATTAGGAACTATCTTGATTTCTACAGGCTTTACGTTTTTTAATTTTCCACTTTGATACTCTGCGCTCGCTTCTCTAACAGCTTTTTCTATATCTGATCTTTTAAATATGCCGCCAACATATCGCTTCGGTACAAGAACTTCTCTTATATGCTTATTTTTGGACAGCAAATTACTCCTCTCATTTTGAACTTACTTCATATATTTTTCAGTCTTAAAGTATAAGGTTTTTTCAAACACAAATCAAAAGATTTTGAGATACTAAAATAGATTTCTTCTAAAAGAAATCAGCAGAGTCCAGAAGTTCCTACTGTGCTTGAAGCACCCAACCTGATTGAGGCTGTGTTATAGGTGCAACAATATCAACATCATTGATTACCGGAGATCCGCTAATCGTATATCTTAAAATCCATCTTTGTTCACCTGGATCCCAAAAACAAATCTTCCCATTGCTTGTCGTGAGGATTCCATTACCTTTCCCCCAAAGAACCACCGAACTAAAATTATCAGAGCCGCTGGTAGTACAACCGCTCAACATCGAGCTGCCCGATGCCCACGAAGTACCATTATACCAATAAGCCGTTCGATTCTCACCGACAGCCCACCCATAATCAGCGAAACCATCCTCATTCAAATCAAGCATTGATATGGATCGAAGCACAGTATTTGACGTTCCTATTGATAAACTTATACTCCAATCAGTACTGCTTGATAGATTAAGTCTTATAATTCTCCCATTTGTTACGAAGGCCGATCGCCCTACTGCCCAGGCTTCTCCTCCTTGCATAACAGCAACACCCCAAAGCCGTCCTATAAGCAAACTGGGATCCGGAGAAATAACAATCCAGCCAACGCTGCTGCCAAAATACAATAAGGCAACAGCAACATTATCAGAACCGCCCACAGCGACGCCAAGACTGCCATTCTGCACCATCTGGATATCATACAAATTCTGAGCATCTTCTGAAATAACGATACCGTAAGTACAGCCTGAATCTCCTATACGGCACCAGGAAGAACCATTGTAATGCAAAATCCCATACCGGCTGTTGGTAACCCTATTGCCAACAGCCCAAGCTTCTGTAGAGGAAACTGTCCAAACGCCTCTCAGATTACCATCATAAGCACCCACCACCTGCGAACCGTCGCCCCAAAGCCCGCCTCCCGAGCCTGCTCCATACCTATAAACTCTTCCTCCCTCTCCAACAGCCCATCCAGCGCCATACCCTAACAAAGATACCGCATTAATATCATACGCAGAAGTAGTGCTGCCGCCTGAACCATCGTATAAACTATTCTGTGGCTGATTCCAGCGATACACGCTCAATTCTGTATCACTTTTAGCATCACCCACTATCCAGGCGATTGGCATTTGTGCTCCTTGACGCAACTGAACGGCCGCCTCTGACGAATTGCCTGCAGCATTTAACATACACTGATATTGACTGACAATCGCGCCGCTGCTGTGAGCCTGACCATAAGTACTATCAGCGCCCCGTATAAGGCCATAAAGTGTATTGCTCGCCGTGTCATTGCGGCTGTAATCAATGAATTCTCTGTCAATAATAATCCGGCCAGCTGGGGCAAAATTCGCACTATTTGCTAACGTCAAGGAAGTCACACTTGTATTAATATCACTCTGCAAGGTAGAGAATGTCGGTGTTGAAGGATTTGACAAACCAGTAACTTGATAACGATCGCCCGAAGCTGATCCTGTATAAGACACATTCAAACTCGCACATAATGGTTTTGTCTGTACCATCAACATCTGCGTCTGCCCGTCCTGTAAACCTGATTCAGCGGCAGAAAGCGCTTTATTAGCTGCCTGAAGGTGATCCTGGCTAACATTGGTGCCCACAGACATGTGAACCAATAAAAGTGATAACAGCGAAAATACCACAATAATCATGGCCGCCGTCAGCATCAGATAACCTTTACAGTTTTTTAATCCTCCAGAAAATTGGCATCTCATATAATTAAATTCCTATCTATTTCTCAAAAAAACAGCAGTAATTAGCTGATAGGTTTCTTTATCATTTCGCATCGTCAGGTTTGCCTGGACAAGACGGATATTGGCCGCTGTTGTCGTCGTTGCTCCCGATGCGTCAAAACGCGCCAACGTAAAACCAGAGCTGCCAATTTGGTTAAGTATCGCATAAGCGGGATCACTATTCTGTTTCCTGGTCAATACACCATTATCGTAAGCATAAACAATTGTATTGCCGTTAATATCCACAAAAGTAATGGAAGTATTAGAGGCTGCCGTTATGCTGTAAGCACTGGCCAATTCCCGATTCATCATGGTTAAAGCAAGATTTCCCTTGGCACTTAGCTCTGACAATGTCTTTCCATAGAAATAATGGTCAAACCCCTTTTGAAGTACCTGACCCAATATGGCCGCGATAATCCCCGTAATAATCATCACAACAATCACTTCAATGAGTGTATAGCCTGTCTGAGATTTACGCTTAAAGTGAATCATACGCTGCCACCCTCACCTGGATAGTTGCTGAAGCCGGACCTGATACACTAATAGTAAACAATTTATAATTGGTTACCGCAGTATTCGTGGTAACAGAAACCGTATAGCCTTGCGCTGAAGCAAAACTGATTACCGCATTACACATTGCCGGCACTGTCGCCAGCCCGCAGGGGTCAACCGCATTGCTAAAGCCAGCATAATCACGATAAGCCAATATCATTTCAGCCCTTGCCTGAGCCAATTGATTGGCCTGCCCCACATTTCCTGCTGTACCTGAGCCAATTAATACCCGCTCCATCCCGATCATTACTGTTGTCGCAATGATACCGACGATAACAATAAAAACGATTAATTCGATGACTGAAATGCCTTTCTGTTTTGAAATTCTGCCTTTTAACATATCTAACTTGCTCCTGCCAACCCAGTCTGCGGCTGCACGGTTACCAAAGCACTTAATCCATCCGCTGTTAAAGTTACTGTAACCTGAGATGCCAGTACGTTACCGCTTCCATCATAAGGCTGCCCCATATTATTAAACCGAATCGTACTTTGCGTACTACTTAAACTCATACCTGAAGGCAAACTTATCGTAGAAGACGCTGTCCCCGGATAAATAAACCCTGTTGTTCCTGCCGTACCCACTAAAATCTGATAAGAATTAGCACTGAATTGTATGCGATACCATGTATTGTAGGTTACCGCCAAGGTCTGTGTAAGACGTATATCGCGTGCCAGCGTTTCCGCCTGAGCATCCAGACTATAAGGAGATAAAGCAGGAGTACGAAAAAATATGAACGCACTGACAATCGCTGCTACTGAAAGTACAGCAATCAATTCCAGCATCGTAAAGCCGCGCACCTTAACCATCACCCTTTTGTCCAGAATTTATAGAGCTTATCTTTTAAGTATAATTTATTTACGGCAATAGGCAAGTTTGGGCTTTCCGCCAGGTTGTTGTACCATCAACAGTATCAGCAACTTCCACACCCAAATCATTCAGGGCAGCACGTAATTTATCTGCTTTCTCCCAGTTTTTTTCTGAGCGGGCAGTACTTCTTTCAGCAATAACGGCCTCAATTTTCAGACGCTCCTCTTCGCTGATGCCTGCCTTAAGAAATGCTTCCGGCGATTGTTGATGAAGCCCAAGCAACTGCATAAAATATTTTAAGATAGAAGCCTGTAAAATAACCTCTTTGTTTTGATTCTGCGTGCGCAAGCGGTTAATTTCATGCGTCAATTCAAACAGGACACTTAAAGCTTGCGGCGTATTAAAATCATCATTCATTGCTTCATTAAACTTTGTCTTCCATGTGATAAAGGCTGGTTCCGTTTCCGAAACTTCCCTGACATTAATTCCCCATAAAGCATGGTAAAATCTTTCCAGCGCCTGCTGTGCCTGAGCAAGGCTTTCTGTCGAATAATTCAATTGGGAACGGTAATGACTCGATAATAAAAAATAGCGCACTGTTTCAGGGTGATATTGCGCCAGCACTTCACTGACCGTAAAAAAATTACCAAGCGATTTGGACATCTTTTCACGATTCACCTGCAAAAACCCGACATGCATCCAGTAATTTGCCAGGGGTTTATGCGTCAAACCTTCCGATTGAGCAATTTCATTTTCATGATGCGGAAACTGTAAATCAAAACCGCCTCCATGAATATCAATCGTTTCTCCCAGGCATTCACCGCACATAACAGAACATTCAATATGCCAGCCAGGCCTGCCAGGCCCCCATGGCGAATCCCATGCCGGTTCATCAGGTTTCGCTTTTTTCCATAAAACAAAATCCAATGGATGCCTTTTAGCCTCAACAACTTGCACACGGGCACCGGACTCCTGTCCTTCAATATCTTTATGCGACAATTTTCCATAATCCTTAAATTGCGTAATGTCATAAAAAACATCACCATTTGCACCAACATAAGCCAGCTTTGCCGTCAGCAGTTTTTCAATAAAGCGCACCATTTGCGGAATATACTGCGTTGCACGCGGGATTTTATCTGGTTCCAACAGGTTTAATGCTTGCTCATCTTCCTTTAAAAACTGAATGAACCGAGCAGTCAACTCGTCGAAAGCTTCATTGTTCTGATTAGCCCTATCAATAATTTTATCGTCAATATCCGTAATATTGCGGACATACTGCACATCGTAACCACTCGCTTTTAAATAGCGGACAATCACATCGAAGCATGTCATCATCCGGGCATGTCCCAAATGACAATGATCATAAACCGTCATGCCGCAAACATACATGGTTACCTTTGGCGGAGCAATGGGCTTAAAAACTTCTTTTTGGCGCGTTAAAGAATTATAAATTGTTAACATCATTCTACTTTTTCTTCCACGTATCCTTTAAATCAACAATGCGATTGACATACCATTGATTTTCTTTTTTTTCAGTCAGGAAATAGCCGACTCTTTCAAACTGAAAAGTCTTTCCCGGCACATTATCCGTAACAAAAGGCTCGACTACTGCACCTGGAATCGCCAATAGCGAATGAGGATTAAGATAAGCGGTAAAATTTTCAAAAGCTGCGGGATTTTCAACAGTGAACAGCCGATCATACAATCTCGCTTCTACTGGCACGCCATAAACTGCAGAAACCCACTGGATAACGCCTTTAACCTTTCTGTCTTCAGGATTTTTACCTAATGTAGCCGGATCATAATGACACCGCAATTCTACCACTTCGCCTGTAGCCGGATCATGAATAACCTTATCGCAGCGGATAATATAGGCATGGCGCAAACGCACTTCTTTCCCAGGAGAAAGTCTGAAATAACCTTTTGATGGATTTTCCATAAAGTCATCGCGATCAATAAAAATTTCCTGAGTCAAATGAATCTTTCGCGTACCTAATTCAAGCTGATTAGGATGCAAAGCGGCTTCAATCACCTGCATTTCAGAAAAATTCTCAATAACGACTTTGAGAGGACGTAAAACAGCCATAGCCCGCGGTGCATGTTCATTCAAATCCGTTCGGACACATTCTTCCAGGACGCTCATATCAATCACGGAATCACTTTTGGAAAAACCCATCTGTTCATAGAACTGCCGAAGCGCTTCCGGCGGATAGCCTCGCCGTCGAAGCCCGCGCATCGTCGGCATACGCGGATCATCCCATCCTTCAACATGTCCCTCCTCAACCAATTGCTTCAATTTACGTTTACTCGTTATGGTATGTGAAATGTTTAACCGTGAAAATTCAATCTGTTGAGGTTTCGCAGGCACATTAAGCTTGCTGATCAACCAATCATATAAAGGTCGGTGATCCTGGAATTCCAGCGTACACAAAGAATGTGTAATATGTTCGATGGCATCACACAAAGGATGAGCAAAATCATACATGGGATAGATGCACCAATCATTACCTGTCCTTGGATGCGCCATGTAACGAATACGGTATAAAACAGGATCACGCATATTAATATTGCCTGACTGCATATCAATCTTCGCCCGCAGCACATATTTCCCTTCAGGAAATTCCCCTGCCCGCATACGCTGAAACAAATCGAGGTTTTCTTCAATACGGCGATTACGATCCGGACTATTTTTACCAGGTTCCTGCAACGTACCTCGGTAAGCACGAATTTCCTCTGCACTCAGGCTTTCAACATAAGCATCACCCTGGCGAATAAGGTCTAAAGCATACTGATATAATTGCTCATAATAATCTGAACAATGTGTCAGACGATCTCCCCAATCGAAACCCAGCCAATGCACATCTTCCATAATGGCATGTACATATTCGGTTTCTTCAGAAGCAGGATTGGTATCATCCAGGCGCAGATAGCATTCACCCTGATATTCTTCAGCCATTCCGAAATCCAGACAAACTGCCTTAACATGCCCTATATGCAGATAACCGTTAGGCTCTGGCGGGAAACGCGTAATAATTTTTTGATGCTTGCCTGAGTGTAAATCCTCTTCAATAATCTGACGAATGAAATGAGTCCGTTTCTCTTGTGTTTCCGCTTCATCTTTATTATGTGTCATGAAAAAACCTATTTTAAAAAACTAATATACCCGAGATCTTTGAAAATACTCGGTTTTTTCTGCCGTCATTCCAGCCCTCTCCGTCATTCCCGCCTCCTCTCGTCATTCCCGCGAAAGCGGGAATCCAGAGCAATAATCAGCACTGTTACTGGATTCCCGCTTTCGCGGGAATGACGTCAGTGGGAGAAATTGCATTGCAAAGCAACTCCAGTATATACCCATCGTCTTTCAAAATGTCAGGACATATCAGGGGTTAACCAAATTCGCATTCAATACATGATCAGGCACTCGCTTTACATCTCGCACAATGCCGAGCTTTTCCATGAAAAGGATAAAATAAAGCGTTAAATCCACTTCCCACCAGAAAAACCCCTGATCAACGCAGGCCGGATAATGATGATGGTTATTGTGCCACCCTTCACCAAAAGCGAATAATGCCAAAAGCCAATTGTTGCGGCTCTCATCTTTATTGGCATAACGGCGTTTTCCATACTTATGGGCAATAGAGTTAATTGCTCCCGTCACATGAAACAAGAAAATCGTGGATATACAGCCGCCCCATATCAGCATCTGCATGCCATTGGTATGCAATTCAGGATAATAAACAGCACAGTAATGGCCAATTAAAAAACACAGAACAAAATAACTTATCGGTACCAGCATGTCCAGGCGGTCTAACCATCGCAGCTCTGGAAATGCCGCAAAATCCTCTATCCTTTTTTTATCATAATGATAATATTTCTTGGACATAAACCATCCCATATGGCTCCATAAAAAACCGTTCTGCACTGGAGAATGCGAATCATTCGGCTGGTCTGAATAAGCATGATGATTTCGATGATGAGAGGCCCACCACAAAGGCCCTCTCTGCACAGCGCTTGCACCAGCTGCTGCAAATAAAAACTGCCAAAACCGGTTGGTTTTAAAAGTCCGATGCGAAAAATACCGATGATAAAAAGCACACACTGCCATCGCCCTAAGCGCGTATGAAACAAAAGCAAATAACACGGCAAACCAGCTTGCGCCAACCCAGAAAACTAAAAGACATGCTGCATGAAGCAATAAAAAAGGAGAAACACGCAGCCAGTCTATCCGGGTTGAATCAGGATCAACATATCTTCCCCCAACGTCTTTTAGCCTGTTCATAATGGCATTTAACATAGTGTTTCCCAAAAGGTTTAAAAAAGTTCAGCTATTATAATCCTATTTTACCCAATTCCGCCAGCGATATAACCTCGCCGTCGCCAATAATAAAATGGTCAAGTACTATAACATCAATACAAGCAAGCGCCTTAACAATTCTTTGGGTAATAATCACATCGGCTCCGCTTGGAGAAGCATTGCCTGACGGGTGATTATGACAGAGGATCACCGTCGCCGCATTATAATATAAAGTTCGCTCAATAATAACACGAGGATGCACTTCGGTGCTGTCCAACGTCCCGTGAAACAACTCTTCAAAAGCAATCACACGATGTTTTTTATCCAGAAAAAGACAGGCAAATACTTCCTGCCGCTTATCGCGAAGCTGGGTTACCAGAAAACGTCTGGTATCATCAGGGCAAGATAAAATGCCCTTTCTTGTTATGGTTTCTTTCAGGTAACGTTTTCCTAGCTCCAGGGAAGCCTGAAGGTGAACATATTTGGCCAGCCCCATCCCATACGTTTGACAAAAATCATCTGGATTAGCTGATAGAAGCGATCTAAGCGTGCCGTAACGTTTCAATAAATCCCGTGCCAGATCCACTGCCGTTTTGCCGCGGATACCTGTCCGAAAGAAAATGGCCAGTAATTCAGCATCGGTTAACGATTCAGGCCCTTGTGTCAAGAGCTTTTCACGAGGCCGCTCATTGGCAGGCCATTGAGAGATTGGAAGGTGGTTCATTTTTTCATTCCTATTTTTATACTCAAGATTCTTTGAGAATGCAAAGTCTCCTCTGTCGTCATTGCGAGCCGAAGGCGAAGCAATCCAGTCCGCATATCCTCTTTACCCTTTATCCTGGATTGCCGCGGAGCAAAAGCTCCTCGCAATGACGGCAATAGAAAAACGGCATTTTGAAGTCATTTCAGTATATATGATATGATCCTAGCATGTCATCACTTTCAAATAAACAGATTTTACTTGGTATCACAGGCAGTATCAGTGCTTATAAAAGTGCTGAACTCGTCCGCCTTTTATCAAAAACTGATGCGAAAGTACGTGTCGTCCTGACAGAAAATGCCAAAGCTTTTATCACGCCTTTAACTTTGCAGGCTTTATCTCATTTTCCTGTAAGGGATAATTTATTGGATCCTGAAGCAGAAAATGCCATGAGTCATATCGAGCTTGCCAGATGGGCGGATATGATACTCATCGCTCCCGCCTCAGCCAATTGTATTGCCAAATTGGCCGCAGGACTTGCCGATGATTTGATGACAACATTATGTCTTGCTTCCTCCGCTCCGATAGCACTTGCCCCAGCGATGAACCAGGCAATGTGGCACCATCCTGCTACCCAGCATAACGTGAATTGCCTAAAGCAAAGAGGCGTTTTATTCTTTGGCCCCGATAAAGGAGCGCAAGCCTGTGGTGATTATGGAGAAGGCCGTTTACTGGAACCTACAGAGTTGCTGGAAACATTAGAAGATTATTTTTTAAAAAAATCTCCCGCCTGCGAAGCCCCCTCTGCTTCGCCCTCTTTAGCAAAGGGGGGAATCATTGATGAGCACATCATTATCACAGCCGGTCCAACTATAGAAGCCATTGATCCCGTGCGTTATATCAGCAACCATAGCTCAGGCAAAATGGGTTATGCGCTTGCAGAAGCAGCACTCCAGGCAGGTGCCAAGGTAACACTCATTAGCGGTCCTTCTCAATTAAACCCGCCTGCTGGCGTTCATTACATTGCTATCCGCTCTGCTGAAGAAATGCTGAATGCAGTTAAAAATTGCATCCAGTCAGCTTCCATTTTTATCGGAGCTGCTGCCGTGGCAGACTACCGTTGTGAATCCATTGCACCGAATAAAATCAAAAAACAGGACTCGCTGACTATCAACCTTGTCAAAAATCCGGATATCCTGACCTATGCAGCCAGTTTTCGCCCCTCCTGCTATGTTGTTGGTTTTGCAGCCGAAACAGATAACCTGCTGGAAAATGCCCAAAAAAAGCTGACACAAAAAAATCTCGATATGATCATCGCTAATCCTGTTTCTGATCCAATGGAATATACCCATCGTCTTTCACCATGCGGCGTCTGCTTTGAAGAACGTACTGACTCGGATGAAGGTAAGTACGAGGGCAGGATGCCCGCTTCTAAAAAGCAGACGCCGCATGGTGAAGAAACTTCAGTATATGCCCAAGGAACACCGTCTTCCGGTTTCCATTCAGAAAATAATATGGGCTTCATCATTACAAAAGAAAAAATGATTTCGCTGCCGTTGATGCGAAAAACAGCAATGGCGGAAAAAATCCTTATAGCCATTGCCGAAACGAAAATATCCCTTCATACTTCCATTACAAAATAATCGCTGAGATCACTATGCAGAACATTCAACTGAAAATCCTGAATCCCGAATTTATTGGACAACACGGGCTGCCAGCCTATTCAACCGGCGGTTCGGCAGGGCTGGACTTACGCGCCTGTTTAACTCAGCCGCTGCAGCTAATCCCGAATGAAACAGCATTAATCCCAACAGGATTAGCCATTTACATCGAAGATCCCAAAATTGCCGCTGTCATCCTGCCGCGTTCCGGCCTTGGGCATAAAAATGGTATCGTATTGGGCAACCTTGTTGGACTGATTGATTCCGATTATCAGGGAGAATTAAAAATCTCCTGCTGGAATCGAAGCCAGGATCATTTTACAATTCACCCTGGCGATCGTATTGCGCAACTGGTTTTCGTACCCGTTTTACAGGTTAATTTCAATGTTGTTGAAAATTTTGAAACAAGCCTGCGCGGCGAAGGCGGTTTTGGGCATTCTGGTTCGAAATAGGCACAAACACAACATTTAAATATTTACAGGAATTTTATGACATCACTATCTCCCAGTTCCGCAACTCCTTTTCCCTATACATCCGTTAAAAACCTTGATAAAACCATCTTTCGAGCTTATGACATCCGTGGAAAAGTAGATACTCAACTGACGGCTGACGTGATTTATACATTAGGCTTGGCGCTCGGCTCGGAAATGCACGTTATGCAAAAATCTTCCATCGTCATAGGCAGAGATGGACGGCTTTCCAGCCCTGAGCTGATTGAAGCTTTACGACAAGGATTAATGGATACCGGCACTCATGTTATTGATATCGGCATGGTTCCAAGTCCTGTTTTGTATTTTGCCTCCAATTTCATTCCCATTGACTGTGCCGTCATGCTGACAGGCAGCCATAATCCCAGTTCGCACAATGGACTAAAAATGATTCTGGACGGTGTAACACTCGCCGAAGGACGCATTCAGGCTTTATATAATCGTATTATGCTTCAGGATTTTCATTATGGACAAGGCAGCAGCCAAGCAAGAGACCATATTATTGAGGACTATATCAAGACGATTCAGCAGCATGTCCATTTGGACCGGCGGTTAAAAATCGTCGTTGACTGCGGCAACGGGGTAGCTGGTAAGGTTGCCAAACCTTTATTTTCTGCTCTGGGCTGTGAGATCATTGAATTATACTGTGAAGTGGATGGGCGTTTTCCTAACCATCATCCTGATCCCTCTGTCATGGAAAACCTAACCGATTTGATTAAAACTGTCAAAGATCACAAAGCCGATATTGGATTAGCCTTTGACGGCGATGCCGACCGTATAGGCGTTGTTACACCAGAAGGCAAAGCCATTTTGCCTGATCGCTTAATGATGCTTTTTGCAAGGGATATTTTAAGCCGCAATCCTGGCGCTAATATCGTATTTGATGTGAAATGCAGCCACCATTTACCCGCCGTTATCCAAAAACATGGCGGCATACCTATCATGTGCGCAACAGGCCATTCGATTGTTAAATCCCGAATGAAGGAAATGAACGCCATTCTTGCTGGAGAACTTAGCGGACATATTTTCTTTAAGGAAAAATGGTACGGCTTCGACGACGGCCTCTATTCCGGCTGCCGTCTACTTGAAATCCTCGCTGGACAATCCCTATCCATTGATAATCTTTTCGCAGCCATTCCGGACAGCGTCAATACACCTGAATTGAAAATTCCCATACCGGAAGAAAGAAAATTTGCTTTCGTTGAAGCACTTAAAGAAAAAGGAGAATTTGCTGACGGCAATATGGTTACCATTGACGGAATTCGTGTAGAATTCAAAGATGGCTGGGGGCTGCTGCGTGCTTCCAATACCACTCCCTGCCTTATTGCCCGTTTCGAAGCTGATAATGTGGAAGCTTTGCAGCGGATTCAATCGCTTTTCAAAACCCAGCTGCTGTCCATTGGTAAAAATGACCAATTAGAATTACCCTTCTGATTTTCCAGTCACTATCAAAAAACTAATGAAGCGTTTTAGGCTATATTTATGTGGTCACTTTTTTAAAAAAATGACTACGTAAATATAGCCGTTTTTGACAAAATCTGACTATATTTATATAATCAGATTATGAAGAAACAACTATTAGCACTAAAACAGCTGGACAAACAACTTGCTTCCTGGCAAAAAGCAAAAGCTTTCTTCCAACCGTCTCACGGATGGATAAGAACTCTACGCAAAGTATTAGGAATGACAACCCAACAACTTTCCAAACACTTAGGTATTGACCGTTCAAGGTTAGTCAGAATAGAATCTGCTGAGATAGCAGATGCTGTTACATTGCGCACATTACGTAAAGCTGCTCATGCGCTCAATTGCGATCTTGTTTATGGATTTGTTCCCAGGATCCCTCTAAAGGAATGGATACACGAACAAGCCTTAAACATTGCCAAAGAACGCTTAAAAACCGTAGCTCACTCAATGGCATTGGAAGATCAGGCAGTCAATGCAGATGAACAAAAAGAGCAATTGGATGAAATGGTTAAAACGCTGCTTCAAGAGTCCTTTAAACACCTCTGGAGATAAAAATGCTGGAACATTACATGTCCGTCTGGGGAGCAACCTTGCTAAATCCTGACGAAATAGAAGGATTAATCCCTTCTCATATTACAACACAGAATGATCTCAATTCATGGGAACAAGACAATATTCTGGAAGCCGAAAACTGGTTGTCTCGAAAAAAACTAAATACTCATCAAATTTTAACTCAGACATTCTTGCAAAAATTGCACCGTCGCATGTTTAATAAAACATGGCGCTGGGCCGGACAATTCAGAAAATCTGACAAGAATATCGGAGTTGACTGGCGAATAATCCACACGGAATTAAAGCTGCTTTTTGACGACACACTTTACCAAATAGCTTATCAATCCTATTCCATAGATGAAATTGCTGCCCGTTTCCATCATCGCCTTGTATGGATACATCCTTTTATCAATGGTAACGGCCGACACGCCAGACTTATAACCGATCAATTATTAATTACTGTTAATCAGCCTCGTTTTTCATGGGGATCAAACTATCAACTATACAAACCTTCCTCAATACGAAAAAAATATATTGAAGCACTAAGGTCTTCTGATAAAAAAGATTTTCGCGCGCTTCTCGCTTTTGTTCGAAGTTAGATCAATAGTCTTCTTTCGAAACTCAATATTAGGTTGTGTTGTTTGTAGATGAAAATGAGTTTTCCACAGAGCCGTCATTGCGAGGAGCGGTATTGCGTAGCGATAGCGGAGCAATAAAGCGACGCGGCAATCCAGAAAAAGCGAGCCCATATGTAAAAAATAAGGTTTACAAAAAATACAGGCTAAAACAGAAATTCCAAAAAAGAAAACAAAGAAGAATCCACTTACACCAGAGTATAAAAAAAATAATCGGGCGTTATCCAGTAAGCTGGTATTTAACGAAAATGTGATGGGTGTTTTAAAATAATTTCAGATCGTTATCGAAATCGTCGAGAAAGATTTTCGCTTCGATTCAATCTCATTGCGGCCATTGATCATTTTGAAGTTGCTGCTTCATTTTTCGAAAAAATGAGAAAAAATCAGTTTTTTTCGCATTGGCTCGCTTTTTCTGGATTGCCGCGTCGCTTTATTGCTCCGCTATCGCTACGCAATACCGCTCCTCGCAATGACGGCTCTGTGGAAAACTCATTTTCATCTACAAACAACACATTCCTTGCTCATGAAATAACCTAATATTGAGTTTCGAAAGAAGACTAATTAAATTTCAAAACCTTTTTTTGAAATAATTTTTACAGAGTGATTTAAAATTAATCCAAAATAGATCATTTATCAGGTTCTTTGATCGAAATAAGATCTTGAAAAACTTATTTTTTTCATAAAAATTATTTGTCGATCTTTATGATCTTATTATAGACATATTGATATTTTAGTATTACCATTAGCGTGCTTTTAATAATAACAATAAAGAGGTAATATGAAATCATCTATGTTTAGCGGACCTATAAACTGGAAAGCAATGCACTTAGAAGAAGCCAAAAGGCTCTTTCGAAAAGGACAGGAAGCTGAGACAAAAGGCGATACGACACAAGCTAATTACTACTATGAGAATGCAGCTCACCAACTTTCAGAATTCTTCATTACAACAGAAGGAGGAGTAAGTGAACCCAACTTGCGAGCAGCAGAATCAATGAAAGTAGAACTTGAAAATCGTGGATTCACATGTACGCCTGTTGAGGAAACTCATACAATGCGTAAATAACGTTTAAACTATTTCTTCCTGAGGGCAAGCATATTTTGCTGTTATGTTGCCTTCTGGATCAACCGACTCCAATTTAACCGGAAATTTCCAAAGCCCATATACATACTTCAACATCGGCTCAGCTGTTTTATCCAACGGGCGGCGGTCATGCTGCTGATGTCTTAGTGTTAATGCCCGCGAACCTTCAATATCCACATCAAAAACCTGAATATCCGGATCAATGTAACCAATGTTATACTGCTGTGAAAGCATTTCCCGAATATGCTGATATCCTGGCTCATCATGAATGGAAGAAACAACAAGATCAGGGTTCTTATCATTATCCAAAACTGAAAATAATTTAAGCTCCCGAATTAACTTAGGCGAAAGATATTGAGCAATAAAACTTTCATCCTTAAAATTGCGCATGGCAAAGTCCAAAGCTCCCTTCCAATCTGTACCGGCCAAACTGGGGAACCACTGCCGGTCTTCATCGGTTGGGTTTTCACAAATCCGGCGTATATCCCGAAACATATTATAGCCTAAAGTATAAGGATTAATACCAGAAAAATGAGGGCTGTCAAAAGGCAGTTGATAAATGACATCCGTATGGCTCTGCAAAACTTCCAGCATAAACTCATCGGTTACACGTTTCTCGTCATATAACGCATTCAATAAAGTATAATGCCAAAAAGTTGCCCATCCTTCATTCATCACTTTCGTTTGTCTTTGAGGATAAAAATATTGAGCAATTTTTCTTGTAATGCGAATCACCTCCCGCTGCCATGGTTCCAATAAAGGCGCGTTCTTTTCAATAAAATATAATAAATTTTCTTGAGGTTCTTCAGGAAATTTTTTCTTTTGTTTTTTCTCTTCGATCTTTCTGGAACCTGGAATCGTCCGCCATAACTCATTAACCTGAGACTGCATATACTGCTCGCGGTTATGCTGTCGTATTTTTTCTTCCTGCATGGACAAAGGCGCTGGATGTTTATAACGATCAACACCGTGAGGCATGAGAGCATGACAGGCATCCAGCAATTCTTCCACAGCATCCGCCCCGTAGCGCTCTTCACATTCTGCAATATAATTGCGTGCAAATACCAAATAATCTATAATGGCGTCGGCGCTTGTCCACATGCGGAAAAGATAATTACCTTTAAAGAAAGAATTATGTCCATAGCAAGCATGAGCAATCACCAATGCCTGCATCGGCATGCTGTTCTCTTCCATTAAATAGGCAATAGCCGGATTGGAATTAATAATCATTTCATAAGCCAATCCCATACGTCCCTGCTTATAATGCTTCTCAACCTGAACGAATTGCTTCCCAAAAGACCAATGGTGATAGCCGATCGGCATCCCGACTGAGGCATAAGCATCCATCATCTGCTCTGCTGAAATCACCTCAATTTGGTTAGGATAAGTATCCAATCCAAAATCAGCCGCCAAACGGCCGATAGCTTCGTCATATTTTTGTAAGAGTTTAAAATTCCATTCGGAACCCTGAGATAACAGTTTCATGCCGCTTTCCTTTTAAACAGCTCGCGAAAAACAGGATAAATCTCAGACAGCGCGTCAATATTCTGCATCGCAAAATTAGGGTACATTTCCTGAACATTCTTGTAAGCTTCCCACAAGCTTTGATGATGCCTTGGCATAATTTCGATATACGCAAAATATTGAACCAACGGCATGATATCCTGCGCCAAAATATTCTGGCAATGCGGCGAATCGGCGTTCCAGTTATCACCGTCAGAAGCCTGTGCAGCATAAATATTCCATGCCGATACTGGATAGCGCTTTTGCACAATCTCACGCATTAATTCCAATGCGCTGGAAACGACAGTACCGCCGGTTTCTCTTGAATAAAAAAATTCTTCTTCACTGACTTCTTTGGCTGTTGTGTGATGCCGGATAAAAACCAGATCAATCTGGTCGTACGTACGGGTTAAAAAAAGATAAAGCAGGATAAAAAAACGTTTCGCCACGTCTTTTTTTATTTCATCCATAGAACCCGATACATCCATGATGCAAAACATAACAGCCTGTGAAGACGGCGAAGGCACACGAATTCGGTTATTGTAACGCAGGTCAATGGTATCCACGAAAGGAATCGCTTTTAAACGTTTTTTCAAAAAAGCAATCTTTTCCTGAAGATCAACTGCTTTTTGACGTTCTTCTTCTGTCTTATCCGATTTCTGGTTAATTCCTGCCAGCTCTTCTTCACTTATTTTCAATTGCTTTCGATTGGCTGACCCAAGTGCCCTTCTTCGCGAGGCCGCCTTGATCATGGAACGAATAATATTCATGTTCGCGGGTGTACCATAGCTTGTAAAACCCGCGCGAATAAATTTAAAACTATCCACTTTTGCCAGTTCTTTTTTTACCAAATCCGGCAATTCCAAATCTTCAAAATAAATATCCAGAAATTCTTCGCGTGACAATTCAAAAACGAAACTGTCTTCTCCTGATCCATCTGCACTGCTCTGAGATCCGGTTTGTCCCGATTCGGATTTAGGCCGATCAATATGCTCTCCCTTAGAAAATTCGCGGTTCCCCGGGAAAACCCTTTCAATGACTCCCCCTTCTCCATGCCTGAAATGGGGTTCAGAAATATCTTTCGAAGGAATATGAATCGTCTCTCCTTTATCAATATCCGTGATACTGCGGCGGCCAATGGCATCCGAGACAGCCTTTTTAATCTGAGTTTTATAACGACGGATAAAACGCTGACGGTTAACCGTACTTTTCTTTTTACTATTTAAGCGTCTATCCACTATCTGGTTCATTGCGATTTTCTCACGCGTAAATACCAATCGGACAGAAGACGAACCTGTTTCCTTGTATAACCTTTGTCTACCATACGATTGATAAATTCCTCATGCTTTTTCTTATCTTCCGCAGAAGCCTTAGCATTAAACGAGATAACGGGCAGCAAGTCTTCCGTATTAGCAAACATTTTCTTTTCAATCACAGAACGTAATTTCTCATAAGTATTCCATGCAGGATTTTTCCCACGATTATTTGCCCGCGCTCTCAAAACAAAGTTAACAACTTCATTACGGAAATCTTTAGGATTACTAATGCCCGCTGGTTTTTCAATTTTTTCCAGCTCTTCATTCAAAGCAGCTCTATCAAAAATCTCACCTGTATCTTGATCACGGTAATCCTGATCCTGAATCCAGAAATCCGCATAAGCCACATAACGGTCAAAGATATTCTGTCCATACTCAGAATAAGACTCAAGGTAAGCCGTCTGAATCTCTTTACCAATAAATTCTACATAACGAGGCATCAGATATTCTTTAATAAATCCCAGGTATTTTTCCTGAATCTCCTGTGGAAACTGTTCCTGTTCAATCTGCTTTTCAAGCACATAGAGCAGATGAACAGGATTAGCCGCAATTTCAGAATGGTCAAAATTAAAGACTTTGGATAATATCTTAAAGGAAAACCGTGTTGAAATACCAGTCATGCCTTCATCAACACCAGCAAAATCACGGTATTCCTGATAGGATTTAGCCTTCGGGTCGGTATCTTTCAAGCTTTCGCCGTTATACACCCGCATTTTAGAGTAAATACTTGAATTCTGAGGTTCCTTAAGGCGGGTCAATACAGCAAACTGCGCCAGCATATCCAGCGTACCGGGAGCACAAGGTGTCTTCCTCAGGGAACTGTTATCAATCAGTTTTTGATAGATTTTAATTTCTTCTGAAACCCTTAAACAATAGGGAACCTTGACAATATTAATACGATCAATAAATGCTTCATTATTTTTATTATTGCGAAAACTCTGCCACTCCGCTTCATTGGAATGCGCCAGAATAATTCCCTCGAAAGGAATGGAAGATAACCCTTCCGTCGGGTTATAGTTGCCTTCCTGGGTAGCAGTCAGTAAAGGATGAAGCACTTTAATGGGCGCTTTAAACATTTCGACAAATTCCAACAAACCTCGATGCGCACGGCAAAGCCCGCCAGAAAAACTGTATGCATCGGGATCATCCTGTGAAAATTCTTCCAATTTACGAATATCCACCTTGCCGACCAATGATGAAATATCCTGATTATTTTCATCGCCGGGTTCTGTTTTGGCAACAGCAATCTGGCGAAGCCTCGAAGGCTTGACCTTGATGACACGAAATTGAGTAATATCGCCATTAAACTCATGTAACCGCTTAACAGCCCAGGGTGACATGATCCAACCGAGATACCTTCTTGGAATGCCGTATTTTTCTTCAAGGATCGGACCATCCTCTTCTTTGGAGAAGAGTCCTAATGGCGATTCAAAAATAGGTGATCCTTTAACCGCATAAAACGGCACTTTTTCCATCAGGCTTTTTAGCCTTTCTGCCAAGGAGGATTTCCCGCCGCCGACCGGCCCCAGCAAATAAAGTACCTGCTTCTTTTCTTCCAACCCCTGAGCAGCATGCTTTAAAAAGCCGACTATCTGCTCAATGGGTTCCTCCATGCCATAAAACTCATCAAAAGCATGATAATGAGGGATAATTTTATTGGAAAAAATTCGACTTAAGATAGGATTATCTCTCGTATCAATGAGTTCCGGCTCGCCGATAGCAGACAAGAGCCGCTCTGCAGGGTTGGCGTATGCTCTCGGGTCTTCCTTACAAAGCTCCAGATATTCCTGCAACGACAATTCTTCTTCTTTATTATGCTGATACCGGCTGGCGTAATCAGCTAAAAATTCATTGGTAGCCATATCATCCCCTTATTTTTGTAAATGGTTTACTCGACTTAAGCGGCATTGATACCTAAAATAAGTATAGTCCAATCTATCAGGCAAAAAAAGGGCGTTTCAGGAGTTGCCTTTATTCCAGCCTGATTGCTTAAATTTTAACTTTATTTCAATAAAGTGTGATATAATAAAGCATTTAAGATATTGTTGAATAAAGAGAAACTCTATGCCAAATACAAGCAATAATGAATCTGCGCTCATCACTGACGGACTCCATTTTGAAATGCAGAACGGCTCTGAGGATATAGACGTCAGCAAACCTCCCAGAGAAACCATTGATGTTGATACAATGCTGGGGATTACCTCAGAAGCTCTGGAAAGAGACACTGAACACGAATTAAAAAGAGTTATCGAGATTGGCGATATGCACGCCAGTATTGCAAAATATCTGCATACCCTGGCATATATTCGTGCCATTAATATACCGGATAATGCCTACGAAAGGCTGGTTGCAATCACAGAGGAAGAGAAATTCTTGATCGCTGAGCTTGGCAGGATTGAAGTTGAGAACGATAATCAACCAAGATTCGTTATTGATAGATTAAAGAAGCCCGTTAATGAAGGAATTCTCGCTTTAAGAAATAAATTTCAACAGATTGTCAACGAAAACATTACAGCAGGTGATAAAGCTCCTGAACTCACTGTAGTAAAAATCGGCGATGTAAACGCCGATCGGGAAGGTATTGACGATGTCACCTCTATCCTTGAAAAACGTCTCGAACAGATAGGCTTGGTAAATCCAGAAACACTCTCTAATCATTCTGTCATTGCTCTTCATGAATGCAGAAGAACAGCTCACCGTATGGAAAGATTCGCAGCGTTTACTTCTCACCTTCTTGAAAATTCACCATTTTTACCCGACACACCCCAAAAGGCTTTATATCATCTTCACGTATGGAAACCGCTTGATCCTTTATATAGAAAAACTGCAAAAGCATTTTTGAATAAAGCAAAAGAAATTGCCGAAAACCCGGCTACGGACGGACATGGACAACAAGAATTAACACGTCTTATTAAACAGGACAAGCCCTTCTTTAAAGACATAAATGACCTGCTTTCTTCTTTCCAGCCGCCCTGCCAATTTTTAGTTAAAGACCTGGATGATGACACCAAAAATTCTATTAAAGCATTTATTCTTGGTCTCAAAAACTATCAGAATAACATCCTACAAGCTTTGCCAGAAGGAATTCGCAAGATAGAAGATACCGATGATTTTGCTGCCAAGATGGATAATACCTCTGTCTATTCTATTCTCCAAAGTCTTATCAACCTCAGCAATCTTGAAGTTAATGAAAAGTTTATCCTCGATACTCAGCTTCAGGATGCTTCTTTGACACGTACAATAGCTCTTGTACTAGAGGGAATCATTACAGAAGCAGAGCTTGATAAACAGATAAAATCCTGCCGAGAAAGGATGCAATTCTGGCATTACACTATAGAAATGGATACATCTATCAATAAGCCAAAACGCATTGTTATCGGTGCCCATACAGGTATTACACCAACAGACGTAAAAAAACTGGCAGCCAAGTGGTCTATCCCTTGCAAGCTGAACTCAATTCTCGAAATTGCCTATACAATTAATAGGGTCAATAAAAGGTTTCAACAGGAAATTCAGAAAGACACCCTTCAATTCACAAGAGGAAACAGCTTCTTAGGCCATTACCTGTGGCGACGTGATGGCTACAAACCTAATGAAGAACGATGGGAAAATTCACAATGGACTAACAAAGTCAAAATCTGCCACGGGCATGTCGGCGGAGACAAACCTTCACCTTTAAATAGCGGAGACTCTAATATCCATTCCAATATTGACGGCTATTCAGGCCGCAGTGATGCCAGACCCGGTGAAGAAAGAACGAATCCTATTGAGATACATTACGGGATGGTAATGCTCCCTAAAGATATTAAGCTTGTTATTGAAAAATTAGACGCCTTAATGGAAAAAGTGGATCAGGATGAGAACTCACCTCATCGGCAAACCATTGATTACTATTTCCATCACTTAAGATCCGAGCTTTTTAAAAGCGCAGAAACGGATGGTATACAAAAAGCCAATAACCCTAAAATCCAGGAATTGGACACGTTCTGTACAACTCTGGATACTGTTTTAAATTCCGCCTATAAGGACAAACTTTTAAGCTATTTAAGCCCTATAAAAGACTATTTTAATATGACGTTAGATGTTCCCCCCGCCTCAACATATTTGGCAACGTGGAAATATGAGAATGAATTTTATAAGCATGTAAATAAGAACACAAAACAACTATACCAAAAGACCATTACTGAAATGTTGAAGGCCGTTCAAAATATCGTAAAGATACTGGAAAATTTATCAGAATCAAATGGAGAAACCCTGCAATTTCCTATTGAACAAGTTGAAGGATACCTTGTAAAAGCAGGAGAATCCTTCAAAAAAGCGGAAGAACTTGTAAAAAGACAGGAATTTGCAGCTGCAAAAGCTGTTTATCAAAAAATTGCTGAAACGGCTCAGTGTATCCTTCCTGCATCATCTTCAGAGTCAGAAGAAGCGGCAGTATTAGAAGATAAAGACGCGGCAACCAACAGGGCCGCCGCTGAACCCTTACCTGCTGCTTCTCATAAAACCATAAAAGACATAGCAACAGAAGTAAAATCGGATAAAGCTCTAACTACCCATAAAAAGTTTGGGCGTGATGCAGCAGTACTCGCCGGTATAGTACTTACCGGTATTATTATTCCCATTTTAATAGTAACGTTTTTGGCTGGAATAGCTGATTTGATTAAATATACAGTCAAAAAGCTTATGCAAAGCAGCCAATCACCTGATTCTTCTCTCTCTAACGCTTCTTCCAGTTACTCAAAACAGGTTATAAAACATACTCTCTGGAGACCAACCAAAACAGAAACAGTGCTCAGCGAAATGATTGATACGCTTGAGAAGCAACCAACGCTTCCTCCTCAATAAAGCTATACTCGTGATTTTTGAGAATGCATTTTCTTGTTCCTCTCTCCAACTTGGGGAGGATGCTCAAAATCTTCTTTACCCCCTTGCGGGAGAAGGTGCCCGTAGCCTTCTTTTCCCTCTCCCCTTGTGGGAGAGGGTGCCCGGAGGGCGGGTGAGGGGTAAGTTATTTAATACCGCACGCACTGCCTTCCATACTGGATAACAATCCCTCTTCTTCGAGCGACTGCTGAATCGCTTTTCGTTGTTTTAATTTTTCAAAATGCCGCTGCAACGCAGGCCATTCAGATAAAGACAAGCCTAATGACGGAAGCCAGGTTAATACAACGAATAAATAACCATCAGGCAAAGTAAAATTTTCACCTGCCAGGTAAGCCTGCTTCTCCAGACGCTGATTGGCAAAATTCAGCGAACGTTTTAAGTTAGGTCTAAGCACTTCTTCTTTTATCGAATCCGGAATTTTAGGATTAAACAAAGGCGAGCAATTCTTATGCAGATCCGTACTGACAAAATTTAGCCATTCCAATACACGATACCTCTCTAACTTTCCGACGGAAGGCAAAAGCTGCACAGCATTATGCGTATCAGCCAAATACTGCTGAATCACTGCATTTTCAGTCAACAAATTACCATCATCCAGCTCTAGAGCAGGGACAGCTCCTTTAGGGTTAACAGCAAAATAATCACCTCCGGACTTCATCTTTTTTGTCCGTAAATCCACTTCCTCAAAAGTACACGGAATACCAATTTCGTGGATCAGAATTCGTACTGCCAAAGAACACGCACCATGTTTGCAATAAAGCTTCATTGTTTCCCCCTATTGTTTTAAATTTTTTTCAATTAACTCAAAATCGCCCCAGTGTCATTGTGAAGAACTTGAGTTCCGGAACAATCCCTTCACTTGTCATTGCGAGGAATGAAATGACGAAGCAATCCAGTTCGAAGTTTGAATGAGCATCTGATCTGGATTGCCGCGTCGCTTACGCTCCTCGCAATGACGGGAGGGGATTACCTATGCAACCATGCCAACTCGCAACGGCGGCAGAGTAAAACTTAAGCTCTTGAATTTATTTTAGTATAGCACAGGATAAACTTTCTGCTATTGCGGCTAAGGCAGAAAACTGCTATGATGCGCGCAAAAACTATCGAATAATAGGCGAGTTAAATTCATGCTAAAAAGATTCCTGCCCAGAGAAGAAAATTTTTTCCTGTTATTTAATGAAGGTATTCAGCATCTAGTACAAGTCAGCGAGTTATTTCAGAAAATGCTGGAAAATTTAGGCCATCATCAGGAATATTTTCAGGAACTTAGCCAAATTGAACAAAAAGGCGATGCAACAACCTCAGCCGCATTCTCGCTGCTCCATAAAACCTTTATCACTCCGTTTGACCGTTATGACATCCATCATCTGGTCAGCAAGCTGGATCAAATCGTTGATAGTATTCATCTTACCGCTGTTTATTTGCAGGTACATGAAATTGACCATGTTCCTTCTGAAATGCTGATTCTTTCTAATTTATCTATCCGAAGCAGCAAGATGCTTCAGTCTGCCATTACTCAATTGAACTCGCTTGAAAGCAGTGCTGAGATCCTTAAATGCTGCGATGCAGTAAGCGATACTGAAGATACAGCTCAGGAGTTACTTGCTGTCACTTTAGCGCGATTATTTAAAGAAGAAAATGACATTAAGCATTTGATGAAACTCAATGAAGTATTCAAAAATATTAAAAAGGTGATGGAAAATTATCAAGATCTGGCTAATATTATCCGAACCATCGTCCTGGAGTATGCCTAATGGCTGCTTCGCCTCTGGCATTTGTCATTGCAATTATCCTTGTTGCCCTTATTTTTGACTTCCTAAATGGCTTTCACGATGCAGCCAATTCCATTGCCACGATAGTTTCTACTCGGGTATTGAAGCCTTATTGGGCTGTGTTATGGGCTGCTTTTTTTAACTTCATTGCTTTCCTTTTTTTCAAACTCAATGTTGCAAATACCATTGGAACCGGCCTCATCAACCCTTCTACTATTGATGCTTATGTTATCTTTTCATCACTGATTGGCGCTATAGTCTGGAATCTGCTCACCTGGTTTTATGGATTGCCCTCCAGTTCCTCCCATGCGCTTATTGGCGGCTTATTGGGCAGTGCTTTAACGAAAACCCATTTTGCCATTCATACAATCCACCTGGATATGCTCTCCAAGGTACTCATCTCCATTGTCCTTTCTCCTCTGCTTGGAATGGCTGCTGGATTATTTCTGATGTTTATTATTTCAAGGCTCTGTTTTCATTCGCCAAGACAGCGCATTGAACGCCTTTTCCGAAAGCTTCAGCTTGTTTCCTCCGCGTTAATCAGCCTTGGACATGGCGGTAATGACGCGCAGAAAACAATGGGGATTATTGCAATTACACTTTTTTCAGCCGGCTTCCTTGGTGATACTTTCTATGTGCCTTTATGGGTCGTTATTGTATGTAACTTAACTATCGCTCTAGGTACTTTTTTCGGCGGATGGCGAATTATTAAAACTATGGGAATGAAAATTACAAAACTACAACCCAATAGCGGCTTCTGCGCAGAAACAGCAAGTGCATTGACGCTTTTTTTAGCAACTCACATGGGAATTCCTGTTTCAACAACGCATACGGTTACAGGTGCTATCATGGGCGTAGGTTCACTCTACCGCGCTTCAGCTGTTCGCTGGGGTGTGGCAAAAAACGTTGTCTGGGCATGGATCATCACTATTCCTGCCAGCGCTTTCATCAGCGGACTTACGTTTAAGATAATACAGTTCGTTTTCTAAAAATTTATTTTCTCATTAAATCTTCAGCATCAAAATCATCTACTGCCAAAATAGCCTGGCGGGCTGTTTCTGCTTCACGAAAAAGCTGAGCTTCTTGTGCAGAAATAATATTTTTAGCAAGCGCTGCTTCCATTCTTTCAATACGTGTAAAACCTTGAATGATATTATTCTTCGCGGCTTGCCTAATTTTATGGGCAATCGGCTCAACAGACAGAACCCGCTTAAACGCTTCTTCCAATCGGCCAAGTGGATGGTTGTCCAAAGGTTCTTTGAAAACAGCAGCAGACAGACGCTGACGAGATTGCGTATCTTGCGTCATCAGCACGGCAATTTGTCGTTCCATTTTATCTAAAGGTTTTTTGCACCGCCTGCCAAAAGGAAAGCTAATCATTCTTAACATAACTCTCAGTAAGATAGAAGGAATATTATTCAACCAATCAAAAATAGCTTCTTCGATTGCATAAAACAGCATTTGGCATGACCACTCAACCAACACGAAATCCTCTGTCATGGCACCATCGTTGTAATATTTCTTGGCTACTGCCGACAACAGGTATAAATAGCTTAATACATCGCCGAGTCTTGCAGAAATCCGCTCCTTTCGTTTTAATTGCGCTCCATATAAAACCATGGACATATCAGAAAGAAAGGCCATCACTACACTATAACAAAGCATTTTCTGAAAATAAGGTTTTAGCGGGCCGGCAGGTACTGTGGATCCGCGTCCTCCTGTCAGCCCAAAAACGAAAGCACGCACTGTATGAGAGATAACGCTGCCCGCATGCCCAAACAATGCACGATCAAAACGGGCTAAATCATTTTGCTGAATGCTGTCAATCTCTTCCCAAAGATAAGGATGACAGCGTATAGCGCCCTGCCCGTAAATCATCAAATCACGCGTCAGAATATTCGCACCCTCTACAGTGATACCAATAGGAATGGATTCGAAACTGCGTCCTAAATAATTATTAGGGCCTAAACAAATGGCTTTTCCACCATGCAGATCCATTGCATGAAAACAGACTTTTCGAGCAAGTTCTGTCGTATGATATTTGACAATAGCGGAAGCCACTGCGGGTTTTGCTCCCTGATCAATGGCAGAAACCGTTATACTTAATACCGCGTTGATAATATACGTTAGTCCACCAACATTTCCCAAAACTTCTTCAATACCTTCAAACTGTGCAATAGGCAATCCAAATTGCTCTCTGATCCGTGCATAAGCACCGCAGGCCAAAGCTGCTGCCTGAGAACTGCCTGCAGCATTCGATGGCAGGGCAATCGCCCTGCCGGCACTCAGACACTCCATAAGCATTCGCCAACCCTGTCCTGCCATGGCTTTCCCCCCGATAACCCAATCTAAAGGAATAAACACATCTTTTCCCTGAGTAGGTCCATTCAAAAAAGCCATATTCATTGGAAAATGCCGCCGCCCCTTAATGACACCTGGTGTATTGGCAGGAATAAGCGCACAAGTAATTCCAATATCTTCTTTTTCCCCCAGTAAATGATCCGGATCGAGCAAATGGAAAGCCAAACCAATCACCGTCGCTGCCGGACACAAAGTAATATAACGCTTATTCCAGTTAAGCCTTATTCCTAAAGTTAAGCTGCCGTTCCACTGCTGTCGGCAAACGACCCCTGTATCAGGAATAGCAGCAGCATCAGAACCAGCCTCGGGACTTGTGAGAGCAAAACAGGGAATTTCATCACCGGATGCCAAACGCGGCAGGTAATAAGTCTTTTGCTCTTCTGTGCCATAATGCAATAAAAGCTCTGCCGGACCTAAAGAATTAGCAACACCAACAACGGCAGCTGCTGACAGACTTTTACTCGCCAAGCATGTTAATATTTCAGATACTGCACTGGCAGAAAAACCCTTTCCTCCATAATTCTTTGGAATAATCAATCCCAAAAACCCTTTTTGCCGCACCATTTCCCAGGCCTTCGGCGGTAAATCCACCAACCTGTGTGTCATTTCCCAATCATCCAGGCAACGGCACAGTTCATTCAACTCATTGTTCAAAAAAGCGGTTTCTTCAGGTTGCAGCACACTTTTAGGTTGACGAAGCAATGAATGAAAATCAGGATTGCCATTGAATAACTGTCCTTCCCACCCGACTGTTCCTGCAGCTAATGCTTCTCGTTCCGTTGTTGACATCTTTGGCATAATGGATTTAAATCGGGTAAGAAGATAAGCCGAAATCCATCGCTTTCTTAAAAAAGGAACATTAAGCACAACAATAATCAGCGCAGTACTCATCCACAGCAATAAGATTATTGCATCACTTTCCACCCAATGCGTAATGATCCATGCCTGCATGACCCAGGTAACTGACCACACGCTCAGAGAGGCTTCAAAAAATGCCAGGATACCCCACATTACAAGCAAAGCAATAATCCATGCAGTAATCATTCAAAAATGCCTATTTCAATTTATTCGAACGTATGCCAAAAAAATAATATAATGACAGAAAAGCTAACAAAGGAATGCCAATATATTGGTTAACCCACCCCAAAAGATAAAATAAAAAGAATACGATGGAAACCGGAGAAGCTGCTACACAAACAAGCCGAAACGACTGTTTGAAAGAAATGATATAATGAAAACTAACTTTAGCTATCATTTTTCCCAAAAAACTAAACATGAAAAGCGACATCAACATCGTCCAGAACAGAACAGACACCGAAAAAGGATAAACAAGATATAACAAGTTGTCATGCGCTCTGTCCACCAAATCCATTAATTGCTTCTGACCAATCTCCCCGTTAGTATCGGAAGGCAATTGAATCATACTGGGAACCATCAACCCTGATCCAGAATCAGAATGTACCCGTATCAAGTTCGATGTCATCAAAACAAGTGCTTCTGTTCTCTCAGCTTCACTTGCCTTTCCTGCCGGATCTACCAAGACAACCAATTTTCCATTGGCATCTAATCTGAAAACATCACTATTTGGAAAAGGAATATGAGGCGGGATCGCGATCTGACCATTTTGTACCATCAGGTTAGGTACTTGACGCATATTCGGCTTAATGAAATGCTCGAAAGTATACTCCATATCCCAAATGCTCTTTGCTGACCACAATAGTCCCAAAACAAAAGACAAAAACAATAAATAAAGAATACCGCACCCTTTCCACCGCTGAACAACATCCACATAAAGCTTCGGCGAATAAAAAGACAAAAATAACGCCTTCCAATAAGAATATATCCGTGGAGCTGCGTTTTCTTGCGGATAACTACGCCTCAATCTGAACATGGCATTCACCTTTTATTAGCAATGAGAATAGGATAGAGATCACGAGTATATACCCAAGTTTCTTGGAAATGCAATTTCTTCCACTGACGTCATTCCCGTTTCCCTCGCCCTCCTCTTCGTCATTCCTGCGCAGGCAGGAATCCAGTAACGGTGCTGATTATCGCTCTGGATCCCCGCCTGCGCGGGGATGACGCCGAAGAAAAACTAGCATTTTCAAAGATAACAGGTATATACCCGTGCTCTATCGTCTTTCAAATACAACCTGCCCGCCCTCTTCCTGCCAGTCAATAAAATCATCACCTACTGCCCATCCAGGTATGCAGGCTAATTGATCGTCAAAGAAAATAAGCGGAATAAAATCACGTTCCCAAGGAGGGATTTTCCACTGATTCAATAACTTTTTCAATTCACGATGCTTGCCTTTCCATTGGATAATTTCACCGTCTTGTCGAAAACGAACAGTGATTTTCTTATCTTCAGGGAGAAACATTCCTGACAAAATTCCAAGGCACTGACCCGTCTTATCGAGAAGCATTAAAGGTTTCGACTTATCATCCCATACATAAGCAGATGTATTATTAAAGGTCAGGCTCCCTGATAAAGCATATAAATAATCCTGATAACGTCTTATTTCGCACCCTTCCCACTTCACCAGAGGGTTAGCATCCCGTCGGGCAGGCACCACTTCCTCCACAATCCGTTTTAGTTTGTCGAATCCAGGCAGCCGGAATCCTTCCTGCTTAATCCATTCACGTAACAATTCCATCTGTGCCTCTTTGGTATAATCCCTGAAGCGGCTCAATTTAAGCCGCCGATTATCCAGCAATGTATTCAATTCATTGACTGCCCACTCTGACACCCTGTCTCTTGCCCAAGCACAATGACGAGTTGTTCGGGCTAAATTAGCAGTAACCGCCGGCCATCGTTCTTTCAATAAAGGAACAATCGTATGCCGTATAAAATTTCTGTCAAAGCGGCAATCCTGATTACTTTCATCATCAATCCAATCCAACTGATGCAGTTCAGCATACACCTCAAGTTTTTCTCTTCCAATATTCAAAAACGGCCGATAAAGAAAACCCTTTTTCAGCGGCCTCCATACAGGCATACCTGCCAAACCGCCCACCCCGCTGCCTCGAAGCAGATGCAAAAGAACTGTTTCGGCCTGATCATTCTGGTGATGTGCTAGCAGCATGACGTCTTTTGACGACTGCATCAATGACTCAAAAACATGATAACGTGCTTCACGAGCTGCTTCTTCAAGGCTTTTGGAATTTTTTTGTTCGACGAAAACGCTCTGGGAATAAAAAGCAATATCCCATTGCAAGCATAACGCTTGCGCCCATTGCTGCCATGCTGTTGCATGAGCACTCAATCCATGATGCACATGAACAGCTGTTATTTTAGGTTTTAAATATTCACTCTTGCTTAAAGCGTGCAGAAGCACACAAGAGTCCAATCCGCCGCTGAAGCCAAGATAAATATGATCACAATACTGCAGCCTCTTTTCTATTTCAGAGACAATTGCAGCCAGCATACTTAGCGCCCCAAAGCCATCCATTTCTGATAACGCCGATTGATCAGCTCATGGGATGTTAAATTTTTCAACTCGCCAAGACTGGAAGTAATCGCATTTTTCAAACTGGCAATAATGGCTCCAGGATCGCGATGCGCTCCGCCCAAAGGCTCTTCGATGAGTTGATCGATTAACTTAAGATCTAGCAAACGTTGAGCAGTAATTCCCATCGCACTGGCCGCTTCCGGTGCTTTCTCTGCATTCTTCCATAAAATGGAAGCACAGCCTTCCGGAGAAATAACCGAATAAATACTATGTTCCAACATGATAACCTTATCGCCAACCCCAATAGCCAAGGCGCCGCCAGAACCGCCTTCTCCGATAACTGAGCAGATAATGGGGGTTTTTAGTTCAGACATTTCAAGAAGGTTGCGGGCAATAGCCTCACTTTGGTTATGCTCTTCAGCACCAATGCCAGGATAAGCACCGGCAGTATCAATAAAAGAAATGACCGGCAGCCCAAACTTTTCAGCCATTTTCATCAAGCGCAGGGCCTTCCGATAATCTTCAGGGGAAGCCATACCAAAATTACGATAAACTTTCTCTTTGGTCTTACGGCCTTTCTGATGACCGATAACCACAACGCTCTCACCATTCAGGCGGGCAATTCCTCCAACAATCACAGGACCTGCAGAATAATGCCTATCACCGTGGAGTTCATCAAAATCAGTAAAAATGGCCTCAATGTAATCCATGGTTTGAGGTCTTAATGGATGTCTTGCTAATTGTGCCACCTGCCATGGGGTCAAATCACTGAAGATACTGCGTGTCAAATCCCGGCATTTATTCTCAAGCCGAAGAATTTCTTCATGAAGATTGATGCCGCCGTCATTATCCATCATCCGAAGCTCTTCAATCTTGGCTTCAAGCTCAGCAATCGGCTGCTCAAAATCCAAAAAATATCGTGTCATAATCACCTTACCGTTCGATTTATAAGAGGTTTATGATACCATAGAATATATGTTATCAAAATCTCTCCCTCCCAACTGCATTCACTTCTGGGAAATAAACTGGCCATCGCAAGAACGTTTCAACCAAAACAACTACCCTATTCCTGCCCAATTAGCCGAATATTTCGCCGTTCTTACGCCAGAAGAACAAGCCCGCGCACAACGTTTTGTATTTGCCAAGCACTCTCGACGATTTATTTTTGCCCATTTCGCTTTACACCAGATTTTAAGCCGTTACCTTAACCTGCCGCCACAGACCATCCAGTTTACCAAAAACGCTCACGGCAAACCGGAACTCCTTGCTCATCAAAACCCCCATCACCTGGAATTTAACCTTTCCCATTCGCAAGATTCAGCTGTCATCGGTCTTCGCACACAAAAACCCATCGGCGTTGATATTGAATATCACAGCGAAAGAGAATGGCTAAGTCTTGCTAAACACAGCTTTTCTGAACAAGAATACGAAGCTCTCAAATCCCTTCCTCTCTCCCAGCATCAGGAAAGTTTCTTCCACATCTGGGCGCAAAAGGAAGCCTTCATCAAAGCCATTGGCCTGGGACTTTCCTACCCTTTAAAAACTTTCAGTGTCTCAGCGCTTCCTCCAGCATCATTAATCGAAACAGAATCTGAAGAAAAAAATCAATGGTTCCTGCATAGCTATCAACCTCATCCCCAGGCACATATCGCCATTGCTACTTTAAAACCTGTGATACATATTGAATACTTTTCTGAGCAGTTTGATGATGTATACTAACGTTATTTCAAGATATGTCACCCTCTCCCGCTTCGCACCGGGAGAGGGCAAAAAAACTCTTGATTAACACAATTATCAAATATACACTTAAACCATGAAAACAATAAAAGAAAAATTTTCCAATCTTCTAAAAGACATTATGCCAATAGGCGCTGGCGGTTTGTTTTTTATTCAGATATTTTCCACGTTAGGATTCAGTGTCCTTTATTCCACACTCGTGCTGTATATGACAGGTGCATTAAACTTTTCAGCAACCGTGGCCAATAGTGTCATGGGAGTCTTTCTTGCGTTTAACTATGCACTGCATTTATTAGGAGGATATTTTGGAGGTCGCTTCCTAACCAATAGAACCTTGTTTTGTGTCGGTATGCTGGTGCAGGTAGCTGGTGCTTTGATGTTAACGTTTCCCACCCAAACCATGCTGTATTGGGGGTTGGCTTTTTTCTTGACTGGAGCAGGGCTGAACGTTACCTGCCTCAATTGCATGGTTACTCAATTGTTTGAGCCAGAGGATAAACGCCGGGAAGCTGCTTTTCTCTGGAATTATAGCGGGATGAATATTGGCTTTTTTGTGGGATTTTCCATGAGCGGACATTTCCAGCTAACCGGTGAATATCACAAATTATTTATGTGGAGCGGCGCCGGATACGTTGTTTCTTTACTGCTAATGGCGGTTCACTGGCGGAAACTGGCTGATCGGCAAACCATATTAAGCCGAGCCTCTTCCCGTGAAGTTTTAAAAAGAGGATTATTAGGATTGCTGTTGATAGCACTAATGATTCCTGCCATTCATTTTTTCTCCCTGCATGCTTCTTTTAGCAACAATCTTGTATTGATAGGCGGCAGCTTGATGTTGTTGTGCCTAGCCGTCCTAGCTTTCCAACAATCAACAGAAGCGCGCCGTAAAATGCTTGCATACCTTATATTCTCACTTGCTGCGTTAGTATTTTGGTCTTTGTACCATGTGCAAGCCATGGGATTAGCGTTGTTTATTGAGCACAATGTTGATAATACCCTTTTTGGTTTTGTGATCCCGCCGCAATGGGTACAAAACCTGAATACTATCGTGATTGTCATTGGCGGACCATCGCTGAGTGTGTTATTTCGTTATTTACGTCAACGCGGTATGGAAATTTCATTACCATTTCAGTTCTCCCTGGCACTGCTTCTAATTGGACTGGGTTTTGTAATTATGCCTTTCGGTATTGCGTTGGCAAACCCTGAAGGATTAACCAATTTTAACTGGGTTGTCGCCTGTTATATATTCCAAAGTCTTGGAGAATTATTTTTAGGTCCGATCGGGTATGCAATGGTCGGCCAGATGGCCCCTATATCCTTGCAAGGTGTGATGATGGGCACCTGGATGATGCTAAGCGGAGTAGGCGGCGCATTATCTCACTATTTTTCAAACATGATGATATCAGACGTAAGCTCCTCACCGCTGCTGACTAATCCCAATTTTAGCCATACTTTTGGGCTTATTGGATGGATTGCTGTTATTGCAGGCACACTTTTACTTTCATGCTTCCCATGGGTATATGCCTTAACACACGGAAAGTCCTTGAAAGAGATCAAACAAGGGTTCTAAACTAAAGAAAACGTTTTGTGTCAAATTAAAATAGCATCTTTATTCCTATAATTAACAAAAAAGCCGCAAATATCATTTTTAACATTCTACTGGAAAATTTATGCGTCAACCTTGCACCAATGTTGGCCGAAAGAACACAAGGAATGCCAATTCCAGCAAGCATTGGCAAGTAAATATAACCAAGGCTATAGTCTGGTAACGCATTACTTTGGACATAACCAGCAATAATGAAACCTATACTCGCAAAAATCACAAGGATTCCGCCAACAAATGTAGCTATAGCAATCGCCTTAGCTATGGAAATTCCATATCTACGCAAAAAAGGTACACAAAGCGGTCCCATGCCAATACCAAAACACGTTGCTATTGACCCCATAAAAATACTTGACGTAAAAAGTTTCTTTTTATCAGGAAAAACAGTAGATTGTTCAGGATTAAATCGATCTTCAAAAACGATATAGCCAGCTATGCCAATTACAACCAAGCCAAACAATATCCTAAATATCTCACCAGAAAGGTAGGCTGCTAACACCGTCCCAACCACAGCACCAATAATGCCGCCAGGAAGAAGCTGCACAGCAATACTTTTAACCTCAAGTATGTGTCTGTTATGGACATACAAAGAAGCTAACATGGCTACCACTGCAATGCCAAGTGCTGTCCCTACAGCAAGATGCATCGTAAGTTCTGTGGAAAATCCCTGGTAAATAAACAATGCTGAAAGTACAGGAATTAACAAAGGCCCGCTTCCGCCTCCTAGCAGCCCCGTCAATAAACCAGTCACCGCACCAATACCAATATACAAAATTAATAAATACATAATAAACCTTCAATCAATAATTCTTTCCCAGCAACGGTTCAGAGAATAAGTTTTTTTCATTAGCATCATCTTGTTCATGGTCTTGTGGATAATCATTTGTCAAAAACTCCTGGAAACCTTGAGTTTTAGACAATTCCTCATAAAGCTGAATCACTTGATCATCTGGCAATCTTTCAATAACAGCAGCAACTTTCTCAATAGTCTTCACCAATTTCTGCCTTCGTGTTTTAGGCGTTTCTTTTCTAAAATCATGTATCCATTCAATTCCTTCATACATAAACCTGGCTATAGCTGTCGCACGAATAGAAGCTGGACCAATAAAGGCCGGAATAATCAGCAATTGAGCATACCACGGACTGGATTCCAGAGCCTTAATTGCAAGGTAAGTAGGAGGTGTAGCAGCACAACAACCTTCAATTGCAGCAATTGTGGTAATAACTTTTTCTCTAAAAGAAGTGATTGGAGCATTGTTTCGATTTTGGTAAAAACTGTTTAATGAATCATAAATTTTCTTAAATACCATTTGTGTTGCTTCTGCACCAAGGCTAGCCCAAGGTACAACAGCCATAACCGCTGAAGTTATTTTAAGCGTTTCGCGTGTTTCCTCGTCTTCAATATCAAAATAATCGCACAAATATAATGCAGCGGATTCTGCCAAGGTGTAGTAAACATACGAAGAAGCGGCTCCTATAAAAAATCCAAGTCCTTTGAACATGCTTCTGAAAATATCACCATTTTTACTATCAACAACATTAGGCGAACTTTCAACTTCCTCAGTGTTTCTGCTGTGACTAAAAAAATAATGTATCCGGCTTAAGGTACTTTCCTTTCTTTCATTTACATCTGCCAAATTGCGATCCTGATTAAATGTTCTGGAGAACAAACGATTGAGTTCAACATCTGAAAGCCTGTTAATAAAATGCACTGACGAAATCAAATTTTTCCGTAATAAGTTACGACATCTGGAAACTTCGGAATCTTCTTCAGGAGCAGAAGCTCTAAAAGCTCTATCAACCAACCGTATTTCTGATGCAGCCTTAAAAATCAACGGTCCAACATAGGAAGCTGGAACAGTAATATACTGTAACCAGAGAGGTGAATTAGAAAAAGCTTCCAAAGTAGCATACATGGGAGACAAAGCTGAAAATCCGGCAAAAATATAAGCAAGCATAACAAATCCATTATACCAATGCTTCTTGTAATATTTAACAATCTTACTTTCACCTTTAGAAGCAGCAATTTTTTGAAACAAATCTTTTGCTTCGATACAAGACAGTGCCAACATGGGAAGAGTAGCTGTTGTACCAAAAAAATGATACATAATCAGCCTGATATTATCATTTTTCACCTTAAAATAATCTGACACCACTCCACCAAAACTGCCTCCAAGCGGATACATTGAAGCAATAGAAAGTGAGCCAATAATAATACCCAAAGTAACTGCCGAGTTTCCTCTTAATTGCTGCGCATTGGATTTTGTAAATAACTCAAATCCTTGGTAATAGCACCATTCTAAAAACGGTTCTATAACAGTATCTTCAGCATTTTTTCTTTCACTCGACAGCTCTTCTTGCTGCTCAACATCATCATTCAAAAGTTTCTGATAATTATTTTTCATTTTTACACCTCAAAAATATTTTATAAATAAAGAACAGATGACCATCACTCATTACATAATTCAAAGCTTCTTAAATCTTTTCGATAAGTATCGGTAACAAAATTTTTTTCTTTTTTAATTTGGAAGGCCGCTTTCATTAATGCTTCTTTTTCTTGCAATGAAATATCCAGTTCTTCAACTACAATTTTATCCTTTTTAAATTTTACAAGAGAACCCATAAAGGCCTGACAATCCCTGTTCCAGACAGAGCAGGGAAAACTCGAATTCGAACTAGTTAAAACTGCTTTAAGAACAACCAAGATTGCTCGGGCTGTACTGATATGAGGTGGAATTTTTCCTAAATTTTCCATAATCTGAGTACCCTTTTTCGCTGTAAAATGAATAATAGCATTAATCTGACTATCATCAGCTTTCTCAAATAAAGGCTTTTTTAGCACTTTTACTTGACTCAATAAAGGTACCATCTCATTACCATGCTGGCCAACAACAACTAAACTATGAAAATCAATATCTTGATATTTCACCTTCAACACTTCACGAACCGCTTCGGCCAAACGCGAAACATCCAAAATACCTGAAACACCAGCTACTTGTTCTGAAGGAAATCCGCTTAATTCCTGAAGGCACCACGTTATCACATCCAAAGGATTAGCAAGATTAATAATAAAAGCCTTTCTATTGGCATAAACTTTTATTTTCCTTGCAATATCAATAGCAATCTTGTAGTTAGCAAAAAGCAAATCAGAACGTTCTCTAATATCCGGCGACATAGGAGCACCAAATGCAGTAATAATATAATGAACGTTCCCTAATACAGAATAATCTTCTGTACAAGAAATTTTGTTTATTAGCCGCTCAATATCTTCGGGAATAATATCAGCTTCAGTTTTCTCATAACAGGCGGCAATAATAAAAGCATGTAATTGATCAGCAATTTTCGCTTGAAGTTTATTACTATTTCGTCCTATAAGGTAGATTCTTCCAAGGCCATCAAAATCTCCTGTTACTAATCCGTTTAATAGCATATAAATAAACCATTCTCCCACATTACCAGCTCCGATAATAGCAAGATTTTTGCTGCTTTCTTCTTGTAAAGAAAGCAAAGTATTTTTACCTGAAACACGAATTTTTGTGGTATTGAACAATTGTGTACATATTTCTTTGAGCTGTTTGATAGCCAGCTCAAGAAACTCTTTTGTTTTAGCGCATGAAATTCTCAGAAAGCCCGCCTGAGGTTCAAGGCCAAAACTTGATCCTGGAACTGCTGCCACACCAGCAACGTACAAAAATAGAGCTGCAATTTCAGTATCAACACTTAAACGATTCATTTTAAGCTTTTTCCTTATGTGCTCCAATTTTACTGCCTGTCCATTACGTTTCGTAATTATCATTTCATCTGGCACATGACTTCCTAACAAACAACTTGCATCCACTAAAATATAAAACGCACCTTTTGGAACTAAAGGCACTCTCAAACCTATTGAATTTAGCTGTTCAGCCATATATTCTATATTCGACTGATATTCTTTCAATACAAAATTTTTCCATGGCATACTCGAAGTATTCAAACGCGAATTAATTGCCGACGTTAACGCAATTTGACTTAAGTAAGATACTGACGAAGTTGCGAATAACTGCTGCCTGCACATGGCCTCTATCCAAACCGAAGGACCAGCTGCCATACCAACCCGTAAATCAGGAGCACCTAATAGTCCCTTGGAACCTGAATGGATCACAATAGTACGGTTTTTAAATTCAGGTGCTATTTCAAGTAAAGAGGTATGAGAACAAAAACTTATCTCATGATAAACCTCATCAAGAATAATGGCTATATTAGGATACTTCTTAAGTACTTTAACCATTTTTTCAAGTTCGTTCTTATCTAAACTGACTCCTGAAGGATTATTTGGATAATTTAGTAAAAGTATTTTTGCATCTGGATATTGAATCAATATTTTCTCTAATGCTTCTGCTGTAGGATGAAAATTACGTTCAAGTGCAGGTATCTTAACAATTTTTCCGCCAAGAGCAGCAACTTGAATAATATAATGTCCAAAGTAAGGCTCAAAAATTAACACCACATCCTTTTTCTTCTTTTTTTCTTCAATAAATATACTGAGTGCATTCCATAGCGCTTGAACAGCTCCATTAGTACACATAACCTCCTTAAGCGTATATTTTACTTTTGGATAATACATACTATACAAAGCAACAACAGCTTCTAGCGTTTCTGTTCTTCCGCCTACTTGAGAATATCCAAATTCACTTGCAATATTATTTTCCTTTAACTTTTTTTGGAGTGCAGTTAATACAACCGGATTAACAGGAAGATGAGGCTGACCTATAGTCAAATCAATAATTGGCTCAAGTCCATTAGCAATTCTTTCATTATTGATCTCCGGCAACTGTTGAAATACTTTTCTAATACCAGAAAACTCTACTTGCGCTCTTCCAGAAAGCTTAATTTTCATAAATCTTATCCAAAATAGTAAAAAATATTTTAGCCTCTCCCAATCCGGAATAACTTTATAACAAAAAGTTGAGGTTAGTAAAAGTCTAATGGACTCTAAATTCAACCTAAAGCAACAATTTTTAAACAAATCATACCTTATTTTTAAAGTTTGTTTTTTATATGATCTTTAAAAATCCGAACTTATTAATGATATACTGAAGTTTGCTGGAATTGCGAGGTATATACTGGTGATCTTTGAAAATGCGAGTATCGCACTGGATCCTGCGGACAAGCCGCAGGACGTAGGTGCGAGTGAAATCATCTCCTGACTCGTACTGCTCAATCTTACTCCGCCTACGTGCCACGCAACCCCGCCCTGCATACGCGCCACAACCACCTATCCCTACGTGCTGCGACTCGTTCGCGGCATCCAGAAAAACGCATTTCGAACTAACTCGGGTATATATTGCTTGCAGCACAGCTTCGTACTCACTATAATCAACTGCATGAAGAAAAGAGTACTTTATCCAGGAACTTTTGACCCTATCACCAATGGTCATGTAGACATTATCGAGCGCGCTTCCAAGCTCTTTGACACAATTATTGTTGCGGTCGCTCAGAATACCGTTAAACGTCCCGCTTTTTCCATAGAAAAAAGAGTTGAATTAGCCCAAATGTCATTGCAGCACCTTCATAACATCGAAGTAAAAGGCTTCTCTAACCTGCTAATTGACTTTGCACAACAACAAAAAGTCAGTGTCATCCTTCGCGGACTAAGAGCAGTTTCTGATTTTGAATACGAGTTTCAACTCGCTGGCATGAACCGTAAACTGGATTCTGATATCGAAACCGTTTTCCTGACGCCTTCCGAACAATTTACCTACCTTTCTTCAACGCTGATTCGTGAAATCGCATCGCTTCACGGCGACGTTTCTGCATTTGTCCCTTTGTGCGTTTCAGAGGCACTGAAAGGTTTGTATTCCAATTGAGCTGAAAAGTTGGTTACTTGATTTCCGGCATTTTGGCAGTTATACTTCCAAAATGTTAAGAAATGCATTAAAAAGAGATATTGAACCTATTTTGCAACAGGCAGCAACGGAGTACCCGATTGTTACCCTTATGGGCCCGCGGCAATCGGGAAAAACAACGATTGTGCAAAGTCTGTTCCCCCATAAACCCTATTATAATCTGGAACGACCTGATTTACGGCAAGTCATCATGGAAGATCCTGTTGGCATCCTTAATCGCCATCCAGAAGGGGCAATTTTTGATGAAGTGCAGCGATACCCAGAATTACTGTCCTATTTGCAAGTTATTGCAGATGAAAAGAAAAAAAATGGTTTATATATTCTAACCGGTAGTCATCAATCTGAACTGCATGCTGCTGTCTCGCAATCGCTCGCTGGACGTACAGCCATTTTTCATTTGTTACCATTAAGTCTGAAGGAATTAATGCAGAATGCCACGGTAGATCAGCACTTGTATACAGGATTTATGCCAAAAATTCATCATGAAGCGATTAATCCTACACATTATTATCGCAACTATTTAGAAACCTATATTGAAAAAGACATTCGACAATTGATTCATTTAAAAGACCTTTTCACTTTTCAGCGATTTATTAAGCTTTGCGCTGGCCGTATTGGACAAATCTTTCATTCCAGTCATTTGGCTAATGAATTGGGTGTTTCGCACCATACCATTCAACATTGGCTGTCAATTATGCAAGCAACTTTCGTGATACAGTTGTTGCCGCCCTATTTTGAAAATTTTGGTAAACGCATCATTAAATCACCTAAACTCTACTTTTTTGACGTTGGATTAGTTAGCTATTTATTGGATATCGAATCTTTTCATCAAATAGAACGTGAACCTTTAAAAGGCTATTTATTCGAAAATATGGTGATTATGGAATTATATAAAACACGACTCAACCAAGGACATCGCCCAAATCTTTATTATTTTCGTGACAGCCAACAGCATGAAATTGATGTTATTTTTAAAAAAGGCAGTCAATTCATTGCTGCTGAAATCAAATCTTCTCAAACAATGACAAAAGATTTTTTCAAACAATTGCATTATTTTAACAACTTAACGCAAGGAAAATGTGAAAAAGGTTATGTCATTTACTCAGGTAATGATATGGCACTATCCAACCAGTTTGAATTTGTACATTACCAACAAGCGCATACTATCTTGTAAATATCTGTTTTCTCTCTCTAATTTAAATCAGCTAAACACTATTTTCAATTCATTGTCCTTATCATTTTTTACTATCCTTAAAATGTCTTTTTTATTCCTTTATTCTTTAACGACGATATAAAACCGTTGCTCACCATATTTTTAAATTCACTTAACTCTCATATTTTGGCTTACATGATGGTACTCTTTACCTCAAGCTGTCCTTCCGCTTGCTTGGCCTGTTCATTGTTTCTTGCCTCATCTTCGCCTGCATGCTGCATAGGAGCTGCCAATAGTCCTAACCCGCTTATTAATCTTGCCTGCGACAAACCGCCTTCAGAAAAGTCTGACACTTCAACTGCTTCTTCAATGACCTCAACAGTCTGATCCTGGCAGTATGCTGTCCTGCTTTCTCTTTCAGCCCAATACTCCATTAAATCTTGAATATGCTGTGCAACCGGAATTTTCAAAGGATCAAAAACAGCACAAATTAACTGAATAAGCTCTCTGTTAGTTTCAATTTCCGTTCCAAGATTTTGTCTTTTCGTTTCTACTGCTTTTAATTTATATAGTTTATCTTTTAAATTCTCAATTTTTATACACAATCCTTCACGCAATTCATCCGATAAACTTTGAGCCATTATATGGCTTTTATAAAGCTGTTTCATTTCTTCTTTCAATTGGATTATCCTCTTGTTTAAATCATCCAGTTCAGCCTCTACGTTAAGTAATTCTTCTGTTTTATTATTTAACTGCGCTGCTAATTGGACTTTTCTCTGCCGAACAGATGCTGCTCTTTCATCTAACTCTTTACTCAATTGCTGACATCTGTCATTCAAGTCATCTCTTTCTTTTTTAAGAAGTTTTGCTTGCTCATTAAACTGATCCCAATTGTTTTGTAATACGGTGAAACATGCTTTTAATGCTGCCTTTTCAGTCATCTTTCTTTCGTGCTCATCCGTTCTTTCCTTTATCTTTTTTTGAAGCATTTCTATCTTCCGATGAATCCCTTCACCTCTTTTAAGCCGAACACCCAACCCATCTCTTTCTGTTTTATACTCTGCGAGTTTCTCTTTCAAAAATTGGATTTTCTGCGGATTGCCATCCTGGTAGCAAACAGTCGTATAAATTTCCAAAACCAGGTTTTGTTTATCCCAAATCCAGCAAGGTGCTGTATAAACGCACGAAAACGAGGCATTAACTAATATTCTCTCTTCTTTTTTAAAACCTAACTCCCGACTATGGAATTCAGACTCCGGCAATGTAAATGTAATAGGTTGATTCCACTCCAAGGTAAGCGCCTGATTATTTCCCGGGAATATTACCTCCGTTAACTGTTCTTGGTAAAGGTAACGCACACCATGGACAACAACAGAACCTAAAGCAGGCAAAACTGGCAAACCGAATCCTCCTGCTACTGATACCATCAAGTAAGCAGCAGCTCCTGCCTCTATCCCTAACGCTATTTGCTTATACGCAACCGGTGTTTTCTTCAAGATAATTTTTGCAACAGGCCAAGGTAAATTACCATTACCAAACGGTGTTTCACTAACAACTTCCCATTCTCCCCGTTGCGCAGAAGGTTTCGTTTCTATCTTTCTACTGGCATAATCAAAGCGGGTTAACTGGTTTCCCCAGCCGCCATCACACTCCACAGACCAACAAGGCAGACTAGCTGTTTCACGAATGTTAATTCGTTCAAGCGCTTTCTTCTTCAATTGTATAAATTGAAAAAGCCTCTTATGCCGAGCACTATCAGCTTCATATTGTTTCTTTTGGTCTTGAGCCAGTCTCAATGTCAACTCTATCTGTCGCTGTTCGGCAGCGTAATTACCTAACCATTGTTCAATCATCCTGAGGTTTCTTTGTCTTTCTGCCATATCGGCTTCACAATTTTTCTTTCCTTGCCATATACTTTGATATTCCTGTTCTTTTTGTTCATATTCCCGTCTTTCGTTTTCCAGAACCCTTTTTTCTTCTAACGTCAATTCACGATTTAGTGAAATTTCCTCAGTTTTTAGTTTTTCAATTTCTTCAGATAACTCTTGATGATCAATCTGATTTCTGTTTATCTTTCCCTGACCCTGCTCAATCAGTTTATTTAGCTCATTTCTCGTTTTTTCGAATAACCTTTCCTGATTCTCTCTTTCTATTAACTGCTGTGATAATGCGTTTTTATTTGCTTGAATAGCGTTTTCTACCGACTCTATAGACTTAAATTCATCTCCCAGCAACCTTTGCTGATTCTCAAGATATTCTTTTTCATTACATAGCTTGCCATTCATTTCACTAGATTGTTTGACCAAAGGTGTCATCAAGCGAGAACGTATCTCAGAATCACATTTCTCAAAGTTAAATGTATCGTTCAAAGTTTCTTCACCCGATCGAATAGCGTTAATCTGGACGCTGAGGCGCTGCCAGCTTACTCCGCCATCGCAAAGATACAATGCTACTACCCGCCCGCCGTCCCATACGTTCAGCAGCATCTCCAGAACAGAAGCTTGAGCTTCCAGCTCTCTTTTATCTTCTTCAGAAGTTAGTAGACTGGAAACACTCTGGCTAACATTCTTCCTTACTCTCGAAAACCAACTACTTACGAGAACAGATTCGTCCTCATGTCTTTCTGATTCTCTATACTCACATGCAACCCGAGTCATTGCCTGTTGATACGTCTTTTCAAACCGCCCTTTTAACTTTAGCATTTTACTTTGGTAGTCATCATCATTGACAAAACCATCACCAGGTAAATGCGTTAAAGCAAAAATACAATGTCTTTCGACGATACTGCCCTTGCCAAGTTTATCGTTCTTAAAAAGCGATTTCAGCGTCGTCATCAGCTTTAAGAAAGGAGCGCTTCTGGTTGATTTCAAATCATTAACATTAATGAGGATTAAAATGCCCTTTGTGCAGCAGAAATCCGTTTCCAGCGTAGATTGTTGGAGTAAAGAAATGCCAAATTTTTCTTCGGACCTTGTATGCTCAAACCCTGGGCAGTCCAAATAGCCTATCTGAACATCTCTCTTGCCTAACCAACCTTCAGGAAAGGTCGTCTGCGCGTCAGTAGAATCATCCCTTCCAATCTTCGGAAACCGCTGATGAGATGGCTTTACACGAATCACACGCTCATCCGTTAATGGATCAATTTCATCAGTACGCTCCATCTCTCCCCCCATCATCCCTGTTATGGTCAAGCTTTTTCCTGCTCCTTTATTACCGAGAACGACAATTACTTCTTTTCCTCTGACAGGCTCTCTTTTTCTCAAACCTTCTTGTATAAAAGGATGCAATTGTCTTAAGGAGGTCAATAAATCCATTCTGATTGGAAGAATACCCAGGTCATCTAGCATTGGCTGAATCACCTCCGGCCTAACCTGATATAATTTTTGCAGTGTCAATATAAGTATATTTCGATACTGCAAATCTCGTGATTGCGTTCCAAAAGAAAATAACCTTCTTGAATGTCTTATATCACGTAGTCTACGTGTATCATCCTGAAAAGCTTGAACCACCTGATTAAGCGCCTCACCTTCGGATAGAGCTTCTGCAAGTTCTGACAAAATATAAAGCCGAAAACAAAAAACCGGAATTTTGGTTGTATCTTTTTTATAATCAAGCAGGGTTTGCAAATAGGAATTATCCTGAATTCTCTGGCCAGCAACAGCAAACGGCAGCATTCCCATAAGCCAATAAGCATGATAAAAAGCTTCCGAAAAATTTTTCTCCCTTTGTTCACTATAAACACTGCCCAAAGAACCCAGCAACGTTCTTGCAGAAACTGAAGGTAATTGTGTTGAATCCTCGGGAATTTCTACAGGGAATTTTTTCAGAAACCGAATAAACTCCCGGTTATTGGAATGAGCAAAAAGCGATAGTGCCTCAAGGCTGTTCTTTGTATAATCTAACTGCCAGAAAAACGTTTCGCGTTCAAGATCAAACGCAGGCGTATGTCCAAAAGGTTCTTGAAGTCTATCCAGAATATTTTTATATTTTTCTCTATCTTCTGCGTTAAAAGGACATCTTACTTCTTTAGCCGCCGTTCGTAAAACACAAAAAGCCAAAATATTAGCACATTGAGCCAACTGGTAAGCTGTTGCTGCATTGAGTAACCCTGGAGAAATCGTTTCGCATAATCCCATCAAAGCCTTGAAACTCAGATCAACTACAACCAACTCAGGAAAAGGCAATAATTGAAATTGCAAATCCCTAACCCTTTCAACAAGCTCTCCTATCTTATCCAAAGCAACGGTAGACATGTATTCTCCGCCTGTTTCATTTTGAATTTCTTGAATCAATTCGTATATCATACATACTTCCCCTTAATACTCTCAAAAATCACTCAAATACAAAGATGTTCTTGATTAAAAAGCTAAAAGCAATAGCCTGCCAGACTATTTTGATTTCAAAATTAGCCAGAATATAGTATAGAAACTTTAACAATCAATCCGAATAGATACCGATAAACTGCTTTGCTGTAATATCTCTTCCTTAACCTGCTTACTTTATCATCCTTTTCAGAAGCAGTGCAATAAGTTTTTGTCTCACTGATTTATTTTATTGAGAGCATACAACTAAAACAGATAGATTGTACATGTAAAAATTCATTAAAGGTAGCTACAGAGATATTTAATTATTTGTTTTCAATAAAAGCTTATTGAAAACAAATAAAACATTTTTTTAAAATTTTCTACAAGTTAATATTAATGAAAGTAAAAACGACAATCCTAGTAGTCATTTATTAACCGCAAGATAGTATCAACTCGCTTCTCTACAGTTGCTGCCCGAATAAAAATACATTCATAACTCAATTTAGCATAAACTTCCCTATGTATTTTTTCAAACTTTAATGCTTCCTCATGAGAAATTTTTCGTGCCTCAGTTGGGGCAGTAAATCCAAGGTTTTCAATAAAGAAAACATGTCGGTTATAAACTTGATCGTCCTGAATTCTTTTAATCTCCTTAACCAAATTTTCTGATGGTTCAAATCCAAGGTACATAGATAGTGCATAAGTACAAACAGGAGAGCGATCGTAAAACTGCACATCAGATAACCTGTTCTCTGCCTGCAACTGACGCTGCTGCTGAATCATGATAATCTTGTCAATGAAATCAGAAGACCACCATGGCTCAGCAACACCTAAAGCCTGACTCTCAAGGATAACATCAGTAGCTGCCTCCTCTATTACATGAAAACCTTTCTCATCTAAAGCTCTGATTATTGTGGTTTTTCCGCACCCTGGAGTGCCAGTAAGTATATAACGACTCATCAATTATTATCTGCTATTACCAAATTCAACAAAATTTCTCTGCCTGCTTTTAAGGAAGGTTTGCAAAAGGTTTATTATATATTGCAATAAACCATCTAACTACCCACCCTTTATAAAAACATTTTAAAAATTAAATTTCTAACGTAAAATATTATTGCCATGAAATGATTAATACCTCAAAAATCAGGAACAATAACTATGTTCAGGAAAAAGACAACCAACCTGCTAATCCGTAAAAATACTTGTTCTCTCCTGCATCATTCTCGCATCCTTTACATTATCCCCACATCCTCCTACGTCGTTCCTGCACCCTCTTACGTCATTCCCGCACTCTCCTGCGTCATTCCCGCGAAAGCGGGAATCCAATCAGGAAAACCCCATGAATAATAAGCAGCCTTCTGTATATATTTTATCTAACCAACGCAATAGAACGCTTTACACAGGTGTAACATCCAACCTGTTAAAAAGAATCTGGGAACACAAAAATCATTTAATAGAAGGATTTACCAAAAAATACCACGTTCATCAATTGGTTTATTTTGAAATACATGGTGACATGCGCACAGCCATTACACGGGAAAAACAAATAAAAAAATGGCGAAGAGAATGAAAAATAGAATTAATTGAAAACTTCAATCCTGATTGGAGAGATCTATACAATGAAATTATTTAATTAGAACTGGATTCCCGCTTTCGCGGGAATGACGCAGGAGAGTGCGGGAATGACACAGGAGAGTGCGGGAACGACGTAGGTAATGCGAGGATGATGTAAAGGAGATAAGAATGCGGAAACAGCATAAGGGAATATAGGAATAATCTATGGAAAAGCAGAAACACTATCAGAAATTTTTCTCTGAAAATATAATACAGTTCTTTGATTTTGACTTACAGTAACACCTTAAAATATAGAAATATACTTGCAGATTTCACGTAGAAACTTTTCCTATCTTTCTGCAAACCGCTTCATCCGAAAAAGGCAAAGTTTGAGTACCGATAATTTGGTAACGTTCATGTCCTTTGCCTGCAATAACTATGATATCATCGGATTTAGCCTGATCAAACGCCTGCGTTATTGCTTTTTCCCTATCTAAAACAACAGACAATTTATTTTTTTGAGCTTTTTCCGAAATACCCTCCAGAATCTGCTCAATAATTTTTGAAGGATCTTCTGTGCGAGGATTATCATTGGTTAAAATAATTTTATCAGCTAATCTCTCAGCTACTTCACCCATCAGTGATCGTTTGCCTGGATCACGATCACCGCCGCATCCAAATACACACCACAAATGACCTTTAGTTAAAGCTCTTGCTGTTGACAATACATTTTCAAGCGCATCCGGCGTGTGAGCATAATCAACGATGAAAACCGTTCCTTGCGAAGAAATGATCGTTTCCATGCGGCCTGGAACGTGAGGTAAAGCCGGCATACAACTCAAGATCTGATCCAGTGGATATTCCAATCCAAGAACACCAATAATCGCCATCAGATTATAAATATTAAAACGGCCAATTAAAGGACTTTTTAAATAACCCTCTCCCCATGGCGTTTTAATTTTTGCCCCAATCCCCGAAGCGGATTCGGCCGAAACTTCTGCATAAATATCCGCATTGGAGTTAAGAAGGCTGTATCCTATTGTGAATATATCACGCTTCATATTTTTATATAAATGCTGTCCAAAAGCATCATCCAGATTAATCACAGCACTCTTTAAACCAAATTGATGAAACAAACGCGCCTTAGCTTCTCCGTAAGCTTCCATTGTTTTATGATAATCCAGATGATCGCGCGTCAGATTAGTCAATACGGCTGTTTTAAACTCCACATGATCAACTCGTCCTTGATCAAGAGCATGTGAGGACACCTCCATAGCTGCAGCTTTAACGCCTTTTTCTAAAAATTCAGCAAGGTGATGTTCAAGGTGAATGGCATCCAATGTCGTGTGAGAGGTTTCTTTCAGATCTTCAGGAAATCCAAATCCCAGCGTACCAAAATAAACAGCAGAACTTTTCAGATGATTAAGAGCATGAGCCAATAACCAACTGATAGAAGTTTTTCCATTCGTACCTGTAATACCAATGACATTCATCTGACGCGAAGGATAATCATAAAAACGTGCAGCAATTTGTCCTGTTTTATGTCTAACATCGTTTGCACGCAATATCCTGTCAGATGTTACATGCTGAGACCACCCAGAGGCTTCTGCCAAAATAGCCGCTGCACCTCCTGCAATGGCTTCTTCAATATAACGCCGTCCGTCGGCATATTCTCCTGGGTAGGCCAAAAATAAATCGCCTGGCCTCACTGTCCGGCTGTCAAAACAAAGCCCACTGATTTGACAGTCTTTTTCCGGATCGACAAACACAATACCTGCTAACAAGGAAGCTAAACTTTTAGTGTGCTTATTAATGGAGTTGCTTAGCATGAGTTTCCTCCTGTATTTCTTCCACCTTATCTGGAGGAACATCCAAAAGCCTTAAACTGGCTGCCATAATTCTGGAAAAAGTTGGGGCTGCAGCAGTACCAGCGTAATAATAAAGTCCTCCAATTTTTGGATCATCAATCACTACCACAACAACAAGCCGCGGTGCGCTGACAGGTGCAATACCTGCAAAAGTAGCTGTATGACGATCTTTTGCATAACCTCCTTTACCAGCAATTCTTGCTGTTCCTGTTTTACCGGCAACACGGTAACCCTTAACTTTAGCCTGAGATCCTGTTCCTCCTTCAACAACAGATTCCAGCATCAATAGCATTTCATCAGCCACTTCAGGATCCATTACTCTTTGTGCAGCAGATTTCTGACGAGTTAATAAAAGCGAAACAGGAATCAATTCACCATGGTTGGCAAAGACTGAATAGGCTTGGGCCAATTGTAAGGTAGACACTGACAAACCGTAACCAAATGCCAATGTTGATAACACAAAAGGAGACCATACTTTTCGTACAGGCAAAAATCCTGGGCTTTCTCCCGGGAAACCGCTGTTGGTTCTATCACCAAATCCTACCCGCCTTAAAAGCCCGACCAGTTGTTCTGGCGGAAGCGAAAGTGTCATTTTACTAACACCGACGTTACTCGATTTCTGTAGTACCTGGGTAACCGTTATCACGCCGGCTGGATGATCGTCTGAAATAAGATGAGAACCCACATGAATTTTGCCAGGTGTCGTATCAATCAAAGTATCGGGTTGATATTTCTGACTATCCAATCCGCTGGCAATACTGAAAGCTTTCATCACAGAACCTGGCTCAAACATATCAGTCAGAGCCCGATTACGAATCCTTGCAGGGGAAATTTCAACCCGATTATTGGGATTAAAAGAAGGCTGATTCACCATCGCCAGTATTTCGCCTGTTTTCGCATCCAGCACAACAACAGAACCAGAACGCGCTTTCAGCTCTGATACTGTTTTTTTCAGCTCTCTATAAGCAATATATTGAATACTTCTATCAATACTTAACGTTAAGTTTCTTCCTGGCTTTGGTTCCTTAAGGCGCTGAACATCGGCAATAACATGTCCCAATCGATCTTTTAGTACACGTTTCTTGCCTGCTTCTCCTTTTAACCAGCCGTTATAAGCCAGCTCCAAACCTTCTTGTCCTTGATCATCAATATTCGTAAATCCAACAATCTGCGCAGTCACTTCACCATCGGGATAATAACGTTTAAATTCAGATTGAAAATGAATGCCTGGAATACCCATTGCCTTAATTTTCTCAGTTTGCATTGGCTCCAGTCCGCGCTTAAGATAAATAAATTCCTTATTTTTTTCATTGATTCTGGCTTTAATCCGGCTCACTGGAATACCCAGGGACTGGGCCAATTCAGGCAGCCGCTTATCAGCCGCATCCGCTTCCTTAGGATTCATCCAGACAGCTTCAACCGGCGTACTCACAGCCAAAGGCGCGCCAAAACGATCGGTAATCATACCACGATAGGCAGGAATATCTACTGTCCTTAAACTGCGGGCATTCCCCTGTTTTTCCAGAAATTTTCGATCATGAACAGTTAAATCTATCATCCGCCACACGAGGATCCCTCCCAGTACAACCAATACAGTAAGTACAGAAAAATAACGCCAGCGATAGCCTTCGTTCTTTTTTTCTTTCGATGATAACTCTTCCAGCATTTAAGTTATTCATCAGAATGAAGCAGTACAACCCGCTCTTGTGCAGGTATCACCATGTTTAAGTTTTTCTGGGCAATACGCTGCACCCTGGCTGGCGAGCTTACTGCACTTTCCTCAAGCAACAATTGATTCCACTCCATCTCGAGATTACCGGATTGTTGGCTGAGCGTTTGCAATTCATTGAAATAAATTCGCTGTACATTTTTCACATACACAACAGATAATGCCGAAATCAGCACTAATCCCAATAACATTAAAGCCAATACACTCACTCTGGAAACAGACATTTGTCTGATATTGCCCCGGAACCAAATACCCGATGACAATGAACGAGCTGCAGCATTCATCGTATTTTCTCCCCAACTCTTAATATTGCACTTCTGGCACGAACATTTCGTGCGGTTTCTTCATGAGACGGGCGGATTACCTTACCTATAAGCTTCATGCGTTTTTGGCTGTAATCTTCCAAAACCGGTACATGAGCAGGAATAGGCAGCCCTTGAGTCTGCACTTTAAGAAAACGCTTGACGATACGATCTTCCAGTGAATGAAAACTTATCACTGCCAATCGGCCGTCTTTATCCAGCACTTCCAGACAAGCAACCAAGGCCAATTCCAGATCTTCCAATTCATGGTTAATAAAGATACGGATAGCCTGAAAACTTCTTGTCGCTGGATGTTTATGTTTCTCCCATGCGGGGTGTGCTTGCGCAATAAAATTGGCTAATGCCAAAGTGGTTTCAATCGGTTGCCGCTTGCGTTCCTCGACGATTTTTCTGGCAATCCGGCGGGCATAACGCTCTTCTCCATATTCATACAATACTCTGGCAATCTCCTCTTCCCTGGCTGAATTAATCCAACGAGCTGCACTGACTTCTTCGCGCAGATCCATGCGCATATCCAAAGGACCTTCCTTTAAAAAACTAAAACCGCGTTCCGGAACATCCAACTGTGGTGAAGAAACGCCTAAATCCATCAAAATACCGTTAACCTTTCCAAAAACGTTTTCTTTTTCAGCCGTTTCGCGGATCTTCGCAAAAGAAAGATGGTGAACCGAGCATCGTTCATCTTTTTCCAATAACGTTTTTGCACAGGCAACAGCCTCAGCATCCTTATCCATTACGATAAGACGCCCATGCTTGCCAAGCCTGTTTAAAATGGCTTGACTATGTCCCCCTCGACCAAACGTCGCGTCCATATAAATCCCATCTTCCCGAATATTCAAAGCCTCAAGACTTTGCTCCAATAAAACCGGCTGATGAAAAATACCCCGTTCTGTGTTGCTTTCACATTTTTTCATGATTACAACGACAGCGTTTTCATCTCATCCGGCAATTCAGAAAGTGCGTCAGACTCTTTCGTCAGCCAACGCTCTCTTTCTTTACACCAAGTTTCTTCATTCCAGATTTCAAATTTCTTTCCTTGCCCAATGAGCATGATTTTTTTATCAATGCTTGCATACTCCCGAAGCAAAGAAGGCAAAAGAATCCTGCCGTTATTGTCTAAAACCATTTCAGCTGCATGACCAATCAATAAGCGCTGAATCCTTCTCGCCTGTGGATTAAAACTCGGTAAATTTTGGATTTTAGACTCAATAATTTCCCATTCTGCCAAAGGATAAAGCAATAAACAGGGAGATTCCGTATCAATTGTCATTACCAATTGTCCATGAGCATCCAGCATAATCCGTTCGCGATAACGTGTCGGGATCGCTAGACGCCCCTTTGGATCAAGGTTTATTGAGTGAATACCCCTAAACATAATTACCACTTTTTACCACAAAATTACCAAATTTCGCCACTTAACTACACTATAGAGGCAAATTTAGCCTAAAGTCAAGGAAAACAAAAGAATTTTTGTGAGAATTACTTAATTGTTCCCTTCTCTTTGGAAAAGAAGGCGAATAGGAGAGATTTATACAACAACGCTTATTGGCAATGGATTGCCGCTTTCACGGAGATAATGAAGTAGACAGAAATAAGGAAGTGAAAAGAAAAATTCCCGCCTAAAAAACAGACGGGAATTAATATTGAAAGTTATTTTCTCGTCGATTTATGAGAAACCAAAGCAGCGGCAGCTTTCGCTGGTTTTTTGCCTCCGCTGATTTTATTAACACGTGCAGGTTTTAAGTTGTGTGTTTTCTTTGCAGTCTTTGTAGCCATAATACACCTCACTGAGTTATTATTTTCAACAAATAAAAAAGCAGCGCTTTTTGGAGAAAACGCTGCTTTTTATCTTGGTTAAAATTAACAAGCTATCCATTGCTTATCCTTTTAACGTGTCCGAGCCGGCGGAGGAGCTTGACGTGCTGGTCCTCCTACATTTATTGGACTGCCCGGTTGAGTTTTAACAGGAGCAGCCCCGCCCGATATACGATTCTTTTTCAGATTAGTTTTTCTCTTAGACATAACATACCTCACTTTTTAGTTCCAAAGTAATTTCTAACTTCCCTATCTGCATAAATTCCCTCTATTATGTTATATAGGTTTAGACCATATTAATGAAAAAATCAAATCCTTCACACTTTTTTATTGCAATAACAACTACAAACGTTCTGCATTCAACAACGCTTTAAAATAGACGCCTTTTTCGGACAATTCTTCATAATTACCTTGCTCTACAATTCTTCCCTTATCCATAACAAAAATCTTGTCTGCATAGCGTATCGTTGAAAGCCTGTGAGCAATAACTAATTGAGTACTTTTATAGGATGTCAAAAACTCATAAACCCTGTGCTGAATCGCATTGTCTAAAGCACTGGTCGCCTCATCCAGGAAAACAATTCTGGGTTTTTTGCCTATCAGGCTAGCCAATTGAATTAACTGCTTTTCACCACCTGAAAATGTACCCAACCCTTCACCGACAAGCGTATCCAATCCCATCGGCAAATCCCGAATCATTGCTTCAAATCCCAATTCGCTGACAATCTTCATTGCTTCTTCGCGTGAAAAATCTGTCTGCCCGCCGCTGATATTATCGAAAATTGTTCCCGGAAAAAGTTTAGCCTCTTGAATTACTGAACCAATCTGACTTCTAACTTCCTTGATATTCAAATGCGATAAATCAATTTCATCGTAAGTCAAACGTCCTTCTTCCGGTGCAATAAAACCCAGCAGCAATTTCAAAAGCGTTGACTTACCTGAACCAGACTCGCCGACAATTGCAACACATTCCCCAGGCTGAATTTCGAGACAGATATTATTCAGAACAGGGCTTTGCTCTCTCTGATAGCGAAAACTTACCTGATCCAGTTTAATATGTCCCTTGAGAACACCAGGAGAATTTTTTGGTATTTCATCTTCAGTTTGTGTTTCAAGAATTGGCAAGGCCATCTTGAAATAAGGTGCTATCTCGATAATTTCACTGAACGCCCGAAATGCCCCCAGTATGCCGTATAAAAAATAATTGAAGGCAGAACTAATGACGACGAATTTAAGCACACTCATTTGAGATCCCATCAAAAAGCTAAACATAATCAACAAGCCCATACTCATGATTTCGACGGTTTCTGTAAAAATAGCCAAATACATTCCCATTTTTAAAGACTTTGCTTCAATATTTAACTTCTCATTAAAAATCGTCTGCCATTTCTGAAAAATTTTATGTTCAGAAGCCGTTGCTTTTAATTTTTCAAGACCTAAAATCATTTGCAGTACAAGCTGTGTTAATTTGCCCTTATAAGGAAAAATTTTATAGTTGTATTTCAGATTCAACACATTCATCCAAAAAACAATTAACGAGATAATAACAGTTGCAATAAACGTTGTAATACCTACTGTCATACTAAAATAGAACAAGATAAATAAACTTAAAGAAGCAAATAAACCATTTAAAAAACTCACAATGGTTGTATAACTGACATATTCTTGCAGCACCCGAAGAGCGCTGGCGCGGATCAGTATGTCTCCATCCGAATAATGTTTAAAAAATGACATTGGTAATCTGAGCACTCTGTCCCAGACGGCCGGTGAAATATTCAGCTGCATCTTATAACGAATCCTTATCGTAAGGAAAAATTCAGAAATATTAAATAGAATAATAGAGATCGTAATGGCAAACAGCCCTGCAACAATCTGAAAAAAAACAGGAAAATCACTATGAGCAACTGCCTCCTCAATAAGAAGCCCCATTCCAAAAGGAAAAAACAGATTCAAAGCAGCTGCAAGAAAAAATATTCCAATAACAAAAAATAAATCTTTTTTAATTGCAGGCAGTGCAACAGCAAATAATAAATAAATACGATTGAAATGACGGCGAAAAGCAGGATAGAAATAAAAAACGCTTGAATGGAGCTCTGGTATAGTTTCATTAATTATTTGATCAATGCCAAATTTTATTGAAACCAAACGATAACCTCTTTCTTTAGGAATCAAAACACAAGGATACCCTTTATAAAAACCCAAAAGCGTCCCATTATCTGTTTTCCACCATTCTCCTTTTAAACGCAGCTTTCTGACGCGGCATCCTGAATCAGAAGCTGTTTTAGCAATAAGCCTTTCATAATTATCATCTTCATGAAAAGCATGCGATTGCTTCAGGTTAATTCCAGCCTGATCAAATATCATCGCTAATGCTGCATAAAAAATATCGCGATCATCTGATTGAATTTTTCTTGTCATTTCTCGCGTTCCACCAATTGGTTGGCATAAAAACCATTATTCTTTATCAACGTTTCATGATTGCCTATTTCAGCAACGGCACCATTTTGTAAAACAACAATAATATCGCAATCCCGAATAGCGCTTAAACGATGAGCAACAATCAAAAGACTTTTTGCATATTTTATGGCAGCCTCATACACTTTGCGCTCAGAAATATTATCTAACGCCGATGTTGCCTCATCCAGAATTAATAAATCCGGCCTGGACAGCAAAGCTCTGGCAACTTCCAATCGTTGACGCTGCCCCCCGCTGAAATTTTCACCTCCTGCTGCCACCCAGGAATCCAACCCCCCGCGCCCGTGAATCACATCAGATAAACCCAACTCATTTAAAACTTCATATAATTCATTATCTTTAAAACCACTGCTCCAAAGCGTTAGGTTATCTCGGACAGAACCATCAAACAAATAGATATCCTGACTGACATAGCCCAGTCTTCCGGCACGTTCGTGAGCATCCAACTGATCAATAGACTTACCGCCAAGATAAATTCCGCCTTTCCATGGCTGATAAAACCCGCAAATCAGTTTTAACAAAGTAGACTTACCCGAGCCTGAGCTGCCAATAATACCTGCTTTCTGTCCAGGATAAATTTTTAATGAAAAATCTTCCAGCATGGACAACGGAGGCTCAAGCCGTGAATAGCCAAAACAAAGGTTTTCAATAGATAACACTGCCGTTTTATCTTCTGATTCCATTTTCTCACAAGGTTTCTTTTCTTCCTCATAGGTCAGGATATCCAGGATACGATAAAATATCCCCTTTAAACGGCTAAAAGAACTAATAGCCTCAAACAGCCTGGCTGCTGGCTGATAAAAACCGTAAGAGAGAATTTGAAAAGCAATAATACCCCCGATAGTTAAATTCCCTGTCAAGACCAGATAACCTCCGAATCCAGCGACAAATAAGCTATTTAACTGCAAAAAAAACGTCGGCGATGATTCCAATAAAGAAGCATATACCATAAAACCCTGAGATGCCTGAATTTCTTCTGCCTGGTTAGAAGCCCAGCGGTTAAAATAATAATCATCCAGCGCATTGGCTTTTAACACTTCCATGCTTTCTACAGAAAGCGCTTCTGTTGCAGCCAATCTTCCCTGCTTCTGGGCAAGACGTACAGAATAATCACTCATCCGGTTTTTCAATATCCAGACAAAACTGAGATTAGCCAGGCCAAGCAGAACTACCCAACATGCCATTTTAGTACTAATAAAAAACATGATAATTAAGTAAAACAGCATGACCACTAACGTCATCGCGCTGTTGATCAAATCATCAGATATAAACCGTTGAATATGATCATAAGAATCCGTTCTTTCAGCCAAATCACCTGCCATCCGCTGCTGGAAAAATGAAAAAGGTAATTGCAAAAGCTTCTCGATAAAATGTGCTAATGCGCCTGATTTAAACTTTAGTACAAAACGATTCAGATAAGTTTGCTGCATCCACATCATAATGAATGTAGCTGCCCCCAGCAAAAACAGGATACCAACCAGGTAAAACGACCATTGCCATTGCTCTTTAATGAGCACATTATCCACAAAAATTTTCATGATTAATGCAGGGAAAATCCCTGTTAACCCAACAAAAACCGATACAATAAAAAGATAAAGCATGACAGTTTTTTCGCGAGAGAGCCATTGCCATATCAGCGAAGACGCTTTAGGAGGCCGTTTACCGCCGGATTCAAAATGATCAGCAGGTTTAAATTGTAAAACAACACCGGTAAACGCTTTTCCAAACTCATCAAGTGTGATTGTTCTGGGACCTGTTGCTGGATCATTAATATAAACTTTTTTTCCTTTTAATCCTTCAAGCACAACAAAATGGTTAAACTCCCAATAGACAATACAAGGCAGAATAATTTCTTCCAGCTTCAAGTCTTCAATATCACAGGAATAACCTTCCGCTTCCAAACCATATTCCCGCGCTGCTTTAATAATATTAATTGCTTTACTGCCGTCCCGTGTTACATCACAGGCTGTACGCACTTCAGACAGAGGAACATATTTTTTATAATAAGCCATAATGATGTTAAGGCAGGCGGCTCCGCATTCCGTAGTTTCCATTTGGAAAACAGCCGGTGTTTTCTTGCGAAAACGCTGATAGGCGAAAATTTTTTTAAAAGGCCTAATTATCTTTTTGATAAGTTGTCTGATCATGAACAAGCTTTTTCAATCTTGGTATAATTAAAGATACGGGATGCTGCCGTTTGGTCAAAACAGAAGCTTTCACAATAGTGCCTTCCGTCAAATGAAAAGGAGGACCACTCGAAGAAGTCCAATCAAAACCTGAAATATTGCCAGCATTACGAAAAAGCTTTATTCTGACAGCAATAACAGGCTCCTGGCCTAAAAACCGGCGTACCAGATAGCGGTTTTTAAGAAAAGATTCAATACTCTGCATGGTTTCAGGATAAGGTGAAACTTGTACCACTTCACCCTTAATAGCGCCATACTCCAGTTCTTGAGTAACGCTGGGAACAATTTCGGCCTGCATGCCTGTCTCAACCAGTTTGCCGTCTTTCGCAGGGACATAAACCTGCGCCAATAACTCGGCATTGGGAGAAGACACATAAAATAAACTCTCGCCGCCTTTCACCGCATCACCTTCTTTAGCTTGTATAAAAGAAACAATGCCGTCAATGGGACTTTTTAACGTATCATGCTCAAGCGCAAAATCTTTTAATGTATCCAGATCTTTTTTCTGCATATCCAACTGAAGCTTTAAAGTTAGTATCTTCTGGTTCCACTCTTCCTTATAAAGGTTCAACGTAATATCAATGTCTTCCAGTGTTTTCTGGTGATTCAGCAAACTCTTGGACACTTCAGCATACTCAAGCTGAGTTTGAATCAGATCTTCCCCTGACACAACACCTTTCTTATTGGCAGCCTCCTTGATAATAACAAGCTTCTCAAGCCGCCCTTTTTTAATTTGTTCCACTTCTATGATACGAAGCGTTAAATCTCTCGTGTTATTGGCTATCTGTGTTCTTTTTTGAATGGCTTCCTTCGATTGTTTAAGTAAATTATTGTAATCTTTTTGAGTTTGCCGGACTAATATCTGCATGTTTTCAAATTTATTTTTGGCATCCGGATCAACAACTACTCCTAAAGTCTGCCCCTTCTTTACGGAATCACCTTCATCCACAGCAATCGAATCAACATATCCGCCTGCTCCCTTAACGATGACACTATGAAGCGCACCTTCTTTTTGAACCAGCAATCCATTACCATTGACACGTGTTACAATCGTGCCCAAAAAGAACCAGAGTAACCCTGACAATAGCAGCAAACCCAGCGATAAAAGTGCAAGCCAGGACTGACGATGAACAATTTGCGTCGTGTGATAACTCTGCTGCGCTAAACTATGTTCCTCCAGCGCTTCCTTGCGAAAACCTTCTTCGGCATCAATACCCTCCCCGTCTTCCTCATAGGCTTCTTCGTTAAGATATTTCTCTGGCTCAGTGGTTTTCTGCTCATCCATTATTTTGACAATGCCTCTAACATTTTTCTTAACCTTATCGTAACAACAGGCAGCAATTGCACCGCCAATTCAGGATAGGCTTGCATTTGCTCTTTGAAATCCCACGGACTAATGTATAAACAGTGAACGGCAGTTAATGCTTTGGCTGAAGCTGAATGAGGCAGCCCGTCAATAACAGAAAGTTCACCAACTATCTCACCCTCTCCTACTGCGGCAACCTGCGTCTCAGCAGGATCATTGAGGTGTTTAAAAATTCCTACCTCTCCTTCAAGAATCAAAAAACATCCCATGGCTTCTTTTCCTTCAATTAATAAAACATCGTCCGTCTTATAATCTTTAATCTGTGCAATGCCAGCCACACGCCACAATACCCGCGGCGACACCTTTTCGAACAGAGGCATTTTCTTTAACATCTCGAGAATATCCTCATCCATTCTTACTCTCCTTAAATTCGCTTCGACAATAAAAAATGAAGTGCATTAGCACTTCATTTTTATTAAGGTTTTACGAAAATTAATGACATCCAGCCTCTTCGTCTTTCTTATTGCAGCATTTTCTACTGCTGGGACAACATTTGACTAATCCTTTATAAATTAGTCCGGCAACAAAAAAGAAGAGAAAAGTATGTAAAAAGGCGAAAGCTGCCCCCACAAAACTTCCTACTAATGTAGCCTCATATCCCACATAAACGTGTCCTAAAAAGTCCACTATCGGCACACCCTGACTCAGGTAAGTTGCTAAAATTCCAAGCAAAAAGACAAACAAAGCTGATGTTAATCCCAAAGCCAAAGCAATTTTGCACACACAGTGACTTCTTGTATTACATTCATTTGTCATCGTATTCTCCAAAAAAAACTATCCACGGCTTAAACAAGCCCCCTTCGCATCATACTCCGTAAAAAACAACATAGTCAACGGAGTTCTCTTTAAATTATGACATCTTTTAGCTCTGAGGGATCCCCTGAATTTTTTCGTTCTCTCCGCCAACGCCCCGTGGCTACTTTTATCGCCTACGCCCCGCGGCTTGTCCGCGGGGTCCACTCTCTGGATGCCGCGGACAAGCCGCGGGGCGTAGGCAGTAGGGAGAACACAAAATTTAGACTAACTGTGATAATAAAGTAATTAATGGCACAATTTTTGGCGTTGTTAAAGCGAAACAATCCTGGTCAACAAAAGGCAAATCAGCGCAAATCTGGAATACATGAGGTATATTTAAAAGCTTGTTAAAGTAGCTTAAGTGAGGGCTCAAACGGCCTGAATCCGAATTTTTTACTTCAATCATTAACCAAGGCTTCTTATTTTTTGTTACCAAAAAATCTACTTCCCTTTTTTCTTTATCTCGTAAATAATAAAGGTCATACTGTCCAAGACCAATATCCGTCCAAAAATGAACCGCTTTTAATAAATGGCATGCTACAAGGTTTTCTATTTTTGCGCCAATATCTTCAATCACCGACCAATCCCACAAATAAACTTTAGGTTCTTTCAATAAAGATCGGGCAACATTTCCAGACCATGGTGTAATCGAAAAACTATAATAAAGATTGTTTAGAACCGACATCCAATGACGGATAGTGGGCTCTGAAACACGCACCTTTTTAGCTAATTCACTGTATTTCGTTAAACTGCCAGCTTGCTGTACCAAAAGGTGCGCTAATAGCTCCAATCGGGCAACATCATGAATTTTGGTTAATTCCCTTAAATCTTCCTCAAAAAGCTGTTCTTGTTTTAAATTCTTCCAGCGCTGATAAAATTGCATATTCGCTTGCAAATAGGGTTCCGGAAAACCACCGAAATTCAGTAAATTTTGCCAAGCTTCTCGCGTGATATTTTTCGGTAATGCAGTTTCTTTAGAAAAATCCGATCGCTCTGCAATCTCAGCCACAGATAATGGATGAATACGATATAGAAAATAACGCCCCATCATACTATCACCACCACGCCTAAAAACGTTCAATTTAGCACTTCCTGTAACTACAATTTTGCAAGACTCTCCCATCACATCAAAGTAACCTTTTAAAAAAGATTTCCAATGCGTATATTTATGAATCTCATCAAAAATAATGACTGGTAATTCCGTTTTTAATACATCTAATTGAAATTTTTCATGAATGGTATTCATACCTTGCAATATTATTTCACGATGCTCGACACGATCCCAGTTTAAATATTCAAAAGGATGACCCTCAACACTCATTTTACTGAGCGTTGTTTTACCAGACTGTCTAGGGCCGGATAAAAAAACCATTTGCCGAAACTGTGCCAGATGTTCTTGAATCATCTTTGTATAAATGCGATACATATCATACCTTACATTACCCATAAAACGACTATTCTAAAGGATACTTTAGAATAGTCAAGACTAAAATAAAGTTGCCTTTAGAATAGTCAGCAATCCAGTGCTTCCAGCCTCATCCGTCCCAAACGGTTAATCACAATTGTCTGTCCGGAAACATAAGAACTCTTGGCAGGGCAAATTTCAAAGCTCCCGCTTAGGGCACTATTGGCATAGCTGGGTGAAAAAACCAGATAGTCATTGCTATAGAAACCTTTCCAATGAACCATGATATCTTTTACATTCCATTGCCAATGATGCAAAACGACTTCTCCTTCATCATAAAGATGATTGCCGTTGTTATCTAAAAACAATAGTATATCCGAAGACCAATTCTCCTCTTCAGAAACCAAAGTTAAAGGCTTTTCAAGGGACGCTGCCTGCTGTCTGGCAAATTGTAAAATTGCCCGCAGCTCATGTACTCTGGAAGTCATTTTATTAGAAACTATAAAGTTTTCGCTAACCGGTACCATCATGACAAAAACAATCCCCATCATGGCTAAAACGACAAGAACTTCCAGTAAGCTAAAACCTTTGTGCTGTTGGACCATATTTCACCATTTTGAAAGACGACGAGTATAAACACTAATGACGAAGCGTACGGCAATAAAACACCCAACTTATCATCACCGCCAGCAGTAATGCCGCTACAGCATTATGCGCCACAGCAGATGAAAGCGGCAGCAAATGAGTAACGTTAATAATACCTAATGTAAATTGTACAATAACAAAGAAAAGTGCCAGTAGAGCCGTTTTTCGAATGCTCAAGTTTTTTCCTTTTACAAGGGTAACTACAGCCAGGATACTTATATAACTCCCGACAATAAACGCGCCAAAACGGTGAGCCATCTGTATGGCAATACGTGCTGCACTATTCAGATTTCCACCTTGATAATCAATTCCAATGGGTGAAAATAAATTAAAACCTTCATAGAAATTCATGGGCGGCCAATAATGTCCATTACAGGCAGGAAATCCGATACAGGCTAAAGAGGCATAATTGGCACTTGTCCATCCTCCCAGTGCAATCTGGATAAATACGAATAGCAATCCCAAAACTGCCCATATCTCTCCTGTTTTACCATAATAAGAACGGTTAAGAAAAACGGTCTTTTCAAAGTGCAGCTTTAACTGCCAATAGCGCAGCAAAGCAAAAACTGTCAAGCCCCCCAGCAAATGTCCCATGACAACAAGAGGATGAAGTTTCCACGTAACCGTCCACATGCCAAGTGCAGCCTGAAAGGTAACCAACAATAGCAATAATGTGGATAACGCCAGAAAAGAACCATTTTCTTTTCGGATAATTTTTCTCAAAGATAGAACAAACAGAACGACAATCAAAAAGGCCAATGTTCCCGCTGCATAACGGTGGATCATCTCTCGCAGCGCTTTGGCTTTTTCCAATGGCAAATCAGGAAAAACTGCCTGTGCTTTGCTTAACCCTGTTTTGGATTCAGGCAATACCCAATGTCCATAACACCCAGGCCAATCAGGACAGCCTAAACCCGACTCAGTAAGCCTTGTATAGGCACCCAGTACAACAACGATAAAAGCCAGGATCAATGCTATCGTTACAATGAAATAAAAAAAACGATCTTTTTGAGTCTTCATCATATGCTATTGCCCGAATATTTAAGCAGCCGCTGTAAGTCCTGATAGATATCTTCTGAACGAGCGCTTTCAGGATAACTCAAAATCACTCTGCCTTGAGGATCCATAATGAAAATCCCGCCGGCAGGCTTTTCTGAAACATGCACACCAGAAGGAACAAAGCTCAATAACTTCTCTGCCCCCTCTCTTGAAATAATCAGCTTTGTCAAAGAAGCTGATAATAGACTTCTTTCCGAACCGGCAGACCCGTTGCTCTCAGGAGACGCGTTTGGAAAGAAGTCTAATGCTTTATCACCCGATGATGCCTCTCCTGCCGCCTGTCCGAAAATTTCGTCAACCCGACTATAGTCTTTGCCCAATGCCAACCGGATTCTGGCCAATTTATCCAAAACAACGCTATCAGCATTACCCAGATACAAAAGATGCCATTTTTTGTGTAATACTGGTGTTCCAGACTCAAGCAGCTTCGAGACAGCCATGGGCGGAACAATCAGATGTCCTCGGTTCACTGTACCCAGTTTTTTCAATACTGGTGAAGCCTGATGGAACTGCCATGCCAATAAAAAAGGACTAGCAAACAGCAATAACATCGCAATCAACATGGAATATTTTTTAGCTTTAGGGCTTAGTATCAGCAGATTTTTCATGGTAACAAGCTTACCGCTTTTTCGTGTTCAAAACAACAAAGAACACCAAAAGGGCCAATGCCATTAAAAACCATTGAACAGCATATCCAATATGTCGTTCCGGTTTCATTACGACAACAGGCCAATCGCAAATCAAACTTCCTGGCTGGTTTTTATCCAAACGTAATAAGAAAGGATAAACAGGCTTTTGAATCCACAGCCCCATTTCCTGAATCAGGATTTTTTCAATTCGCCTTGACCCTGTTTTTATGGAGTCATCAGCATTATCTATAACATTCGTTCCCAAAAACATGGAGGCCGAAGGAAAATAGACAGTCCCTCGAATAGATTGACGGCCTTCCAATGGAGCTGCTGCCGGAAGCTGTTTGCGATCGAGCGGCGCTTTTATCCATCCTCTGGAAATAAAAACAACCTTGCCATTATCCAACACAAAAGGCACAATCACCTCATAGCCTAACTGGTGCCGATAAAATTGATTATCAAGAAAAAAAACATGCTGGTTATCATAAACACCCTCAGCACTTACTCGCTGATAATTTTTAACAGATAATTTTCCGCCAGCTTTTAGAGAAATCACTGAAACAGGCTCAGCCTCTTGCATCACAGCATAATGCTTCAGCATTTGACGCTTCTCTTCTGCACGGTGAATCTGCCAGATCCCAAGGCTGCTTAAAATAGCCATACCCAAAATAGTCAGACAAATCCACCGAATTTTAGGACAAAAGTCATAACGACCTATAGAAAAAACGCTCATTGTTTCTTATACTTTAAGTTAAGATATTATATTAAAGGTTATCTTATCATGTTTATAAAAATTTTTATCCTTTTTGTGATGGCAGTTATCCTGACTTCGCTAGGAAGCGGTCTTTATTATCTGGTAAAAGACAAAGGCCAAAGTAAGCGGACAGTCAAAGCATTAAGCATACGTATCGGCCTTTCTCTCACTCTTTTCGTTTTACTTATCCTTGCCTTTGCCCTGGGTTTTATTCACCCGCATTCGCTTGCAGGGTAACCTATCTGGATTGCGTGGAATCATTAAACCAAATCAAGCTATATAATCTCACCTGGCAGCTGGAATTTCTGAATAATGCCTGGAACGAATGGGTTAAGTGCCGTATTCGTAGTCAGTAAATATTGTGCAGCGCTGCCGTTAATATCGAATATTACCTGAAACCTTTGAGGATCTTCCGGCAAAGACGAGATATTGGCTTGAGCCAGCAATTTAAAGAAACCCCAGGGACCATATTCTGTTATCTCAAATTTTTCGCCTGTAATATTTTGAATAAATAACGTTGTTGGAGCTGAAGCATAACTGCCAGGCCAGGTAAAATATTGTAACTCCTTTTTCTCTTGAGAAGCAGCAAGCGACAGACCGTTAATATTAAGAACAACACGGCTAACGATAGGTTGAAGTTCCATGGCCTGAAGGGAAAAAGCCACAGAAGGATATAAGCTGTTGGCCGGAAAAAACATCTGACGAATGACATTGGCACGCTCAAGTTCCAGAATAATTTCAGGATGTAATGATAGACTGAAGCCATTGACCTCCTGGTTGACCCACTGAGCTTGACGGGTATTTAAAAACGGCTGAAGGTAATTTTGGAAAAACGTCTGGAGTGTACCCCTTTCTCCAAAGAAATGAGCAAAATTATTCAGGCTGATGTCCTGTTCTGAACTTGCGTTAACGGGAAAATGGTTAGCGATATTTTGCATATATTCCGGCAAAACCGAAGTTTTCCATTGTTGATTAATATAACTTTTAGTTTGCGTTAATAACAGAAACCAACTGTTGGAAGCGATTTGCTTAAACCAGCTTTTTGCCGGCTCCGGCATATTCTGGGAAAGTGTAATAAGCCCTTCAATAGGATCAGCAATATCTCCGCTATTGGTGTGGATGAATTTTTCTCTCGTCATGCGAAAAGCTGTTTCGGGGATATTGGAAGTTGTGCTGATAGCAGCCATGTAGTGTTTAATGTGATTCAAGGCAGCAATGATTGCTTGAATACTGTGTGTTGAAATACGTTGAATATCAGTAAACTGGCTGGCGACATACTGGTTAAAAATCTGTTGTACAGCATCAGGCTGATCAAAAGCTTTAAGATTTTTCTGAATCAGGCGAAACATGTTCATCAATACTGAAGGGTTTTTATTGATTTCGTTAAAATAAACCAAAGCCTGATCAAAATTGTTAAATGTCTTGGGTTGGGTATGATAAATAAAAAGCCGCCACCAATTAAGATAGTCAGAGAGATATAGTCCTCTGATTTTTTTGGTTAACCCCTCAATAGAAGTACGATTAAAACCAGCATTGTTTAAAACCCAGCTTTCTTGTTGAAGCTTTTTTATTATTCCGGGAATTACCTGGGCGTACTGTTTTTCAAAATTGGCACGTATGTAATAAGCAGGAATAGCTTTATCTGTAATTTGAAAAATGGGATTAGTTAAAATTTCCGGAGTCTGGTTAGATTGATCTTTTATAATGAGGTAAGTGAGATATTCCTGTGGTAAAGACAAGAGATTATTTCTTACCTGCATAATAATATTTTTATTTAATGCGATACCTGGAAACGGCTGCTTTAATGCTGTGCGAAGATCGGTCTCTGAAGAAATTTTCAGATAGCGATGCAGCCAGCTTTTTAAATACGTTTCATCAAGATAACGCGGGTGTCCAAGCATTAAATAAGCTTTCAATGCTGCATATTGAGCAGCAAGATCGCGTTCACTCAACATCCTTATTTCCATTTCGTGCGCGAGGTAAGGTAAAAACTGTTCTGATAGTTTTTTGAGATACTGTGTGTTAATCCAGTCTTTAGCTCTGGCCAAATTCTTGAATGGAATAAACCAGGGAGTATCAAGTTGACTAAGCGTATATCGTGCTGTTGCCAGGTAGCTTAACTCTGGAATTAATTTATTCCATTCGAGAGAAGCATTCGTTCTCTCATGAACAAGCTTCTGATAGCTTATCAAGGCATTATTCGCTCTTTGAATTTTTTGGGAAGATTCATAATAATGCGACCCAATAAAAAACAGCCAACCCAGGGCAAAAGCAGAACCCAAATAGAAGACAGGCCTGTGCCACCGCTGATAACGGCGAGGACTGATAGCATGATGGCTATGATGGCGGGCAATTGTTTTAATCAGTCCTTTGATAAAATAGGGCTGATGACGAGCTGCTTGAGGAAACTGATGAGTAACATCCAATTGATACGAATGTGAAATAACACTGCTGATACGATCAATGCAAACACCGCCCTGGTGCGCACTTGTAAAGAAAAGTCCTTTAATTTTAATGGAGTGATTAATATCAGCAAGCTGGGAGACACTTGTTCGTATGACGTTGCTTAAACTTTCCATCTGTAATGGAAATTCTCTAATTAAATAGCGCGTTAAATGGTGTGAAGCCTTATGAAGAAGGTTTATCAAATTTTGATGAAGGTTATCTATCAGACGATAATATTTTTTTTCATTTTGTTCCAGCAAGCTGCTTTTGCCTGAATAATCATCAAATAGATAACCTAAAGCCTGGCTTGTATTCTGGGAGGAGAAATCAGAAAAAAAATCACAAAATCCAGCAATCCTGTCCAGGTGAGTAAAAACAATATAAAGATTGACGGAGGTCTTGAGATGCGGATTGAGTGCTTTCTGTAAATGTAATTGAAGCGTTTCAAAGTAATGTGAATAATCCATCGGCCCCTGGACGAAAGGATAAATATTAATAGTAATAATAATGTTGTCGAAAGGTTTTTTCCGGCGGCATTTTTTTACAGAGTGAATAAGGCGGCTAATCGTTTCATTATCTTCTGTATTGTCAAGGCATAGTTTGGGAAGTTCAATAAAAACACCGTCCTGGCCAAACCAGACATTGCATTCATGACCGTCTTCTTCCGTGTCTTGGATACAGGTAAGCTCACCTTGTTTTAATAGTGATGTTTTACCAGATTGCTCTGCGCCAATGACGAGGCTCCAGTTTTTTTTATATAAATACTTTTTTGAAAAAATGGAATGACGCCCGTATTGTTGTTTGAGCATATAGGCAGCTTGATCAAGATTCTGATCGAGTTGTTCGCTTAATTCATTAAAGTTCATCATGACCAACTTCTATAGTCTCTTCTATCGGTGTGTTGATGGTATTGATGCTGGTACCTAACATTTTTTGGATAACGTTAGCAGCTTCCTGATTAATTAAATAATTCGTGCTTAAATAGGCGGTAATAATTAAGATGATTAACGCAGCAGTCAGGCGTTTCCAGGGAAAAGGCTTCATCAGTATAAAACGCCTGGCCGAAATAGGGATAATAAATAATTTTTCAATAGAAGAAGGCTTCTGGGTTTGAATCATTTGGTATAAGGTATCCAGTAACCTTTCCAATTTTTGTTTTCCATCAGGAAGTAAACGATATTTACCTTCAAAACCTGTAATAAGGCAAAGGTAAGTAAGTTCAATCAAATCCAGATAAAAATCAGGTTTAGCCATGGTTTTTTCAAGGATCTGAAAAAAATACGTATCTGATGAGGCAATTTCCGAATCGGACAGGGCTAAAGATTCAGTCTCATGTATTAATACATTCCGTATACTTAATTTTTCGCCTTTGTTGAATACCTCGTCCCTATCCTCATATGCAGCCTGAAAATGAAAACGCTCATCCTGGTTTTCATCTTGCTGCCAGGAGTTTAAAACAAGCTTCGGTTGTTGCTGAGGGGAAACTTGTATAAGAGAGGTTTCTTTTTTTTGATAAGCCTTTTCTATAATCTCATCAATAACCGCACAGAGCAGATAACGCGCAAGAAGAATCGTTTCCTCTGTATGCTCAGAAGTTTTGACATGTGCCGTAAATGCTTGTAATTCATGAGAAAGATGATGGTGAAGTTGATCAACATTCGGCAGTTTTTCACTTAATTTAATCCTTTCCAGTATAGAAAAAATAGGATGCGCAGCGATGACCAATGAATTCATCCCAATATGAGAGGTGTATAATCTTGATCGGTAGTGAATAGGACGTCCCGACAGATTTTCAGGAATGTACTCTTCACCTTTCGAAACACCCTGGTGAAACGGCTTATCCCGGGTACAAGTTATGTCCTCAGGAGCACACTCCACGCGCTCGGTTTTGCGGCGCCTTGCTGCATTTTGAAATGCTGCGGGTATACCATTCGAGATAATCGAAAAAAGCTTTCTCACATTCTTTTCTCTACTGACGTTAAAACTCAAAATTATACCAAAAGCTTGTAGACGTGCCTACCATTTTGGTAAACTAACAGCTGCTCATTATCATTACATTGGGAACATTTAATGGAATCATCAGAATTTTGCAGTAAATACACAGCTAAAAAGCCTGATGAAAAGGGTTTCATCAGTTATACTCACGAAGAAAATCTTACCTGGAAAATATTATATGAACGACAATTGAAGATCGTTCAAAATAGAGCATGTGATGAATTTATGGAAGGATTGGATAAATTAGGATTATCTAGTGCAAGTATTCCTCAACTGTCTGATGTTTCTGCCAAGATGAAAGCGTTGACAGGATGGACAGTAGAACCTGTACCTGCCTTGATTTCTGCTGAAGCTTTCTTCACATTACTGGCTAACCGGAAATTTCCTGCAGCTACGTTTATCCGTATTATGGAGGAACTGGATTATGTTCAGGAACCAGATATTTTTCATGAACTGTTTGGTCATTGTCCCATGCTGACAGAACCTGTATTTGCTGATTTTATGCAAAAATACGCCCAATTTGTGTTGACGTGTGATAAAAAAGACTGGCCATTATTACAGCGGTTCTTCTGGTTCACTGTAGAGTTTGGTCTGATTCAAACCACTAATGGGCTGCGTATCTACGGCGGCGGTATTTTATCTTCCAAAGAAGAAACAGTATACTCTCTGGAAAGTGATTTACCTCAGAGACAATTATTCAATCCTTTGGCTGCCTTAAGAACACCCTATCGTATTGATCAGCTGCAGAGCGTCTATTTTATCATTCATGGGTACGAAGCTCTGTATGACTTTGCATCTTCCAATATCACTGCCTTTCTATCCAAAGCGCATCAATTAGGCGAATTTCCCCCTTTGTTCCACATGGAAGAGGGAAACCCCTGCATTCATATTCATGCTTGTTAGTATATATACCCGTCGTCTTTGAAAAAGCCAAGTTTTTTTCAGCGTCATCCCGTTCTCCTCCGCATTCCCGCTTCCTCCCGTCATTCCCGCTTCCTCTCGTCATTCCCGCTTCCTCTCGTCATTCCCGCTTCCTCTCGTCATTCCCGCTTCCTCTCGTCATTCCCGCGAAAGCGGGAATCCAGGGTGATAATCAGCACGGTTACTGGATTCCCGCTTTCGCGGGAATGACGGCTGTGGGAAAAATGGCATTTCTAAGTCACTTCAGTATATACCCAAATGACTTCGAAATGCCTGTATCGCACTGGATCCTGCGGACAAGCCGCAGGACGCAGGCGTGAGTGAAAGCCTCAAGCACCCCCCTACGTGCCGCGACTCGTTCGCGGCATCCAGAAAAATGTATTTTGAAATACTTGGGTATATGCGTTTTGAAGTGAATTGAGTATCATTTCAAACTTCGGAAACAGTTGTATTTTCAGCGTATGTTGTTTCTACCTCACTTTCAACAGGTACAGCAGCTAAAAATTTCCAGGAAAGTAAAGACAAAAAGCCAAAAGAAAACAGAACAACAGCTAAAGGAAGCGCATTGCTTTCATGCAGATGAGCAACCAATGTGCTTGATAAGCTTCCTCCTAAAATTTGTATAAATCCGTATAGTGCTCCTGCACTCCCGGCAATATGCGGAAATGATTGAAAAGCTCCGGCAAAAGCATTCTGGAAAGAGAAACCTGTACCAAGAGCAAATATGGTAATAGGCAGCATGACGTTGAAGACGCTTATTGTTCCTAATGTATTGAATACAAAAAGAAGCACTGAACCTGTCAACATGATAATAACCCCCACTCTCAACATATTGGCATAGCCAAAGCGCATGACCAGCCGTCCATTAATGAAAGCGCTTGTACAGAGGGCACCAGCAGTGCATAAAGATAACCAGCCAAATTCAATAGCTGTTAAATGCAGTATATTGCGCATTAAAAAAGGCGTTGCTGTTAAATAAGCGGCTAATCCTGCATAAGCCATACTGGAGCAAACGCTGTATCCAAGAAAAGTTTTATGTGTTAACAGAGTAAAATAATTTTTAATAATCACTGGAAACCGTGTAGCCAGAGGATTGCGCCGATGGTGAGTTTCCGGCAGAAAATACCATAAAGCAAGCCAGATAATAAGTGTGTAACAGCTCAATATGGCAAAACCCGTTCTCCAGGAAAGATAATGCTGAACATAACCTCCCAAGGTCGGCGCAAGTGCCAGCATAAAAGCAGAAACGATACCCATGTAAGATCCAACTCTGGCCAGTTCATTACCAGACAAAAAATCCCGTGACAAGGAACGCCCAACAGAATTGCAGGCTCCCAAGCCTATTCCCTGAAAAAAACGGCCGGCAATCAGCATGTTTATAGACACTGAACTCATACAAATCAAAGCCCCAAAGAGGCTTAATCCAATACCCAAAAGAATGGGGGGTTTTCGGCCAATACGGTCAGATAAAGGACCGTAAACTAACTGCGAAAGGCTGAATCCCAGCATATAGGCAGCAAGCGTTAACTGGACGCTGCCTGATGACGTTGTCAAATCTTGAGCAATATTCGGCAGCGACGGCAGATAAAAATCGGCAGTTAATTGTCCTAAAGTAGCCACCATGAGAATCTGGCAAAAAAGTCCGATAGTCAAGGAAACGGGTTTACTTGTCATAAATATTGGATCTGCCTGTTGTTTGATGTTGGTAAAGGGTTAATAAAGTTCGTCCAATTTACAATTTTTTAGTAAATTGGCCTAATTTTAACACATTTTCCTCGGAAGGGTCTATACTGAAATTTATTGAAAATACGAGGCCTGCTTTCAAGAAGAACGCAGGGATGGCGGAGAGGGTGGGATTCGAACCCACGTGAGGCCTTTGGGGCCTCCATCCGATTTCGAGTCGGCGCCGTTATGACCGCTTCGGTACCTCTCCCTTAAACAGAAACTCCAAGCCGCTTGGCAGCTTCCTGATAGTATTCTATCATATTGCCAAGATCCTGACGAAAACGGTCTTTGTCGAATTTTTCACCGGTTTTGATATCCCAGACACGGCAGCCGTCCAGAGTAAACTCATCACCCAGGCGAAGTCTGTCTTCATAACGGCCGAATTCCAGTTTATAGTCAGCCAAAATAAAACCTGCCTGTTCAAACAGCGGCTTGAGGATTTCGTTGACTCGTAATGTCAGGCTTTTCATTTCGGCAATTTCTTCTTCTGTTGCCCATCCTAAGGTAACAATATGAGAATCATTGATCATCGGGTCATTAAGTTTGTCATTTTTGTAGAAAAATTCAAAGATAGGCGGATTAAACATATGGCCCTCTTCTATACCCAGGCGCTTGCATAAACTGCCAGCAGCGCGGTTTCTGACGACACACTCAGCAGGGATCATGCTTAGCTTTTTGACCAGTGAAGTCTGCGCAGAGAGTTTCTTTTCAAAATGTGTAGGAATGCCTGCCTGCTCAAGATACTGCATGATAAAAGCATTAAAGGCGTTATTAATTTCTCCCTTATGTTCAAAGAGAGAATGCTTTACGCCGTTGAAAGCTGTTGCATCGTTGCGAAATTCCATAATGCAATGATGCGGCTTATCAGCTTCATAAAGTGTTTTGGCTTTGCCCGAATAAATGATAGTACTGTTTACTGTGTTCATTAGTCTTCCACGGATACTTCTGCTGCTTCTTCATTGTCATAAGGGTTGATTTTAGAACCTGACGACGACTGGGTTGTTGAATCAGAATCAACAGAACTTCTCGGAGGCGGAGGAGGAGCACTCAGATTAGCCTTGCCGGATGCAGGCGGGATGTTATTGGCGTTGTTAATTTTGTCAGTTGTCGAAGGCGGAGTAACAACGAGTTCATTACCATTTTTGGCTTTTTGATATTCTGACTGACGTGTATGGTAATAGCTGCTCTCAGAACAACCTGAAGCGGCAAAACAAAAACCAAGGATAAGTGAACCCGTCAAGATTCGGCGAATGATATGAAAGTTTGTATTTAACATATAAAAGCTCCTATAAACAACCCGCTTTTTTCATGGCGGTTTCCAATGAAAAATAATGCTTTTCGCTTAAAAAAGTTAAGGGTAGACGGATATCTTCCCCAATAAGCCCCATTTTATTTAATGCCCATTTTACTGGAATCGGGTTGGACTCCAGGAAAAGAGCCTTATGTAATTCTGCCAATTGGCTGTCAATGGCCTCAGCTTCTTCCACTTTCTGGTGGAGCGCAGCGCTGCATAACGAAACCATTAATTGGGGAGCAACATTGGCTGTTACGGAGATAACCCCCTTGCCGCCTTTTAACATGAAATCTTTGGCCGTCGGATCATCACCACTGAATAAATCCAGTTTACCATCCGTATATTGTTTGATTTCATTGATACGCTCCAGTTTCCCTGTAGCCTCCTTGATACCTACGATATTGGAAAAACCGGCAAGCCGGCCAACTGTTTCGGGCAGCATGTCGCAAGCAGTTCTTGAGGGAACATTATAAAGGATCTGGGGCATGGGAACCGCCTGGGCAATATGGGCATAATGCAGATATAATCCTTCCTGGGTTGGTTTAATATAGGCTGGTGTCATAATAAGTGCTGCATCTACACCCTGCTCCATGGCCATTTTCGTTAATTCAATGGTATGGCGGGTTGATTGTGAGCCAGTTCCTGCAATAACGGGAATGCGGCCATTCACTTGTTCAACAACAGCAGATATGACGCGTTTTTTTTCTTCATCGCTTAGCGTTCCAGATTCGCCGGTTGTTCCTGCCGCAACAATGCTATGCGTGCCCTTTTCAATATGAAATTCCACTAATTGACGAAGGTTTTCGATATCAACTTCCCCACCCTTCATCGGGGTTACAAGCGCTACGATACTTCCGCTGAACATATATGCTCCAAGAGACGCAATAAAATAAAGAGGTAATATACTTTAACTAAATGCTTTTCTGCAAGAGGGCGTTGGAAATTTTACAAAGCAGCATGGGGTAATGGTATGTGGATAAATTAGGCTTCCTATTGCCCTTTTCACCTTGATGATCAATAATATAGTTTCTGGATTACAATACAAGGATAAGATTATGCCAACAATAAACCGGCAGAAACGTATTGTCATTTTAACGAATGATATTAAAACGATTTGGACATATTTTAAAAACGCTGTCCAATCGGAAGAAATTCGCAATCGGTTATTATCCGAAACAGAAGAAGACAGAGAAGGCATTATTCAACGCGGCGTTCGTGCAGTTGAAGATCTCACTCACTATGCTTTAAGCGGCAGACAACTGACATTACACGCCCTGACTGTGGAAGAAATTTATTACGATTTTTTCGAACTCCATGCACGCTATACAAAGGACGTTATACGTGCGTTACAATCCTTATTGGGCATCTCACTCGAGCAGCAATCGCATGATCCTATGGACTCTCCTGTTGTTTTTGCTTTTGAGTTGTTAAACCGTCTCTTTTTGCTTGCCATTTCCGATAGAAGCCACACAATGGCAGCAGGCGAACAAATGATGCGATGGATTCGCACATTTATCCAACAATTGGAAGGAGAAGAAAGCCCGCTGGGTCAAGAGCGTACACTGGAAAATGGATATGCGCGCGAAATATCACGCGCCTCGCTTTATTTGGGCGGGGATTACGAGGAATGGGTTACTTATTTTGAGCGCGCTGTTGCCAATGCAGAAACGATTACGGAAGATAAACGTCATCTCAATCGTTATGCCGCCTATTTTAATGAGTTAAACACACACTTACACCGTCAAATGGCTGCATTGCTGGATAGGAATCTCGCCAGCGAAGTCCTTCGTGCTGAGCCTTACATCAGCCAGGCATTCGAACGCGCAGAAAGCACCTATACCGAGGCATTCCAAGAGTTACCATTCACAGAACAAAGAACGTTGTTACAATCAATAACACCCCATCTCTATGAAGAGTTGAGTGAAAAACTGCGTCCTGTGCTTCAGCCAATACTGCAGAGAAAGGTTCTAACGACAGGAGGGAGACTGCCTGAAAGAATAACGCAATGTGTACAGCAAATACAGGAACAGTTTTTACCCGACAAACAACACCTTTCTCCTGAAGTACAAAACCAGTTTACCTCCTGTTTTCGCCGTGTTGTTGAGCAGGCATTGACAGAGGAACCAGAATCGCCTCACGAAGCAGATAACACATTGATGGCGTTTTTTCATTTTCACGCGCTAAAAACCCTCTTGTTACAACCTCAAAAACTGCATGTTCTAGCCATGGTCCAGAAGTGGCATCCTGGTTTATTACCCACATTGGTAACCTACTATTGCCACGTGCATCATGTCGAACAATGTTTGCGCTTTACCCAGGTCATGCAAAGTTATTACGACCTGACCGGCATCATGGGTGTTTTATCTCAAATCATCAATACACGGCGCTTTATGGAGATTGTGCTGGAAATTGCCGGGCAAACCGTCAGTTGGTTATGTGATTCCAGGATTCCGCTAGAACGGTTTGGCAAAATCAGTAATACGGTTTTGCAATCGCGAAACGACTTACGAACCCTTGGTCAGGATCATGCCGCAATCACCCATAATGCCATTGCTTTTCGTCATGAACGCCGCCAGAAAATGTTCACGGTGATTGCTGAACGTTGCGCTGCTATTTTTCCCGATATGCTCGCGATGAATCAGGACTATTTTTGCGGCGAATTATTGAATACAGCCCATTTAGAGGATTTAGTACAGTATTTAAGCCAGAATTTACGGGCAGCTTACCTGCCTCGGGAAACGATTTCCTTATCCTCTTTAGCATTAACCTATCATCCAGTATCCAGCGCAATGGTACAACAACCTGTTAATACGCCTGATGCTGCGGCTCAAGAAGATGAAAGAACCGAGGAGCTTCCTTCCATGGCTGATGATTTACCTGCCATTGAAGATGCGCAAAACACCATAGAGGAGGAAGTCAAGCAACCCTTTCCGCAAACGGAAATTGATCACTCATTGCGCAGTCGTGAAGAAGACGATGATACTGAATCACGCCCTGTTTCAGTCACCCCAACCAACACCTCCTTCCATACCGCTATATCCCGCAATTCATCATTCCTCGATCTGGATATCTATTCTGACAGCGGCAACCCCGTCGAATCCATTACGCAAACCTTTTTTGGCCAACGTCAGACAGAACGGTGGGAATTTAGCTATACTACCACTCAACCGTATCATGCGAACACAAGTTTTCATGCGCTGGGTGCTGACCGCGAAACCATTGCCGCCATGCTGCTGGAAAAACGGGAAGATCAGCATGTTCGGCAAACTATTGCACCTGACATCAGTGAAGCCCTGCGTCATCGCCGGATCCCCGAACTGGCCAATCAGGCTCCCTGGAAAGAATACTTATCCATGGAACAGACAGCCAAAAATCAACGCGGCACAGTACGCAGCAGGATTACAGACGCTTTTCCTGATTTACCCGCTCACGAAGCATTAACCGATCAAGAGCGTTTAATCAAGCTGCATGATCGTTATACGGAAAATCCTCATGCTAGAATTTTACGTCACGATTTAATAAAAGCTAAAACAGAATTGGACGACATCCGTAAACAAATTTTAGACTATTGTCAGCAAGAAACCATTTTTTGCTGTTATGCTGAACATTACTATCAGAATTTACCGTTAGGCATACGGACAATCGAGTATTATGCCCGCGTTAATCGTCTCAATATCCAGGTTTGGCATATGCCAAACCTCCAGGAGCAACGTCTGAACATGCTTGAACCTAATGCTCATGAAGGTATCATCTGGCGCAGATTTATGCACAGACACGGTGAACCGCAGCATTTTTTTGTTGACAAGCACCAACAGTATCATCTTTTACATTTTGTAGGCACGTCTAATGTGGCCTTAACGGAGCCGCGACAGACTGCCCCAAGGATCCTTCAACAAGCCCATCAGTCTTATCCTTTCAATGCACTTCCGCCATTGCCTCATGAAACAATACCAATATCCGAGGAGGAGAAGTTAAAGGTTTTTGAATTAGGGCTGCAGCTCTTGCTTTATAATCCATTAGGGAAGCCTGATGCCATTTTTTGGGCACAGAATTTTGGCAGCGCTGCATCATTACGGGAACTCCATCAACTGGACTTTTCTATTCGTGTACTCGACTTAACGAAGGAAGCACTGTTAGTTCACTATCGTGCCTTAAAACAATTGATTGAAAAAGTGCTTCAGGATTTTGAACACACCGAAGTAAAGGGCGAAGAGATATCATTTTCCAGACTATCGGATAAAGAAAAAAATGTGCGTGCCCATCGTGAGAAAAAAGGATGGGCAGATAATGATCGCCAGCATTTTCAGCGCTGTGAACAGATCTTGTCTGGCGTAAGTTATAATTTTGAACAAAACAGCATACTAAGCGATTGTCAAAATCAACTTACCTCCTGTTTTGCCAAAGCCAAAGAAGAAGCCTTGGCCAATGCAGAAGAACGTTTAAAGGAATACCCTGTATTTGCCTTGTTAACAGTACCCCAACGTAAAAGAGAATGGGAAAGTTACCAAAAAATACTGAGTGAGTATTCGGATCAAGCCATCGTGTATTATCAAAAATCTCTCTGGCCTGCTCAAGGAAACCAGGATGCCTGCCGTGGACTTTTTAGTGCGCTTTACGGTCATTTTTACACCCTTTTTTCCGTCTGCGGGACCTATCATAACATCCTCAATGAAACCCTTTATCAAAAAAGCATTACCCAAGCCGTACACACCTTTCATCAGACTAACACGTGTCGGCGTCATCAGGGTATGGCGCAGTTGCTGTTTGATACACCACAAACAGTGCAATGGCCTGACCCGTGGAAATCTTATCTGAGACACGCTGCTGCCCAAACATCTGAAGAAAAAACAGTAGAATACGCAAGACAGTTAGCCTATTTAAGTTTTTTATCAAAATCCCGTTACATTACCAAAAACGAAGCTTTGCAGTGGGAAAATCAACTTCACTATGATTACCTCACAATGGATATACTTGAACCCATTGACAACACTTTTCACTATAACAGCCGTACATTGGCTTCTGCCTACTCGGCATACCTCACGGATGACGCATCCGCCTCATGGCGGGACCTTTTTTGGGGAGAATGCTGGCTGCTCCGGCGAATAAGCCATGATGCTGCCGGATTTGCTGCCCAATGGAAAAAGATGCGAGAACATTGGAAAACCTGCAGGCTGCCTCTGCGGCCGGTTCATGTGTTTCCAGAATTATCGGAATTCCCTGCCGCGGAAGATTGGCTGGAATATTTACAGATGAGCTGGCTTGCCTGGCAGCTCGCGCTGCAGCCTGACCTTCTCGAGACAAACACGCCCTTGAGCAGAAAAGTCATCACCCAATGGCAGCAAGCAACCGATGCCTTATTAACCATTGCCAGCAATAATGCGTTCATTATTAGATTAAGCCCCAGGAACTCCCCGCAGCGTTGGCAGAAGGCTTTAGCTCAAGCCATCAAGGCATTACCCCAATTTTTTACCAATAAGGCATTTTCGCCCAAGCAGCGTGCCGCGCATTGCTGGGCAGCGCTGCACGGTTGTTATACCTTTCATCCTGATCAATTTTCACCGGGTGAAGATAACAAAAAACGTGGTGAAGAAGAAAATAAAACCCTCGATAAAATAACAGATGAAACAGTAACTTTCTGGAGTCAATTTGTTTTAAGAAGCGCCAATCCCCTGGAAGCGGTACAGTATAAACCGCTTCTGATCGAGAGGTTCAATGACCTTGCGACGCAGCCGCTTTTTCTGATGTCCGATCGTGAGGGAAAGACGCTGTTACATCACGTCATGGCTATCTATCCTGACTGGCTTGATCAACATACAAACAAAAAGCCTGAGAACAGACCAAGCTGTCAAGAAAATTTATTAGCCTGGTGTTTTCGTGCCGATCCCTTTATTGAGGATAATGAAGGCAAACGGCCTGATGAGTTAATCCCCGAAAGTTTTCTGCGAGACGAAGCCAATACAGCGTTATTAACAGATTTGAGAAATACGATGACACAGGCCGTGAATGAAGTGCAGAACGGCTACTCCATGACGGTTACCCCCACCATGACAGAATATGTTCATCGAGTAACGTCAACCGTCTGGGAATATTTAGAGGAAAACCGTCGCGGCCAAGGCAATTGGCTGGATTGGTTCCGGTACACCCCGCGGCGTTTGGACGAAGCTTTTTCCTACCTGGAAAAAATGTTACTTCAAGGGGCTGTCTTCCATGCCCAGCAATTTCAGGCCGATCACGTGATATCCCGCATTCAACAGGAAGCCAAAGAAGCCCGCCCCTGGACTTTCTCGGGAAGTCAATTGCACCAGTCTGTCAGTAAAGTAACCAGTCAGGAGGTAGTGGCTCACATCAATCAAACCCGTCAAGAAGTGGCTGCTGCGCCTTGGCGCCCCTATGCAAAATTTGAAAAACAGATGGCACAAATCCAACAAACCCACGCAGCAGAAATAACTGCTTTACAAGAGAAGGCGATTGAGGACAAAGAAACCGCCGATGATCAAGTCAATACCGCCAATCAAGAAGCTGAACAGGCTAATCAAAAAGCAGCCGAAGAAAGAGAACGAGCTGATGCAGCAGAAAAGGCAGAGGCTAAAGAAAGAGAACGAGCTGATGCCGCTAAGCAAGAAGCGGAGCAGGCTAATCAAAAAGCAGCCGAGGAAAGAGAACGAGCTGATGCAGCAGAAAAGGCAGAGGCTAAAGAAAGAGAACGAGCTGATGCAGCAGAAAAGGCAGAGGCTAAAGAAAGAGAACGAGCTGATGCAGCAGAAAACAAGAATGCTCAATTGCAAACCACCATCGAAGAACTAAGGAATCAAGTCAATAATATACAGAAACAGTTGGACGATGTAAACCCACTGCTACCTACACTATTAGCAGTCTTACCTCACTTACCCGCGCTTCTGCCCCACTTACAAGCGCTGCAACCCGCACAAGCTGAAGCCAAGGCAGCAGAAACCCAACCTTCCATCGAGACGACAGAAACCCAGGCAACACCGGAT
>Ga0206107_1000102_pt1 | contig 78754 bp, 71 predicted proteins | sample 2B0metagenome_FD_148652 | JGI IMG/M metagenome (GOLD analysis project Ga0206107, IMG submission 148652) | Enriched microbial communities from leaf-cutter ant dump, University of Wisconsin, Madison, United States - 2B0 | ecosystem: Environmental > Terrestrial > Nest > Insects nest > Nest dump...
CTCCGCCGCTGCCGGAGAGCGAGTTGCGGAGTCTGGGCGTTGGGTGGCAGATGAACTACCACAGCCGGATGGACCTGTACATCACGCGTTTGCACGTGCGGTACAACGGGGAGAAGTTCCCGGAGGATCTGATGTTTCAGGAGACGGGGAATCAGGCAACCTTCCAGGGCCGGTACGTGATGCGCCATCCCTGGCGCGGCAGTTCGGATTGCAGCAGCGCAAACAATTATCGCTCGAATCTTGCGCGTCGAATGAAGCAGGAGGGGCAAAACCTTGCGGCCCTCACCGGGTGGAACATTGATGAGATTCTGGAGGAGATGGACATCCCTGCCGCTGTTCGCGAGACGAAGCCGTGGGACCTGAATCGCAACTAGTGGCGCGCCCAGAACGCAGCGAGAGCGAACCAGCAGAGTTGGTTCGCTCTCGCTGATTTCAATGAGGTCGATCTACCAGTCTCCCGTCGAGCCGCCGCCACCAAAATCTCCACCGCCGCCGCTGAAGCTGCTGTCGCTGCTGGAGGAACTGCTGGAGTCGCTGCTGCTCCAGCTGCTTGAGTCACTGCTCCAGGTGGTGCCGGCATCGTAGCTCGAACTGCTGCTCCCTCTGTGCCCGCCTCTGTTCGGAGCGTGCAACGCAAGGAAAATGATCAGGCCCACGAAGATGAAGGGGCCGAACACCACTGCAAGAAAGAACCAGTCGATTCCATCCCCATCCTCTTTCTCGTAGAAGGGAGTCGTGTTTGCCGAACCCACGTACTCGCCCGCGGCTGCGGCCATCAGCGCGCGCATCCCCTGGCGGATTCCTTCGGCGTAGTTGCCGGCCTTGAACTGCGGGGTAATCTCCCGCTCCCGGATCTGCGCCGTGAGCACGTCGGGGAGCACTCCCTCCAGACCGTATCCCACCTCGATTCGGATCTTCCGCTCGGCAATTGCCACCACCAGCAGCAGCCCGTTGTCCTTGTCGTCGCGGCCGATGCCGCTCTCCTGCGCGGTGCGCAGCGCGAACTGTTCGATGGGCTCGCCGTTCAGTGACGGCACGACCAGTACGACGAACTGATTGCTCGTGCTGTCCTCGTAGCTCTTCAGCTCCGAGGCAATCGACTCACGGTCACTGGAGGAGAGCACGCCCGCCAGATCGTTGACTCGCTCGGTGAGCCGGAGTGGTGTGGTCTCCTGTGCCTGCGCAATCGAACAGAGCGTCAGGCACGTGAGCGCGAGACCGATCAGGAGAGCGCGATGATGCAACGTCATTGAGCGAACGAGGAATGGACAATGATGAGTGCGCGGTCTCAAAACTCCACCTTCGGTGCCCGGTCGCTTCCGGGCGTTGCTTCGAAGTAGGGCTTCTTCCCGAAGCCGAACACGCCTGCCAGCAGGTTTGCGGGGAAGGTGACGACACGTCCGTTGAACTCGCGGATGGCCGCGTTGAATCGCTGGCGGGCCACAGCAATGCGATTCTCTGTGCCGTCGAGCTGGGTCTGGAGGTCGCGGAAGTTCTGGTTCGACTTCAAATCGGGATAGGACTCGCTCACCGCGAGCAGCCTGCCGAGTGCACCGGAGAGTTCACCCTGTGCCTGCTCGAAGCGGCGGAGTGCTGCGGGGTCGTCGAGTTGCGAGGCATCGATGCGGACCTGCGTTGCCGATGCGCGCGCCGCCACCACTTCGGTCAGCACCTTCTCCTCCTGCTTCGCGTAGCCCTTCACGGTATTGACGAGGTTGGGAATCAGGTCGCTGCGGCGCTGGTACTGGTTCTGCACCTCGCCCCACGCGGCCTCGACATCCTGGTTCGCGCTGGCGAGATTGTTGTACATGCTGCATCCGCCGATCAGAACGATGATTGCCAGAATCAGCAGACCGATCATCACCGGAGAGAAACGCTTGCGGGGCTGGGTACTGGAGTTGTCAGGCGTCATGGTACTGAGGGTTCTGATAAAACATGCGCTGCCGCACCGGTGGAACCGCTTTCCGGCGTCGATGGTCGCCCGGTCTGCACGAACACCGCGTTACGGCTCGAAGGGAGCAGCGGAGTGATCTTTGCGAAACTATCTCGGAGAGCAATGCGAGGATACAACACTACGCGCGAATTCATCGATGCGCTGGAGCGCGCCGGAGAACTCGTGCGCATCACCGCCGAGGTCGATCCCGACCTTGAAATCAGCGAGATCGCCGCGCGCGTGATGCGCGACTACGGTCCCGCGCTCCTCTTCGAGCGTGTGAAGGGGTCGAAGATGCCGCTCCTCATCAACGCCTACGGCAGCGCGCGCCGCATGGCGATGGCGTTCGGTGTGGAGAACCTGGACCAGGTCTCCGAGCGCATCAACGCACTGATCGAGGTCAAGGCGCCCACGGGGTTCAGGGACGCGCTCAGGATGCTTCCCCAGCTGGCGCAGGTTCGGAAGTTCCCGCCGCGCACCGTGAAGAATCCACCCTGCCAGCAGATCATCGACACCGACGAGGATGTGAATCTCGACTTCCTGCCGATCATGAAGTGCTGGCCGGAGGATGGAGGACGCTACATCACCCTGCCGCAGGTGATAACGCGCAACCCAGAGACGGGAGCGCAGAACGTGGGGATGTACCGCATTCAGCAGATCGACAGACGAACGCTGATCCTCCACTCGCAGGCGCATCACGGCACCGCAGCGCATCTGCGAATGTACAAGGAGCGGGGAATCACGAAGGTGCCGGTTGCCGTTGCGATAGGCGGTGCCTCCGTTGCCACCTACTGCGCCACCGCGCCGATGCCGCCGGAGCTTGACGAGTGGCTGCTCGGCGGTTTCCTCCGCGAGGAGCCGGTCGAGCTTGCGCGTGCCATCCACAGTGACCTGAAGGTCCCCGCCCAGGCGGACATCGTGATCGAGGGGTACATCGACCTTGAGGATGTGCGCGAGGAGGGACCGTTCGGCGACCACACGGGCTTCTACACCCTCAAGGATCACTACCCCGCGCTCCACGTGACGGCGATCACCACACGCCGCAACCCCGTCTACTGCTCGACGATTGTGGGGCAGCCGCCGAAGGAGGATTATTTCCTCGGCAAGGCAACGGAGCGCATCTTCCTCAACATCCTGAAGAAGACGCTGCCGGAGATCGTTGACATGAACCTCCCGATCTTTGGAGTGTTCCACAACTTCTGCTTCGTCTCGATTCGGAAGGAGTTTCCCCACCACGCCCGCAAGGTGATGTATGGGCTGTGGGGTCTGGGCCAGATGGCAACCACGAAGTATCTCGTCGTTGTCGATGCGGACGTGGACGTGCAGAACACCGATTCGGTGATGTTCTACGTCGGTGCAAACGTCGATCCCGGACGCGACGTCGTGCACGCAACCGGACCAATCGACGTGCTGGACCACGCAACAGAAATGAGCGGGTGGGGGGGCAAGCTCGGCATCGACGCCACGCGGAAGTGGAAGAGCGAGGGGTTCCCGCGCGAGTGGCCGCGCGAACTTGCGATGCGGCCCGACGTGATCGACCTCGTGTCGCGCCGCTGGAGCGAGTACGGTCTCCCCGAACGCTACCGCGGCTCCGACGAGCACCGCAGGCGCGGCGTGCTTCTCGAACGTGACGCAACTGCGAGTGGTGGGGGTGCAATCGGCACCATCGACAGTCCGGGTGCGCAGGTGAGGAGAGAAGAGAGGACGGAGGAGTAAGAGCAGGGGAGAAGCCGGGCGGGGATCGAGACCGGGCGTTTCGTGATCGTCGCTCGGAATTCAAAGGACCAATGATAAAGGACGTTGCCCGTGTCTGACCAGGTTCGCCAGATGTTCAACGCCATTGCCGGCAGCTATGATCGCGCCAACGACGTGTTGTCGTTCGGCACGCATCGGTGGTGGAAGCGGTGGCTCGTGCGTTCGCTCGGTCTGCAACCCGGTGCGCGCGCACTTGACGTTGCTACGGGCACCGGCGACATCGCGCGGCTGCTGGCGGAGGCGGTAGCTCCTGCCGGCAGGGTTGTCGGCGTCGATTTCAGCGCAACGATGATCGAGCGCGCACGCGCGCGGTTCGGGGCGTCCCACCCTGCGATCACCTTCGAGACGGGGGATGCGATGAACCTCCGTTTCGAGGACGAGACGTTCGACGCGGCAACCATCAGCTTCGGCATCCGCAACGTGGATGATCCCGTTGCCGGGTTGCGCGAGATGCGGCGCGTCGTTCGTTCGGGAGGAGCCGTTGGAGTGCTGGAGACAGGACAGCCCAGGGGGGTGTGGGGGGGGATCTATCGGATCTATAGCGACAACGTGATCCCGTTCATCGGCGGTCTCGTCTCCGGCAACCGCGCCGCCTACCGCTATCTCGACCGCACGGCGGCGCGCTTCCCCTGCGGTGAGCGCTTCCGCGCGATGATGCTGGAAGCGGGATTCGAGAACGTCGTTGTGCGCCCTCTCTTCGGTGGCATTGCCTATCTCTATGTGGGCAGGGTTGAGCATACGTCACGGTCCGCGTCCCCGGCGGTTGCGGAGGAGGCGCACGCACGATGACGCCGCGCCGCTCGATCACTGTCGGGATCGCCGGCGGCAGCGGCGCGGTCTACGCGCACCGTCTGTTGCAGCTGCTGCCACGCTACTACGCCCGTGTGGACGTCGTCATCTCCGATGCGGGACGGCAGGTGTTTCGGCAGGAGCTGTCGCTCGATGTGCCCCAGCCCGGCTCCTGGCATCTTGAGGGTGCCGTGGGGGAGGGGACGATAACGGTCTGGGGAACGCGGGACTACGACGCTCCCTTTGCGAGCGGGTCGAACTGCGCCGAGGAGATGGTGATCGTTCCCTGCTCGATGAGCACGGTTGCCTCGATTGCCCACGGCATCGACCAGAACCTGATGCACCACGCCGCCGGTGTGGCGATAAAGGAGGGGAAGCGGCTCATCCTCGTGCCGCGTGAGACGCCTCTCTCGGCAATCCACCTTCGGAACCTCCTTGCCGTTGCCGAGCTTGGCGTGGTGGTGGTTCCGGCAATGCCCGGTTTTTACGGCGGCCAGCAGACGTTCGATGATCTCGTCAACTTCGTTCTCCAGAAGATCATCAATCAGCTTCATCTTCCCCTGGACCTGGCTCCCCGATGGGGAGAGGACAGGAAGGAGATAGAGGGAGAGTGATGTTCCGGCCTGTCTCCACGGCGATAGTCTCATCTGCCCATACCAACTTCCTGATCGCTAATCCCCACCCATGACAGATACGGCAAAGCTGCTGAACCGCGTCCGGCTTCGTGTTGAGCGGAGCGAGCAGATAGAGGCGGACGACATCGAGGCGCTCTTCGGCGTGTCGGACCTTCCAGCACTGGCCAGGCTTGCGCGGACGGTGAGAGAGCGCCGGCACGGTCGTGCCGCCTACATCCGCAATGCCGTGCGCGTCGAGGTTGCTCCGCACGGAGCCATTGCGGAGGAGAGCGTGAGTGCTGGAGAATCCGCTCCGCTGCTCGTTCTGCACGATGCTGGCACACGTACACTCGATGAGTGGGTGGGTCGGCTGCGCGAAGAGATGGGGCGGCATCCCGACGCCGTTGCCTCCCCCTCTGCCTCGTTCATCGATGCCGTGGCGGAGTGCTCAAGCCTCGGCGTTGATGCGGTGCTCGACCGCCTCGCCGCGCTGTTGCCGGTGATTCCTGATGGAGCAGGCGCGGAGCTTCTCGACGCAGAGTGGCGCGGCACGCACGCTCCAGCCGCAATCAGTGCGGAGCGCTGGATTGCGGTGCACCGGGCCGCGCATAGACTTGGCCTGAAGAGCATCGCCGCGATGGCGCACGGAACACAGGAGCACCCGCGTGCTGCCACCCGGCACCTGCTTCGGATTCGTGAACTCCAGGAGGAGGGGGGAGGGTTCGTCGCGTTTGCGCCGATGGCAATCCACAACCGCGCTGCTGCGGCGTTCTATCTTGCGGCACCAACGGCGATTCAAAGCCTCCGCTCCGCTACGATTGCCCGGCTCGTGCTCGACACCGTTCCGCATATTCTCACAGCGCCAGCGCTGGTGGGTCTGGAAATTGCCGCAGTTGCTCTCAGCTACGGTGCCGACACCGTCGACGCAACGATCAGCGCCAGCGATGTGCTTGCCGAGGAGTTCCCTGTCGGGAACACGGGCGACCTTCTGCCCGTTGTCGACACCGTGACCACCACAGCACGCCGACAGGCACCGCTCGACCGCGTCCGTGCGCGTGTCGAGGAAGCACGGTTCGTTCCAACCCTGCTCGATGCCCGTTTCGGCACAGAGGTGGCTGTCCGGCAATAATCGCTCTCCGTTATTGCAATCCGGTTTTGAAAACAGAAGACGAGGGCTGCGGGACCCGTGCGCCCAGGGCTACCCTCCATCTCTCTGCCCAACGATTTTTCTCCATCTGCTGATCCCCATGAGTGATACGACACCGGCCCAGCCCTATCGCCGCAAGCTTCGCGTTGTTGCTGCGGATTTTCTGAACTCGCTCCCGCTCACTGTCGAGATGGCGGAGGACGATCTCTTCGACTTCGAGTACGTGCTGCCAAGCGAGGGCGCGCGCCGCATCGCCGAGGAGGAGGCGGAGATTGCCCTGCTTCCGGTGGCTGCCGTTGCTGAAATCGGCGGACTTGATATCGTCCCCGGCCCCTGTATCGGTGCGAACGGTCGAGTCGAGTCGGTGGTGGTGGTCAGCCAGGTACCAATCGACCGGATCGAGCGTCTCCTCGTCGACGATGCAAGCCGCACCTCGGTCGTGCTTGCCCGCATCTTTCTCGATGCCGTGGGCAAGCACGACGTTCCCTTCATTCGGATGGATGGTCGGCGCATTCCCGACAACGTGACAGGCAGCGATGCTGGTCTCCTGATTGCGGACGTTGCGTTCTCGGAGTCGAAGCGCTTCACCTACCGCCACGATCTTGCCGACGCGTGGAAGCGGCTCACCGGCGAGCCGTTCGTCTTCGCCGTGTGGGCGGCGCGTCCGGGCGTTCTGACCCCGGAACTCGTCGAGCGTATCAACCGCCGCTTCTGGGATGGACAGGCGCGCAAGCACCGGATCATCGAGGAGTGGGCGGAGGGCCACGCGATGCCCCGCGAGGAGGTTGCCGACTACCTCGACGAGCGCATCCAGTTCAACCTGAGCAAGTCCGCCTGGCGCGGGATGAGCGAGTTCTTCCGGCTCGCCGCGAACAAGGGGTTTCTTCCCGACGCGCGTCTTCAGTTTGCGGCAACCGGCCGCAGCGAGGCAACCGCACCGAACCCCTTCGGCATCTACACGCCGGAGGTGCCGCCGGTCAGCACCACCTACGCCATCGACCGTATTCTGGCGCGCGCCGAAGCGGGACGCCGACTGTCGGTCCACGATGCCGAGCTTCTCTACGACCGTGCGGACCTTACCGAGCTTGGCGAGGTTGCTCACGCGATTCGCACGCGGATGAACCCCGGCAACCGTGTGAGCTACATCGTTGCGCGCAACATCAACTACACCAACGTCTGCAACGTTGACTGTGGTTTCTGTGGCTTCTACCGCAGCCACGATCCGAAGCGCAAGGGGTATGACGAGGGCTACACTCTCACGCGCGAACAGATTCGGCAGAAGATGGACGAACTCGCGGCAGGTGGGGGAGTGCAGGCGCTGGTGCAGGGAGGGGTGAACCCGAACCTTCCACTCGAATACTATACTGGCCTTCTGCGCTGGATGAAGAGCGAGTGGCCGCAGATTCAGCAGAACAGCTTCAGTTCCGACGAGGTGCTCGGCCTCTGCAATCCGCGCACGCCGGAGGAGATCGCCCGCATCCTGCACGCGCTGCGCGATGCCGGGCTGGACACCCTGCCGGGTGCCGGTGCGGAGATTCTGGTGGACCACGTGCGCCGCCGTGTGAGCTACAAGAAGAGCCGGTCGGCCCTGTGGCTGGAGGTGATGCGGCAGGTGGGAATCATGGGGATGAAGGCCTCGGTGACGATGCTCTACGGCATGGGGGAGACCACGCGCGACAAGATCGTGCACCTGCAGAAGGTGCGTCAGCTTCAGGACGAGGTGTCGCCGTTCATGGTGTTCATTACGTGGCCCTATCAACAGGGGCCGGACCAGAAATTGAAGTCGAAGGACGGAGCGGGCGCCACCTACCTGCGGATGCAGGCGGTGAGCCGCATCTTCCTCGACAACATCCAGCACATCATGTGCTCGTGGGTGACGCAGGGACCGGACATCGGCCAGATCGCCCTCAGCTACGGTGCCGACGACTTCGGTTCGGTGATGTTCGAGGAGAACGTGGTGAGTGCCAGCGGCACGACCTTCCGCATGGACAGCGCGAGTATGGAACACCACATCCTCCAGGCCGGGTTCGTGCCCTTCCGTCGCATCGGTGATTTTTCGGAGTGGGACCCGGTAGAGCACGAACGCCTGGTGTCTGGTCGCGTGGTTGCCGAGCTGGTGCCGGGGGAGATCTGATGCCGGAGGTACTTGGAGCGCATTGACGCGAGTGCGAAAGGAAAACGGGGTCTTCCACCTATGGAGAAGACCCCGTTTCTGTTATCTGTCCACTCGTTGTGGAGGGACTGTACTGTGGTACAGCGAATTGTCCTCCATTACCTCCTTTCCTAGAGCGATCAGCTCGTTGACGCTCCTCTCGCGTCGCTCGTCGGCAGAAATCCTGTATCCCGACATCATTAGAGCATCTCGGTCCTGTCAAGCTCCTCATGCACCTGTTTGATCTCCTGCGCTGTCAACTCCTTCAAAGGCTTGCTGCGGAGTCCGCAGGAACAGAGCAGGAGAAGGAGACCCGCGAAAGCCACGCAGCGAAGCGACTCATAGTGGCTGGTGGCTGGAGTATGATCTGTCGTCATCTTCCCTGGCGAGCGGGAGTGCCGCGGTTGCGTGCGGCGGCGGGCCATCGCCGAGCGGAACCGGAACGTTCTCGGTGGGACGCTCCGAATCCCCGCCACCCGTGGCAGCACTCTGTTTTGCCGCCGATGGATAGGTGAAGATCAGCAGCACCATCCCAACGCTCACCGCGGCATCGGCGATGTTGAACACCCAGAACCGCGTGAGAGTACGGCCGAAGAGTGAGATGTCCGGCACATCCACATCGATGAAGTCCACCACCCGACCGTGGAAGAGGCTCGCATAGTCGTAGAAGACGCCGTAGAAGGTGCGGTCGATGAGATTGCCGACCGCACCCGCGAGGATCAACGTCAGCGCCATCCGCAGCCAGCGCCGGTCCGGTGCCGTTGTGCGGCGAATCAGAACGACGAGCGCAACCGCCGCGATGATTGAGAAGAGGCTGAGCACCAGCGGCATGTCGAAGTTCAGCCCGAAGGCCATGCCGGGGTTTTCGACATACGTTACACGAACAGCGTCACCGATGATCTCGTGGCTGTCGAGGATCGCCATGCCGGAGTGCTCGACTCCGAAGAGATTGAATCCCTTCACCGCAATCTTCGTTGCCTGGTCGGCAAGCACGAGAAGCGCGGCAAGGATATAGCAGGCGCGTGCAGTGCGCATTGTCGCTCAGCTCCCTTCTTCCTCGTTCTCTCCCTGCTGGTCGGCAGGGGGGAGCGATGCGCGAACGGCGTCGAGGTAGATCCGTCCCGGCTCGCACGGCTTGCTCGTATTCTTGTAGATGGCGCAGACCTGTGTAACGGGAACGGCGCGCAGACGCATCGGGTCGAGCCGCAGACCGCAGATGCGGCAGAGTCCGAAGCTGCCATCCTGAATGCGGAGCGATGCCTCGTCCAGCTTCTTCACGTAGTCGCTCTGCCGCTGCGCCTGCATGAAGGTCTTTTCCCGCTCCATCGCGTCGGTTCCCTGCTCCATGTGCAGGCTGTAGGCGCTGTTGTCCTCCCCCTCGTTTGCCGCCATCTCGCGGAGCTGATCGCTCAGCTCCTCCAGCTGTTCCTGCGCGTCCTGCCGCTCGGTCTGCACAAGCTCACGAAACTTCTCAAGCTCCTTCTCGGGGAACGGCTCACCGCTGTTGGTGCCGGTGGCGTGGCTGAAGATTCCCTTGGGAAACTTCACGGTCAGCGGACCCGGCTTCGCCGCCCGGCGCGTTTTGCTCTTGGCTGGCGCTGGCTTGGCTGCCGCCTCTTTCGCTGCCCCGGCCTTGCCCGCTGCAGTGGTGGTGGTCGTTGTCTTGGCCGGAGACGCCTTTTTCATGGGAGATACTATCGATGGGGTCGTTGTTGTTGATCGTGACGGAGCAGAAGCGCTGCCGCTCTTGTTCCGTGGCGCGGGTGCCTGGGGCGATTTGACCGCAGAGGTCCTGGGGGCTGGAGCGGTCCTGGCCGGCGCTGCACTCTTCTTTGCCGTGGCGGTTGCCGCTCCTTTGCTCTTAGCCGATGGAGCTGCCTTCTTCGCCGGAGTTTTCGCTGCTGGCTGTGCCGGAGCTTTTGCTGCCGTTTTCTTTGCGGGTGCTGCCTTTGGCGCGCTTTTCGCTGCCGTGCTTCTGGCTGCTGTGTCCTTCGCTGCGCTTCCCTTAGATCCTGCGGCGCCCTTTCGCGCGGGCACTGTCTTCTTCGATGCGGTCCGTGCTGCCATGCTGCACCCTTGATTGATTACGTTGCGTTGTCGCGCCCAGCGGCGCGTTGGTGAGGGCAACGGTGGGTGAACGCGTTGTCCTCCTGAAAGACGGACGGGAGAGATGTCGTCGGTTGTCAATTCTTTCGATGCGATCCCGGAGCGACGGCACGCTGCTGTTCTATCCGGCAACTCCCTCGCGATGGATCGCGACGCGGCAGACCAGTCCGTTGATCTCCAGCTCGGCCATTGCGCCGTTGCCGCTGGCGGTGATCTCCAGCGCCAGCGTCTCGCGCATGATATAGTCGCGCTGCGCTTCGAGCGCCTGGGTGAGTGTGGTATCGTCGGCGGCGACGGCAATCGTGATCCTGTCGCTCAGCTCAAGCCCTGCATCCTTGCGCATCGTCTGCACGCGGTTCACGAATTCGCGGGCGTGTCCCTCGGCGATGAGTTCGGGGTCGAGCGCGGTATCGAGAGCAACGGTCGTTCTCCCTTCGGCGGCCACGAGCCACCCCTCGATATCCTCCACCACCACCTCCACGTCCTCCGGCAAGAGCGCAAACGTATCACCGTCGCGGGTGAGAGTCAAGCCACCGGAGGCACGAAGCGCAAGAATCTCGGGAACCGTCATCGTTCCCACGGCGGCGGCAACCGCCTTCATTGTCTTGCCGTAGCGTGGCCCCAGCGTCTTGAAGTTCGCCTTCGCGCGCATGCGCACCACGTCGCTCGATGCAGCATCAACATACTCCACGCCCTTAACGTTCAGTTCCTCGCGGATAATTTCCTCCACCAATTCATAGTCCGCGCGTTCCGACTCGTCCGCGATGGGGAGGAGGAGGCGCCGTAGCGGCTGCCGCACCTTGATGCGCGAGCGCTCACGGAGCATGCGCGCCAGCGCCACCACCTGCTGCGCACGCGCCATACGACGCTCCAGTGCCGGATCGATCGTTGCCGCATCCGGCTCCGGCAGCAGTGTAAGGTGGACGCTCTCGTGCGGTTCCGCCTGCGCCCCAATGTTCAGCCAGCGGTAGATGCGGTCGGAGATGAACGGTGCAAGCGGTGCCATCATCTTCGCGATGGAAATGAGGCACTGGTGAAGCGTCTGGTAGGCGGCGAGCTTGTCGCGCGCCATCTCGTCGCGCCAGAAGCGGCGGCGGCTGCGGCGCACGTACCAGTTGCTGAGCTGCTCGATGGTGAAGGAGGAGACGAGCCGCATTGCGCGTGTGAGATCGTAGGCGTCCATATGCCCGCGATACTCGGCAAGCGTCGTGTTCAGCGTCGAGAGAATCCAGCGGTCGAGTTCCGGGCGCTCGGCAACAGGCACCGGCAGTTCGTCGTTCGTGAAGCCGTCGATGTTGGCGTAGAGCGCCAGGAAGTTGTGGGTGTTGACGAGCGCCCGGAAGAAGTCGGAGATCACCGTCGAGGCGATGTCGTCGGGGTTGAAGTTCATCGACTTCCACACCGGCGACACTGTGACCATGTACCAGCGCACCGCGTCGGCGCCGTAGGTGTTCATCATCTCGAACGGGTCCACGGTGTTGCCCAGGCGTTTGGACATCTTCCGTCCGTTGCGGTCCAGCACGTGGCCGTTCACCAGCGTGTTGCGCGTGGCGGTGCGGTCGAACAACCCCACGGCGATGGCGTGGAGCGTGTAGAACCATCCGCGCGTCTGGTCGATCCCCTCGCTGATGTAGTTGGCGGTAAGCTCGCGCTCCACGCGTTCACGGTTCTCGAACGGGTAATGCCACTGTGCGAACGGTACCGAGCCGCTGTCGAACCAGACGTCGATCAGTTCGGGTGTACGCCTGTAGACGTTGCCATCGCGCTTCAACACTACGCGGTCCACAAAGGGCTTGTGGAGGTCGAGCACGACCCTGCCTTCCTCTGTTGTTGCAGCGTTGCGCGGATCGGTTGCTGTGTCAATGCGGTCGCGCATCGGGACGAGCGCGCCGTTCTCCTCCTCGTACCACCCCTCCATCAGTTCCGCCACCGAGCCAACCGCAATAACATCGTTTCGGTCCTCTACGTTGACCCAGAGCGGGAGGGGAGTACCCCAGTAGCGGTCGCGGGAGAGCGACCAGTCCTTGTTCTCCTCCAGCCAGTTGCCGAACCGTCCCGTTCCGATCTCCTCGGGCACCCAGTTGATCTCCCGGTTGCGTTCGATCATGCGGGCGGCGTAGCTCGTGGTGCGGATGTACCACGAGTCGCGTGCGTAGTAGATCAGCGGGTTGTCGCAGCGCCAGCAGTGGGGGTAGCTGTGGAGGTAGTCGTTGCTCGACTTCAGCACGAGGCCACGCTCCTTCAGCTCGATCACGATCTCCTTGTCCACTCCCTGCTCCACGCGGTCGCCGAAGTTGAGCGTCTTCACCACCCGTCCCTCGTAGCGCTTCACGGCGTCGGTGAAGCGTCCTCCCGGAGTAACGGGGAGAATCATCGGCAGATCGTTCTTCCGCATCACCTCGTAGTCGTCCTGGCCGAACGCCGGGGCGATGTGGACGATGCCCGTGCCGTCCTCGGTCGAGACGAAATCGCCGGTGACGACGTAGAAGGCCTCGCGGTCAACGGGCACGTCGTCGAAGAGGCGCTGGTAGCGAAGCCCCCTGAGTTGATTGCCGGAACCGGTGCCACGTACCTGCCACAGCCCGTCGGGGTCGAGTGCGGCGCGGCGCGCCTCGGCAAGGATGTAGTGTTCGTCGGTTGCCGGGTTGTGGACGAGAGTATAGTCGATGTTCTCACCTACCGCCAGCGCCACGTTCGAGATCAGCGTCCACGGCGTTGTCGTCCAGACGAGGAAGAAGGCAGCGGGGGGAAGGGGAGCTTCGCCGAGCGTCTGCCCCTCGACGAGCGGAGCCTTGACGTAGAGCGACGGGTCCTTCACGTCCATGTAGCCCTGCGCCAGCTCGTGCGAACTGAGCGGGGTTTCGCAGTGGGGGCACTGCGGCGTCACCTTGAAGCCGCGATAGATCATCTCGCGCTTCCAGAACTCGGAGAGCGCCCACCACACCGACTCGATGTAGTTGTTCGTGCAGGTGATGTAGGGATCGTCGAGATCGACCCAGTACGCCATCTGCTCGGTGAGGCGCCGCCACCCACCCGGCTTGTTGATGTGCTCGTACACCGACTCGCGCGCGAGCCGGTTGAACTCTGCCACCCCCACCTTGGTCTCGATCTCGCTCTTCTCCTTCAGTCCCAGCTTCTTCTCCAGTTCAATCTCCACCGGCAGGCCGTGCGTGTCCCAGCCGCCCTTCCGCTCCACACGCTGCCCGAGCATCGTGTGGTAGCGGCACACCGAATCCTTCAGCGTGCGGCTGATGATGTGGTGGATGCCGGGATTGCCGTTGACAGTCGGCGGCCCCTCGTGGAAGATGTAGGCGTTGTCTGCTGAACGCTCCTCGACGGAGCGACGGAAGATGGAACGCTCGCGCCACCAGTCGAGGATTTCCGCCTCAAGAGCGCTGTAACTGGGTCGGTCTGGAAACTGCTGGAACATTGTCGATGCCGGACGGTGAGGCAACCAGCCGTTCGCCGGTTGCGAAGGGAGCAAGCATAGCGAAAGCGCCCGAACGGAACAAGATGGAAGAGGGAATTATGAGTGATGAGTTATGAATGGTGGAACGCCTGCCGTCTCTATCAGGCCGCAGGGTCTCCGTGCCGTCGGCGTCTTTCCGATGCCTGCACCTCACAATACGGTTATCTTCGCGCCGATTCTCCTTCCACTATGCCAGCGTCACTCGCCGATCTTCCTCATTCCGACCTGCTCGTTCCCCTCGCTCTTCTCGCCGTGGGGATCGTGCTGGTGCTTGCTGCGCGGACGGGACGCAGTGCAGTTGCGGGGGGGACGCTGCTCCTTGGGTCGATAGTGGCGGCAACGCTCGGAGCCGGAGCCGATGCCCTGGGATCTGCTGGTGTTGCCGGAGCGTGCGTTGTGGCCGGAGGGGTACTTCTGCTGGGCAATCATAAGGAAGGGGAAGCGTGAGCCGTCCGGTTGCCGTCCTGCGTCTGCTCGTGCTTGGGAGTGTTCGGGCACTGCGCTCGCTCGTGCTCCTTCCTGCACGGGCAGTTGCCGCAATCGATCACGCCGTTGTCGAGCGGATGGTGGGTGCCGTGGTCGGTCTCTACTGGTTTGCTGCGGCCATCGTGGCCGAACTGGTTGATCGCCATCCTGCTGCGCTCTCCGCGTTTTGTCTGCTCTTCGTTGTGTCGTTGCTTCTCTTCTTCCCACGATGATCCCCATCCCAACGCTCCTTCTCCTCGCCATCCTCGTTCTTCCGGCGACGGGCACGGCGATTGTGGGCGTTGTCCCGTGGCGCTATCGGTGGCGGGTGTTCGGAGGGGGGCTGATTGCACAGCTCGGTGCAATCGCCGCGTTCGTTCTTGACGGTGCTGGCTGGGGCGTCACTGTCCGCGTTCTTCCCCTCCCCGATGCGGTGTCGCTCGGTGTGCCGGTTGGGGAGTGTTCGGCATCGGGTGTGGGGATGCTCATCGTTGCGCTTGGTGCGTGCTGTGCGCTGCTGGTGCGGCTGGCCGGTGAACGTCTTCGTTCCCGCCGCAGGGCCATTGGTCTTGGCGCGATGCACCTTGGTATCACGCTCCTCGCACTTGCGGGCGATCTCCTCGTTCCGGTGATGGCGCTTGCACTCTTCGCCTTTGGTCTGGTGATGGGGGAGCGAACGCCACCCGGCTCTACCCTTGGAAGAGGGGGCGTGTGGTGCGCCGCGCTTCTCTGCGCCGCGCTCGTTGGCTCGGTGGGGCTTGGCTCCATGGGCGTCGTTCCCGATGGAGCTGCCCTCACCGGGATTGCACCGTTGCTGGACCGCGCCGCTGTTGCCATGATGATCGGTGCTGAAAGCTCCACCGCCTATCTCCTCGCCGCGCTTCTGCCGACCACTGTTCTCCTGGTTCTTCTCCTGCTCCTGCCGCGTGTGACCGAAGAGCGGGGAGGGGCGGAGGGAGCGGTCGTGCAGCTTGGGGTGCTTGCCGCACCGCTCCTCATGCTCCACCTCCTCCAACTGATGGTGCTGCCACTCTTCTGCATCGACAGAGAGGTGGCGGATGTGCTCGGCGTCATCCACATCGTTGCTGTGGCCCTTGCAGTGTGGTGGGGGCTGTGTGCGCTCGGCACCGATTCGGTTGGTGGTGTGGTCGGTTATCTCCATCTCGGTGCGGTTGCGCTCGCTCTGGCGCTCCTCTGCGGCAACCTCACTCTCTCGATTGACCTTGTGATTGCGATTGCGGGAACGGCAACCATCGGGGCGGCGATCTCCCTCGCATCGCTTGCGCAGCTTGGTCGCGGCGACAACCTCGCCATGCTCGACGGTATGCTGCGCGGCTCCCCCGTTCGACGCACGCTCCTTCTGCTTGGGTGCACAATGATGCTCGCTGCCGGAGCTGCCGCCGTCTATCTGGCGCTGACCATCGAGTACGTTCCTACGGCAAGTGCACTCTTCGGCGCTGTCGTCCTTGCGCTGGTTGCGGCCGTGCGGCTTGTGCGCCGTGTGGGCTGGGGAGTGATCCGTTCTCCCGAACTACCGTGGCGGCGCATCGGTTTTGATCGCGGAGCATTGCTGGCGTTGACCGTCGCCCTGCTCGCGCTGGCTGGCGTGCTGGCCGTTGCGGAGGAGGTAACCCAGGGGGATCGCTCGATTCTCCAGCGACGCCTTGCCCCCGAGCGCCGCCGCACCGCAATCGAGGTGGCGGAACCCCCGCTGCTCGCAGTGGACGCCGGGGAGGAGGGATGAGCACGGTGAGGGCTTCGCGATACCTGTCGCTCAGCGCGCTCCTGCTCTCGCTCGCTGGCGGTATGCTGCTTGTCGTCTGCGACGACCTGACGCTTCAGGCACCCGCACTTCTCGTACTGTGGGGGGCGTCGGTGATGGCGCGCGATGGTACACTACTCTCCTCGACGCGGCGACTCATCCCGATTGCCCTCTCCGCGTTCGGCATCACGCTCCTGACGCTTCTTGCCGGCACATCCTCCCCGCTCGGGATTCGCGATGCGCTCGGCACGGCAAACGTGGCACTGGTCGAGGCGCTGCCACTTCGACTTGCCGTTGTGCTTGCAGCTCTTGGGCCGCTCGCTGCCTTGCTTCCGCGCTCGCTCGGCGGCCTTGTGCCGATCAACCCGCAGACTTATCCACTCGATGGAGTTCGCGCCGCTGCCGTTTGGTGGGCGGGCGCTGGCGCGTTGCTGCGTCTGCTGTTCGGTGTACTCCCGCCCCTGATGCAGGGGCTGCGCCTCGAAGTCCTTCTGCCGTTGATCGGTGGGGCGCTGGCGCTCGCCGGTGGGGTTCTTGCATTCGCTGCGCAGACAGGCACACGGCTGCTGGCCGCCATGATGCTTGCGCGGACGGGCATCGTGCTGGCTGGTGGTTCCTCGTTCGAGGGGGATGTCGTTGGGGCTATCGCCGCCTCGGCGCTGCTGGACGGCGTTGCGCTCGCTGTGGCGATTGCCGCGCTCCGGCGGCTCTCCAGAACGGTGGAGGGGGAGTGGGTGGAAGAGTGGACCGGGGCGGGCTTGATCGACCGGGGACCCGCCCTCGCGCTCGTGCTTGCCGTTGGTGTGCTTGCGGGCGTGCCGGGAACCGTGGCGGGGCTTACCCTCCTGATGCAGTCGCGCGCGGTGGTGGCGGCGGGGAATATCGTTGGCCCACTCCTTCTGGCGCTTGCCTGGACGCTCTGCATCGTGGCGCTGCTGCGGACCGTTCGGGTGCTGTATCTTCGCGCCCCGCATGCCGGGCTGCAGGGACGAACACGGCGGTGGCGTCCCGGCTACCTTGCCCTGGCGTTCGTTGTTGCGGGTCTGGCGCTGCCGCCGCTTGCGTCGATTACCTACCGTGTTGGGCGGTATGCCGTCACGGAAATCGTGGACGCCGTGCATCCACAGTCTCCCTCCTCTCCTCCTACACAATGAAGATTCTCGTTACCGGCTCCACAGGATTTATCGGCAGCCATCTCCTCGATCTGCTTCTCGCGCAGGGGCACGATGTGCGGGTGCTGCTCCGGGCACAGTCGAGCGCGGGGTCGTTGGGGGATCGGGTTGTGGAGCGAATTACCGGCTCGTTCGACGTTGTCGACTCCCTTCGCGAAGCGGTGAGCGGTGTGGATGCGGTCTATCACGTTGCCGGGCTGACGGCGGCGCGCGACCGCGCTGGCTACTTCTCCGGGAACGTTACCGCCACACGCAATCTGCTCGATGCCGTCGAGCGTTTCAACCCGAACGTTGGCCGTGTGGTGCACGTTTCAAGCCAGGCGGCGGCGGGTCCCTCTCCCGATGGGGAGCACCCTTTGGACGAGACCGCACCGCGCAGACCGATCACGACCTACGGCGAGAGCAAGGCCGCAGCGGAGGAGGTAGTGGAGCAGCGGATGGAGCGCTTGCCGCTGACAATCGTTCGTCCTCCAGCAGTCTACGGTCAGCGCGACCCTGAAATCCTCCGGTTCTTTGCGATGGTCGCGCGTGGATTCGCTCCGCTGATCGGCTTCGACCAGAAGAAGGTGAGTCTTGTGCATGTGCAGGACCTCGTGCGTGGCTTCGTGCTGGCGGGGGAGAATCCGGCTGCGGTGGGGCGCACCTACTTCATCAGCTCCGAGGAGTTCTACACGTGGCCGCAGGTGGGGGAGGTCACCGCCGCAGTGCTGGGGCGGAAGCGTGTCCGGTCCCTGCGCGTGCCGCACGCCGTGGTGTTCGTTGCCGGCGCGCTGAGCGGAATGCTCGGGCGATTTCAGGCGAAGCCTCCGGTGTTCAACTACGAGAAGGCGCGCGACATCACCCGACGCTATTGGACTTGCTCGGTGGACCGCGCGGTCCACGAACTTGGCTATCGACAGGAGATCTCCCTTGAGGAGGGGGTGCGGCGAACCATCGACTGGTATCGCGAGGTGGGATGGATGAAGTGATGGTCGGCCGTGCCCGTGTGTCGAAGGATGTGGAGGGGGCAGTTTTTTGAGCGAGGCAGCACGAGAGGCGAGAGAAAAACGTCACCCATTCAACCTCTCGCCCGTTCTCTCCTCTGCGGCGCACTCTTTACCGCATCATCGCCGATGTAACCAATCAACGGACCTGGGGTTCTGGGGGAGGCCGCCCTCCACACCACCATACCGGATTCTCCTGTTGCGCATGGAGGATGGTGCGGTATATTGCGGCCCGTGTCGCAACACACGCGGCGAAATCGCAGTTTTTTCAAGAACCAAAACCCACGGCTATCGCATCTTCGTTGCCACATCATGCCGGTGCCGGTGGAATTGTTCCCTTGCACCTTTATTGACACCCTGGGTCAGCGCCGATATGGAGCAGAAGGATGCTTCCGGCGGGCTATGACCTGCATGACAACGACCTAATGAGGTATTCAGCCGTGCGTTCATTCGCCAGTTCTCCTTCATCCGTTCGCCGCGCCGCGGTTGTTGCAGCGCTCGCAACGGTGGCCACCGTTTCCTCCAATGCACAAACGTCGCCGGGCGCCGGCGGCAGTGCCGTTCCCTTCCTGATGATCAGCCCGACTGCTCGTGCCGGCGGCATGGGTGAAGTGGGTACCGGCCTGATCAAGGATGTGAACGCCACCTTCTACAACATTGGTGGCCTCGGATTCTCGCAGAGCACGCAGGTTGCCTACAACTATTCGAAGTGGCTTCCGCAGTTCAACGCTGATCTGCACTATCACTACCTGAGCGGCGCCACCTACATCCCCGATCTCGACGGCACCGTCAGCGGTCACGTCACCATCCTCGATCTCGGCGAGTTTCAGCAGACCTACGACAACGGGACGGCTGGGGCCAAGTTCCGCTCCACCGAGTTCTCGATTGGCGCAGGGTACGCCACAAAGCTTGGTGAGGAGGTCGGTGCTGGACTGCAGGCACGCTATATCCGCAGCGACCTTGCCTCGGGTGTACAGCTTGGGAACGGACAGACCGCAAAGGTGGGGGAGAGCGTTGGGTTCGACATCGGTGTGATGTACACCCCGGACTGGAAGTGGGAGGATTACGGTCTGCCCAAGGACTTCCTGACGGCGGGCCTCACCTTTGCGAACATCGGTCCGAAGATCTACTACGTCGATATCACAAAGGCCGATCCGCTCCCCACGACCTTCCGTGCCGGACTCGGTGTGCATGTCGTGTCGGATGAGTTCAACGACCTCAGCGTTGCGCTTGACATCAACAAGCTGCTCGTCAACCGTCCCAGCGATACCGAGGTTGATCCTGTGCCGAAGTCGCTGGTGACCGCCTGGGGGAACGGTAAGGGGGTGGAGTTCTCGCTGGGTGCCGAGTACTGGTACGACAAGGTGATCGCGCTGCGCGGGGGCTACTTCACCGAGCCGGAGGTGAGCGGAAACCGCCGCTTCTTCACCTTTGGTGCGGGCGTGCGCTACAGCATGTTTGGTCTCGATTTCAGCTATATCAGCCCGGTGGAGGAGAACCATCCGCTGGCTGGTACGCTGCGCTTCTCCGGCTTCGTTGACTTCAGCCTCGACAAGTAGTTGTGTGCTCTCGCGGTGAAGCGAGCGTCGATTGCAGAAACGCCCGGACGACAACCGTCGTCCGGGCGTTTGCTGGTAGAACCTTGGTGGCTGGCTGACTACTCCTGCCTCCCTCCCTGGTAGACGGTGCCGCGCAGGCGAAGCAGTATGCGTTCAGCCTCCAGCGCACGGCGGTGGCGTGGGAAGAGGAGGATGAATCGCTCGTAGGCTGTGATCGCCTCCGCCGTTTCTCCTGTGTGCTCGGCAGCGTCGGCGAGCAGCAGCAGCACTTCGGCCGTGGTGTCGCGCGACAGCAGGTAGTGAATGACCGGCAGCGCCTCGGCATGGCGGTAGGTCTTGACCTGGAGGCGCACCAGTTGAAGCCAGATGGTGGTATCCTCCGGCGCGAGTTCTCCGGCGGACTGATAATCCTCCATTGCGGCGCTGTCGCGTCCGAGTTCGGAGAGGAGTTCGGCCCGTTGCAGGTAGGACTGAGCGTAGCGCGGATTGGTGCGGATGGCCGTGTCAAGGTGCGCCAGTGCTGTGTCGAACAGACGGCGCATTGCGTAGGCGTCGGCGAGTGTGGTGCGGGCGCGCACGAAGCGGGGTTCCATCATCAGCGCACGCTGGAGCACGGGAATGGCGCGGTCTGGAAGCTCGTTGTCCAGCAGGATATCGCCGTAGATGTAGTTCGCCAGCGCGGAGTAGGGATTGACCGCAACCATGCGCTCGGCAATAGTGAGGGCCGAACGGTATTGCCTGCGCTCCTTGTAGATGGCGGCGATCTGTTGGTAGGACTCCATCGACATCGAGTCGCGCGCGAGGGTCGTGTTGGCGGCAAGCAGCAGAGAATCCTGCACCCGCATCAGCGAGTCGCTCCGCCGCGTTCGCTGTGTGGGGGCGGTTCGGCCGGTATCACGGCTCTGTTCCAGCGTATCGCGGTTCGAGCGAAGGCTGTCCACCGTGCGTGACTGCCCCGCGCCGTTCTGTGCGGCAAGGGGTGTGCAGCACAGGGCGAAGAGAAGGAGAAGAGGAAGGAAGAAAAGTCGAACGTGCGATGGCATGGGGGCGCAAAGGACGTGAATAGGTACGAAGCTACTCTCCCTCATTTCCCGGTCCAAGAATGGCTGCGGTACAAACACCGTTCGTTGCACTACGCTGGTTGCTGATTGCCGTTGCACTGGTTGCAGTCTGGCTGGCGTGGCTGGTGTGGATTCCACTCGGCGAAGGCGCGCCGGTCACCGTTACGGTGCCGAGCGGTGCCTCGTTCGAGCGTGTGCTGGACCGGTTGGACAGTGCCGGTGTGCTCCGCAACAGATTTCTCTTCAGGCTCTACGCCGGCACGCGTGGTGTTGCCGGCACGGTACGTCCCGGAACCTATCGCCTCGTCCGCTCGATGAGCTTCAGCAACCTTGCCGATGCGCTCGGTGACGGACGCGGCGCGGGGCTTGCGAGGCTTACGATTCCCGAAGGTTCAACCGTTCGCCGGATTGCCGGCATTGCGGCGCGGACCGTTGGGTGCGATTCGGCCGAGCTTGTGCGGCTTGCGGGAGATCGCGCCTTCCTTCGCTCACTTGGCATCGACGCAACATCCGCCGAAGGGTGGCTGATGCCCGACACCTACTTCGTGCCGAAGGGAGAGGAGCCGCGCGCCATCCTCGAACGGCTTGCCGCAGCGATGCGCTCGTACTACACGCCAGCGATGCAGGCCCGCGCTGCCGGGCTTGGACTGACTCCCTACCAGGCGCTCACGCTCGCGTCGATTGTGGAGGGGGAGGCCCGCGTCGACAAGGAGCGGCCGGTCATCGCGCGAGTCTACCTGAATCGTTTGAAGCGGGGGATGCTCCTGCAGGCCGACCCGACACTCCAGTATATCCTCCCCGATGGTCCGCGCCGGCTTCTCTCGCGCGATCTGCAGAGTCCCAGCCCCTACAACAGCTACCGCGTCCCCGGCCTTCCCCCCACGCCCATCAACAATCCCGGTCGCTCCTCGATCCAGGCGGTGCTTGCCCCCGACAGCAACGACTATCTCTACTTCGTTGCCCGTGCTGATGGCAGCGGTGGCCACACCTTCAGCCGCACGATGGAAGAGCACAACCGCGCTGTTGCCGACTATCGAAAGCGTATGGGGTATTGAGAGGCGGAGAGGAGGGGATCGCGGCGTTCGTGCGTTAGAAGTAGAGTCTGGGGGTAAAGACGATCATGGCCGGGTGTTCGAAGGAATAGCGTGCACGGAACGCTTCGTTCCAGAACCCTCGCACCTCTATCCAGAACCTGTCGCCAACTCGTACCGACCCTGTTGCGCGGAGCGCAGCGTTTGTGACCCCAAGTGTGGCGCGGAAGATGTCGTTGCGGTCGCGCCAGCCGAGTAGAAGAGAAGGGAAGGGTTGCAGGATGGTTCCAAGAGAATCGCTGCCGCTGTATTGTTCCAGCTCGCCCCCTATCTCGACACGCAGCGGAAATCCTGCCAGACTGAACTCTGTCTGATACGACAGATCGGCGCTGACGGTATGGACGTAGCCCGGATGATCGGAGCGGAGATACGGCCGAGCGTAGCGTGCGGCAACCTGGAAGCCACTCCACCGCACCATTGCTGCACCGCCTGTTGCCGGCTGAAGCAGTCGCTCGCGCAACGGACCGACGGCACGTGCTCCGCCCGGAAATGGGAGGAGCAGCGCCCCCTCATACGATGGGATTGCCTCGCCAAACTGTCCGGCCACTCCGATTCTCCACGTTCCGTCCAGCCACCCATCACCGTTGTGGCGTGGATCGCCCACCTCCAGAAAGGCGCGCGTTGCCGGGGCAACCGACACATCGAGTCTGTCGAGTGCGGCGATGGCATTCCACTCACGGCTCCAGTCCTCGTGCGCGCTTGGCAATCCATCGGGCGTCACGGTTTTATCCTCTCCTGACTCCAGGCTCGCGATCAGCGCGTCCACAAGGTCGTCGCCAAGCGCTGTACGAACCGGTGTGGGGCCGTAGACCTGTGCCTGGCCAAGTCGCACGTTGAGGAGTGTGCCACCGGTGTCGCCGGCGGTGAATCGTGCACGCAGCCGGATGGGGGTGGAGGAGGGAAGTGCGCGCAGGTAGCGTACTCTGAAGGTATCCCGTGCAAAGAGGAGATGGTAGCGTTCGAGTGCAAGGCGCGTTACCGCCGCAAGTTGTCCCGTGCCGATGCTCCACTCCACCGTGGATGTGGTGGCGGCGCGTGCGCTTGAGCGGGGAAGGACGGAGGCTGCGCTCAGGGTGTCGCGCAGCGTGGGGGGGACGAGCGATGTTCCAGAGACGGCTGTCTCCTCTTCGCGCCAGAAGAGCGTGCGTCCAACGAGCCGTGCTCGCTGTGTGCTGTCGAGAATCTGCTCCAGCCCATCCTCCACCACGATCGAACCCATCACGAGCTTCGTTGGACTCAGCACGAATCCGTTGGTGGCCGAGCTGTAGGTTCCGGTCAGCGTTACGCGAAGTGGATCGTCGGATCGAGCGGTGGAGATGTTCGGGTTGTCGCGCGTCAGCCAGTCGTTGGCGCTGCGGATGATGGCTGCCGCCTCCGGCTGCACAAGTCCAAGACGGCGATCCTGTACCGTGTAGGTGATGCTGAACACTTCCTGTGCGAGCACCGGAGCCGATGCGACAAGAATCGTGAGGAGGACCGAAGGGAGGAGCGTGCGCGGCGAGTGCACGGGGGTGGGCTTATTCCGGGACACTGATCGTTCTCCTCTCTCCACCAGCCTTGCTTCCGCGCTGGTCGATCACCCATGCCTGGAACTGCTGGCGTCGTGCCTGTGGCGAACGGAGTGGAACGCGCCAGTGCTGAATGATGCGGAGCGTCGTTCTGTCGATCTGTGCAGAGCCGATCTCCACCGGATCGTCCACATCCCCCTTGTCCACCTTCAACTGCGCAAGGTTCGGACGCCCGTTGACGTTGCCGTAGGAGAGTGTTGTCACGATCACCGCGTTGCGGTCGCTGCTCCGCTGCTGTTCGATGATCTGTGGGCTTTCGAGCGGGGTGATCACCGACTCGTAGCGCCCGATGGTTGCGCCGCGCAGCTTGCGGACGAAGGTGACCCGTTTGCCGGTGGCCGGTGGGATATAGCGGAGTGTCGGGGGAGCGTCGGAGCGAGCAGTCTGGCCATCCTCGATCACATCCACCGTGATCGAGTTCTCCATCCCCTGTGCGCCCAGCTCCAGCGTGTAGAGCTGTCCGGCGATCAACTGGTCGGGAAGGATGGGGTCGGTCATCGGCGCTGCGAGCACTTCGAAGCGCGCCGATGCGCTCGGCACTCCCGGGGCGGTTGCCTCCACGGTCACGGTTTGCGATCCCGATCCCGGCGCGGTGCCTGCCAGTTCAATGCTGGTTGCCGAGCGCGCAACGATGCGCGTGCCCGGCGCCGAGATCGTTACGCGCGATGCGTCAAGGCCGAAGATGTTTATCACGTTCCGCCACTCGCGTCCCGGGGGCACACGTAGTTCGGCGCTGTTGAGCGAGAGCGAGAAGGACTGCCCGCTTCCCGGGGGCATGGTCGGGAGAAGGCTTTGCAGCAGTCGCTTCGCGTTTGCAGCGCTGTCGCTACGACCAGAGTCCGCGCGCGCGATCGTTGCGGCGATGATTCGTCCGTCAGCCCCGGCAGGAAATGCCGTGAGGGAGAATTCGACGGTGTCGCGCACGGGGCCATGCCGCCGCAGCGACTCGATGGTGCGCTGGCGCAGCAGGGGGTCGAGACCGGCGGGGGGGGGAAGCGGCTGTGCGATCCCTTCAACTCTGACGTGCCACGAGGTTGGTCGCGAAACCTTCGGCGGCAGCCACGAGAAGCGTGCGTGGTTCGGAGCATCCGGGGCAATCGCCGTGCGTCCCGGCGGTGTGCCGCCGCCCGTGCTGTCCTCGATGGCAAGGATGCGGAACTGGACGGAGCTGAAGCGTCCGTGTGCGGTGATGCCGTTGACCGTGTCGCGGCGGTCCAGCCGGGGGGAGATCGACGACGCGGGCTGTGCCGTCGGCTCGGTATGGAGAAGCTGAATCCGTTCGGCGCTGAGGCGGAAGTCGGGGGTGAGAAGAGCGGCGATTGCTGCGTCCGCCGTCTCCTGGTCATCCGCCGTTCCATGGCGTGCCGGCGATGTGCCGAGCAGCAGCACGATGGCCGAGAGGTAGAGGAGGAAGTAGATCTCAACGGCGAGCTTGCGCCGTGCCGGGCGTCCCGGAACAAATCCCGCCTTCACGGTCTGGCGTCGTTGTGGTGCAGGGGTGATCATGGGCGGTGCGCAGGCTTCCGGGTCTCCGACTGATACTCTCCTGCCTCACCGTTCCGTGGGTCATCCATACTTGCGGCCAGTGCGCTCAACTGCCGGCGCACTTCAAATGCCACATCCTCGCGCACAAGCCTGTCGATCTTCGTGTTCATCCCCTCGATGGCCTCGACAAGCCGTGCCAGGAGGGTGTTGGTGTCGAGCAGACGGGCCGTGTGCTCTTCGAGGAGGTGCAGACCCTGAATCGCTGCGATGCGGTCGCTCAGTTCGCGCAGCGCGTGTTCCTGGAGCGCTGCCGTGCGCTCGATCTTCATGCCGAGCGAGACGTAGCTCGAACTGATCTCCTCCAGCTCTTCGAGCATCTCGCGGATCACGGCACGGTCATCCTCCTGCTCCTCCTCCCCGCTTCGCTCACCCTCCCCTTCGGTCACTACCGGAAGCGCTGCGCGGTTCTCGTCGGGAGTGAAGTAGAGAACGGCAAAGAGCAGGAGGAGCATCAGCGCCTCCACGCCGATGCCGATCAGCGCCACGTTCTCCGAAAGGATGCCCGCGAAGCGGAGTCCGAGGAAGACCAGCAGAATCACCGCGCCGAGGTAGACGAGCGCCTGGACACTGTTGAAGTAGTGTCCAACGACAATCTCCTCCATGAACACCCGCGTTCCGGTGCGCAGACCGAGCGGGTAGCGAAGTTTGACGGTGGTGGAGGACTCAACGAGATGCACCTCCTGTGCAAAGCACGCCGTGCGCCAGAGCCGCACCAGGAGCGGCAGAACGAGGGTGCGCCGTTCGATAGCCAGATCGTGCCAGAGCTGCTGGAGCACGGCACGTCCAGCGGGCTGCGCGAGATGTTGGAGGGTTTGCTGCTGCATCGGAACGGAAGATACCACACCGCCTGCCCGAGGACAACGCGCGCCGGGTGTGAGGCCGTATCTTCGCCCCGCTTCGCAGGTCTCCCCCAAGGGAGGCCGGAAGGGAAGCGCAACGATCGACACAGCTGTGAACTGGAATGACGACGAGACGGAACAGGAGAATACGGAGAGCGAGTTCTGGACGTGGGTGCTCCTACGCGAGGTGGGGACCGAGATCGAGGCGATGCTGATTGCCGGGCGGCTCCACAGTGCCGGGGTTCCAGCCCAGGTGCTCTCCCAGGTCGATTCCACCCGCAACTTTACCGTTGGTGCGCTGGCAATAGCCAAGGTCTACGTTCCCTCCCCGATGCTTGCCCGTGCCGAGGAGGTGCTTGGCGGAGACGACGAGCTTCCCGATATGTCCTCCGACCCTTCCGATCTGTAGGCATTCTTCTCCTCACCGAACCATGATACAGCAACCATCGACACCTACGCGCTGGCCGTGGGGACCAACGGCCTTCGAGCAGCGTGTGGGGAACAACCTCACCCGTATCGTCGTTGCTGTTGTGGCGATCCCGCTCGTGCTCGGCGCTGTCTGGCTCGGCGGGCATCTCTTTGCCCTCCTCGCTGCCGCAATCAGCGTTGGTGCGCTGCTTGAGTTCTATCGACTTGCCGAGGCGAAGGGGGCACGGCCGGTGCGGCTGCTGGGAATCCTCGTCTCGCTCCTGCTGGTTGTCCTGGCAGCCTACAGTGAACAGCTTGGCCCGGCTGCCTCTCGTTCGCTGCTCCTGGCACTGCCGCTCGTTGCAACCGTGACGATGACCGTGCGGTTGTTCCGCGCCGAAGGCTCGGCACTGCTCGACGTGAGCGCAACGCTCGCTGGAATGCTCTACGTGTCGGTCGGGGCCGCGGCGCTGGTAGCGCTGCGCAACGCTCCGGGGATACCGGTGCAGGGAGCCTATCTCCTTGGCTGCGTGATGACGTCGATCTGGATATGCGACAGCGCCGCCTACTTCGTTGGCCGCGCGTTCGGGCAACATAAACTCTTCGAGCGCGTGTCGCCGAAGAAGTCGTGGGAGGGAGCAGTTGCCGGAGCTGTCGCTGCGGTGGGGGCGATGATCGGTCTCGGAGGCTGGGCGATGCCCTCGATGCCGATTGTCCATCTGGCAGTGATCGGCGGGATTGCCGGAGTGATGGGGCAGATTGGTGACCTCGCCGAATCCCACCTGAAGCGTGATGCGGGGATCAAGGACAGTTCGCAGATCCTTCCGGGACACGGTGGACTGCTGGACCGCTTCGACAGTCTTCTCTTCGTTGCGCCGATTGTGTGGGTCTACCTTGCGATTGTCGCGCTGGCTGTCTAGCAGCATCCCGGAAATGAAGCGGGCCGTCCGCGATACCGGACGGCCCACTCTTCCTCTGCGTTGGTTGAGACTTATTTCTCCTCGATCGGGAAGTCGGTCGGAACCGTGAAGGTGCTTTCGGGAACGGGAACGTTGGTTTCGATTCTGGTTGCCTCCAGAACGAAGCGGACCCCCTGCCGCTGGTTCCGTACCTCTTCACGCAGCACGATGCCGCGCCACATCGTGAGCGTGGTGGTCATGTCGCCGCGGGTGCGGGAGATTACACGACAGCGGCGCCCGAGGAACATCGTGTCGGCGAGGCGCTGCGCTCCGGCTGCCTCCACCATCACGCTGCCGAAGGAGCGGTTCGCCGCATCGGGGGAGGAGAGGTAGCGCTCGGCCTCGGTGGTGCGCCGGTGCTGCGCCTTCTTCTGCATGAAGCTGACGTAGCTCTGATCCACCCCGTCCGTAATGAAGACCGAGTGGTCGAATCCCGTGGACTTGTACTCGGGGTTGGGCTGCCGGAAGGTCTCGCGCCGCTCGCGGTCTCCCCAGCCATCCCACACCACCGTTCGATCCCCCTTGGCATCGCCGCTGTAGGCCATCGTCACGCGCCCCGACTCCACGCCGTAGCGTGCCGGCTTGCCGTCGGGCGTGCGGATCGGGATGCTGTCGGCATCCCAGCGGATGCCAGCGCTGTCGGGGATGACCGGGGAGGGGGGGGATGTGGAGTCCGTACGGCGTACCGGCATGGCGCCGGTATCGCCGGGTGCGTTGTGCGCTGTCGTCGAGTCGTGCTTCCCTGCATCATCATTCCGGTCGGTGCAGCCGGTGACGAGCAGTGTTGCGAGCGCGAGCGGGAGAAGGTGCCGAATCATGCTGCGGACTCCGGGATGCGTGCGATAACTGTTTCACCCGCCACCACCACATCCCCCAGCTTTACCAGGATTTCGAGTTCCGGGGAGACGATGATGTCCGTGCGGCTGCCAAACTTGATCATACCAAATCGCTCACCGATCCTGACCTCATCCCCAACCTTGATGTCGCAGACGATGCGGCGCGCCACGGCTCCCGCGATCTGCTTGAACAGCACACGCATCCGGCTGTTGGCGATGCCGATGTGGGTGCGCTCGTTCAGCTCGCTCGCCTTGTCGTGCCACGCCACGAGGTACTTCCCCTTGTGGTAGCGATAGTAGTCCACCGTGCCGCTGATCGGATTGCGGTTCACGTGCACGTCGAGCGGGGAGAGAAAGATCGAGATCTGCTGCGCCGGACCGTGGTGATACTCGTTGTCGGTAACGTCCGCCACCACCACCACCTTGCCATCGGCAGGAGAGATCACAATGCCCTCCTCCTGCGGCACCGTGCGTTCGGGGTCGCGGAAGAAGTAGAGGGTGAAAAGGGTGAGGCCGAGCGCCAGGACTCCGAGCAGTATCTGGAGCCAGAGAATGTGGACGAAGTAGCCTGCGATGACCAGGCCGGCCACCGTGGCTGCCACGCTGATCATGACGTCGATGCCGTATCGGGTAAGCTTCATGGAGAGGTTGTGTGATACAGGGGAACGAGATGTGTGAGGGGAGCTATCGCAACCCTGCGTCTGCGGTGTGTTGAGGCCGACTGCTTCCCGGCAGAACTGCCGCGAGCAGTTTCAGGACCGCACGGCCGATCGCTGCATCCCTGGTGATAGCGTTCCGGGGACTTCTCGCGCAGTCCGCGGTGGTAGCGGTGGACAGGAATCTTCTAGAATCGGATCGTTCGCTCGATTGCCTCGGTGATTCGCTCCACCGACGGAACGACAACCTCCATCAGGCCAGGGTTGTAGGGAATTGGGCAGTCCGGTGTGGCAAGGCGTTCCACGGGGGCGTCGAGCCAGCGGAAGCACTCCTGCGCCACGGTTGCGGCAATCTCCCCGCCGAACCCGCACGTCCAGTTGTCCTCGTGAACCACCATGCAGCGTCCGGTGCGGCGCACACTTTTGAGCACCGTTTCGCGATCCCACGGCACAATCGTTCGCAGGTCGATGACCTCGACGTCGGCACCGCTGCGCTCGGCGGCGGCAAGTGCGCGGTGGACCATCTCCCCCCAGGCCACAATCGTCAGCGTCGAGCCGGAACGAACCACCTTCGCGCTGCCGAACGGCAGAACGTAGTTGTCTCCGGGATAGGAGCGCCGTCCCTCGCGCGTATCGAGCAGTGCGCGGTGCTCGAAGAAGAATGTCGGGTCGTCGCCGCGCAGCGCCGAGCGGAGCAGGCCCGCCGCATCCTCTGCGTTCGATGGGTAGGCGATGCGCCAGCCGATGAGGTGCGCGTAGAGTGCCTCGCCCGACACCGAGTGCCACGGGTCTCCGGTCTTCTTGCCGAAGCCAACGGGGATGCGCACGACAAGCGGTGCGGCGAACGCACCCGCGGTGCGCCAGCGAATCGTTCCGCAGTCGGTGATCTGCTCGTGGGCGGGGTCGGCGTACTTGCGGAACTGGATCTCCGGCACCGGCATCAGGCCGGCCATTGCCATTCCCACCGCGCGACCGATAATCCCTTCCTCGTTGAGCGAGGTGTCGAACACGCGGCGGGTTCCGAAGCGGCGCTGCATATCGACGGTGGCGCCGTGCACCCCACCCTTCACCCCCACGTCCTCGCCGAACATGATGATGCGGCGGTCGCGCTCCATCTCGACGCCGAGCGTCGTGCGCACCGCGTCGATCAGGTTCGAGCGCCCACCGCCCGCCGCTGTCACCTCCTCTCCGCGTCCGTGCTCGGCAAACTGTTCGGGAGTGACTTCGGCGCGAAGTCCTCCCACCTTCTGGATCCTCCCGTTCGAGAGCACTCCGTCAACTGCGGTGGAGGGGTCGGGGTGCGGAGCCTCGGTTGCCGCCGTCGCCGCACGCTCTGCCTCCTCCAGCGCTGCTGCTTCCAGCGCGCTCCATTCCTCTGCGGTCACCCGCCCGGAGGCGACCATGAAGTCGCGCAGCTTTGGAAGAGGATCGCACGCAAGCTCCTCCTCGACGAGTTCTCTGGACTTGTACGATTGATTGTCGGCGGAGCTGTGGCCGCACAGACGTGGAATCCGAAGCCGGAGCAGAACGGGGCCGTCGCCCGCACGAATCGTGCCCACTGCGTCGGCAACGAGCGAGGCAACGGTGTCCGGCTCGGTGCCGTCGCCGTCAAGAATGCGGAGGCCGCCGAACGATGCAAGGTTCGCCGCGATGTTGGCACCGGGGGTCTGCGTTGTGCCCGGAACCGAGATGCCGTAGCCGTTATCCTCGATGAAGAAGAGGTAGGGAAGGCGCTCGACGGTGACGATGTTCAGCGCCGACCAGAACCCGTTGGTGGCGCACGACGCGTCGCCCCCGAGCGCTACGGCCATTGCCCCGCTCCAGTCGCTCTCCTCCAGTACCTCGGCACGGTAGCGTGCGGCCTGCGCCCAACCCACCGCGGGGGTGTATTGTGCGCCAACGTCGCCGCTGGTGGGGAGTACGTTGGCTCGGCCTCTGCTCGGCAGGTTGTGCACAACCCCGATATCGCGTCCCTCGCTGATGCCACCAGCGCGGCCCATCGTGCTGCGGAGCGCCTCCTCGGCGGTAAGCCCCTGTGCCAGAACGAACGGGCGGCTGCGGTAGTACACCGTTGCTGCATCGTGCGGACGATCAACGAACTGGGCCAGGATGATCTGTGCAAGGTCGTGCCCGCGCGCGCTGAACTGGTACGTTACCAGTCCGCCCGGTACGAGCCGCGTCTCCTCGATGGCGTCGAGTGCGCGAGAGAGCAGGAGCGTCCGCGCAACCTTGTGCCAGTCCACAGCAGTGGGTTCGGTTGTCCCGTTGTCGTTGTCGAGCGGGAGGGTGGGAGTGGCTGCACCGTTTGCTGCGGTGCGGCGCGCGCGGTGGAGTGGTGCAGTAGCTGTTGAGCGGGAACCTTTCCGTGCCATTATCTGAGGGGAAGGAGGATTCGTATGGTCGATTCGGGAGGACGCTAAAGATAGAACGGCCCCGCCGATTGGCGAGACCGCTCACGATGGAACTGCTGCTATTCGGTGCGGAACCGGAGAATCAGTGCGTAACCACAATCGGCGTCGCGGAGCGTCCGTTGGCGGAGGTCACCACGCAGTAGTAGCGGCCCGAAGCCATGCCCTCCGAACTCCACTCCAGCATCGTTGGTTCGTGTGCGGCTCCATTCTCCATGAGTCGCTCGACGAGCCTGCCCGCGCCGTCGAGGATGTCGACGGTTGTCGAGCCGCTGAACCCCTGCAATGTGATGTGGGCCGTCTCGCTTGCAGGGTTCGGTGCGGCGGAGAGGCGCATGCCCGCTGAAAATCTCTGCCACTCCACTCCTACCGTTCCGGTGCCCGTCACGTTCACGGGAATGCGGACGGCCTGGCAGGGAAAGGTGACGACGACGGTGTCGTGCACCGTGCCGACGTCGGTGGGCACAACTCTCAGGTCGAAGGAAAGGTTCTCTCCAGGCTCCAGATTGCGGGGGCTGTTCGTCTCGGCAATCAGGGAAATTCCCGGTCGTCGCGAGGCCAGAGCGATGGAGACGATCGTATCGGTTGCCGTGCCCGTGTTTGTCAGCGTGAGCGTGGTGTCACACGGCGTACTGATCGATTGCGTGATGCACAGTTCCCCCGGACTCTCAAAAACGGACGGATGCCAGTCGTAGGGAACCTTTACAGCGTTGCCGCTGCGGTCGGTGAGTACCATCGTCCCCGTTGCGGGCAACGAGCGGTTGGTTGCAATGGCGCGGTAGGAGAAGGTCGTGTCGCCGTACTTGGGCGCGGCTGGATAATCGAGCCAGACGTTTTCGGCGGATTCGAGGCTGACGGAGCGGATCGAGGCGGCGTAGCGGCTGCCGAGCGTTATGACAACGTCAAGCGTGTCGCATCGGCGGACAGTGTGCAACTCGAGGAGAGGCCCTTTCTCTGGAGGCGATTCGAGTTGTTGTGCAGAAGCAGCGGTACAGGCGAACAGAAACACGAACCAGGGGTGCAGGCGCATTGTCTTCCCGTAAAGAAGGTTTGATGAACCAGCGAGGCCCGAAGGGTGGTTGTCGCAGGAATTACGGGAGGGGCGGCGCGAAAGTAAGACGAATGTGGAGTTCATGCCACATTGCCATCTGATAAAAAGATGCAACCGTCTTTTTCGTCGCGCTGTGGCCGCAACGACTTCTCGCAGCGCGCATGGATGTTTCTGCAAACTTCGCAAACTTGCCCTTCTTCATGTCCAATTCCTCCCGATGACCTATTCCCGATCCGGTCGCGTCTCCCTTACGCCCCGGCAGAACGAGGTGTACGAGTTCATCCGTGAACGCATCCGCACCCAGGGCGCACCTCCCACCATCCCGGAGGTGTGCGAGCGCTTTGGCATGGCCAGCACCAACGCGGGAAACGATGTGCTGAACGCTCTCGAACGCAAGGGGTATATCCGTCGGGTCAAGGGGCGTGCTCGTGGTATCCAGCTCGTTGATGGTGCGGGTGCGCCAAGCAGCAGCGGCAGTGGAACGCGCCGCCTGCCGATTGTGGGGGAGGGAAGTGCCGAGAATCCGATGGGAATCTTCATGAACCCGCAGGGAACGTATCTCCCGGACCCGGTGCTCTTTCCCGCCGCCAACTCCTTTGTTGCCATCGTGGGTGACGATGGGATGGACGGCGAGGGAATTGTGAAGGGCGACCTTGTGGTGGTGGAACAGCGGAGCGTCTTCGAGGATGGCGCGCTCGCCTTTGCCCTTATCGGCAACGTCCAGGCGGTGCGGCGGGTTGATGGTCCGCCGGGCCGCCGTTTCCTTGCCGCTGCCAACCGACGCTACCCGCGGGTGCGCGTCATCGATGGTGCCGCCGACCTTGCTCTGCTCGGCGTGCCGGTTGGCCTGATACGTACCCTGCGCGAGGAATCTCCCGGAGAAGCATAGAAGTTGAGGGTCGAAGAGGGGGGAGGGAACACCTTCCAGCGTACGTTGCGCGATGGCGGGTTCCGCCGATGCTCTCCTTAGATACCTGACGCAATCATCCAGCTTTGGCATCTCACTCCTCCGGTTCCCTTCGCATCGCTCGAACCTCGCCCGAAACATCCTTCCGCCGAATGGGTTCACGATCCGCACCCTATTCTCGTCATCCCCTTTTCATGAACACTTTCCGCTTCTCCTCTGCTGCGCTGCTCCTTGCCGGTGTGGTCGTTCTCTGCTCGTGTGCCCCCGACGAGCCTCCCGCATCGCCGCTGCCCATTGTGATTCCCGGCGACTCCGAGGCGATTGTCTACTCGAAGCATGTCGAGCCGATTCTTCGCGCCTCGTGCGACGGCGTGGGCTGCCACTTCAACGGTGAGCGGGGCGGCGGTGTGACGCTCGATACCTGGCAGCGCGCGGTGGACGGGTCGCCGGAGTTTGGCACCGAACTCGTGCCGTTCGCTCCAACGCGGAGCCACTTTTTCCAGCACATCAACACCGATACAACGCTGGGGCCGACCGCGGACCCTCGGATGCCGCTCGGACGCGATCCGCTGCCCATCGAGCAGATCAGGACGATTCGGCGGTGGATTGCCGAGGGCGCGCGCAACGACGACGGCACCATCCCACTGGCCGGTGCCGACCGCCCTCGTGCCTTCGTTACCTGCCAGAGCGAGGATATAGTGGCGGTGATCGACCTGGCAACCAACCGCATTGCGCGCTACATCAATGTGGGAGAGCGCTCGACCGGCACGCCGGAATCGCCGCACAACGCAGCGCTCAGTCCCGACGGGCGTTCGCTCTACATCAATCACATCGCGGCAGGGTTCGTCGAGAAGTTCGACGCGCGCACGTTCGAGAAGCTGGGCAGCGTGCGAGTTGGTGTTTCGCCGGCACAGGTTGCCGTTGCGCACGACGGTTCGTGGTTCCTTGCCAGCAACTTCGACATCAGCACCAACCCGCAGCGGTTTATTGTCCGCGTTGACGCAGCAACGATGCAGGTCACCGACACAATCTTCGACGTTGGCACTGCGCCGCACGGGGTGGTGATTACGCCGGACGGAACACACGCCATCACAACGAACGCACTCAGCGACGACCTCGCCTGGATCAACCTTTCAACGCTGGAGGTGGAGCGTATCATCCCCGCAAGCCCCGACAATCGGCTCGCTGTTGGAACCGTCTCCAGGATCGAGCCGTATCAGGGTGTGTTCATCGACAACGGCACGCGCTTCCTCTTCACCTGCCGCAAGAGCAACGAGGTTCGTGTGCTGGACCTTGCCACGCTGCGGGTCGTCGACAGCATCGCTGTCGGCACCAGTCCGCTGATTCCGGGCCTGCGTCCCGATGGAGGCGAACTCTGGATTCCCAATCGTCTTGGCAACACGGTTTCGATCATCAACCCTGCAACGCGCGCGGTGGTTGCCACGCTTCCGGGCTTCGGGCAGCAGCCGCATACGGTTGCCTTCACGCGCGATGGGCGCACGGCGTATGTGTCGTGCGAGAACACCACAGGCTCGGCGCACCACGCCACGAGTTCCAGCTCCATTCCAGGCCTCGTCTACGTGGTGGACGTTGCCACGCGCACGGTGAAGCAGATCGTGGAGGTGGGTGGGTTCGCCGCGGGAATTGCCGTGGGAGGGTAGTGGAGGGAAAGGAGAGTCCAGATGCCGTGAATGGTGAATGGAGCGGTGGGTCGTCTGCGCTGTCGGCCCACCCATACCGATGAGTAATCTATCTGCCCGTATCGCACAATCCCTTCCGCCGAACGGTTCACTCACCGAACGTTCGGAATTCCTGATTCCCAGACCGTTTTTCCATGCAGCGATTACCGCACGATGAACTGCTTGCTCGTCGGCTCACAGTGGAGGAGGCGCTGGCCGTTGAGCGGCATCCGATTATTGCAGTGCTGGAAAACGTCCGCTCGCTCTACAACGTCGGGAGCTGTTTCCGCACGGCGGACGCCATGCTGCTGGAGCGCCTGGTACTGACAGGCTATACTCCCCACCCACCACGACCGGAGATCGACAAGACTGCGCTTGGTGCTACGTCTACGGTGCCGTGGGCGTACGAACGCGACACCGTTGCAGCAATCGAGGGCTTACGCAGCGAGGGCTATACGATTGTTGCGGTGGAGATTGCCGAGGGCGCTCTCCCGCTCGATGCCGACGTGCTTCCCGCCACACCTGTGGCGCTGGTGTTCGGCAACGAACTGGGCGGTGTGAGTGAGGGTGTGCTGGCGCTCTGCGACAGTGCAGTGGCAATTCCGATGTACGGAGTGAAGCACTCGCTCAACATTGCCGTGGCCTTCGGGATTGCGGCGTGGGAGTTCGTTCGCCGCGCTGGTGCCAGTGTCCCTGCCTCCGGGCGGAAGCCGATTGTGCGACCGACCGATGGTGGAGGATGACACGCGATGGACGCTATCACTATCAATAGAGAGCCATAATGACTGTGAACTCTTCCGTGCGATGGAGCGCCGGTGCCTCCATTGCTCTTGTCGGGCTGGTGCTGATGGCCTGCTCGAAGCTCGCCGGTGAAGGACAGAACCTCGACTCCTCCCGAGCGATAGAGCGTGCGGCGGTGGTGGGCGCCCCTGTCGGCGAGGCCGACACGAGCGATCCCGGCCTGTCGCGCGCAACCTTCTCTTCGGGCTGCTTCTGGTGCGTCGAGGGGGTGTTCGAGAGTGTGGAGGGGGTACGGGATGCGGTGTCGGGCTACACCGGTGGAGATGAAGCGAACCCGACCTATGAGCAGGTCAGTTCGGGCACCACCGGGCACGTCGAGGCCGTCAACGTCTACTACGACTCAACGGTGGTGGATTATCCAACGCTCGTGCGTGTGTTCTTCGAGTCGCAGGACCCAACGCAGGTGGACGGACAAGGCCCCGACCGCGGGAAGCAGTACCGCTCGGTTGCCTTCTACAGGAACGAGGGCGAGAAGGCGGTCATCGCCTCCATCATGGACAGCCTGAACCGTTCGGGAGCGTACGCGGCGCCCATTGCCGTGCAGTTTGCACCCTTCAAGAAGTTCTGGCCGGCGGAGGAGTATCACCAGAACTTCGTCGAGAAGAACCCGAACCATCCCTATGTGCAGGGGGAGTCGATGCCGAGAATCAGCCGCTTCAAACAGCAGTGTCCGCTCCTGCTCAAGCCGAAGCGTGCCGGGTCGTAGGTCCCTCTTGCGTGTCGTTCCCAACGTTCCGGCCCGCCCCTCTCCACGGAAGGGCGGGCCGGAATCGTGTTGACCTGACAGGTTCCTTATCCGCGCGTTGCTTCGAGCACCATCTCTGCAACGTCGCGCACCACAACGCCCTCGGCATGCTTCGCCTTCACACCGTCGTTGAGCATCGTCATGCAGAAGGGGCAGGCGGTGGTGACCACCTCGGCACCCGTTGCCAGCGCTTCCTCGGTCCGCTCGATGTTGATTCTCTTCCCCTCGGTCTCCTCCAGGTACATCTGTCCGCCACCGGCACCGCAGCAGAGTCCGCGGCTGCGCGAGCGATCCATCTCCACGATCTCCAGACCCGGCACGTTTTCGAGCATGGCCCGCGGAGCCTCGTAGGTGTTGTTGTAGCGCCCGAGGTAGCAGCTGTCGTGGTAGGTCACCTTCTGCTGGATCGGGGTCATGGTCTTGATGCGTCCCGCCTTCACCAGCTCGTCGATATACTCCGTGTGGTGGCTCACCTCGTAGCGTCCGCCGAAGTCGGGGTACTCGTTCTTCAGGGTGTTGAAGCAGTGCGGGCAGGTGGTCACAATCCGCTTCACCTCGTAGGCGTTGAGCGTCTCGACGTTCATCTGAATCATCATCTGCGCCAGGTACTCGTTGCCGAGTCGGCGTGCGGGGTCGCCGGTGCACTTCTCCTCGGTGCCGAGGATGCGGAACTTCACGCCAGCCTGCTCCATCAGTTCGGCGAAGGCGAGCGTGACCTTCTTGTAGCGGTCGTCGTAGCTGCCGGCGCATCCGACCCAGAACAGACAGTCGAGCGATTCGCGCTCCTCCGGCGTCGATTCCTCCATCGTCTTCACGTCGGTGCCCTTGCGCCAGTCTGCGCGCTCGGATGCGCTGAAGGCCCACGGCGTGAAGTTGTTCTCGATGTTCTGGAACGCCGATTGCGCCTCGGAGGGGAACTCCGCCTGCATCATCACCAGCGAGCGGCGGATGTCGATGATGGCCGGCACGTGCTCGATCATCACCGGACACTCCTGCACGCAGGCCATGCAGCTCGTGCACTGCCACACCGCCTCGACGTTGATGTAGTCGCCGATGAACGCCCGTGCCGTTGCCGGGTCGTCCGCGCCGCTCGGCTGGGCAGATTCGGGACGCTGTGCCGCTTCGAGATCGGTCCCCTCGCCCTGTGCGCGCTCGCCCACCAGAAGCGGTGCGCGGTCGAGCGTGCGGTTGAAGGTCTGGATCGGGAACTGCTTCGGGTCGAGCACCTTGCCGGTAAGGTTTGCCGGGCACACCGACGTGCAGCGCCCGCAGTGGGTGCACGTCATTCCGTCGAGCAGCTGCTTCCACGTGTAGTGCTCGATGTCGCTCACGCCGAACTGCTCAAGACCCTCCTCCTCGAAGTCGATCTTCTGCAGCTTGTTCACCGTCTCCAGCGCGCCGAAGTAGACGTTGGGAATCGACGTCATCACGTGGAGGTGCTTCGAGTAGGGGAGATAGTTCATGAAGCCGAGGATCGCCACGATGTGGAGCCACCACGTGATCTCGTACACGACACTCGCAGCCGAGGCACCGGAGAAGAGCGGACGGAGCAGCGCGCCGACTGGCCGCATCGCCAGGGCCGTTGGCTCGTGTCCGGCGGGGAGGCGGGCGGCGTTCATCACCAGCAGCGAGCTGACGATGACGAAGATCAGGGCAAGGATCATCGCTGCGTCGCGCCGCTCGTGGGCGTCGCCCTGCAATCGCTTCACCTTGGCGCCGTAGCGCCGCCACGCGGCGGCGAGAACGCCAACCATGACAAGCGTACAGAACACGTCCTGCGAGATCGTGAGGGCGGAGTAGATCGGCCCCAGCCAGCCGATGCTGCCGCCGGGAATCAGTCCTTCCACCAGCGACTCGATCACCGCCGCCAGCAGCACGAGAAATCCCCAGAAGATCAGCGCGTGGATGATGCCGGCAACAGGCTCGCGCATCAGCTTCGACTGACCGATGGCGACGCCGAGGACGTTGGCGACCCGTTTCGGGATGTTCCCGAAGCGATTCTCCTTCCGTCCAACGTTGAGGTAGCCGATCAGTCTTCTGATGTTCCAGAGGGTTCCCACCGCAGCGGCGAGGAAGACGATCCAAAAGATGATGTGCTTCATACTGGGGTATGCGAGTAGAGTGCCGCGCCTGTCGTGGAGGAGCAGGGCGGGACGGCGCCAAATGTACGGGGCGGGAACGAAACAGGGGACGAACCGCTGTGCGATTCATCCCCCGGACGTCCCGATGGTTGTGCGCTTCTGCTCCTAGTTCGCTGCAATCGTGAGGCCGATGATCAGCTGGTTGATGGAGACGGGGCTGTCGACGAAGAGATGCTCGAACTCGGCGTAGATGTCGATAGGGCCGACCGAAGCCTGGACGCCGAGGCCGAGGTTCGCTCCGACGTCTCCGCTCGAGGCGTTGTCGACGTCGGTGTTGAAGCCGTAGTCGTAGCGCGGTCCGGCCTTGACGTAGGCGCCACCGTTGCGGCCAGCGAACCGGAACGGCGTGTAGGCGGCGCTGACGCTCAGCGAGGCGAGGAAGACGTGGTCGTTGATGTTGTTGACGGAGAAGCCAAGCTCTGGAATGACCCGGAGGCCTTCGACGGCAGGGATGGGGACAAAGGCACGGAACTCACCGCCGGTGTATTCGTGATCGCCGAGGCCGAGCAGAACGCCGAGGCCGAACTGTGTGGTCATGGGGGAGCCTTGTGCATGGCTCGTGCCGATAACGCCTGCAAGAAGAAGAGCACAGGCAAGGGAGGTGAGGCGCAGTGTGTGTGGCATTACTGATGGGGTATGTGAAGATGGATTGGGAGAGAGAAGGAAATAAACGCTGCAATGCTAAGGAAGTTCGGGCATATAGAGCGTGTGCCGCTCTCTGGCACCGTGTATATTCGTCTCCTCACTCTCTCCTCAGGGCGGTTCCTCTGCCGTCCCATCAACTCCTTCTCTCCCCCATCCAATGTGTTCTGCTCCCCGTTCTCTTGCGGACAGACTCCGCCGTATCGTTCTGGCGCTCTTCATCCCTCTCGTAGGCGCTGTCGTTGTCGGGTGCAGCTCCAGCGCACGTCTCTCAAGGAATAGCAACGAAGACGCCGTCGCGCTAAAGAGTGTCGAGATCACTCCAACGCAGATATTCTCCAAAGACCAGGAGGTCATGATGAACTTCCTGGAGCAGGGGGGAAGCACGATGCGTGTGCTCCCCGACCAGCGCGTCCTGTTCGGCTACCGCGATGAGGAGAGCGACGACGAGACGGCGATGATCTACTCGCTGAGTCTCTTCACGCCCTCACTGGATCCGATCTGGAGCGTCAGGCATCCCCTGAGCGCTCGGTGCGTCGTGCTTGGGATGACGCTGGAGACGGGCGAAGTCAAAATGCTGACGGTGCAGTATCTGGAGGACACGGACAGTATGCGTCTGCTGCGGACACGATTCTCCGGCAGCGATGGATCGTTCCTTGCCTGTGACACGCTGGATCGAGCCTGGGGCGTGTTCCCCGATGAAAACAGCATGGGCAAGGGCATGGCCACCTATAGTCTGCTCTACTCGCCGGACAGCGCAACAATTGCTGTCGTGCAGGGGGGCTATCGGGTTGGGCGTATCGAACGGCTGTCGCGCGTGCTCATGCTCGATCCGAAGTTCAACATCGTCGAGCAGGGGGAGATCGGCTCCCTGTCGAGTGTGTCGTCGAGCGTGATGAACGTGCTCGCGAACGGCAACACCGTGGCAACGCCGGGTATTGTGCTGGACAACGGCGGTGGCATCTACCAGGCTGCTGTGGAGTCGGATAAGAATCTGAACATCTCCTACTACCCTGCGCATGGTGCCGGGCCTGTGCACGAGACCTACCAGCTCGATGTCAGCGCCTTCAAGCCGTTGCTGGACGAGGATGATTCCCCGATGCTGGCACATCCAATGCTTACGCTTACCGGAGATGGTCTGGTTGTGACGGCACTGGTGATCGCCAAAGCGACGACGGGGTGGAGCTTTTCCCTGGAACTCTCCAACAGCCCGGCGCAGCAGCGCACCTACGGTCTGGTGAGCATTGCATTCCCCCGCTCCACGATGCGGCCATCGGTGCGCGTTCTGCACCCCTTCGACAAGCAGTTCTGCGGGCGCCTGATGAACGATATGGATGAGGAGGAGCTGAATGATATGCAGCTCTCGACCGTGGTTCCCCGGCCCGATGGATCGGTGGTGGTCGCGCTCGAACATGCCTTCACAGAGACCAAGATCAATACTCCGAGCAAGGGTACGGGCCGGATTCCTCTCGCCAGAAGGTATACGCGCACGTGCGTGATCGACCGTTTCGCCGTGGTGCACTACAGCGCCGACGGCAAGGTGCAGTGGACTGGAAGCATCGATGACGATGACTACGGCAGGCAGGCCGAGAACGTGTTGCCGTCGGTGCTCCTTGCCTGCGAGAATGTGCGATCCGGGGAGACGATCGATTTCCTTGGAGGGTACGAGAATGCGCTGCGGACGATCTCCTTCGATGCCGTGCGCGACACGATCATCGTGGGGCGCGACGTTGCCTACAACGACTCGAAGCTGCCCGTCATGCGCAGGAATGTCGTGTGGAGCGGACCCTCGAAAATGTTTGTGGTCGGTACCGCCCTGCGCAACAGCCAGTACACGCTCAATATGATCGAGACGACCGACGGAACGCCGCTGTTCCGCGCGGTGAAGAGCGGTGATTGATCATCGTTCGATGGTGAACAGCGCGGGCTGATGCAGCGCGATCGTCTCTTCAGCCCGCCCCGCGCTCCCGTCTGCCCGAATGCGTCCGGGTCCTCTCTCCGTTCTTTCCTTCATCCTCTTTCCCTCGCTCTCCCGGATTGTATGCCAAAACTTCTGCCTCTCCGTGTGGTGTGCAGGGTGGTTCCCATCCACGCCACCCTTCTGCTCCTTCTCGCTCTTGCTGCTCCCGTACTGGTGGGTTGTGGCGCATCGGGCCGGTTGACAGCGATCAGAATCGAGCCTTCCGTCTCGATAAAGAACGTGGGGATTATCCCCGACACTCCGCCGAACAGCCGGTCCTCCGATTGGGCGGGTCAGGATATGAGCTACACCCTGCCGAGCGTGCAGTTGCTTCCCGACTCCCGTCTGCTCTTTGCGTATATCGATGAGGCCGATGCCGACGAGACGCCTGTGATTCTGAAGCTCTACAGCGCGGCACTCGATGAAGTGTGGAGCGTTCGGAAGATTCTTGGACCCACAATCGGTCTGGTCGGGGTATCCGCCGGGAGCGACCGCGCCAGCCTGCTGGCGGTGAAGTACGACGAGGATGCCGACGAGGACAGTGTGCGGTTGGTGCGCCTCAGGTTCTCGTTCTCCGATGGGAGTTTCATCAGTTGTGATACCATCGCACGCACGCGCGGAGCGCTGGAGGTGAACAGCACAGCCGACAGCGGCTTCAAGGCCTATCGTCTCCTGCGCTCTCCCGACAGCTCGAAAATTCTTGCCTACCAGACCGGCTACCAGTACGAACACAGCGTGACCAGGGGAAGCCTCCACGTGCTCGTGCTCGACCAGTCCTTCGAGGTACTCTACAGTCGTATGATCGACTTCCCCGTGTCATCATTCGAACTGGAACCCGATCCCGACGACTGGGAGGGTCCCATCGAACCGGCGGGTCTCGCGGTGGACAACGAGGGGGGCGTCTATGTGGCGGCGCTGGAGGAGGGGAGGAGAATTCGCGTCAGCTACTACACCGACCGCGAGAGTGCGGCGCGCACGGGTGCGTACAAGCTGGACGTTGCTCCCTTCCGGCGCATCTATGAGAACGATGCGGACGTCATGACTCTGAGCGACTTCCACCTGTCCGTCGTGAAGGATCGTCTGCTGGTGACAACACGCGTGATCGAGGAGGAGGAACCATTGGGGCAGGTGTACGGACTCGCCTCGGTGGAGTTCCCGCGGACGACGATGGAGTCGAGGGCGCGGGTGCTTCACGCGTTCGACGAAGACTTTGCCGAGCGTCTTGCGGACGACGACGAGGCGGAGGGCATGTCGCTGACAGCGGCGATTCCGCTTGCCGATGGATCGCTCGTCGCGCTCTTCGATCACCTTGAGAGCCGGTCCCACATGTATGTCGACAGAAACGCCATAGGCAGGCAGGCCAACGTTGTCAAGGAGACGCTGATCAACAGGTTCGGTGTGGCACACTATGATTCCAGCGGCACGCCGAAGTGGTCGGGGAGCGTCGACGATGACTACTACGAACTCTCGGTGGGGGGATCGGCGTCTCCGCGCATTTTCGCGCCGCGTGAGGTTGTTCGGGACGGCAACTCCATTGATATCGTGCACCGCTTCGGTGAGAAGCGTGAGCTTCGAACCATCTCGTTCGATGTTGCACGCGACAGCATCATTGTTGGGCGCAGTATCGCAAAGTTCGAGAGCGGACAGTTTATCCCGCGGAACAATCTCCTCTGGAGCACCCCTTCGCGACTTCTGGTGCTGCTCTCCTCCGGGGGGGGTGATGAGTACGTACTCAATCTGATCGAGTCCACCGATGGACGCCCTCTCTTCTTCCCGAGGTATCTCGGCCGTTGATAGAGGGTAGATAGGCCAGACAGAGGGGGACGGAGGTTCTAGCCTCCGTCCCCTCTGTCTTCAAGGCTCTGAAACGCCTACCTCGTGTAGGTCGTCCCGATGATGATCTCGTTGCGCCGGAAGTCGGAGAAGATGCGCCCGACTTCGAAGTAGATGTCGAAGAGACCGACGTTGCCCTGTATTCCCATGCCCAAGTCAAGACCCAGCGCGTTCTGCGACTCTCCTCCGTTGACTCCGAGTTGAATGTCGTAGGCCGGCCCCATCTTTCCGTAGAGTCCTCCATTTCGTCCGGCAAAGCGGAGGAAGGAATAGGCAAGGTCCACACGGAACGTGAAGGGAACGTAGGTGCCGTTATCGGTGAGAGCGCTGAGGGTGGTCATCCCCAGCGACGGAATGACACGAAGACCACGCAGCGAGTTGATGGGGATGAAGACTCGCAGGTCGGCACCGAAGGTGAAGGGGTCGGGACCAATGATCAGGCTGTTTGCCAGCTGCACGGTCATCTTGCGCCCCTGCGGAGCCACTGTCGTTGTGTCCTGGGCATGAAGCATGGTGGCGGTGAGCGTTGCCAGTGCAAGAAACATGAAGAGACGATGGTGCAGAGGCATGGGAGAGAACTGGATGATGATGGGAGCGGAGGAGGGAGAGCAGGAAGTGCAGATGGTGGGGACACACGACCGCCAGCATCATGGTTCCTCACGATCAGAGGGGAACGAAGACAGCCGCGTGCTTCTGGGCTGTCTCTGGCGCAACGGGAAGACGCAAAGGTAGGGGATGGCATCCCTGTCGGACAACGATTGCGCAGGCTCCGGGGGGAGGGGGTGCAGGGAATACAGCAGAGGCGACCCCGTCCTTGCGAGGCCGCCTCTGTCGGAAGTGAACCGAGGGGACGTGGTCTCAGGTCGCCGGCTCCGGCATCTGCTCGCCGTTCTCCTGTTCCCTCTCGCTTGTCTTCGCCGGATCGCCAATCCGGGCTGGCCGCAGCATCTGCTCGGGATGGATCGACTCCAGGCAGAGCAGATCTCGTGTGGGCGGACCTTCGAGCACGTGGCCGTAGCGGTTGTAGCGTCCACCGTGGCAGGGGCAGTCCCACGTCTGCTCCACCGAGTTCCACTCCACCGTACAGCCAACATGGCTGCACGATGCCGAGAGCGCGTGCATTGTGCCGTCGTAGTCGCGATAGATGCTCACCTGGTCGCCCTCGATCTTCACGGTGCATCCTTCCCCTCGGTCCAGATCGACAGGCTCATCGGTGTCGGGGGAGAAGAGGTCTCCAAGGAACCCACCCACCATCTTTACCCCTTCACTGACGATATGGCCGACCGTTGAGACCATCTTCACCCGCCGGGCGCTGAACGCTTCGAGATACTCGCTCTTCTCCCCCGCAATGCCGCGCGCAATTGCCGCTGCGCCGATCGTGCCGAGCGTCAGTCCGTTGCCGTCGTACCCGGTGGCAACGTGGATGTTGTCGGCAAACGGCGCTCTGCCGATGTAGGGAAGACCGTCGGCGGGCTGATACACCTGTGCGGACCAGCGCCGCACGACGCGCTGCACGTCGAACCGTTCGCGGCAGTAGCGCTCCAGGTTGTCCAGATGGGTCCAGGGGTGCGGTTCGGCTCCGGTCCGATGGTCAGCGCCGCCAACGAGCAGGAGTGGAGTCTCCGAGCCGTCGTTGAATCGGCGGATATAGTGGTAGGGCTGATCGGTATCCCAGAAGAGCGCGTTCGGCACCGAATCGATGTTGCGGACGTCCAGTGCCACCATGTAGCTCCTGCACGGGTGTGCCTCCGATTGTGTCAGGGCGAAGCGGCGGAGCACCGGCACGTGCGTTGCAACGATGGCATGGTCCGCGGTGATCGTGCCGTGTTCGCAGATCACCTTCACACAGTTCTCCTCGCTCTCGATATCGATGGCGCGTGTCCGTTCGTAGAGCCTGCATCCGGCGCGGGCCGCCGCCTGCGCCAGCAACTCCACATAGCGGAGCGGGTGAATGATGGCCTGGTGTGGGACACGGATTCCACCAGTCGCGGTGAAGGGGAGGGGCACGTCGTTTCCCAGCTCGGCCGGTACGCCAAGTTCGCGCAGAGCCATCTCCTCCAGACGAACCTCATCCATCCCCTCCTCGTTCTCGCTGTAGAGCCATCCATCCACGTAGGCAAAGCCACAGTCTCGGTCGAACATGCGGGCGTTCCGCTCGATAATGCCGATGGCCTCGGCGCCGGCACGCCAGGCGATGCGAGCAGTCTCGTCGTCGAACCGGGAACGGAGCGTGTGGAACCGGGCATCGAGCATTGCGGTGAGGTGAGCGCTGGAGCGGCCCGTGACGCCCGCACCAACCGTTCGCGCCTCGACGAGCGCAACGCGCACGCCGCGCTGCGCCAGTTCCAGCGCTGCTGTCAATCCGGTGATGCCGCCGCCGACGATTGCCACGTCAACGCTGGTGTTGTCGCAGAGTGGGCTGTAGCACTCCACCTCGTCGCCGTCGCGCCAGACGGGGACAAGCTCACCGCTGCTCAGGCGCTGATTCGGGTCGTTGCGTTCGAAGGGATCGCCGGGGAAGGACTGCTCGTTCATGGCGGTAGAGAATAGAGAGTGATTGAAAGGGCAGGGGCAAGGCAGGAAGTCCTTGCCTTGCCCCTGTCGCATATCCAGAGCCGCAGTGTCCGGTGAGCTAGCGTCCACCACGCCGCTCGTTCGGGGCGGCTGCACGCGATGATGTCCCCATCTCTTTGGCGTTCTCGCCGCGATAGTTGTCGACGTTGCTGTCAATCGTGCTCTTGCCACTGGTTCGGCGTCGCCCGGCCGAAGCGGTGCCCTTGCCGCTACCGCGTGTCCCGCCCGACCTGCTGCTCTTGCCGGTTTCCTCGGGACGCCAGCGAGGCTCCCCCTCGCCTTTGCGCGCACGTGGGTTGATGGAGCTTACCGCCAGCTTTGAGAGGAGTTTGTCGGTCGTCTTCTCCTCGTTGAGCGTCTCCTTCAGGATGCTTGCGGCCTCGCGATGGCCGAGCGTCTGGGCAAAGGTGACAACGGTGCCGTAGCCTGCCATCTCGTAGTGTTCCACACGCTGTGCCGCGGCGATAAGGCCGGCGTCGAGCGTGGCAGGCTCTGCCTCCTTCTTCTTCTCGATCATCTCCTTCCCCTCTTCCACCAGCCCTTCCATTGCCTTGCAGACCATGCGCTTCGGTGTTGCGCCGATAGTGGAGAAGACCTGTTCGAGCCGTGCCACATGCCCCTGTGTCTGCTCGAGATGCTCCTCGAACGCGGCGCGGAGATCGGGCGAGGTTGCAGCCTTTGCCATCTTCGGGAGCGCCTTCGTCAACTGCTTCTCGGCGCTGTAGAGATCGCTCAGTTCGTGGATGAACAGATCGTTCAGCGACTTCATCTTATCCATGACCGTAACTCCTGTAAGACGGGTGTAGGGATGTTCGTTCTACGCTGTTGGGGGTTTTCGGGAGAGTCCGCCTCCCCGTGCTGCCGCCATACGTGATACCGTGCGCAACAAGGTGCGGCAATCGGAAGTTCCCATTCGGCCTTTTGCAGCACTTCGCACCTACTCGTTTGCGCCGATGATGAAGCGGAAGCTGGCGTCGACGGACATCGCCGGGGAGAGCGTATGGAACTGTACGTCGGGGCAGGGAGTGGAACTGTGGCCAGCATCGAAGCGTAGTGGTGTCCGTCGTGCATCCACAAGTGCAGAGAGGTGTTCCCCGACAACGAGGAAGTATCATTGGCGCAGACGGTGCAGGCCAACGCCTCCCTGACCTACTCAACTCTACCTCACCCATCTCCATGGAACACGTTCTGCTGCTCGGTTCCGGCTTCGCTGCAATGATGGCGCTTCGGCGGATCGATCTGAAGCACTATCGCGTCACGGTCGTCAGCCCGCGGAATCACTTCCTCTTCACGCCCCTTCTTCCCAGCACCACTGTTGGCACCATCGAGTTCCGCAGCATCATCGAGCCGATTCGCACCGCGCGCGAGGGGGTGGAGTTCGTGCAGGCAAGCTGCACCTCAATTGATCTTGAGAAGCGGCGGGCAACCTGCCGCGGTGTTGGTACCGAACTGGAGTTCGAGGTGGAGTATGATCTGCTCGCCCTTGCGGTTGGCGCGTGGAACAACACATACAACATCCCCGGTGTGCGGGAGCATGCCTTCTTCCTGAAGGAGCTGGGGGACGCACGGACGATTCGCGAACGGGTGATTGCCTCGCTCGAACGTGCGGATCTGCCGGGGCAGTCGAAGGAGGAGAGGGATCGTCTGCTCCACTTCGTGGTGGTGGGGGGAGGACCAACCGGCGTTGAGTTCGCGGCGGAACTTCACGACCTGTTCGACGATGAGCTTGCCGAGGCCTATCCGCACCACATCAGCAATGTCCGGGTGACGCTCTTCGAGGCGGGACCGAAGCTGCTTGGCGGGTTCGGGGAGGATCTGCGCGACTACACTGCCCGGCACTTTGCACGGCAGGGTATCGGGGTGCGCCTCGAGACGCCTGTTGCGGAGGTGACTGAACGGGGCTTGCAGTTGAAGGGTGGAGAGGAGGTCCCCTCGGGTCTGGTGGTGTGGAGCACCGGCTATGCGCCAACCGCGCTTGCCGCCTCGCTGCCGTTCGAGCACGACAGAACCGGTCGTCTCCTCGTCGATGAATATCTGCGCCTGCCGGGCTACGAGAACGTCTACGCGTTGGGGGATTGCGCTGTACCGCGCGGTGGAGCAGTTCCGCAGACCGCGCAGGCGGCGATGCAGCAGGGGAAGTATCTGGCCAGGGCCCTCAACCGTCGTGCGCGTGGCAAGGCTGTTGTTCCGTTCAGGTTCAACAACCTGGGGATGCTGGCCTACATCGGGGATGAGAAGGCGCTGGCGGATATTCCGAAAGTACACGGACGCTGGCGCGGGTTCCTTACGTGGCTCTTCTGGCGCTCGGCCTACCTCACCCGTCTCGTCAGCCTGAAGAACAAGGTGCTCGTCCTTTTCGACTGGTTCAAGGCATCGGTCTTCGGTCGTGACCTGAGCAAGTTCTGATCTGGTCGTGAGCGGTTGCTGGCCGACGGCCGGAGCATCGGGCAGAACGTCGCCGGCTCACAACACAGGGTCGCCGAAGAGGAGGGATACCTCGTGTGGACGAAGCTGCCGCCATGTGCCCGGAGGAAGATCCCGCCAATCGAGGGTGAAGGCGCCGATAGCGATACGCACGAGTCGGAGCGTGGGGTGCCCAACTGCCGCGGTCATCCGGCGTACCTGCCGGTTGCGTCCCTCGGTCAGGGTCAGCTCGATCCAGGCGGTCGGGATCGAGCGTCGCTCGCGAATTGGCACCGAACGGGGTGGGAGCGCCGGGTCGCCGTCGAGGAGTCGCACGCCTGCTGGAAGGGTCCGGCGTCCTTCGATCACGACGCCGGTTCGGAGGTGTTCGAGTGCCGTGTCGCGCGGGACGCGCTCGACCTGTGCAAGGTAGGTGCGGCTGTGCCCGCGTTGTGGGTGGAGCAGCGCACTGTTCAGGCCCGGATCGCTGCTCAGCATCAGCAATCCTTCGCTGTCGGCATCGAGCCGCCCAACGGGATAGACATCGTCGGGCAGCCCGAACTCTGCAAGGGTGCCGTAGGAGCTTCCCCGTTCGGGGGTGAAGCGCGAGAGAATGCCGTAGGGCTTGTTCAGCGCGAGGGTGCGCGACAGGGGGGCGGGACGGTAGAGATGGGGCATGAAGAGGAAGGGGTGGAGGAGGGGATGAGGCGCAGATACCGGTTACTGAAACCTCCTCTCCACTCTTGTGTATCGGTGGAGTCGTTCAACGTCTATCGAGGCGTTTCATGGACCGTGCCGGGGAAATTCCCCGGCCTGGAGCAGCGTAATGAGCGGGACGGTCTTTATAAAATCATCGTAATTGTTCGCGGGCTTGCGCATATTCGGTGCTGACCTGCTGGGCAGTATCGGAAAAAAGAGCGATCCTTTCCTCTCGGTTCCTTCAAGACCCTCCAACTGTCGATTCCTCCACCTTGTTGACGTCGCTCTGCGGCCATTGCATCCCGAACGGCGGGATTGCGTAGTGCGGAAGGCCGGCATGGGAGTTCACAAACTCTCACCGCGCGAAGTTCGCTGGAGGAAACGATATTTGTAGTCCCATCCGTCCACCTCCGCCGGCAGCATCTCCACATTCTCCTCTGTCCTACTGTGATGAACACACACAGCAAGCGTATCTCTCTCGGTCGGGCCATCGCCCGCGCCGCACTGTTCGGACTTGCCGGCGCTTCACTTCTTCCCTGCACGATGAACGCTCAGAAGAAGGAGAGCGACTCTCCTCGCATCGAGTTCACCCGGTTCACCCTCAAGAACGGCCTGCGCGTCGTCCTCTCGGTTGACCGCACCGCGCCGATCGTTGCAACGTTCGTCCACTATCACGTCGGCTCGAAGAACGAGCGCCCGGATCGCACCGGCTTCGCGCACTTCTTCGAGCACCTGATGTTCGAGGGGACCGACAACATCGCGCGCCACACGCTCGACAAGAAGGTCGAGGCGGCGGGCGGGTTCCTCAACGCCTTCACCAGTTTCGACGAGACCGGCTATCAGCTCAAGCTCCCCAGCAACCAGCTCCGGCTGGCGCTGTGGATCGAGTCGGAGCGGATGCTCCACGCCAAGGTGGAGGAGATCGGTGTGGAGACGCAGCGCGGCGTGGTGAAGGAGGAGCGGAAGGTGCGCTACGACAACACGCCCTACGGCTCGCTGATCGAGAACATCGCCAAGTACGCCGCTTCGGGAACCCCCTACGCGTGGACGCCAATCGGCTCGGCCCAGTATATCGACCAGGCGAAGATCGACGAGTTCCGCTCCTTCTATAAGGAGTTCTACGTCCCGAACAACGCCGTGCTCGCCATCGTCGGCGATATCGACATCGCGCAGACGAAGAAGTGGGTGGAGGACTACTTCACCGATATCCCCAGGGGCGCCGATATCCAGCGTCCGAACTTCAGCTTCCCGAAGCTGACCGTGGAGCAGAGCGTTGACGTGCGCGAGCCGCACACGCCGCTGCCGGCGCTCGTCTACGCCTACCGCGCGCCGAAGCGTGGCGAGAAGGACGCCTACGCCATGGAGATGCTCAGCACCATCATGGCCACCGGCAACAGCTCCCGTCTCTACCGCGAGATGGTGGACCGCAAGCGGCTTGCTGTTGCGGCCCAGGCGTTCTACTTCGATCAGGAGCTGGGCGGACTACTCGGTCTGTTCGCCGTGGCGCATCCGACCACCACGATGGAGAAGCTGGGTGAGGAGTTCGACAATCGCGTGGCGGACGTGCGCGACAACGGCGTCACCGAGCGCGAGGTGCAGAAGGCGCTGAACCAGCTTGAGACCAGCTACAGCCGCCGTTTCGACGACGTGCTCGACAAGGCCCAGGCGCTTGCGAGCTACGAGACCTATTTCAACAATCCTGAAATGATCAACACGGAGTTCGAGAACTACCGTGCTGTGACTGCTGCCGACATCCAGCGGGTGGCGCGTGAGTGGCTGGTGCCGACCAACCGCGTGGTGCTGAAGTACTATCCCGCAGCGGGAGGAAACTAAGCGATGACAATCCAACCCATGTTTATGATTCGACGCGCAGCCTCTGCGTTTTTCCCACTTCTGCTCCTTGCATTGATGACCAGCAGCGGAACCGCTCAGATCGATCGCACGCGGCAGCCCGATGCCGGCCCGCTTCCAACCGCAGCCTTCCCGCCGTATGAGGAGTTCCAGCTCGCCAACGGCCTGAAGGTCTTCCTCGTCCACGATGATCGTCCCTCTGTCACCATGCGCCTCCTGGTGCGCGGCGGCAACGGGCAGGACGGCAACAACCTCGGCACCTCCGATGCCGTTGCCGAGCTGCTGACAAAGGGAACGCGGACGCGCAACGCCGACGGCTTCGCCGAGGATGCTGATTTCATCGGTGCGCGCATCGGTGCCAGCACCACCGCCGACTACCTGGCGGTGACGGCAACGGGGCTGCGCCGCCACTTCGACGTGATGCTGAACCTTTTCGCCGAGGCGATAACCCAGCCGACCTTCAACGCCGATGAGCTTCAGAAGTACGTCCAGGAGCAGACCACCGGTCTGAAGTCCGCACGTGCCCGCGTTGGCTTCCTTGCCGACGTTGCGATGAACGTTGTGCTGTTCGGCCGGGACAATCCGTACGGTGCGCCGCCAACCGAGGAGATGCTGCAGAAGCTGACCCCCGACATGCTTCGCGCCTATCACGCCAAGTTCGTCGTGCCGGCAAACTCCACCCTTGCAGTGGTGGCCGGAATGACGAGCGCCGAGCTGAAGGGGAAGCTGGAGAAGGCCTTCAGCGGATGGAGCGGTGGAGCGGCCTCGCCGATCCCGATGCCGAACTTCCCGGCACGCACCGGACGCCGTATCGTTCTTGTCGACCGGCCCAACTCGGTGCAGAGCGCGATTCGTGTGATCGGTCGCGGACCGAAGCTCGACAACCCCGACTTCCCCAAGGTGCAGATGATGAACAGCATCTTCGGTGCCGGAGCGGGTCTGGGCAACCGACTGACGATGAACCTGCGCGAGACGCACGCGTGGACCTACTCGCCGGGAAGCGCCTTCGACGCCAACCTCCACACGGGCTGGCTTGAGGTGCAGGCCGACGTTGCAAGCAACGCCACCGACAGTGCCGTCGGGGAGATTCTGAAGGAGATGGACAGGATGGCGAAGGAGCCTGTGGCGCAGGACGAGTTCAGCCGCAACCAGCAGTCGATGATCGGCACGTACCTGATGTCCGTTGCCAGCCCCGATGCCACGGCGAACCGCGTGCAGTCCATCGAGTTCTACGGACGCGAGCGCGACTATTTCCAGAAGCTCGTGGACCGCTACAATTCCACGACCCCTGCCGACATCCAGCGCTTTGCCAACGAGTATATGCCGGTCGACAACGTTGCAATCGTGGTGGTGGGGAACGCAAAGGAACTGCGCTCGAAGCTCGAGCAGTACGGTCCCGTAGAGGTCTGGACGCCGGAGATGAAGCCGGTGGAGGCCGGCACCGCCGGTTCCGGTGGCAAGAAGGTGGGGGATGCGAAGGCTGCCCAGACGGTATGGGACAGGATGGTGAAGGCGATGGGGGGAGCTGAAAAGATGCGTGCCGTGAAAACGCTCTCGCTCTCCTCGAAGCTGCTGATGGGGGATATGGAGGCCGGCACCTTCAAGCGTACGCATGTTGGGCCGAAGAAGATGAGGATCGTGATGAACCTGGGGCCGACCGAGGTCTCCATGCTGACCGATGGGAAGCGGGCATGGCGCAACAGTCCTGCCGGGAAGGAGCTTCTCGAAGGGGAGGAGGCCGCAAGCCTCATGGAAGTGGCGTGGCTGCTGCCGGAGTCGCGCATCACCGAGATTGGCGGGACGATTGCCCTGCGCGAGGAGCAGACGATGGAGGGGAAGACCGTGAGCGTGATCGACGTGAACTACCCAGACGGAACAACCGGCACCTACTACATCGACACCAAGACCAACCTCCCTGTTGCCCAGCAGCATGGACTCTTCGGATTGATGAAGATCAACGGATGGACCACGGTCAACGGTATCAAGCTCCCCTCCGCAATGGCGTTCACGCCGGAGGGGGCGCCCACCGAGTTGAAGCTGACCAACATGACCTACACCCTGAACGGGAAGGTCGACGAGTCGATCTTCCGCTTCTGATTGCAGCCTGCTCGTTGTCCGCCCCCGATGGCTCCAGGGCCGTCGGGGGCGGTTTTGTAGGGAGCCGCAGCCGGCTCTCCCATCTCACAATCTGGAATGCCGCAGCCGTTCCGGGTTTGTGTATGTTCCTCACCGAAACTCATGCCTGCACCTGCGCCGCACCCGGACCTTCCTGTCCCCTGCATCGAGCGCCGCGTGCTTCTGTCCTGCCCAGCCATGCCTCAGTCTGCTGCTCCACGCTCCCGGAACCTCTATCGCTTCGCCTGGTTCCTCGTCGGCACCGTTGTGCTGCTGATCTTCTTCGGCGGTCAGGTGAAGAGTACCGGCAGCGGACTCTCCGTTCCCGACTGGCCCAACACCTTCGGCCACTTCATGTTCAGCTTTCCCTACCAGGACTGGGTGGGCGGGGTGTTCTGGGAGCACTCGCACCGGCTGATCGCCTCGGCTGCCGGACTTTTCACCGTGATCGCTGCGGTGTGGGTCTGGCGTGTAGATCGCCGTCCCGTCGTTCGCCGTCTCGCCATCGCTGCCTCCGCCGTCGTGGTGATTCAGGGAGTCTTCGGCGGGCTTACCGTGCTCAACGCACTGCCGGTATGGGCCAGCAGCACCCATGGCACCCTTGCACAGATCTACCTCTCCGCCGTCGTCGTGCTCGCGCTGATGCTCTCGCCCCGGTGGGAGAGCGCCCTCGAAGGAATCGCCACCGATCCGAAGCTGCGCAAACTCTCCCTCATCGTCTGTTCGCTCATCTTCCTCCAGCTTGTGGTTGGCGCCATCATGCGCCACAGCGAGGCGGGGCTGGCAGTGCCCGACTTCCCCACGATGTTCGGAAGCTGGATTCCACCACTCGACCCCGACCGCCTCGCCGCCGCCAACGCGGAGCTTCGCATGAGCAACCTGCTCGTGATCCGCGACGGCAAGGATATCAGCACCATCGAGATGCTGATTCACCTGCTGCACCGCGCGATGGCGTTCCTGGTTGCCGGTGGCGTCGGTGCGCTCTGGTGGAGGCTCAATCGAACCCACGCCCACCATCCCCCTCTTGCACGCCCTGCCGGGCTGATGCTCGTCCTCGTGGTGGTGCAGTTCTCGCTCGGCATCCTCACCATTCTTACCGGACGACACTTCATCATCACGTCGCTTCACGTCACGGTGGGTGCGCTGCTCCTCGCAACCAGCGTTGCCCTCGCGGTGCGCGTGCGCTCCGCACGGGTCGCGCCGTTGAGCGCGACGGTGGCAGCTCCCCGTCCATCACAGCGAATCGAAACGGAGGCGATGGCATGAGCGATGGAGGGAGCACCCTGCCGGTTGAGCGTGAGGTGGGAAGGTTCAACGACCTCCTGACGTTGACGAAGCCGCGGCTGACGCTGCTTTCGGTGCTGACGACGCTGGCCGGCTACTACATGGCGCAGATCGGTTCCATCGATCTGCCGAGACTCGCCGCAACGCTTGCCGGATCGTTCCTGATCGGCGGCGCGTGCGGTGCGTTGAACATGGTGGCGGAACGCGACCTCGACAGGTTGATGCGCCGCACACGCGAGCGCCCGCTGCCGGCTGGCCGCCTCAGCGTTCGTGAGGCACAGATCTTTGGCTGGACCATCGGCATTGTTGGCAGTCTCCTCCTCCTGATGGGAGCCAACGTCCTCACCGCGCTGCTCGGCGTGCTGACGTTGTTGAGCTACCTCTATCTCTACACGCCGCTCAAGCGCCGCACGACGCTCAACACCATTGTTGGCGCCATCCCCGGTGCGCTGCCTCCGCTTATCGGCTGGGCGGCGGTGCGCGGTACGCTCGACCTCCAGGCGTTCCTTCTCTTCGCGATCCTCTTCTTCTGGCAGATGCCGCACTTCCTCTCGCTGTCGATGATGTGCCGCGACGATTACGCTGCTGCCGGCTACCGGATGCTCTCGGTCGTTGATACCGAGGGCGGGATGACCGCGCGCCAGACGATGCTCTACAGCGCCTGTCTTCTGCCGATCAGTCTGCTCCCCACACTCGTCGGCCTTGCCTCGACCGTCTACTTCGTTGCTGCGGTTGTGCTCGGTCTTGGTCTTGTCGCCCTCACGATACCGCTGGTGCGCCAGCCCGACCGTCCTGCCGCCCGTCGCGTCTTCCACGCGTCGCTGCTCTACCTCCCGTTCCTCCTCGGGATGATGGCGCTCGACCGCGTCGATCCGCTTCCGCTGGTTCAGCTTGCCCCCCTCTGATCCTTCATGGAATCGACTCCACCATCATCGCAGCGACCGAGCGGCACCGTCAGCAAGAGGACGATTATCCTCGTGGTGGCGTTCTGTGTGATTGCCATCGTTGGAACGGCGTTCTACTCGTTCTACCGCTTCGCCGAGTATGGGCGGATGCGCCGCGAGGGAATTCCTGTTGGCTCCACTCTCAACTCTGCCTACCCCGACAGCACCCGGTCGATCTCGGCGCTCAACCTCCCCGCCGACTACCGCGCTGTTCCCGACACCGCGCGCCTCGTCGACCAGCGTGGAGTGCAGTTTCGCCTCGGCGATCTGCGCGGCAGCGTGGTTGTTGTGGACTTCTTCTTCTCGCGCTGCACCGGGCCGTGCCCCACGATGAATCGCGGGATGGCGCAGCTTGCAACGCAGTTCGCAGCGGAGCCAAAGGTCAAGTTCCTGAGCGTCACGGTCGATCCGCTCTACGATACTCCCGCACGGCTCGCCAGCTACGCGAAGCTCTTCGAGGCGGACACCTCGCGCTGGATATTCGCGAATGCCGGAGGGCCGCAGGCCACCTACGACCTTGCGGCAACGGGCTTTGCGATGTCGGCAGGGGAGCGGCAGCAGCCCGACACGGTGGCGACGATCTTTCACGACGAGCGCTACGTGATCGTCGACAGGCACGGTCGCATTCGCGGATATGTTCACGTGAACGATCCACAGTGGAAGCAACACACAATCGAGCGGGTGCAGAGCCTGCTTCGTGAAGAGTAGGAGCCTCATGCCCTCCGATTTTGTGATGACACTGCCGGCGGTCAACGCCACGCTGAACGGCGTGGCACTCGTGCTGCTGCTGTGTGCCTTCGTGATGATTCGCCGCCGCCGCGTGCGCGCCCACCGCCGCCTGATGATCGCCGCGTTCAGTACCAGTGTGCTCTTCCTTGTCTCGTATCTGACCTACCACGCGATGCGTGGCGGTGTGGCAACGCCGTTCGGCGGTGTCGGGGTGATCCGTCCGATCTACTTCGCGATGCTGATTTCGCACATCGTGCTGGCCGCGGCGGTTCCCGTGCTCTCGATCATGACGCTGCGCCTGGGGCTGAAGGGGGAGTATGTGCGGCACCGGCGCATTGCCCGTTGGACCTTCCCGATCTGGGTCTACGTCTCGATCACCGGAGTGCTGGTCTACCTGATGCTCTATCAGTGGTATCCAGGGTAGCTGGAGGAGGGAGTTGCTACTGTGGCGGGGATGCGAATAGCACTTGCACAGGTGATCGTTCCCTGCCGTTATTCGCGGTGCTGCACTTCTCACTCTATGACGCACTTCATGGCACTTCGCCGCCTCGTTCTCTCCGTCCTCCTTGTTCTCCCCGCTGCCTGTCTCAGTCTGCGTGCGCAGTCGCCAGCCGTGTTCGACCTGCTGCGGAGCGACCCTTCGGCGCGTGCCGCAGCGATGGGTGGAACCTTCGTCTCGATTGCGGGCGATCCCGCCGCCATCACCGTCAACCCCGCCTCCATCGCCACCATCGACAGCTCGCAGGCCTCCCTGTCGTTCTTCAAGCACGTACTGGATATCAACAGCGGAACGATTACCGCGGGGGGAGAGATCGAGGGGATTGGCCGTGTGGGTGCCGCGCTCACCTTTACCGATTACGGCAGCTTCGACCGGGTGGACCGCGAGTTTGCGCAAGTGCAGGGAACGTTCGGTGCGAACGACATGATTCTGACGCTGGGATGGGGCACGGATCTGGGCGAGGGGTTCCGTGCGGGAGTAGCGGGCAAGGCGATCTACGCCTCTCTTGCCGACTCCAGCTCCGTCGCGCTTGCCGTCGATGGTGGACTGATGTACATCGACACGGCGCGGCGGGTGCAGGTGGGCCTGTCGATCCTCAACCTCGGTGCGCAGGTCTCACGCTTTGGTGGCGACGAGAACGAGCCGATGCCAATCGATATGAAGGTGGGGGTAAGCCATCAGCTTCGCGGACTTCCGCTGCTCATTGGCGTCAACTTCCATCGTCTGCTCGACGAGTACTCCACGTTCTTCGAGCGGTTCGCGTCGTTCAGTGTTGGCGGTGAGTTCACCCTGTCGCGCCCGCTGCGGCTGCGCATCGGCTACAACAACCGTGTGCGCGAGGATGTGCCGATTGGCAGCTCGAAGGGGGTAAGCGGCTTCAGCGCGGGGCTGGGCATCGTCATTGCTGGCTACCGTATCGACTACGGCTTCAACAGCCTGGACAGGCTGGGTGGACTGCACCGCGTATCGGTCAATCTTGGCTGGTAACGACGGTGTGCAGGTGCGATCACTCCCCCTGCACTCCCAATGGCTGTTGGGACAATCAAACACATTGAACTTCTGGAATTGGCCATGCATACACCGCTTGGTTCCGCCGCCTCCGATGCTCCAACTGCAACAATGGAGGTGGAGTCGAACCGTTCTGCACGAGCGTGGATCGCTGCAAGCCCTACATTGTGGTACGCTTTTGCCGGCCTCGCCATCCTTGCCTCCCTCTACCTCTTTCTGTTCGACTCCAACGCAAACGAGCTGCGGCGCTACGCCACAGCAGTCTTCGTAGGGCTGTGGGCGCCCATGTTTGGTCTTCTCGGCCTGCGTGCGGAGGTGATCGAGATGCGCAATGAGGGAAAGGGGAGCCGCAGCGGACGCTTCTTCTAGCACTCCAGCGCAGACAATCAACCAGGATGTTCAACGGCGGCGCCTTCGGGTGTCGCCGTTGCTGCGTTGACGGGGTGGGGCTGTGTTACACGGTGTGGAGTGCTGCGTCGAGAGTTGCACGTGCCCGGCAGAACGGTTCATCGGCGCCACGAGCCTGACTGTGCGGAGCCTTACACATCCTCCTATCATTCCAGGAACCGCTATGACCATGCCGACCATGGCCGCGCTTGCCGCGACGCTTCTCGGTGGCGCAACCTTGCCGTTCGCTCTCAACACCCCGGTGTCCACTGCGCCCTCCCGCACGACGTTGACCGTTCCGGTCAACGGTGACTTCAACCAGTTTCTGCCGGAGCACCGCTCCAACTATCGGGATGAACTGCGCCAGCACACGGCGCGACTTCGGGCAATTGAAGGAGTGTTGCGCTTGCGCGACGTGAACGATCTTCCTGTGGAGCTTCGCGCCGAGCGTGCGCGCAATCTCGACCGCCTCCACGCGTACTGGGTGCGTGCGGAGTATCCCACCGTGTCCGACCACAGCGGGCCGGTTCGCCCCTGCTTCATCGACGATGCCGGGCGTATCTGCGCCGTGGGGTATCTCGTGGAGCAGTCGGCCGGGCGCGATGCCGCCGAGCGCATCAACGCGAAGTATCGCCCCAACACCATTCGTGAAATCGACGACCCCGCTCTCGCCTCGTGGATCGCCAGTTCCGGCCTGAGCTACGATGAAGTGGTGGCGATTCAAGGCCCGGAGATGCGCGAGCCGTCGCGCATACTCTCCATCAAGGAGTCCGACGTTCGTAGCATACAGGACCGCAGCGCTTCTGGTTCTTCCCGGCGCGGGCTGCGTGTGCGCGGAAGGAATGGGCAGCCTGCAACCGTGGCCACCTCCGCCGTCACCGACCAGCCTGCTCCTCTACGGGGTGCGCGCGCGGGTGACATCATCAACGCAGAGCCTGCGGTCACGGTTCCGGTCAACGAGCCGACCTCGATCGAGGCCGTGCCCGTGACGGACGCTGCACCATCGGTTCGCACCGAACCGGCCGCTCCTCCTTCGGATATCCAGTAATCTCTCCGTTCCTGTCCCAACGTCTACCGCCCGCTCCAGGAATTTGGAGCGGGCGGTTGCCTTGTTGCCTGACAGGGAGGGGGAGTTATCGCGACTTTGCTGCCTTGCCGTTTGCCTCGGGCTTCAGCGCTGGAGTGCTGTCGTCGCTGCCGAGCGGTGTGGGGCCGCGGCCCAGCACGCCGAGCTTCTCACGAATCTGGGTGTCGAGCGCAGCAAAGGCCGCGGGGTTCTCCGAAAGGAGTTTCTTCAACGGGTCGCGACCCTGGACACGATCCTCGCCGAGGGTGAACCACGAACCGCTCTTCTGAATAAGACCGTTGTCGATTGCCAGGTCGATCACGTCGCCCACCTTCGAGATGCCCTCGTTGTACATGATGTCGAACTCGACCTCCTTGAACGGCGGTGCCACCTTGTTCTTGATGACCTTCACGCGCACGCGGTTGCCCACGATGTCGTTGCCGTCCTTCAGGATCTCCTTGCGGCGGATGTCCATGCGCACCGATGCGTAGAACTTCAGCGCGTTGCCGCCGGTGGTGGTCTCCGGGTTGCCGTAGATCACGCCGATCTTGTTGCGAATCTGGTTGGTGAAGATCACGCAGGTGTTCGACTTGCCGATTGCCGCGTTCAGCTTGCGCATCGCCTGCGACATCAGGCGGGCCTGCGATCCCATCTGTGCGTCTCCCATCTCCCCTTCGATCTCGGCGCGCGGCGTGAGCGCCGCCACGGAGTCAACCACCACCACGTCGATTGCGCCCGAACGCACGAGGGTCTCGACGATATCGAGTGCCTGCTCGCCAAACTCCGGCTGTGAGAGGAGGAGGTTGTTGACGTCGACGCCGAGGCGCTGCGCGTACTGCACGTCGAGCGCGTGCTCGGTGTCGACGAACGCTGCGATGCCGCCACGCTTCTGCGCCTCGGCAATCACGTGGAGGCAGACGGTGGTTTTTCCCGACGACTCCGGCCCGTAGATCTCGATGATGCGTCCGCGCGGAACTCCGCCGATACCGATTGCGGCGTCGAGCGAGAGCGAGCCGGTGCTGATCGCTTCAACCGGTACCACGGCGTGGTCGGTCAGGCGCATGATCGACCCTTTGCCGTGCTGCTTCTCGATCTGATCGACTGCTGTGGAGAGTGCCCGAAGGCGCGCATCCTTGGTGGTTTCGGACATAGACAACCCCGAATTGTGTTGGTGGAAAAACTGCTTGAAGACGGCTGGGAGAGCGTTCCCGCGGGCGTCATCGAAAGCGCTACAAAGGTAGGAAATGAAGGCTATGTGGCCAAATGGTCCACTGGCTTTTTTCCCCCCTTTCCGGGCCTGTTCGGAGTGTTACGAAGGGAGCGGGAGGAGGGGGTTTGTGGGAGAGCTTGACGCGCGGTGCTCGTCGGCGTGCCGAAAGGCCAGCCGCGTCCATGTAACGCCTTCAGCCCGGTTGAACGACTGGATGGACTCGGTTTGCACGTTCAGCACCGGACGCAGTCCGTGCTGCCGCGCAAGCCCGATTGTCTCCTCGCCAGAGACCTGGAACATACGCCGTCCGCTCGGGACCGGCCCGTGTCGGAGCGACAGCACCATCAGCCCACGAGGTGCCAGCAGCGAGGCAAGCCTCGGCATGCCTGTGCGCCGTTCCGGTTCGTCCAGATGCATCCACACCGCGCTCAGCATGATGGTGTCGAACGTCTGGTTGCGGGACAGGACCAGATCAAGCTCCGGGAGTGCGTCGTCCAGCCACTCGATTGCAGGCGATGGGTGAAGCTCCCTGGCCGCAACACGGAACGCCGCGGTCGGCTCAACGGCAACAACGCTGTGTCCCCGTGCGGCGAACCACGCCGCATCGACGCCGGTGCCTGCACCGATGTCCAGAACGCGACCGGGCACCGTTGGCAGCAGGTGCAGCTCGACGTGGTGATGCTCCACGAACGAGATGGCCTCGTACCGGGGAATCAGCGTCGCCGCCCGCTCGGCGTAGCCCTGGGTGCCGGGTGCTGCGGAAGTGCCGTGCATTGAATGGCGCGGTGCCGAAGCCACTTCATCAGTCATCGCTTCCAGCCCCTGCTCGGCCCCGTTGCAGCCTTGCACGGAGAAGCGGGCCGAACGCGCGCGAACGGTGGAGGATCGAGCGGAGGGTGAAGGGGAAGAAACGGTTCATCCTGTGAGTGAGGAGTGCCGCAGTGGTGGCGGTGCCCACAACTGTTCCTGCGGCCATGCCAACCGATCCCCACAGGTAGGTAAAGACCAGGCCGGCAGTGATGAGCGCCACCGTTCCGACAAGTGTGGCGCGGAACAGATCGCGCGTGTGGCCGATTCCCAGCAGCACCGCCGAGGGGACGATGACGAAGGGGACGAGCACGCCGTTCGCCATCAGCCACTGGAACTCGTCCACCGCTTCGGGGAAGTTTCGCAGCACGAGCGGCACAACGACCGGGGCGAGCGCCACCATGCCGACCGAGAGCGGAAGCATGAGCGCAAACAGCGCAGCCGTGGCAAGCTCGGAGACCTCCTCGACCTTGTCGAGCCTCCCCTGCGAGTAGGCTCGTGAGGTGGCCGGAACCAGGAGCAGCTGCGCTGCGTCGCGCAGCGCGTCGAAGAAGCGGTAGAAGGTCCGCGCCGCATTGTACACTCCCACCGCTACGCCGCCGCGCACCCCCGTCACAATCGCCAGATCGCCCTGCTGCTGCATCACTGTGAGCACACCCGTTCCACCCTGGTGGAAGCCGACCGAAAGGAGATGGCGTATGGAGTGGCCGAGATTGCGCGTCGTGGGGAGGATGGAGCGTCCGGTCAGGACCAGACCAACGACCGAGCTTGCAGCGAACGCTATGACGTTGTACTGCATCAACGTCTCCGCGCTGTGAAAACTGCCATCGTGTCCGCCAACGATCATCAGTCCGATCAGCGGCGCGTAGTACGCAAAGTCAACGAGGAAGATGGCGATGATGCGGTAGTCGATCTGCAGAATGCGGATTGCCACCGAGCGGATGATGTTCGCCGCAACAATCCACACCATCAGCCGGAAACTCGGCGCTGCCTCCGGCGTCTTCAGGATGCTGGCAAGTAGCCACGGTGCCTGCATTACTCCAACGGCGAGAAGGAGACTGAAGGTCCCGTAGAGAAGGAGCGTGGCGGTTGCTATCGGGCGCCGGTCGGCCCGCTCCTCGCTGGAGATTTTGACGAGAGGTTGCAGGAGGAAGAAGTCCCCGAGGAGCGAGATGATCATAAAGACCATCTGCGCGTTGGTCCACGCACCCCACTCCTCCTTCGGCATCACGCTTGCGGCAATTGCCAGTGCTGCCACGCCGTAGAGCATCGGCAGCGCCTTATCCGCTGCGGTCCAGAGCGCAAGCCACTGCGTGGCCATGCGTGCGGCAGGAACAGGTGGAGTGGATGGTTCGGACATCGAGGGACGGGCTGTGCTGATTGCCTGGGCTGTGGAGCGTCACGAAATCCAGCGTTCTGGGCGGAGCGAACGGATACTTGCAACCGTTGGAGGACTGCGGCTGGTGGAGAGGTGTTCTCTTGGGGTCTAACGACGAACAGGAGAGGGAACAGGGCGCCAAAGATACGAGACCTCCACCGGCAGCCCAACGGCCGTTTCGCCCGTGCGAAGGAGTGTTGCAGATCGAGCAACTCCATAGCTCGAACTGTACCATCCCGCTTCAATGGCCACCGGGTGCGAGCACTCCAGCAGGAGTCCTTCCCCCTCGCTGTCCCAAAGCTCCACCGTCTGCACGCCACGGCGTTCGACGCGAACACCCTCCGGTGCCGTGAAACAGCACGACCAGCCGTGTGTGCCGCTCCCCTGGAGCCTGTCGGTCACGCGCAGTCCATTCCCATCAAACTCCCAGCGTCGCCGCACCGTTATTCCGCGATCACCGTAGGCGTTGTGGTGAGCTTCGAGCACCCCCGATTCCTGATCCCAGACGTCGACAGTGGTGGCTGTGCGGTCGTAGCGAACGCGCCACAGACCGCTGAAGGGGGCTGTCTCCGTATCGTCGAGCGCAGGAGCGTTGTGGCGCAGCGTGGAGCGGAGCAGGTTCCGCAACTCCGGCTCGCGTGTGTAGCAGTACGTGCCCGGATCGACGATCCATGCAGTTGTGCGGGAGGAGAGAGCAAAGGCGAGCGTGTCGTTGTTGCCGTGCAGGCCGATCTCTCCCACATCGGCGAAGACGTGCAGGTTGTGGGAGCGCAGGATCGCGAAACCACCACTTCGATAGAGTTTCGAGCCTGGCTGCTGAAACGCTTCCGCTGGCAGGGATTCGGCCGGGACGAGGAGGAGCGAGGCAAGCGAGCGCTCCTCCGAGAGAGCGAGCAGATCGGGCCTGCCGAGGAGAGCGCCGGCCAGCGAGAGTGTGTCGCGGTGATCGTAGAGGTCGCGTTCCGGTTCCAGCCGGAGGATCACGCCGTCATCGCTGTCACCGAACTGTGGAACGCTCCCGTGTACAGGTGTATAGTCACGGACGAACTCCGCCATCCTTGCGATCTTCTCAAGGGCTTTTTCGTCGAACGGCTTCCTGCCGCGCTGTGCGAAGTATGCGCCGAGGAGGAACATCTCAAGCATCAGGCGGTGATAGCCGATCGAAAGCTCGTAGTGGACGCCGTCCGGGTGAACCTGTCTGTCGAGTTCGCGGAGGAGGCGTTGCCGCCCCTCGTCGAACCACGCACGCTCCGCGCTCCCCTCCGGCATCGCTGCACCGACGGCGAGGAGACCGAGGCAGTTGGCCGCATAGTGGTTCGTGAGGTTCGCGAAGTACTCGAAGTTGCTGGCGAGGTACCGTCCGTGCGCCCACAGGAGTTGATCGTATCCCTGCCACCATGTCGCTTCAATACCGTCGGCCTCGGCGAAGAGTCCGGCAGCGAGGACGAGCCAGGTTGCGCGGATCCCCACCTCCATCGGCATCGCCCAGTTCACACCACGCCACGGTGCGTTCCACTCGCTCCAGTCGTCAACGGTGCGCTGGAACGCCGCAACCCAGCGCCCATCGTCCGTTGCGCGCCACGCCAGACCGAGCCAGCCCAGCGTGTACATCCGGCTCAGCTCCCACGGATACTTCACGTCCGAGCCGTCATTCCCGATAAAGCGAATCGTGTCGTGCGGAGTGGTGGGCCACAGCCGTCCGCTCGTGTAGTCGCGGCTCCAGTGGAAGGTGCCCGCCGGCTCTACGAGCGAAACACCGAGCGCGGTGAAGCCTCCGGCAGCGAACCTGTCCGCGGCGGCAACAACGGCATCGCGCTTCGGGTGCGACCGAAGCGCGGCGTCGAGGAGACTGCTGCCGGAAAGGTGCACGGCGGAGCGCCAGCGTTCGAGCCACGCCGCGGAATCATCGGTGCCGCGCAGGCTGCGCGCAAGGTCGAGGGGATCGGGAATGGGAGGGGGATGCTTCGCGAAGTGCGCTCGTGCGCGTCGTTGCCGAACAATCTCGACGAGATGTCCCAGGCCGTAGCGGCGCGTTGTGCTCGCTAGAAACTTGAGTCGTCGCGCCAGGTTCGGATACGCCATGGTTCAGCGGTGGAGATGCGAAGGAGGTGGAGGGTTGCCCGCCCATCGACGCGGATGACGTCGTCCGGGGTAAGGGCGATGCGGAGATTGTAGGGGCGCGTGACGGTAACGTCGAGCGAGTCCCCCTCCTGTGCGACGATGGCGTTCCACTGGAGGTCGAGCAGCGCCACGCCGCGGAAGAGATTGTAGGTGGTTCGCATCTCCTCGTCGCGCGTGAACACCACATCGGCTCCACGCTCTGCGTTGTAGTAGCGGAACTGAAAAGCGCTGTCGAGCAGGCGACCATAGATGAGGGTGTCGCGCGCGGCGTAGGCGTACTGAATCGTCTGGAACACACCTTCCACCGTGCGCTGGTCTCCCACGGTGCCGATGCCGTTGCCGAGGTTCTCGTCGAGCTTCGGAGCAAAGGGGTTGCTGCATCCGGTGAGGAGGGCCAGCAGTCCGGCGGTGAGAAGGAGCTTCCGCATCATCGTCCCACGAATCGTGCCTTGATGAGGGACCACGACGCGGCCCCTGTCTCGTTCAGGTCGCGCCAGCGCGTTACCGCCCACTCCCCCTGGTTGTCCCGGCGGAGGGTGAACTGGAGTGTTCCCCGCGCCTCTGTCTCAACGCCAGCACGGTTGTGCGGGATGCGTAGCTCGTAGCGTGCCGTGTGCTGCACCGAGTCCCCCACCGGAGTCGAGGTTACTTCGCTGGGGTTGAGCGTGAGCGACGGTGCCGTTCCTCCCTGGAGCGCCGACACTGCGGAGCGGAACCAGCTCTCCTCGTCGCTGATCTTCCACGTGTCGAACTGCTGGGGGGCGGCGCTGTAGCCGTCGGTGGCGGGAACGAAGGAGAAGCCAAGACCCCGCGCCGTGTCGCCGAAGCAGCGGCGATAGTCGCGAATATTTGAAGTGGAGACGGCCCGCTCCAGGTTGCTCAGGACGAGGGAGGGGGTCGTGGGGGATTCGTAGGTGGAGCCGGGGGTGATGGGTGGTTCGGGGTCGCGCGGCTCGAACAGTCCACAGCCGCCGACGAGCGCTGCGAGCAGCAGTGCTGTGGGACGATATGGACGGTGGAGACCAGACATGGTGTTCGAGGAGGATCAAATTGCACGTCCACACTTTCGAGTTGCGGCAGAGGAGCGCCACTGCAACTCGGAGAGCAAGATCGCCGCGAGGTGGCAACGAACAAACCTCGCCCGGTTACCCTTTCTCGACGGCGCGGCAGAGGATCAGCATGCGGGGGGAGGTGGCGGGGTCGAACGGCTGGCCGTCGTAGGTGCCCATCCACTCCACTGGTTCGAGTGCAGCGGCGCGGAGCATCGTGTCGATCTCCTGCGGTTCGTAGAGCCGCACCTGCTCGCTGAAGTGCGCCACGTTGCCGTCGTCTCCTCGTATCTCGATCCTCTTCACCACGCGATCTCCCTCGATCGTTCGCCGCTCCAGAACGCTCGCCCCCTCCATCCAGGTCATGTTCTCGGGGACGATGTGCTCGTGCAGCCATGCCGGGTCGATCAGGTCGAGCGCATACCAGCCGCCCGTGCGCAGCGCACTGCGAACGCGGTGAAGCACCTGTGCATCCTCTTCGCGCGTGGCAAAGTACCCAAAACTGGTGAAGAGCTGGGCGACGAGATCGAACCTGCCGGTGAAGTCGAGGTGGCGCATATCGCGCTGCACGAACTCGATCTGCACGTTGTGGCTCCGTGCGTTCGCGCGCGCGGCGTCGAGCAGTGTGGCGCTGAGATCGACGGCGGTGACGCCGAACCCGCGCGCGGCGAGCGCAACAGCGTGTCGCCCTGCACCGCAGGCGAGGTCGAGTACCTGCGCAGGTGGGCGCAGTCTGCTTCGCCGGACGATCAGTTCAACTGCCTGATCCGCCTCGGCAAGATTGCGGTGGCTGTAGAGCTGGAGATAGCGCTGATCGGCAAACCAGTCCTCGAACCACGCGGCGTCATCGGCGAGGAGTTCTTCGTCCTTGGTCATGTGCTCTGCGGGGTCTGGATGGTCAATGGGAGAGCAGGGGAGTGCTGGAGGCGTGTGATGCAGGGAGAGGCAGCCGGCGGAAGAACGGCGCACATCCTTCGCTCGAATGGGCCGCGACCTGAACGGCTACACTCCAACCCGCCCCTCGATGGCGCGGGCGATGGTTGCGTCATCGACGTACTGGAGTTCGCTGCCGAGCGGTATGCCGCGCGCGATGCGCGTTACCTTCACGCCGAGCGGTTTCAGGAGCTTGGCGAGGTAGAGTGTGGTCATCTCCCCCTCCACCGTCGGGTTCAGCGCCAGGATCACCTCCTCAAGTCCGTCGCCCGTGCGCCCCAGCAGTTCGCGCACCTTCAGGTCGTCGGGGCCGATTCCTTCGAGTGGGTTGATCACGCCCCCCAGAACGTGGTAGAGTCCGTGGAAGTCGTTGGTCTTCTCCACGGCCAGCACGTCGCTCGGCTCCTCCAGCACGCAGATCACCGAGCGGTCGCGCTTCGGCGAGGCGCAGATGGCGCAGGGATCGCGGTCGGTCAGGTTGCAGCAGACCGAGCAGAGCATGGTCTTTTCCTTCATTTCTATCAGCGCCCCGGCGAGCGCCACCACGCTCTCCTTCTGCTGCTTCATCAGGTGGAGGGCGAGGCGCTGGGCTGTCTTTCGTCCAATGGAGGGGAGACGGCTGAGATGTTCGATAACCGCTTCGAGCGATTCAGAAGTGTAGAGCATGGTGTTTCTGGAGCAAGGAGAGTGTGAAGATAGTGCCGGGTGGTGGAGCGAAGTGCGACAGACCGCAGCGGGGAGCGAGCTGAGATGGTGGTGCTTGGAACTTGCGGGCCGGTTTGTGGTGTTCGTTTCTGCAGGGGGTGGAGGCGCACTGCCATCCGTTGCGGCTCCTTCCGTGCTCTACGACGGTATACTTCACATTCTTTGGGAGCGTTATGAGCCTCGTCAATCGCGCAATCGCAATTCTCTCCAACCCAAAGCAGGAATGGCAGACAATCGCTGCGGAGCAGCCGAACCAGGGGGCCATCCTTACCGGCTATGTTCTTCCTCTCTCTCTGATCCCTGCCGTCTGTGAGGTGATCGGGTGGCTCATTGCCGGTGGAACAACCGCTCTCTGGTGGGGAATAGGGCGCGCCGCCATCTCCATCGTTACCTCGGTGGCTGTCGTCTACATCGCCGCCGCCCTCGTCAATGCGCTGGCGCCCACCTTCAATGGCCGGCAGGACTCGGGACGCGCCTTCCAGCTCGTTGCCTATTCGATGACTCCTGCGTGGGTTGCGGGAGCTCTCAACCTTTTCCCTGCAATTCAGATACTTGCAGCGGTTGGTTCGCTCTACGGCTTCTATCTGATCTACCTCGGTGTAACGCCGCTGATGGAGACGCCGATTGACAAGCGCTTCCCCTACACCATTGCAACGTTCGTCGTCCTCTTCGTCGCCTTCTTCATCCTCACAGCAATTCTGGCTACCGTCGTGCTCGGAATGTTTGGTCTGAGTCTGGCGGGTATGGCTGGACGATAGGGAGGAAACGTACCCACGAAAACGCCCGGTGGCTCGAAGCCGCCGGGCGTTGCACGTTCTGGTAGAATTCTACGGGGGACTTATTTGTTGGCCAGATTGTGGGCGATGTTTCCAATAACCGGCAGCTTCATCTCCTTTCCCTGATAAGCGTTGATGAGCAGAAGCACCCACACAACGAGGAAGACAAGGGGGAGAATCGTTGAGACAATCCACCACAGACTGAGGGGGAGCACCATCAGCAGCAGCATGTTGAGAACCCAGTACGTGACGCCAACGGCGATGCTGAAGAAGATCGACTGCCAGGCGTGAAAACGAACGAAACGATTCTCCTTTTCAATAACGAGAAATATGACGCCGGTTACCCAGCCGAAGACGTAGCAGAGGAGGCCTGCGACGTTCTCTTTCATTCCCGACGATGTTGTGCCTGTTGCGTCGACCGACGGTGTCGTGTTGTCCACTTCAACCTCCGTACAGCAATTGATGAATGGGCGCAGCCGGCCAGCGCGACCGGACTGCATATAGATAATGGGGTCGGCTATATGCGAGCAAGGCGGGGGAGACGGCGAATCGAAACCGCGGGAAACTTACGATACTTCGATTACATATCGCTACCGGAACGATTACAGTGGGATGTTTCCGTGCTTCCGCCACGGATTGGTGTCCTGCTTGGTGCGGAGCAGTCGCAGCGCGTGAATCAGGCGCTGCCGGGTCGTTGCCGGTTCGATCACGTCGTCGATGTAGCCCCGCTCGGCGGCGAGATAGGGGTGGGCGAACTTCTCGCGGTACTCCGCATCGCGCGCTGCAAGCGCAGCCTCGGGGTCGTCCGACTCGCTGATCTCCCTGCGGAACAGAATCTCCACCGCTCCCTTGCTCCCCATCACCGCAATCTCCGCCGTTGGCCAGGCAAAGTTGAAGTCGCCCCGGATGTGCTTGCTGTTCATCACGTCGTAGGCGCCGCCGTAGGCCTTGCGGGTAATCACCGTCACCTTCGGCACGGTTGCCTCGCAGAAGGCGTAGAGGAGCTTTGCGCCGTGGCGGATGATTCCCCGCCATTCCTGGTCGGTGCCGGGGAGGAAGCCGGGCACATCCTCCAGCACCACCAGCGGAATGTTGAAGCAGTCGCAGAAGCGGACGAACCGCGCTCCCTTCACCGAGGCGTCGATGTCCAGCACGCCGGCGAGCGCTGCGGGTTGGTTTGCAACGATCCCCACCGACTCCCCACCGAGCCGCGCAAACCCCACAACGATGTTCGGTGCGAAATCGGCGTGGACTTCGAGGAACGAGCCGCTGTCCGCCACCCGGTGGATGACCTCCTTGATGTCGTAGGGCTTGTTCGGGTTCTCCGGGATGATGGCGTTCAGCAGGTAGTCGCGGCGGTCGATCGGGTCGTCGAGATCCACTACCGGCGCTCGTTCGCGGTTGTTGCGCGGCATGTAGCCGAGCAGGCGGCGGATGGTGAGGAGTGCGTCCACCTCGTCGTTCGCGGCGAAGTGCGCCACGCCCGACTTCTCCGCATGGGTGCCGGCCCCGCCCAGCTCTTCCTGGGTGACCTCCTCGTGTGTCACGGTTTTCACCACGTTCGGTCCCGTGACGAACATGTAGCTCGTGTGCTGCGCCATCACGATGAAGTCGGTGATGGCGGGGCTGTAGACCGCGCCGCCGGCACAGGGACCGAGCACGGCGCTGATCTGCGGGATCACCCCTGATGCAAGGGTGTTGCGGAGGAAGATGTCGGCATAGCCGCCGAGGGAGACAACCCCCTCCTGGATGCGTGCTCCCCCCGAATCGTTCAGCCCGATCACCGGCGCGCCGATCCTCATCGCGAGGTCCATGATCTTGCAGATCTTTTCGGCGTGCGCCTCCGAGAGCGAGCCGCCGAAGACGGTGAAGTCCTGCGAGAAGACGCACACCTCCCGCCCCTCGATCCTTCCGGTGCCGGTCACCACTCCATCGCCGAGGTAGCGTTGTTCGTCGAGACCAAAATCCCGTGAGCGATGCTGCACGAAGGCGTCGATCTCCACGAAACTCCCCTCGTCCAGCAGCACTTCGAGGCGCTCCCGTGCAGTGAGCTTCCCCTTCCTGTGCTGGTCCGCCATCCGTTTCTCACCGCCACCCAGCTTCGAAAGCACACGCGTTCGTGCAAGCCTGTCGAGAGGATTCTCGTGATGGGGGACCGTCGGTGTATTCGGTGTGGTCGAGGTGGGGGAGATCGATGGAGTCATGGTTGATAGGGTTGTCCAAAGGGAGGGCAAAGTTAGGAGGAAAGTCGGGTCGGGAAATACGTGAGCGGATGATGCTGTTTTCTTCGTATACTTGTACTCAAAAGTTTGGCAAGCCTAATATGATATTCAACAAAACCATCGAAGATTACCTCCGCGCAGTCTACCGGGTGCGGGAGCGTGATGGGGAGGTGGCAAACCTCGCGCTTGCACGGGAGCTGGGGGTTACCCCCGCCGCCGCAAGCGAGATGGCACGCCGGCTTGCCGAGGCGGACCTGCTTCGGGTGGAGCGCTACAGGGGGGTGGAGCTGACGGCTGCTGGTGAACGTGCTGCCGTTGCCATTACCCGGCGTCATCGGCTGTGGGAGGTGTTCCTGATCCACACGCTCGGGTTCGCGTGGGATGAGGTGCACAACCTCGCCGACGAACTTGAGCACATCGGCGATGAGCGCCTCGTTGACCGCCTCGAAGTGTTTCTGGGAGTGCCCGAGCACGACCCCCACGGTGACCCGATTCCGCGGCGCGGCGAGAAGATGCCACCCCGCAGCGACCGTGCCGTTGCCGACATCGCGCCGGGCGAATGGGCCACCGTGGCGCGCGTCAGCGACGAACATGCCGACCTGCTCCGCTACGCGGCGTCGCTCGGGCTTCGTCCCGGCGCTCAGATCGCCATCCTCGAACAGATTGCCTTCGACGGTTCGGTGCGGCTCCGAACAGAACAGGGGGAGGCCGTGGTCTCCGCCGCCGTTGCCCGCAGCGTCTTCGTCCGCACCACGGCAGGGGTGGCCCGCAAGTCAGCCGCCCGCAACACATCAGCGAAAAAGAAAAAGAAGGGATAACCATGCGCTCCATTACCTCCACACTCCTGTCGCTTCTTCTTCTCCTCCCGTTCGCCGCGTGTGGTGAGAAGGAGTCGACGAGCGGTCGCCTGAAGGTTGTTGCTACCACCGGCATGATCGAGGATGCCGTGCGTGAGGTTGCGGGGGATCGTGTCGAGCTTGCGGCGCTGATGGGGCCGGGCGTCGACCCTCATCTCTACAAGGCATCGCAGAGCGATCTGGCTCTGTTGACGGGTGCGGACATCGTTTTCTACAACGGCCTCCACCTCGAAGGGAAGATGGTCGACGCGCTCGAAAAGATGGCGCGGAACCGGCGGGTCGTCCCTGTTGCAGCGGCAATCGACTCCGCCAGCCTTCGGCGGCCCGCAGAGTTTCAGGGGCATCCAGACCCGCACGTCTGGTTCGACGTGAAGATGTGGGAGAGCGCCGTGCGTGCGGTGGAGCGAACGCTTGCCGAGGCCGATACCGCAGGTGCAAAGACCTACCACGACCGCGCCGCACACTACCTGCGCCGCCTCGACTCGCTCGATTCCTGGGTGCGCCAGCAGATTGCCACCATTCCGCGCGACCGCCGTGTGCTGGTCACGGCGCACGACGCATTCGGCTACTTCGGCCGCGCCTACGACATCGAAGTGCGCGGCTTGCAGGGCATTAGCACCGTTACCGAAACGGGACTGGGGGACATCAGCGCGCTCGTGGAGATGATCGTGAGCCGGAAGATCAAGGCGGTGTTCGTGGAGTCGAGCGTGCCGCACCGTTCCATCGAGGCGGTGCGGCAGGGTGCCGAGCAGCGGGGGCACCGGGTGGCGCTCGGCGGCACGCTCTTCTCCGACGCGATGGGCGCGCGCGGCACGCCGGAGGGAACCTATATCGGCATGGTCTCGGCAAACGTGCACACCATCGTGGAGGCACTTCGATGAACGAACCGAGCCAAACGGGTATGCAGCGTGCGGCGCTCGAAGTCCACGACCTCAGCGTCAGCTACCATCTCCGTCCCGTCCTCTGGAATGTCGATTTCACGGTTCCCACCGGACAGCTCGTCGGCATCGTTGGACCGAACGGTGCTGGCAAATCGACGTTGATCAAGGCGGTGATGGGCCTGCTTCCGGCCACCAGCGGTCACGTGCGTCTGTTCGATCAGCCGTTGGACGAGGTCCGGCAGCGTGTGGCCTACGTCCCCCAGCGCACCTCCGTGGACTGGGATTTCCCGACGACCGTGCGCGAGGTGGTGCTGATGGGACGCTACGGTCGACTTGGCCTGTTCCGTCGCCCGCGCCGTGCTGATCGGGAGATCGCCGAGGAGTCGCTGCGCACGGTCGGTATGGCGGAGTTCGCCGACCGGCAGATATCGCAACTGAGCGGCGGACAGCAGCAGCGCGTCTTCCTTGCCCGTGCGCTCGCGCAGGGTGCGGACCTCCTGTTGATGGACGAGCCGTTCGCCGGGGTGGATGCCGCAACCGAGAGCGCGATCATCGAGCTGCTTCGCACGATGCGGCGCGAGGGGCGCACCGTTATCGTGGTGCACCACGATCTGAGCACCGTCCCCGACTACTTCGACATGGTGTTGCTGCTCAACATGCGCCTTGTCGCCTTCGGAGCAGTGGAGGAGGTGTTCACCAACGCTCTGCTCCAGCGCACCTACGGCGGACGCCTCAACCTTCTGAGCGAGGTGGCCGACCTGATGCACCGCCAGGGTCGCCACGGACGGGAGGCACGATAGGAGGATGGCACAATGATGTGGAACGAACTGATCGTCATCATCGGCTCATCGCTGCTGGGCATCGGCTCGGCGGCCATCGGGTGCTTTGCGCTGCTGCGGCGCCGTGCGCTCGCCGGCGACGCCGTGGCACACGCCGCGCTTCCCGGCGTTGCGGTCGCCTTCCTCCTGGCAGGGAAGAACCCGGCGGCGCTCCTCGGCGGTGCCGCCGCCACCGGCTGGCTCAGCATGGCCTCGGTTGACGCAATCGTACGGCGCAGCTCGATCCGCGAGGACGGTGCCATCGGCATCGTGCTCAGCGTCTTCTTCGGGCTTGGCATTCTCCTCATCACCCACATTCAGGCGGGAGGATCGGCGGCGCAGAGCGGACTCAACACCTTTCTCTTCGGCCAGGCCGCTGCGCTTCTGCCGGAGGACCTGTGGGTGTTCGGCGGCGTCAGCCTCGTGCTCGTGCTCGGCATCCTGCTCCTCTACAAGGAGTTTGCCCTCCTCTCCTTCGACCGCGACTACGCGGCAACCTCCGGGCTGCCGGTGCGGCGTCTCGAACTGGCAATGACCACGATGATCGTGCTGGCCGTCGTCTCCGGTCTTCAGGCCGTGGGTGTGGTGCTGATGGCGGCGATGCTGATCGCTCCGGCCGCTGCCGCGCGGTACTGGACGGACCGTCTCCCGGTCATGATCGGGCTTGCCATCTTCTTCGGCATCGTCAGCGGCGTTGCCGGCGCGTTGATCAGCGCGAGTGGGCGTGCCATGCCGACCGGACCGTGGATCATCACTGCTGCAACGGCCTGTGTGCTCCTCTCGATGCTCTTCGCGCCGCGCCGTGGAGTGCTGGCCCGCGCGCTCCGACGCAAACGCTACCAGCGCCGGGCCGAGGAGGAGAACGTCCTGAAGGCAATGCACCATCTGGGCGAGAGGGATGGGCGACCAATGGAGTCGCGTTCCATCGATGAGATCCGGGCGGTTCGACCTTTCAGTTCCGACCAGCTCGGCAGTGCTCTTCGGCGTCTTCTGGGCGACAGGTTCGTGGAGCGTCTGGCGGATGGCCGCTGGCGCTTTACCGCCGAGGGGGCGCGGCAGGGGGAGCGCGTGACACGCCTCCATCGGCTGTGGGAGGTGTACCTCACCGAGCATCTCCAGCTCGCGCTCGATCACGTCCACGACGACGCCGAGTCCATCGAGCACATCCTGACGCCGGAACTGGAGCAGGAGCTTCAACAATTGCTCGACCATCCCGCGGTCGATCCCCACAGCCGCTCGATCCCGTACACAGGATCGGCACCGAACACCACCGAAATCCGATCCGGGGAGGAGCCAGAATGATTGTGGCGCGAGAGTTCTATGGGGCGTTGGCTGTGCTTCTGGTCGGCCTCCCCCTGTACGCACAGGAGATGCTGACCGACCGACCGGACCAGACCGAGACGGCAACGGTGGTGCCCATGGGATCGGTGCAGGTGGAATCCGGGGGAGCTGTCGAGTTCGATGGGCCTGCCGAGCAGCGCAACCGGACCACGGCCTTCAGCTCGCTCGTGCGGGTGGGACTGCTTCCAACGTTCGAACTGCGCCTGAACGGTGCGGTGCTGCACCATCAAACCGGAGCGACGGCGGCAAGTGGCATTGGCGACGTGGCTGTTGGCGCCAAGATTGCCATTGCCAGGGAGTTTGGTGATCTGCCGGAGATGGCCCTGGTTGCCGAGATGACGCTGCCGGTTGGTGGCGACGAGGTGCGTCCGCACGAACTGCTTCCGCTGCTGCGCATGGCGTTCTCCCGTTCGCTTGGTGAGAGCAGCTCGCTCGGACTGAACCTCGGTGCCGAGTGGGGGGAGGGAGATGAGCCGGCACAGGGGTTTTACACGCTCTCGCTCGGCTCCGAGCTTGCCGAGCAGATTGGTGGCTACGTCGAGCTGTTCGGCTCGCTCGGTGCAGCCTCCCCTCCGGCACACTCCGCCGACGGCGGCTTCACGTGGCTCCTGGCAGACCGGCTTCAGCTGGATCTCAGCGCCGGGGTGGGGCTTTCACCTGCTGCGCCGGACTACTTCGTGAGCGCCGGAGTATCGTTCCGTATACCGTATTGAATTTGTAGAGAGATAGAGAATGGACGCATTCTGGATCATACTGACAGGGGTGCTGGCGGCGTGCGCGTGCGCGCTGGTGGGGACGTTCCTCATGCTTCGCCGCATGACCCTCGTTGGTGACGCGATAAGCCACGCGGTACTTCCGGGAATCGTGCTGGCGTTTCTCTTCAGCGGCAGCCGCGACCCGCTCCCGATGCTGCTCGGTGCCGGGGCGCTCGGCGTGCTCGCCGCGGTGATGATCGAACTCCTCCATCGGCGCGGTGGGATGCAGAGCGACGCGGCTATCGGCGTCACCTTCACCTGGCTCTTCGCTCTGGGAGTGATTCTTGTCACGTGGTTCGCCGGCCAGGTCGATCTCGATCTGGACTGTGTGCTCTACGGTGAAATCCTCTACGTTCCTCTCGATCAGTGGATCACCGCCAGCGGTGCCTCGCTCGGTCCACGTGCGGTGTGGATGCTTGGTGGCGTTGCCGTCGTGGCGGTGCTCTTCGTCGTTGTCGGGTTCAAGGAGTTGACGGTGACGACGTTCGATCCGGTGTTCGCCGCAACCATCGGCATCTCTGCAACGCTCTGGCACTACGCGCTGATGGGCGTGGTGTCGGTTGTCACGGTGGGGGCGTTCGAGTCGGTGGGCGCAATCCTCGTTGTGGCGATGCTCACCGCGCCGCCGGCAACCGCGCTTCTGCTGACACGGAGTTTGCGGAGCGCCCTGCTGCTCGCCTGCCTGTTCGGTGGGGCGGCGAGCGTCGGCGGATATTATCTTGCCGCGCTTATCGATGGTTCGATTGCCGGAGCCATCGCCGTAGTAGCGGGCGGACAGTTTGCCGTTGTGCTTCTGCTGCGTGGACGTCGCGGTCTGCTGCAACGGGGCAGGGCGGGTACGGCCTCGGAGATGCCGAGCGACTCTCTCCCCGCACGGACATCATAATCTCTCTCCCGGTCTCTCATGAAGAAGGTTCTCAAGTGGATTGGTCTCGTCCTTCTCGGAGCGTTGCTCCTCGTCCAGTTCTTCCGTCCCGAGCGGAGTAATCCTGCCAGCGATCCGGCGAAGTCGATCTGGGCCGACGCAACGGTTCCGGCGGGAGTGAAGCAGATTCTTCGGACCTCGTGTGCCGACTGCCACTCGAACGAGACCGTCTGGCCCTGGTACTCCAACATTGCCCCGATCTCCTGGGTTGTAGCGCACGACGTCGAGGAGGGCCGGGAGGATCTGAACTTCTCGGAGTGGGCGTCGATGACGGCGAAGGACCGTGCGCACGCCGCCGAGGAGATAGGGGATGAAACGAGACACGGCAAGATGCCGCTCGGCAAGTACACGCTTGTCCATGGCGGTGCAACGCTCTCCGAGGCGCAGCTTGCCGAACTCCAGACGTGGGCGGTGGAGATGCAGAGGAGGTAGGAGCGCGTCCGCACCGAAAACAAGGCGGAAGAGCCTTTGCGGTAGGGATGTGCCCGATATGCCGGGACGTCATCCTGAACATCTCATTCCCTCCATCCAATTTCCAGGCTGTGCGTTCTCTCGTTATCGCTATCGACGGACCGGCTGCCAGTGGCAAGAGCACCACGGCACAGCGCGTGGCGCGCAGGCTCGGCTATCTCTATATCGACACTGGGGCGATGTACCGCGCCGTTACCCTTGCGGTGCTCCGCCGCAACTGCGATCCCGGAGACAGAGAGCGTGTCGAGGCCATTGCCGACACCGTGAGCGTGGAGCTGGAACAGTCCAGCGAGGGCAGCCTGACGGTGCGGCTCGATGGCGAGGATGTCAGCCGGGCGATTCGGACGCCAGAGGTGACGGCGTGCGTGTCGCAGGTGAGCCAGTGGCCGGGTGTGCGCGCGCGGATGGTGCAGATACAGAAGCGTATCGGCGCGAACGGCGGCGTTGTGCTGGACGGACGCGATATCGGCACCGTGGTGTTTCCCGACGCCGACGTGAAGGTGTTCATGGTGGCGGATCTCGATGCCCGCGCCCGCCGCCGCCACGCAGAGCTTGAGCGGCAGGGAGCAGTTGCCACGGTTGAAGGGCTGGCAGACCAGATTGCCGCACGCGACCGTACCGACAGTTCGCGCAAGCACAGTCCGCTGGTGCGGGCGCAGGATGCGGTGGAGATCGACACCAGCGGCATGACGATCGACGAGCAGGTGGAGCGGGTTATCGCGCTTGCCCGGACGGCGATGCAGGAGCGGGGAGCGAGGGGCGAGGCGGCGGGATAAGGGAGACAGGGGGGTGGAAAAACCATGGGCCGTCGAGCGGTGTGCTCGACGGCCCATCGACGTTTGTGGGTTGCCGGATGTTATTCGATCACGTCGGCTACGAAGGTTGCGGTAACGCCGGAGTTCTCTCCCCTCATTGCGATGGTGCCGCAGACCTTGCCGTTCGACATGTCCAGAATCTTTGCCTCGCCCCCATTCGCCCCCACGAGACAGGCGGTGCCGGCCTTTCCCTTCGGCACCTGAATCTCCGCAGTGACCCAGAATGGCTTGTTGTACCCCGCCATCGGGGTGTAGGTGCCGGGAATAACGGGTTGTCCACCGTTGGTGAAGTTCACCACCACCGCAAACTTTCCGGGCTGTGTCTCGTTGATCGGCGTCATCATCCCCTCGGCTACACGCTTCGGGTCGAAGTCCCCGTTCATGAACACGATCTGGATCTGCTGTCCACCCTTCGTCTTCACCGCCACCACCTTCGTGACGGTGCCGAGGTCAAGCTTGTAGCCCGTGGTGAAGGGGTCGGTGTTTGAGCGGGCGTGGGTCAACTCGCTCTTCGCCGGGCAGTCGCCGATCTTCTGCGGTGCAGGCTCCGGTGTCGCTGTTGTGGTTGTTGCCGCTGTGTCCTTGGGTGTTGATGTGGTTGCTGTTGGGGCTTGTGCCGCCGTGTCGGTTGCGCCCGACCCTGTCTCCGACTTCTTCCCACAGCCGACGGCGAGCGTTGCTGCAAGGGAGAGGGCGAGGAGTGTACGAAGCGAGAACGTGTGCTGCATCATGGAGTGTGCTCCAGGTTGAGTGAGGATGCTGTTGAGCATCGTTGGTGCAGCGGGAGGGTGGAACAATGTAGGTGAAGTGCGGCAATCTTCCATCGCCATTTCCTGTGAATCGAAGAGCACCCTTGAATCCTTTTCTACCCGGCGGGGGTAGGCGGGGACCTGCCTCGCAGCGTGTCTTTCCACTTTTCCCATGAGGTGCCATGAACACAGTGCGTCGATCATTCACTCTCGTCGTCCTTGCACTCCTCTTCGGTCCGGTTGTTGTCCTGGCGCAGGACGGATCGTGGGAGAGCTACACCTACACCGGAGAGGTGCAGTCGATGGCCGAGGACGGCCCCTACCTGTGGCTCGCCACCCGCGGAGGGGTGGTGCGCTTCACGAAGGCAACGGGCGAGCGGATTGCCTACACCAGAACGAACTCGGAGTTGGTGGACAACAGGATCAACGATCTCGCGCTCGACAGCAGCGGGAACGTCTGGCTGGCGTACTCCGGCGGCTTCGCGTTCTTCGACCGATCCTTCACGCTCACGCGCATGACGCTCTCGATGCCCGCGCGCTCCCTGGTAACCGGACGTGATGGAACCGTGTGGGGAGGCATCGGGACCGAGGGCAAGGTCTACAAATGGACCAATGGAAAACAGGGGGGCGTTGCTGACCAGAAGGTGAAGGGGATGAACGATGTGACGAACCTGACGCTGGACGCAGCGGGGCGAGTGTGGGGGAAGTTCTGGGGTGGGCGCCCGTTGGGTCTTCTGGCCGACACGGGCTGGGTGCTTACCGCACCTGATGCCCTGCATACGGGCAACGTCGTCATCTCCACCATCTGTCCCGACACCGGCAACGCAGTGCTGGTTGGTGGTTCCAACTGTCTGGTGCGCTACGACGGCGTGACCGCCTCTCCCGTCCTGCCCGAGCCGATGGCCTCCGGCGATCCGACGATCTGGTTCGTTTGCAAGGATCATCGCGGACGCATCTGGATTGTGCGCCGCCGCGAGATCGGTGTTCTCGACAACGGCGTCTGGACCATCCACAACTTCGACAGCCTCGGCATCTCCATCTACGAGCAGGCTTTTGCGATGCTGATTGACAGCGACGACATCGTCTGGCTCGGGACGAACCAGGGACTCATCGCGTTCGATGGAACCACGGCTCGCCACTATAAGACGACGGTGAACGGGCTTCTAAGTGGGTCCTCAAAAGTTCTTTGACAGCGGGAAGAGCCAGAAGCTCGGGGACCGCAGAGCAGCCTTGGTACGTGTCTGGGTCGGAGTCAAGGCCATCATCCAGTCGACGGCGATCGTGACGTGTTGATCAAGGGGTTGTATCTGTCGAGTGGCTGCGATGATCCGCTTCATCTCGCGGAA